>SPKZ01012511.1_pt1 | contig 15380 bp, 20 predicted proteins | sample 2456571 | NCBI WGS metagenome assembly SPKZ01 (sample SAMN11192286, study PRJNA482655) | marine metagenome | biome: ENVO:00000447; feature: ENVO:00000244|ENVO:00000211|ENVO:00000569|ENVO:00002023; material: ENVO:00002151; isolation source: ocean water from marine abyssalpelagic zone ...
AAAAAAAAAAAAAAAAAAAAAAAAAAATACAATCTTCTATTATATATAGACAAAAATAAGAGGTTGTCAAGACCCTTAGTGTAAACTTTTTCGTAAGCCACTGTTCTTAAACGAAAGAAAGGAAGAAAACGTTGGCTAATGTAGTCTCTAACCCTTTAGGTTTTAACCATATACTGTCTAAAACCCACTTCAAAGTCACCACTGATAATCACGAATGTAGTCAATATGCTCTTTTTGACAATCATGGTGTTCTTTTATCTGACAAATCGAAAGGTAAAGAGTGTCATGGTTGTGTTACATATGGCAGATACCTTGATCGTTTTGAAGAAGGTGTTTGCTATCTTTGGAACTTTTGCCCAAAATCTATTGGGTATTTGACACACCAACAGGTTATGTATTTTGACGAGTTCTTGGGTAAAAGTAAGTGGTCTAAGTTCTTTAATGTACACAACGCCGAAGATTATGTTAAACACGGAGTTGTGGTTCAGTTTACAAACAACATCAAGCTTGTAAGAGAAGATTGTATCCCTTTTCATATTATGGGTGCTTTCTGTCAAATGATCCGTATCACACAAGAGAGGCAATGGGTTGCGGACAATTATTGCTATTTGAGGGAAAATGGTGTTGGTGTTGACCTCGCTTTGGCTCTATCTAATTTTCTAGATAAAAATATGAAAGACAGGTGTTCTTGGGGACACTCTCCGCAACCAAGCGATACGGAAACCCTTCGGAATTTTCTTAATTTTAATTTTGAGCAGTTCCATAGCGATGGTCTGGGTTCATCTGTTTCCTTAAACTTTAATTCAAAAGTAGGAGGATATAGGGGTATGGACCTAATAAAATTTAAAAAACCTGCGGTAAATGCTGTAAAAAAATCTACAAACCCTTTTGCAGTAGGTGTTATGGTAGCAGATTATACTAAGATGGATTTTGTTAAAAACCTGATAAATGAGTTTGGAGAACAATAATGCTTAATGTTTATGTAGAGGACAATGATCTCGGTATCATTGCCATGTTTGATAACAAAGAGGGTTACAATACTGTAAAGGATTTGGAAGATGCGGACCTAGTTGTATTCAGTGGCGGTTTTGATGTTGACCCCAGCTTGTATGGAGAACAAAAACACCCCACTACCTATTCCTCTCTCCCCCGAGACGAAGCTTGCCTTAATCTCTTTAACAGTTGTAAAGAGAGAGGGGTTCCTATGGTAGGTATCTGCCGTGGCTCTCAGTTTCTTCACGTCGCTAACGGTGAAAAGCTTTGGCAACATGTAGATGGTCATGCAACAGGGCGTCGTCACAGAGCCACGGAGAAGGCCACAGGAGAAACCTATGACGTTACCAGTACCCACCACCAAATGATGCGCTACCCCTTCTCAGAAGGCAGCACAGCCGTTCTGGTGGCCACTGCATCTGAAAGCACCTTCCAACTATCCGATACATCCCAAAATACCGGACCTCGTGTGGATGTGGAAGTTGTTTATCATCCGAAAACTAATTCTCTGTGTGTTCAGTCTCATCCTGAGTATGTTTCAGAGGATGATCCGTTTCAACTTTGGTTTTTTGATCTTGTAGATCGTTATATTTGGGAAGGGGTTCAATAATGTGTGGATTAGTAGGAGTTTATGGGAACATCAACGAAACCCATAATAAAATCTTTCGTGAATTGCTTTACCTTGATGTTGTTCGAGGCCCGCATAGCACAGGTGTTTGTCGTGTGAGTGAAGGTGGTAGCGCCTATACCTACAAGACAATGGGAAAACCTGATGATATGCTTTTGAGTAACAAGGATGTGGGCAATATTTGGAATGGAGACCACACCCTCAAAAGTAAAACTCAGGCACTTATAGGTCACAATCGTTTTGCAACCGTTGGTGCCATTGATCTTAACGGGGCACACCCTTTTATTGCTGATCATATTGTCGGAGCGCACAACGGAACCCTGAACACATTTGATATTTATGAGTTGGACGACCACAAGAATTTCCAAACAGATAGCGAAGCTTTGTTTAACACAGTTGCAAAACGTGGTGTAGAGGATGCTTGGCGTTGCTTGTCTGCCAGAAGCGCGGCAGCGATTACTTTTTGGGACACAAAAGAAAAGACTATGAACTTGGTTCGTAATATCGAACGTCCTCTTAAATACATGTGGTCACAAAACCGCGATGTTATTTTCTGGGCTTCAGAACCTTGGATGATTGAATGGGCTTGCCGTAAACACAACCTTAAACTCAGCAATCACACCGCTGACGTAACAACTCATACTGTTTACACGCTAACCAAAGACGAAAAAGCTGTAAAGCTCAAGTTGAAAAACATTAAAGACCCTGTTCGTCAACAGTCTTTTACCAACAGTGGTGTTTCTGGTAATCACTTTAAAACAGGATTTCATCAAAACCCTGTACAAACCTCTGTCAATAAAGACATTTCGTTTGCGAATGGTTCTTACGATGATTGGAATAAGAATTGTGATTCTGTAAATGTTGAAGACTTGTTCCAATCAGATGTTGTTTGTATCGGAGACCCTTTAAGTATGGTAAGGTTCAATACAGACTTCAAACGAAAGCCGGGTTACATGTCTGTTACGGATGGGGGTTACATTGATTTTCAAGGTCTATTTGATGAAAACTTCAGGGTATTTTTCTCAAAAGATGAGTATCTTTATGCAAAAAATATCCTAGACAATAAGTCTTGTTGTTATTATATTGATGGTGCTGATATTTATTATGATAAAGAACTTGATCTAAACGACTTGTCAACTCCCCTGTGTTTGCGATTGAGTGACCTTGAACACTTTAACGAACAGTCAAAGACTTCTGAGAACATGTATGAGTTTTATCAATCCATACAAAATAAGAGGGTGGTGCTAAGTAAAACACCGCCTACTTTTAAGGCTGGACACAGTATTGTAGGGCAAACTTGTGTATGGTGCGACTTTGTATTCCCAAAAGATCACGAAGTTAAGTATGTTGGAAATGAAGCGGGTAAACCTTCTTATTGCTGCGCTGATTGCTACGAACACGTAAAAGATTTCACTGTAAACTGAGGATAAATACCATGAAAATTAACGGACTTAATATCACAGTAGGTGCTGACCCAGAGGTTTTTGTGGCAGCTGGTAACGGTCGTGGGTTGCCTGCATACCCTTACTCCACTGGAACTAAAAAGAAACCAGAGGTTTTGGAAGAAGGACTTCGGGGCGATATCTGCAGATTGCAAGTAGATGGTATGGCTTTAGAGTTTAACACCCTTCCTTTTGACGGTTGGTTGGGATTTGACAGGGGTATTGTGAAAAATCTGCAGGCCATTGAGAGCCGAATAACGAAAGGGGATTTTGGACACGCCAATAACATTATTTCCAAACGTCAAACTATGAAGTTTTCTAAAAAACAATATGAAAACACCCCAGAAGAACATAAAGAACTAGGCTGTGACCCAGATTTTTGTGCTTACACTCTGGAAGCAAACGATAAGCCAGAGCCAGAGTACGCCACCAGAACTGCGGGTGGTCATATTCATATCGGTTGGACAGAAGAAGCTGACATTCATGATCAAGGTCATATTGAAGCTTGCGTCGCTATCGTAAAAGCTATGGATTATTTTTTCTCCTTGCCTATGCTATTCTCAGCAGACGATGCCTCTCGCCGTAAACTTTACGGTAAAGCAGGTTGTTTCAGAGTAAAGCCTTACGGTGTTGAATATCGTACACCCAGTAACTTTTGGATTTTCAAGGAAAACTTTCGGAAATTTGCTTTCACTTCTGTTCACCGCAGTGTCACCGAGGTTTTTAAGCAAAAAGGGCAGTTCTACTGTGAAAATGTTAATCCCTTAGAAAGAACAGATAATTGGGAATTTGTAAAATTCCCCCGCCTTACTACTCAAGGTCTTGTTGACCTGATTAATACCGGATTACGCGGTGGCGATGATGCTGAGGGGGAAGTGAGGAAAGATATGAAGCTTATGCTTAGAAGCGGTTATTCTATTCCCGGAAGTGCGCTATGATTATTTATGATACTGCTGCTTATGCAGAGACTCGGGTAGTAAACACTATCCTGAAACGTCCTGATGGATGCTTCGATATAGTTGAATGTCGAGAAGGTAATTACTTTTACTTTGTCGGTTGTGAGAATAAAGTTCACTATAAAAATCTGAATACTAGTCTTATTCGATTGGGTTACCACATCGTTGATGCAGGTCCAAATGAAAGTGTTCTTTACAGGATTTGTCGTATCCCTAAACGAAGAGATTGGAGACAAGGTATCCGAGACGCTAATGTAAGAGTGTCTTGGTTTGACCCCAGTGATAATACCTTTAAGATTGTAAATAGGGGTAATTCTTCTATATGTAAAATTTTAAATTCACAGGATACAGAACGACACGACTATATGGTTAGTAAGTGCAGAAAATATTGTATTGCTGGCTCTAATATTTTCTATAGGGATCGTATTGTAGGAAAGTGGGGTGGAAATATCTTAGACTTTAAGTTGAAAGAAAATTTCCAGTTTCTTAAAGAAGCTATCGAAGAGGGGTTCAAATGAGAGTTGCAGATTGTCAAGGTGTTCGGTTGACCGATGGTGACGCAAGTAAAATTGGTTTTGAAATTGAGATGGAAGGTAAGTGCTTACCCGCAAACCTCCCATCTTGGAGGGTAGAGGCAGATCATTCCTTATATAACGGTCTTGAATATGTTCTTTATAAACCTATGCCGTTGAATGGATTCGACAGGGCTTGCGATGAATTGATGCACAATATCAACAAAAAGTCGGAATTTAAATACAGCCCTCGTGCAGGTATTCATTGCCACATCAATGTTGCACCTTTGAGTTTAGATCATTTCGTTAAATTCATTGTCTGCTACTATATTGTCGAAGAGCTTCTTGTAGGTTGGTGCGGAAAAAACCGTGAAAATAACTTGTTCTGTCTTCGTGCAGTGGACACAGACGAAGTTATCGAGCAATTTGTTGTATCCTGTTGCAACAAGGACTTTACTTACATGGATGAAAATTTTCGCTATGCAGCTATGAATTTCAACTCCCTTCAAAAATTTGGGACCGTAGAATTTAGAGCTATGGAAACCCGATTGAATGTTGAAGACTGGAAAATTTTACCTCGCATCCTTCACCGTACCCTTAAATCGTCTTTAAAGTTTCAGGACGTTAAAGATATTATTACACAAGGTAGTCTAAATGGCCCTATTGACATGGCCCGTGACATCTTAGGTGAAGATTATTTTGATATAATCAAAGGAAATAAAGACCTACAGGCTGTGGAGAGTATAATTTTCCGGGGTATTAGGTTGGCGCAAGAAATTGCTTTTCTCGCCAATACTCAAGAGGTTGAAAAATCCACTAATCCTTTTGCAATGCATGTGGCAAGACATATCAACCCTTACGAAGTGAAGGCTAAAGAATATTTTGCTGATGAACTAGAAGGTTTGCAAAGGCACCGTCCTCACGAAGCTCGCTACCAAGACTTTATTAAGAAAGTGCCAGACATCAACGACTTAGTAGTAGCAGGTCGACACATCGATTTCAACGACGTCGATAAAGGAGAATTTTAATTATGCGTAGATTTATTTACCCTTACATGAAAGGTTCAGAGTCCGTTAAGAATTTATCGGAAGCAACTGGTTATAAACGCATTAAGCTAGAAGGTTCTAAGTTTAAAGAATCGCCTAATAAGCTGGTAATCAATTGGGGCAGTACAACTTGCCCCTACAAAGATAACATCTTAAACGACCCAGATTCTGTAGCTATTGCTAAAGATAAACTAAAGTGTTTCGATAAACTTCGAAAAATTAACGTAAACGTCCCGGAATATACAACAGATAAGGATGAAGTGTGCAAATGGAACTGGGGCGATAAAAGTCCTATCATCTATGCAAGGGAGACTTTGACAGGGAATAGTGGTCAAGGTATTACCGTTATCCAGAGTGAAGAGGAGTGGGATAACTACGACCACAATAAGGCTAAAATGTATACAAAATTCGTGAGAAAAGGTATCGAATTTAGGTTTCACGTTTTCAAAGGCTATACACATTTCACACAACGTAAATGCCTTCGTACAGATGAACAAAGACCAAAAGAACCTAATTTTAAAATCCGTAATCACGAAAATGGTTTTATTTTTGCAAACGACGAAGAGGCTATCTTAAAGGATATGAACTTCGGCAAGATTGACAATGGTAAGTATTTTGCTCAACTCGCCGTTGCATGGTTGTACCTTGACTTCGGTGCAGTTGACATGATGTATTCCCAAGATGACGGAATGTGGTACCTACTTGAAGTAAACACTGCACCCGGTCTTACAGGTAAAACCTTGGAAGCATACAAAAAAGCTTTTGAAGGTTACAGTCAGCAACAAGATTATGGAGGAAACAGCTTCTACCAGATTAGGGGATATAAATTTTGACAACACCCCCTTGACAAATGGAGAAATCGTACTAAGTAATATAATTCCCCCTGATAAACGTAAGGATAAAAATTGTAATGAAACTTAAACTGAGTGTACTGGTAACCCTTTTTGCACTGGCTGTCTGCCCTGCTACCGCTGACACGGTAGTCTGGGGTAATGGCTCTGGTTGGACAATGGGTGGTTCGCTTAACAGGTACGCCAAGGAGATCAACCGTATCTACTTTCGTGGAGACAGTGTTGAGGTTCGTGGTACCTCTTGCACCAGTGCATGTAACCTAGTCTTGTTCCTGTCCGATAGGGTTTGCACAGAACCTCAAGTGCGTTGGTCCTTTCATATGACCAGTGTGGCTGGGTTGGGCATCCCTATGTGGAAATCAGAGCAAGAGAGGGTTGACAAACTCTATCAACAAGCCTTTTCTGCATACCCCGGCTTGTGGGAATGGTATCGTGACAATGCTCGTGATAAATACCTTCCCACAACCCTTACAGGTCAGCAGATGCATGACACCTTTGGTGTAAACCTGTGTCCCGACCAGTAGAATTATTGGCCTGACGCAACAAAGAAATTAACTCAAACATTAATCCACCTGAGTAAGTAGTAGAACTGCTTATTAATTTAACATATAGAAAGAAAACTAAATGAAAAACATTATCAAAACAACAGCAACCGCAGTTATCGTAGCAGCAATCGCAGCAACCGCAGCTATGGCAGACCCTAACATTGATATGTCTCAGGGCATCTCTCGGGGTGATCTCAACATCAACCTTCAGTCCCAAGCAATCTCGGGTGCAATGATCCAAGGCAACACAACCGGCCTGACCACTGCAAACACTCGCGCTTATAACATGGCTACCGCAAGCGGTTCCTTTGAGCAGAGTGGTTTCCTTGAGACTGACAATGCAGGCGCTGGTGTAAGCGGTTTCGGTGAAGGCGAAATCCAAGGTAAAACTGAAGCCTTTACCACAGGCTCTGCTTGGGCACATGTGGGCGGTGTAGCCAAGAAGAAGGGTGTTAGCACTGTTGCAGGAACCTTCGGCTCTGCTGATGTAACTGTTGACTTTGACACCGACTGGACATTCAAATCCGACGACTATAACTAATTAATAGGGGAACAGCCAATGAAAAGTCTTATTGCAACATTGGTGGTAGGAATGGCCTTGGCTGTTCCCGCCACTGCCCAAGTCTCCGGTCAATCCGAGAGCGATGCGCAATCTTCAGCAAGCAACAACCTCGTCTTCGGCAGTGACAGTAAAAACACGCCTAGCGTTGGTGGTTGGGGTGGGAATAACACCGCACCCTGTCAAGCAGCTATTGGCGCTGGTGTAGGTCAACCGGGCTTGGGTCTTGGGATTTCAGTTCCTATCACTAAGGAGTTCTGTAAGACGATGGTTGAGACGGAGTTCCTTGTAAAGATTATAAGTATTAAAGACCCCCTGAAGCGGAAATTGGCGATCACAAGGGCTTGTATGACCAAGGGGACAATCCAAGAGGCACTTGTGCAAGCTGGAGTCTGTATCATTAAATAAGACAACAAAGAGGAGAAGGTAATGCAAGGGCCTTACAGAGTAGACTTTTACCAAGATGAGGACGGCTACATGCCCCGTGAATGGGGTGTGTACAACGAAGCGGTAGCCCCCGTGGGTATGTGTGTCACTGGAACCCAAAGCGAAGAAGAAGCCAAACGTCTTTGTGATCTAATGAATGATGTTTACGAAACCGTATACAAAGACATTGTTCGACACATCGAAGAAGGAACTTTGACCTGATAACACTAGGCAACCCTGTGGTGTATCTATGGGGTTGCCCTAACTCAGATAAGGAGAAAGGCATGAAACTTTTGCAAGGCGATTGTCTTGAGCTAATGAAAGATATACCTGATGGTTCTGTTGACCTGACCGTAACATCGCCACCCTACGATGATCTTAGAACATACAACGGCAACAATAGCCTGTGGAGTGAGCGGTTTTGGAAAGGTGTTATTGAAGAATTACACAGGATCACAAAAACTGGGGGTTCTGTTGTTTGGATTGTGGGGGATGCCACAGTCAATGGCTCAGAGACAGGTACATCATTTAGACAAGCACTGTGGGCCAAAGATTGCGGGTTTAATTTACATGACACGATGATCTACCAAAAAACGAACTTCTCTATGCCTTCTGCGACGAGATACCATCAGACATTTGAATATATGTTTGTTTTCTCAAAAGGTAAACCTTGCTTCAATGGAATTAAGGACCGCGCTAATGTCTATGCAGGTTCATCTACATATGGACGCAATACTGTTACTCAGGCGGATGGAAGTAAAAAAGAGGTAGCCAAGAAGGTTTATAGTAAGTTTGGGCTTAGGCATAATGTTTGGTTAAAGTCCACAACAGGACAAACAGGTGAATCTAAGAAGTATAATCACCCAGCTATGTTTCCTGTAGATTTAGCGCAAGACCATATCCTCTCGTGGTCAAACGAGGGGGACACTGTTCTCGATCCCTTCGTTGGGTCTGGTACAACAGGGGTGGCTTGCGTAAACACCGGGAGGGACTTTATAGGTATTGAACTAGATGAAACCTACTTCGGTATAGCCCAAGATAGGATCAAAGAAGCACAAAGGAGCGCCAGTGATGCGGTGTGAGGACTGTGGCACGATACCCATTCCTAATGACTGCTGGTGCTCAACAACTTACCGGAAACCAACAACTGAGAGAGAGATTGAAATGTTTATGAGTGTTATTCTTATTTGTGGCCTGCCTAGTACGTGGGACAATATTAGAGAAAGCTGTGCGCTAATTAACTCACAAGCAATATACCTGACAGAGAAAGAGTGCTATGACGCCACTGTTCAAGCTTACATGAAAACACTAGAGTTTCTTGTTGTTAGGCGTCTAGAAGACGCTGTAGTAAAGCCACAGTGCATTAAGGTGGATGGAGATTGAAATATGGAAGACTACGAAAAAGGCTATAAAGAAGGTTTTGCTGCTGGGGAAAAGCAGGGTATGACTATGGGTATGATCGAAGGTTATAATGACGCTGACTTATGCAGACTTGATTTACCCTTGTATTACGAGCTACAGAGTGCGCTTGAGGAAATTGCATCCGGCAAATTCTCTGGTTGGAATGTACTTTCATACCCACCTAAAGACCCGGCTGTAGAGCGTGCCAAAGACGCTCTGGCAAAAATTAAGCAACGTCGAACCCGCGACAACATCGCAAAGGAGCGTGAGTGATGGGGCAGTTTCTCGCATTTTGGGGTGGCATGATTTTTACAATTTGGGCGCTCGGCGTTGATCTGAAAGACGACGGCGCGGCAAGCACACCTTGGGGTTACGTTGTCATTTCAGAGGAGCGTGAGTGATGCAAGTTCTGGTTTTCAACAACGCAGACGCCACGCCCAAAACAGAGCGGATTGAATGTTCTCTGGATAGCGTGCCTTTGATCATGTCGTGGTATAACAGTCATTTTTGTGGTGACCGCTACACCGTTGCCCTAAATGGCCGCAACGTGCGGATGGACATAAACGGCAACCCCACTAACTTAGGAGAGCTTTTCGCCATGCAGCGCGTCAATCCGTTGCCGAAATCCATAATCGACGCGCTTAACACAAGGGAGATTGAATGAGTGGAATTTGCGTAGATAAATTAAATCACGACTGCGGTGGTAAGAACAAAACACTACAAGTATTTGCCCACCCTGAAACTGGTAAGGTAGATGGTTTCTGTTTTCGTTGTAACACCTACGTAGCCAACCCTTACGGTAAACCTATGACGGTTGACGATGTAGAATTACCGGAAGTTCCTACTGAAGCAGAAATTCAAGCTAAATTAGCTGAGATTGATAGTTACCAAACTCTTGACCTACGTCACCGTAAACTCCGAAAACAGACGCTAGAAAAGTTTGGCTGGAAAGTAGCTGTATCGGAACAAGACGGTAAGACACCATCTGCCTACTACATACCAACAGAAAAAAATGGTAAGATTACAGGTTATGCCGCTAAGACTATAGGAGAGAATCCTGTTAAATGGTTTATCGGAGATACCAAGGACATCGCACCATATGGCTGGGATAAGGCAATCAAATCCGGTTCCCATCGTTTAATTATCACAGAAGGCCCAGAAGACATGCTTGCCGTAGATCGTATCTACGAAATGTATGGCGATAAAGAATGGCACCCCGCTGTTATATCTGTGACTAGTGGTGTAAATTCTGGTAAACAATTAGCTAAATATGCTAACGAAATGCGAAGGCATTTTAAAGAGATTGTATTATGTCTTGATAATGACGAGGTAGGTAAAAAGTTTCTAAAAGAGTGTATGATCCTCTTCGGAGACGCAGTGAGTGTAGAACTTCCTTTCAAAGACGCTAATGAATGTCTTATGAAGGGTGTTGCACAGCAAGCCTACAAGGCTCTGGCGTATAAGAAAGAGGTTCCTAGTAATTCCAAGCTAGTTTGGGGAACTAGCCTTGTAGAGTCCTCTGCAGAGCCTCCTAGGTGGGGTGAACTGACTTGGCCTTGGCCTAAGATGCAAGACCTTACACGTGGTATCCGATTAGGTGAGACTATCTATATCGGGGCGGGTGTGAAGATGGGTAAGTCTGAAATACTAAACGCCCTTGCAGCTCACTTTATTTTAGAAGATAAAGTTAAAGTCTTTATGGCTAAACCAGAAGAAGCTAATAATAAAACTATGAAACTTCTTTCAGGTAAAGCTGCGGGTAAAGTGTTCCATGACCCCAAAATACCTTTTAACAGGGACGAGTATATCGCTGCAGCACAAAGTATTGCAAACAGCGTAGCTATGGTAGACCTCTACCAGCATGTAGGTTGGGAATCTCTTGTACCCACTATTAAAGCTGCTGCATACGAAGGTTGCAAAGCTGTATTCATTGACCCTATCACTAACCTTACAAATGGTATGGAGTCCGCAGAAGCTAATGTTAAGTTGCAGGCTATTGCACAACAAGCTGCACAAATAGCTATGGATTTAAATATCGTTGTATTTTTGTTCTGTCACCTCAAGGCACCCCAAGGTATTCTGATGGATGATAAAAGGCAAAGGTATTATGATCAAGGTAAGTACACAGGGTTTAACTGCCCCCATGAAAAGGGGGGTGAGGTCTTGTCTGCTCAGTTTGCAGGTTCAAGAGCTATGATGCGTTCTGCACATTATATGATTGGACTAGAGGGTAACAAAGATGAAAACCTAGAACCTCATATTAGAAATACCAGACACCTTCGTATCTTAGAAGACAGGGAGTATGGAGAAATCGGAACTGTCCCTATTTTCTGGGATAAAAATACAAGTTTGTTTAGAGAGCTATGATATGCTTAAGTTTTTGGAAGGCGTAGTAATGCCTGCTTTTGTTTTTGTAAACAAGAGGGGTAAGAAAAGAAAAATCTGGAAAAACTGGTATGTGGTATTAGGAACAAAAAGAGGTTATGCAAAAAAGGTAGTAACTTATGGAAGCATTAATCTTTGACATTGAAACAGATGGATTACTAGATGAACTAACTAAGCTTCACGTATTCTCTTGGTGTTGGGGTAAGGGTGAGATACAATCCACCAAAGACCCCGCAGTTATTAAAGAACTCTTCGACAAAGCTGAAGTTATCGTAGGTCATGCTATCACCCTGTTCGATTTACCTGCACTTAAAAAACTGTTTGGTATCGAATACAAAGGTGATATTATTGATACCCTACCTAACAGTTGGTATCTTAATTATACCCAACATCTTCATGGTCTAGAGTATTATGGGGAAAAGTTTGGTTTCCCTAAAGTCAAGATTGACGATTGGAACAGCCTTTCTTACGAGCAGTACGTTGAAAGGTGTGAAACAGACGTTAAGATTAACCAACTATTGTGGCTAGATCAGCTAGATCATTTCCAAGAGTTATATGGCCCACACTGCCAACGTATTATTAAATACTTGCAGTTTAAAATCCATTGTCTACATCTTTCGGAACAGTCTAAGTGGAAAGTTAATCTAGATTTAGTAAATACATCTATCAACAAACTAAGGAGCGATATTGAAGATACGGTATCTTCACTTGAAGCAGTTATGCCTAAAGTTCCGGTTGTCGTTAAGAAAACTAAACCGAAGAAACCGTTTAAGAAAGACGGTACGCTTTCTACTTTGGGTATTAAATGGTCTAATCTCCTCAAACAACATGGCTTGCCAAGCAGTTACGAAGGGGAGATTGAAGTAGTTGTAAGAGAGAATGATCCAAATCCGGGGTCATCGGTTCAGGTTAAGAACTGGTTGTTCTCTTTAGGTTGGAAACCTGAGACTTTTAACTTTGTACGGGATGACACTGGTAACCGTAAGGTTCCTCAAGTCTCCAAAGACGGAGAAATTTGCAACTCCGTTAAAAAGCTTATTAAGAAAGTCCCTGAAATCCAGCTTCTAGAGGGATTAGCTCTTAAAAAACATAGACTTAGCATCTTTGAAGGTTTCAAGAAAAATGCTAAGAATGGTTATCTTACAGCCAGAGCTTCCGGTTTTACAAACACCCTTCGGCTAAAACATGCTGAGCTAGTTAATCTACCCGGTGTGGATAAACCTTGGGGCAAGGAAATCAGAAGCTGTTTGATTGCTAAGGAAGGTTACGAACACTGCGGCGCTGACCTATCTTCCCTAGAAGAGAACACTAAGAAACATTATGTTAAACCATTTGACCCAGATTTTGTGGAGCAAATGAGTAAGCCCGGTTATGATGCACATCTTGACTTGGCCCACCTAAACGGAGATGTAACAGACGACGAATATAAAAAATTATGGGATCAACGTCTTGACAAAGACTGCAAGAACCCCCATGTAATAGGGTCCAAAGATTTTACTGGTGTACGTAAAAACTTTAAAGTAGTTAATTATGCAGCTACTTATGGCGCACAAGCCGCTACTATCGCCAGACAAACTGGACTAACAATTCAACAAGCCCAACAGCTTCTAGACATTTATTGGGAGCGGAATTGGGCCTTGATCGAATTTACTAAGACCCTCGAAACTAAAAAAGTTAGAGGTCAGATGTGGGTATTCAACCCCGTGTCTAAGTTCTGGTATCCCCTAAAAAATGACAAAGACAAGTTTTCTACTGTCAATCAAAGTACTGGTGCTTTCATTTTTGACAAATGGCTTTTCTATATCCTTCGTAAAAGACCACAATTAAACGGACAGTTTCATGATGAATTTATTAATGAGATCAAGAAAGGGTTCCGTGACCAATGCCGTAAACTTGTTGATGATGCTAATAAAAGGGTAAACAAAGAACTTAATCTAAATGTCTTTATTGGATGTGATGTTCAATTTGGAGATAACTACGCTCAAATTCACTAATAGGAGTTATACATGAGCTTTAATACAAACAAAATTGCACCTAAACCTCAAAGCAACTTTAAGCGACCGGATGCACTAGACACTGGTAGTTACCCGGCGCGTCTTGTTGCTGTCTACATTTTAGGTATTCAACCACAACGTCCTTACATGGGTGAAGATAAGCCACCTGCTCTGGAAGCACAGCTTACTTATGAGCTTTCAGACGAGTTTCTTTTGGATGAAGAAGGTAATGAGGATACAGAGAAACCCCGTTGGTTGAGCGAGACTATCCCTGTCTATAGCCTAGACTCTGACAGAGCCAAGTCAACACAACGCTATATGGTCCTTGACCCCAATGTAATTCATGAAGGTGATTGGTCCATGTTAATCGGTACACCTTGCCACGTGCAAGTCACAAAAGCACCTAGTAAGCGTAACCCCGGCCAAGAGGTCAACTACATTAACTCTATCTCCTCTATGCGAAAGAAAGATGCGGATAGACTGCCTGAGTTGGTAAATGAACCTCGTTTGTTCTCTATCTACGAAGAAGACGACAAGGTAGTTGAAAATTTCAAAACCTTGCCGGATTGGATGAAAGAAAAAATCCAAGGCTCTTTGGACTTCTCAGATACCCCTCTTGGTAAACTGCTGTCAGACGGGGGTGCTGGAAAGGCTGAAGCCCCGGTTAAAGAGGTGGTAAACGAAGAGATTGATCCTGACGAAGAAGATCAAGAAGCAGAGGAAAACTGGTAATGTCTGAAAGGATCGCCCTAATCGACGCTGACGTACTCAGACACGAGCTAGGGTGGGCTTCTCATTTTAAGGATGAAGAGACAGGCCAAGACAAAGTTCGTAGTGTGGAGTGGCTCTCAGAGCTTCTCCATACTAAAATTAAAATCATCAAAGAAGAGTGCTACGCAGACGAAGTAAAACTGTTCCTAACGGACAGCCAAGACTTAACAGATAGTTACAATAAATCCAACAGACTATTTGGAAGAAACAGAGTTTTCAAACCCAACTTTAGGAATGAAGTTGCAAAGACTAGACCTTATAAAGGCAATCGTAAAAACCCTAAACCATATCATTTTGATAATTTAACACACATGATGTTGTGGAATTATAGTACCGTCTTATCGGAAAACGGTTTAGAGGCTGACGATGAAATTTGTATCGACAACACAATTTTAAGAAAAGAAGGTTGTGAACCTATTATCTGTTCTAGGGATAAAGACCTTAGAATTGCAGAGGGTGAGCATTACTCTTGGGAATGTGGTGAAAAACAAAAAGCCCTTGGACCTACCCTAACAGATAGATTAGGATTCTTCATAAAAGAAGAAGGTCAGCCAAATGCAAAAGGTAAGGTCAAAACAAAAATTATTGGTTATGGCTTGAAATTTTTCTATTTACAATTACTTATGGGAGACGCCGTAGATAATATCCCCGGACTTCCCGGCTGGGGAGAAGTAAAAGCATATAATTTGTTAAAGGATATACAGTCAGAAAAAGAATTGTTTGAAACAGTTTCTGATTTATATATGTCTACACTAACTAAAGAAAGAAACCCTAGGAATGATCCTTTTGAGGGTCAACCACTACAACCAGACGAAGTAAGAAAGTATTGGCGAGAGCAAGCTGATCTTCTTTGGATCGTCCAAGAATTAGG
>SPKZ01015198.1_pt1 | contig 15375 bp, 11 predicted proteins | sample 2456571 | NCBI WGS metagenome assembly SPKZ01 (sample SAMN11192286, study PRJNA482655) | marine metagenome | biome: ENVO:00000447; feature: ENVO:00000244|ENVO:00000211|ENVO:00000569|ENVO:00002023; material: ENVO:00002151; isolation source: ocean water from marine abyssalpelagic zone ...
ACTATCTATTCCAATTATTAAGTAACTTTTTAACAAAGCTTACTGCTATATATTGTTCAATTTTAACACCTCTCTACTTGTAGTGACTTACACCGGGTTCACAAGTAAATGTTTGCGGTGAATTGGCCTGAATTTTCCCAATAAAATTTTATTGTTGTTTCCGATCATAAACCGTCTTGATGGTAGCTGAAAATAAAGGGCTGTAGAGAAGTGTTCCGGTCTAAGATATTTCCATATTCCGGTGTTGGGATGACTTAAGCCACAAGTGTCCGATTTTAATGCGTCTTGCTTTTCAAACTCAATTAAAATAGGTGTCCTGAACTTAATATAAGCATAGTATAGTTATTAAAACTTGTAAATATCTTCGTTTAAATGATGTTTTTTAGAGGTTTAACGGTGATTTTATAGATACATTTAATAAATGCTATATTAAATGGCTTGCTGTAAGGGGAAGTAGGAGATACGGGCTTAGAAAAAACAGAAGAAAACGTTCTTCTGTTTGCTAACAATACGAAAATATTGTTATTTAGATTTTCTTAGTTCTATAAGTTCGTCAGGAGAAATTGATTTTTTTTTCAAATAAGACCATTCAGAGTAAGAGATTTTCAAAGTTTTAACTATGCCGTAAGTGTTATAGGCTCCTCCAGATTGTGATTTAAACGGTCGTTTTTGTTCTAAATTGATTATTAGTGATGTCAGTACTCTCGCCCCCATTTTGTATCCTGAACGAGCTTTCACTATTCTACCGAAAAGCGCGGTTCCTAATGGATCCTTATTAGGACTGTCTTCTATAGTTAACAAATAAGCTTCTTTGAGAAGTGTTATCTGAGGTTCAGCTTTATCCAAGTACATTTTAATAATTTCTAGTTCACTATCCAACTTGGGACATTGTTCATAAATATATACTTTTCTTAATCCTGCATTTGAAAAGAAAGGTTCAATACCTTTTGCTTGAAGTAAATTTGTTACTTTAATGGGCTGAAAATCATTCAGTTTGCACCATCGGTTTAATACTAAATAATCATTCATGAAATTATAGAATATACTCGAATCAGTATTTTCTTCTTCATTTTCATTAGGGGGAAGGTGAGGGAACCTTGATAATAGTATTCCCGTTAGCATATGACTTAAACCTAAGAGTTTTCCTGATTTAGCGGGAGGGATTTCATGAGGAAGATATTGGGTATAAATGCTATCTAGTACTTTTAGAAAGTGACTTTTATTAATGAGAACTTCATGCCAAATATTAGTGTGTTTTGTTTTATACAAATTAAACTCATGGATATTAATCAACAGTTGGATTATTTTTGGTTTTGATAATAGATAAAGATCTAATAGCCTAAATAGATCACTTACTTTGATTAATTTGGGAGTATTGGCGTTATCAATCAATGAACCGCGATTAATTATTGTTTTTGAAATATCAGTAATACTTCTTAAATCAAACAATAAATCTTTATTTTTCAGAGGGCTGTTGATTGAATTAATTACATTGATATCTCGTAATGTTGATGTATCTATACTCTTTAAATTTAATATAAGTGCTGCTTCATTTAGACTTATTTGAAAGTGAACAGGGCAATTGTGCTGAATTTCCAATCTGTTTTTTCGTACAATGTCAGATGCCGATACGGGATGTAAAGATACCTCTGTATCTGACTTCTTAATTGGATATTCCCCAGCAAGAGCATCCAGAGCTATTGGAAGAAACTTACTTTCAATAATGGGAAATATATTTGTATCAGTGAATCTTAATAACCATCGTGTTCTATATGCTTTACTCGCTAATAACTCGTGAGCTTGCCCCATGTAATAATGCATTTGCTCATTTGATTGCTTTAACATTTTTATGGATTCATACATATAGTCATGAGGTCTCATTACTATAACTAAGGTTTTGGCTATACAGTCTAATATTGGCCCTTGCTTAATGGTTCTTTGTACAAACTCTTTTTGATAAACAGGGACTAAGGACTTGTTTGCATCTTTAGATGACCATTTATGTTCACAGTTAGTACAACCACGAAATAAATCCGTTTGCCACTCAATAGGTCTATGGCAGTTAGGACAACTATCAATGAGTAAACATTGATGAATCTCACAGTGCGTTACATTGGCTAGCTCCCAACTTGCTTTTAAATAACCACTATCATCTTGAAAGCAGCAAGGACAAAGCTTAACGGATTGAAGTTTAAACGAGCGAATAAACCTACACTCATCAAAATATAATTTATTGAGTTTTGAATTAAAGCAACATTTCAACGCATTTGGTTTATACCATACAAAGGGCGCTAGTTTTTTGATGAACTGATTAAATTCAGGAGTATCCCAAGTAAAACACGAGATACTATATTTTAAGTTCAATATACTGAACAGTTCGGACAGTCTCTTACGTCCATTACGCTTCAACAAGCGCATTGAGTACCCTTTAAGAGACTCTTCAGCGATTGGCACAGTACGTACAGGAAAATATAAATTAAGCATGTAATTTAAGCTCCTGTAGCTTCTTGAGGACTTCTTTAGGTGTTGCACGAAAGGGAATAAAACCTATATTGTTACGACTTTCTTGGCTAGATACTCTAAACCAAGCATCTTCCAACACCTCATCCGTAATACTATCGCCATTGTTCGTTTTATCTATAGCGGTAGTTAAAATGCGACATAACGTTCGATTAATACCGTGGCTTGCAAGAAGAAGTTTTCTCATTGTGTCAGGATTATTGAGCTGAGTTATATCTCTTGGTATTTTAGCTATGCGTGTTTTGTAGTAACGCTTAAATACTTTAGTATCTGCGGGGGTATTACAATTAAATTCAGAGAGATTAATTGTATTATTGAAACGTGTTTCAGCGTGATCTACGAATTTCCTGATGTTATTAACTTGCGGCTTTCCAACGAGCACAATGGGTATTTCCAAATTGTTCATTAACCACTTTACAAACTTTACTGCGCGTGAACTTTCATCAATTATTCCATTTTTTGGCATCATGTCTTGAAATTCATCTACAAAGACTATTTCAACCTCCAGCTCTACAATATAAGTTTTCAGCCTTATAAGTTGAGCCGATATATTTCCCGAGGTTGGATCTGGATCTCCAAGAGCCTCTAACAGGGCTGAAGCGAACATTTCGGTGCTGATTTTGTGTGGTGAATCAATTAAGACCACATGCTTTTTAGATTTAGTTTTCGAGGGTGGTACCTCATACTTTTTCTCATATCCTTTGAGGATAGTTGTTTTACCAACACCAGAATTTGCCGTGATGATCAATCCATATGGGTCTGGTCCAAATGTTTTGTGAACATCTTCAATAGCTTCAATAGCAAATTTATAATAGTCATTTTTAACAACCATATCAGCGAATGCACGTGCTTCAGGTTTCAATCTTGGTCCGGCCATTATTCATCTACCTCATAGTCGTCTAAATCATCCCAATCAGAATACTCAGTGCTATTATTGACATTGTTGCTGGTGTTACCGTTAGAACTAGAATGTTCATCGATATTGTCTAATACATCATCATGCTCAAACTTTAGATAACTTTGGATGGCTTTAGAGTTCTGTCTGTTCACAATATCCATAGCATCTTGTTGAGATTGTTCATCAGCTTTCTCGGCTTTAGGTGTCGTTGTTCCACGCTTTTTAGACATTTTTTCTTTAGCTATTTCTCCTTGGCGTTTCTTTATTTCTTGGATATCTTCATTACCCTCCTTGAAGCTTTTTGGTCTCTCTCCTCTGCTAATGTTGGCATTTGCTGCTTTAGCTTGAATTAATGATGTTCCTTTAATTATTGAAGTGTCTGTACAAGGAACGCGCATGAAAATATTATCTTTGAGGTTAATCACAAGGATTGAGCTGATGTCATCTTCATCATAAAAGAATTGAACTTCGGGATTACCTTTCAATTTGTTTTTTTTCTCAAGCCAGCCAAATAAATCAAGCATTTTTCCGTTCTGGCTTCGTTTATCCATATAATGATAACCATTTAACTGAACACCTTGGCCTGCTTGAAGTCTCCCTGTTATCTGCTTTCCTTTGATCAAGTTAAACATGGTTAAATCGGGCATTGGTTTTTCAATTTGGTCATTAGTCATACGTACATAGCATTGCTCTGGGGATTCTAAGTGCAAGCCTCGATGCTCTGATTGATGATAATTATCAAGAATATATTTTTCGAATTGTTCTTTTGCTTCATGAAGATATAGACAAGCATCAGCCTCTACAGAGCCTTTGTATTCTACATTCTGGTATCTTTTTCTACGGTATCCAGGTAGTGCAATGGCAAATTTTTCTCGTATAGAATCGTTGATCCGTTCGATAAATGCCTTTTTTATTGGATTTCCTGATTCACATGTTGTGACTGATGTATTGATCTGCGCAATTGCGAGCTTTATAAATAGATTGTTAAAAGCGGCACCTGCATCACCTAAAAACTCTTCGGGTATATCACACTTTAGCCATTTGTGTTTCGCTTTGACAGATGGTTTTTTATCATTCACAACATGTTGAATAAGCTCTAAAACACTTTCAGATTTTTCACCTTTACCAGGATTGCCTTCAGATCCTTTACTTTTTATCGACATTGAGTAGCCAAGCACATAGCGGGTACATCGATCTATCGCTATGTAAATAATTAAAGTGCCCAAAAATTCATGTGTTTTGTCATCAATAATGCCCACTTCTAGGTGTAAGGCATCCATCTCGACAATTTGGAGAGGATAGTCGGCATGAATAACTTCCCCTGATTCTTTCGCCCAGGCCCTTGCAGCATCACGACCTTGTCTAATTAATCGCATTTCATAAGGATCTATGCGATTTACATATCCGTCATAAAATTGTGAGCTTTTGATGCACTTTCCAGGTATTTGTCTCTCACTATGGCGAGTTTCAATTATTCTTAAGCATTCAGCAGCAGATGGACCTCCAAGTGTTAAAAACTCTTCATCAAGAACCTCATCAACTAAATCAATCATTTGTTTGTTATGTGTTGGTCCTTTACTTCTAGATTTTTTAGCGAAAAGTCTGGCTGTATTTTTATCAATTTCATACCAGCGAGTATATTTATCTCTTAATGTAGACTGACTGATTCTATCTTTAACGGGAATTTTTCTATCATTACCAACTTGAGTTATTACTTTTAATCGAGTCTTTTCAGATTTTGGGTATTGCTCAACATCAAGGGCTAGAAGGTATGCATTTAATAACATCACTTCTTCTGCCTTACTGATATCTGAAATAATAAACATTGGTGCAATTGTGTCTTTAATGTCGAAATTAACCCGGTTACTTATTAAGTATTCACGCATAGTATCTCTACTAACTAGGCAATCCTCACCATCTTCGCGTTCAATGACAAACTTATCTTTAACCATTTCCAGTACTTTACAGTGCTTTTTATCAAGTAAGAAACGTGTTCCTTTAGTAATGATGGCGCTGTCTATTTGATTACCCATTTACAACCTCCAAAATACTTGAACGCTTTAATACTTCTGCATTTGAATAATCAAATTTCCCATAGGCTGCCATAGCCCAGCCAAAGTTTTTACCAACACCCCTTCGGGTACATATATCTTCGAGTTCCAGACCTGTTAATTTAATATCAGGAATAGCAGGTAAAAGGTGAGATAACTTGTCTTGCTCTAATGGTTGATGACGATAAGCATACAACTGAGCTAAATTACAAATTGTTTTACATTTCGTTTCAGTCAGAACGGTATTTAGCTTGAGTGGAATTTTTACTATTTCATCAAATGCATGCTCCAAAAACTCCTGTTTGAGCATAAATTCTAATTTTTGAGCGTAGGCATGAGTTTTAATTTCTTCATAATAAGCGCCATCAACCTTATGAATAACTAAACTATCGGGTGTATAGCGCCTCCATTTTCCATAGAAGTTAAACTTCATTGAGCAAGGTTGAGTGGTGTAGCTGATGATGTCGTCATCGAATTCACGAATCAAACAACCGTAAAACTCAGTTTTACCCTCGCAATACTGAAGGCAGCCATTTATGTGGCTATAAAAACCGATTGCAGGTTTTATTTTTGATGAAGACGTAAGTTGTCTTGCTAACTCTGGTGTTGACATAATAAATGCTCCTAATTAGTTAAATTATGGAACATATTAGATAATCGTCAAATCACTGCAACATTAAAAAACTAATAAAATCATGTAGATGTGTGCTACATATATGTATAACGGGCAATGTAAGTATTTGAAAAATTACTACGTTTTATAAATAGAAAAAGAGAAAGTTACTTAAAATAAGTTTTTCAAATATTTTCAAAATGGTAAAAATGAGGTGGTTTTTCTATGTCTACGCTATTCTAGGAATAAATAACCGATCAAAGGGTCTGTCATAAGCTACTTTGCTGCTCATTCATTTAACCGTTATGCTTATGCCAATATTAACCCTTACAAATATACAGACCTAAATGGCGAAAATACAGTAGCTGTTGTCAATGTTGGTCAGCCACTACAAGGCCCCCTGAGCATGCCTTTAATCAGTCTTTGCGAATGTATTCTACGTATATCCAGACACCGATGAATACGGCAAGGCATATACAGAATTTTATTATTGTATAAGTCATAGAATTTTCCTTTATATATGTTGTGGCTAAGTAATTCTGGTTACTAATTTATAGTTTCTAACTAGTTTTTTTAGGGCGGAACGTACTATTGGCTGTGATAAATTCACAGCAAAATTAAGACCGCTTTGTGATAAAAGTGTCGGTTAGCGCTATATTGGTTTGGTACACAAAGTGAGATATTTTTTACGGCAAGTCTGTGCGCAAAGGGGAAGGCAGCAACTCGTCTATACAAACGACCGCTTCAAGCTCATTGCTGCCGTTCGCATTTGTTTATTAAACGTTAATTTTGAGCTTGAAGCAGAACTTTTATATCCTGAGATAGAAAACTCTAAAAGCTTTGGACTTCTATTAGCAGACCAAATTTCTGGGCTTTAGAATAAAGCTTCAATTCAAGCGACAATACTCTTATTTGTAAACTGGAGTAATAATAATGCCAAGGTGAAGTCTTTAGTAGAAAATAACAAATTAACTATCTTTTATATAGGAGCTTTAATTAACTGTACAGTTAAAAGGCTCATTAATGGTTACAGCATAATTTAGGTAATTAAGCGTTTTAATTTGGCTAATTTCATATCATACTCATCTTTTGATATAAGTTCAGAATCGTATAATTTCTTTAGCTTTAACATTTTGTCCATAGTTTTATCTTCATTGTTAGTACCAACTGTAGATAACATGGCGCTTGCGGCTTTCAACACATACCGTCCGTATTTTACTCTAAGTATGTTCAGTAAACTTAATGCTAATAAACCTACCGAAATAGCTCCTAACACTTCACTATGACCGCCATAACCGAAAATGTCTCTGTATAGATCGCCTTGATTACGAATAAGCCACTCGGATGTACAACCTAAGATTGCAAATAACACTATCCAGCGCTTAAATTTTAATAAAATCATAATATTCCTAAATAATTATCTAATGTCGGATCAACTGCCGTAAGTCATTCATATCGTAAAAAAGACGTTTCACCAATATGATATGGCTTTAGGAAACTCAGAAGTCCCATTTATTTACAGTTTTCGTCACTAACGGTTATTATTAGGTCATTTTTAAATAATGCAGATACTATCTGGTTTGTTCTTTTGTCATCCCAGTAAAACTTATGTTCAGAATGTTTAGTTTCGCTAAGTTTGCATGTGAAGTTAATGTTACCACTAGTATTGTTGTCGAATGTTTTTCTATTGATGATGGGGCATTCAATAACTTTCTTAAAGTAAGTGATAATAGCTACATCCTCCTTGAACATGATAGCGTTTGATCTACCACTATCGGTACTAATAACACAAATACTAGGCTGTTCAGCTAAAGCACTTAGTGGAAGTAATAAGGGAATTAGTAATTTTTTCATTAATTATTTTCTTTGGTTATTGTTTAAATGAAGTTCGGGATATTCTAGGTATTGTCCCCGTATTTAACAACTCATGATTGGTTTAAGATTATTTTATACCTTTAGATAATTTTCCAAAACCAAACATGGCAATTATTATTATGAAAACCATAAGATTCCAACTAGCGAATGTTGCTGCTAAGTAAGACATAATTATACCTACCTTCTAATCTTTAATATTTTATTGCTTTGATATTCGCGCGCCATGTCCAGAAAGCAATAGCAGCGATAAAAGCTGGCACAGTAAATATCGCACTTTGGATGATATGAGAAATACCAAAGTCCATACCATTTACCAAGCCTGATGCATTAGAAAAAACAAGAAAGCACATAGGAAATAGTGATCTAAAAATTACTTTATTAGCAGTCACCTCTTTCGTCATTCTATAAGCTACTCCTAAAATTAACATCGCAACAATAAACTGACTTAGCATAACAACTCCAAATTTAAAGAATCTCATGCCATTTAGCTATGAGATAAACATAACCGCTTTTTAAACGGAAAAATTACCTTTGTTAGCATCCTATGACTTAAGACAATAGAACTTTCTAACAGAACTAATTTTAAATTATTTTGATAAATAGAGCTTTGCTATTTGCGCCTAAAGATGTGCAATTGTGGACAGTTATATTTTGTTAAAAGGTCGGGAATAATGTAAAGGTCATGGTTAACTTCAACTAAGCATATTTTGAAGTCATACCAATATAATTATGTGAACGACCGCTTTGGTGGCGAAGCGGACTATTTTTGGTGATAAATTCAAGCCGAAATTAAGACCGCTTTGTGATAAAAATGTCGGTTAGCGCTATCTTGGTTTGGTACACAAAGTGAGATGTTTTTAAGGCAAGTCTGTGCGTAGAGCGGAAGTTAATCTCGAAAGTTTTGCCATATATTTTCTCATGAATGTTAATTTTATTGTTAGTGTGTTCCTATACAGTAGGCTGTGATTCCTGCTTTCTACATGAAAGAGCGGATATCTCCTCCCTTCACACATCGAACAATTGATTTGTTATTTTTAACTCATTGATCTACAGACAACAATCAAGTAATCTCGCATTTTTATAAATTACTGACGATTAACTCCATCTTGTCGAAAGAAGGAATTTTCCCTCATAATAAAGCTGTTTTATTTATCTGGAGTTTGAATGATCGATTATAGTTTTAAAAAGTACAAAAACGACCTTTTTCAAGAGTTTGACGGTAAATGTTGTTACTGCGGAGTTAAGGCATTTAGTCCTCAAATGGTAGATATTGAGCACTTTAAACCCAAATCATTGTATCCAGATCTAGCAAATGATATTAGTAATCTCTTAATTGCTTGCCGAGAATGTAACATTTCTAAAGGTGCCGCTTTTCCATTAGATGAAAATGGAGAAGCCTTACTAATTAATCCACGTGAAGAGAAGTTTTCTGAGCATATCAAAGTGGATGAGAATGGGTATCTGGAAGGTCTTACTGAACGCGGAAGTACGATGATTTCCACTTTAAGGTTAAATCGAGATAGTTTAATCGAACAGCGCATTCTAAAAATGATCGATATGGAGTACACAAGCAATAAAAACATAGTTGCAAGTGAAGTGTACAGTACATTCAAGGACAACTTAGATAAAGTAGGTGCATTATCTACATTACCATTACCGAAAGAAAATAGTCTCGATACATATATGGTATATATTCTATATGCCAATGTAATTACAGCCTTAGAAACTTATCTATGTGATCGGTTTATATCAGTTGTTCAGGGAGACAAAACACATCTACGAAGCTTTGTAGAGGAGTTTCATGATTTTCAAGACTCAAAATTATCCATTTCTGAAATATTTCATAAAATGGATACAATTGAAGAGAGAGCTACAGATGCAATGAAAGGTGTGCTTTATCATAACTTACCAAAAGTTAATGGCATTTACTCTTCTACTTTAGGAATTAAATTTCCTAAATTTTCTGATATTTATAAGTCAGTTATGGTTCGGCATGACTTAGTACATCGAAGTGGCAAAAACAAAAATGGTCAATACCACGAAATCGAATCTTCAGATGTAGCCAATTTAATAAAAGAAGTGATTGAATTTGTAGATCTAATTGAGCTAGAAATCAAGAAACTATAATAAATATAACAAGTTTCTAAGCAGACATTAACAGTTGGCCATCGCTTCGCGATTATAGCCAACCATTAATGTCTGCTTAGCAAGGCGTTATCGATACTGAATCTAATCCAGCCCGTTCAATTAGCTGTAATCACTAATGTCTCAAATGTGGTATTAGGGAGTTAATTTAGCAATGGAAGATCCAAACAAGATTTTTAGAGTTCTTATAAAGTTCATGGATGAGCAGCATGTTGACTCATTCTTAAAGGAAGGGCTTATCTTTATGAATAACATCAATTTCTTCAAAAGCTATGAAGATTCTGATGTTGCACTCAGAGGTGATGTACATGAAGGATTGGAAGGAACATACAAACCCGATGAGGTTACAATAACTTTAGGCGGTCACACACTTGAAGGAATTGTAGGGAAAGTTGTAGTGGTTAACTTATTTTGGCCACGGATTTGTATTGCCTTCAATTTAAAAGTAGCCAATAAGTCCGCTTTTTAACTCGTGGTTTTTTGCAGTAAATGAAATTGTCTTACTACAGGTAAATCGCACTACTAAACTCAATAATACTTACTCATCATAAAAAGAGATGATGTTTAATCGTTGTGGTCAGGTGAAATTATGCACATCAATAACAGATTTTATGAAGTTTTTAAGAATAGCAATTTTTAAGGATCGGTTAAAAACCCTAATTAAGTTATTCTAAAACAATATACTTATCTATATCCTTACAAAAAGTATTGCTATTTCAAATATATATGGCATAAATGTACTATTAGGGATTAGTTCGTAACGGTGAAAAGGAATCACAATTGAAGGACAAGGAAAAAATTGCATTATTTATTGATGCTGATAATGCACCCGCAGCTAAAATAGACATCATATTGTCTGAACTTGCCAGGTATGGTGTTGTTAACATTCGTAAAGCTTACGGCAACTGGAAAAATCCATGTATTAAATCTTGGGAAGATGTTCTCCACGAATACGCCATCCAACCTATCCAACAATTTGATTTAACCAAAGGTAAAAATGCCACTGATATTGCCCTTGTTATTGATGCAATGGATATCCTCTATACCAAAGATGTAGATACTATCTGCCTTGTCTCATCTGATTGTGATTTTACTCCCCTTGTGACACGTGCCCTTGCTGATGGAAAGTTTGTCATTGGCTTTGGTGAACGTAAAGCGCCAAAGGCTTTCGTTAATAGTTGTTCTAAATTTTTGTTTCTTGATGATATCGAAACAGAAGAAAAACCTACCCAAAAGAAAAAACCAAGTATTAAAAGCGATACGAAGCTTATTAATATGCTTCGTCAGGCTGTAGATGCTGCCGAAGAAGATGGCGGTTGGGCGCAATTGGGTCCTATAGGAAAACATATTTCTAATCATGCATCTTTTGATCAACGGAATTATGGTTTCAAAAAATTGAGTGATTTATTTGCTGCAATCGATTTATTTGAAATGAAACAAACTCATGGTTCAGCAACATGGGTGAGAGATAAGCGTAAGCATAAAGCTCAAAATAATTATTAGTAACTAGTACAAATTTGAACATTCTAAATACAAAGGTTTAATTATAATTTAGCCATACATTATTGGCTTTACAGAAAGTAGGAAATTCAATGGAAAATTTAGGAATTAATGCAGAAATAGCTAAAGTGTACTCTTTTGCATTTCAACAAAACCAATATCCACTTATAACATCCCTTGAGTTGAATTCTTCTAAAGTAATTACTCTTGAAAATCCTCACAAAAAGTATACCGATTTAAAGCTTGTTTTAACTTCTGATCCAGAAGTGTTTTCTCCTGAAGAATGGCATGTGGACTCACTTGAGGCAGGTCACTCACTTTTATTACAAAAACGGCTTTTAAAAATATCAAATGAATATTTAGATGCATTAACTGAACAAATTGAAATTAATTTGAATTTCACTCTTTATAGCTCTGATGAAGTATTAGCAACACAATCGTACCAAACTAATTTGCTACCAAAAAATTTCTGGGGTGGCGAAGAACGAATGGCTGAACTGTTAGCTGCTTTTTCTACCCCTAACGCAAATTATATAGCGGAACTTGTAAAAAAATCGTCCGATGTAATGAAATCCGCAGGGCATGAATCAAAATTAGACGGGTATCAATCAGAAACAAGGGAAAGACCCTATCTGATGGCCGCAGCATTGTGGAATGTGATCTCAAATGAATCTATAGCTTACGTTAATCCACCTGCTAGCTTCGCTTATGAAGGGCAACGTATTAGGTTACCAAATGATATTAAAACCCTTAAAACGGGTGCATGTTTAGATTTATCCTTATTGTTTTCAGCTTGTCTTGAACACATTGGTCTTAATTCAATTATAGCTATTACTGATACGCATGCATGTTGTGGTCTTTGGCTAATTGATGAATGTTTCCCGCTTCTCACCAATGACGATTCAATGGATATTCGAAAACGTGTAGCATCAAAAGACATAGTGCTATTTGAAACTACATTGGCAACTTCTGATTCACCGATTACGTTTGGTCAAGCAATAGAATATGCAGATCAAATAATATCAGAGGACTCTGAAGATACATTTGTATATGCAATTGATTTAACACAAGCAAGAAAAAGACAGATAAAACCAATACCTACAATAGGCGATAGCTCTATTTCGGTAGAACCCAGTGAACTTAATACTAAAGTTCAGATTTTACCCGTTGCCCCATCACTACCTCCAGTTAGAAAGGAGGAGCTTCCGGTTACAGATACGCCAGATGGCCGTGTTGAACAGTGGCAAAGGAAGCTACTTGATCTGACAAAAAGGAATAGGCTTTTAAACTTATCTAAAACTGCTGTTGCTATCAAATTATTTTGTCCCGACATAGCATTATTAGAAGATGAGTTAGCATCGAATCAAAGTTTTAATTTTATTACTGCTGGCGATACTCCTTATGCAAATGACGCACGGGACAAGGAGCTTTTTAAATTTAAAGTTGGTAATGATTTGCAAACAGAGTTTGCGAAAGAACAATTAAAAAGTAATACCCTAATTGCCAATGATTCCTCTAAAAAATTAGAGGGAAACTTACTTTCTTTATATCGAAAATCAAAAACAGACCTAGAAGAAGGTGGCTCTAATACGCTATTTCTTGCTGTTGGTATGTTGAAATGGAAAGAAACACCTGACAGCGATAGAACTTACCAAGCGCCATTAATCCTTTTGCCTGCGGAGTTAACAAGAAGTAGTGCACGTTCAAAAATAAAAATTAAGCAACGTGATGGGGAAGACCCTATTTTCAATGCTACGTTGATTGAGTTTTTACAAAATGATTATGAAGTTGATTTATCCCAATTTAACGAAGTACTGCCGACAGATGAAAGTGGTATTGATGTCGATTTAATTTGGTCAGTTGTCAGAGAAAAAATAAAAGATATTAAAGGGTTTGAGGTCGTAGAAGAACTTACTTTAAGTACCTTTTCATTTGCCAAGTATTTAATGTGGAAAGACTTAAAGGACAGGGTTAACGATTTAAAATCTAATCCCTTTGTTGAGCACTTAGTAGAAAACCCTCAAAAAGCATATGAACAAGATGTTCAATTCAAAGATCAAAATGACATAGATAATACGCTAAAGCCTTCAGAAGTTTTTGCCCCTTTAAATGCTGATAGCTCTCAGTTAGTCGCTATAGATGCATCAACGAAAGCCCAAGATTTTGTTTTAGAAGGCCCCCCAGGTACGGGCAAATCAGAAACCATAGCAAATATTATTTGCCATAATTTGGCTAAAGGCAAAAAAGTTCTATTTGTAGCAGAAAAAATGGCTGCATTGAACGTTGTGTATAGCCGCCTTCATAAGATTGGGTTAGATCATTTATGCTTAGAGCTTCATAGTAATAAAGCCAATAAACGAGCAATATTAGAGCAACTGAAAAAATCATGGACCACACGAGAAACGGCTTCTAGTAGTGAATGGAATGACAATGCGGACAAACTGTTTAACATACGAAAAAGTTTAAACGCTTATGTTAATGAACTTCATCAAGAATCGCCCCTAGGCATAACACCAAGGCAAGCTATATCAAGGTATGTTAGATATAAAGACATCACAAAGGTCGATCTAGGCTGGGGACACTCTTTTGAAAGCTCTCCTGTTGGCTCTAAGGAGGATTTGGATGATTTATATGAAACAGCTAAAAAATTAGGTTTGGCATTTTCAGATATAGAAAATTTAAACCTTTCTGATATATCAATTGTTCGAAATACCGACTGGTCTAATGCTTGGCAATCAGAATTAATTTCAACCATTAAAAAAGTGAGGAACTCATCACAAGTATTGAGCAAACACTTTGGAGAGTTGGTTGAATTATTACAGTTGGTAGACTTGAATGAATACAACGAAAACTATGCAGAAGTATATAGTTTAGTCACTTCCTTAATTGAACAAAAAGACACTCAATTAAGCTTTATTTATAAGCCAACTGCGAGAGATGAATTAGACAAGTTAAATTCATTAGCAGAATTTAAAGCAGTAATTGATGAACAAGTTAGAAACTCGAAATTAACATTCGCACTAGATAAAATATCCAGCCATCCTACCTCTGATTGGCTTACATCATTTCAAATAGCACAACATAAAATTTGGCCGTTGAAATGGTTTGCCAAAAGAAAAGTCATAAAAGCAATAAGTGCAGTTGGCGTGCATGGTGAAGTAACATTTGAAGAATTAACATTATTAGATGAAATAAATCGTACCGCTAAAAAGGTTTCTGAGAACATTAGTGACTTCGAACAAGATAAAATATGGCAAGGTTGGGATACCTCTGGTGAACACTTAAGCTCTAAATATCAGGAATCTAAGGGATTATTTGATATCACTAGAAAAGTAGCAGGAAGACTCTCCAACCCATCAGCACTTATTAATAACTTGAAGGAAAAAGTTGTAGATAATTTCGAGTTCTACCAGTCATCTGCTTTAGCTACAGCCTGCGATAATTACTCAAAAAGTTACCCTGAGTTTAAAAAGGATATTGATGTTTTCATTACTCTAGGAGGGGATGTTCCAGCGGAAAAAACTATAGCTGAATTTATTCACTCTTGTGATGAAGTCATTGCCTTAGAGCCTAAAATAAATGCTTGGTGTAATTGGCTTGAAGCTAAAAAAGTAGCAAGCAGTAAAGGTCTCCATAGTGTTATTACATGTTTGGAAGGTAAAGAAATTAATGGCGAAGATACAGTACACCAGACAACAAATGCAGTGTGCGCTTGGTTAGCGCCAATACTTATTGATGCATCAGATGCTTTAAGAACATTTAGAACATCAAAG
>SPKZ01012744.1_pt1 | contig 15374 bp, 16 predicted proteins | sample 2456571 | NCBI WGS metagenome assembly SPKZ01 (sample SAMN11192286, study PRJNA482655) | marine metagenome | biome: ENVO:00000447; feature: ENVO:00000244|ENVO:00000211|ENVO:00000569|ENVO:00002023; material: ENVO:00002151; isolation source: ocean water from marine abyssalpelagic zone ...
GCGCCTCCGTGGTCCCAGAACGCGGTGGCGACACGATGTGGGCGTCGATGACGACGGCCTACGAAGCACTGTCCCCGTCGTTTCGGAATCTGTGCGACAGCCTCGAGGTTCACCATCACCACGAGAGCTTCCTCGCCGGCGTCATCCGCAAGATGGGTTCAGAGAAGGCGGAGAAGCTCGAGATCGGGAAACGCCTCGCCGAGGCCTACCCGGGAATCGACCACCCCCTCGTGCGTACCCACCCCGAGACGAAGCGTCGCTCGATCTTCTACGGCGGCGGCTTCATGCGCCATGTGAACGACGTCACTGAGAGTGAGAGCACGTTCGTCCTCGACTTCCTCGAGCGCCACATCCAGAAGCCCGAGTTCCACTGCCGCTGGCAGTGGCGCCCCGGCGATCTCGCCATCTGGGACGAACGCTCCACCCTCCACCGCGCCGTCGGAGACCACTTCCCAGCGAGACGCGCGATTCATCGCTGCGTCGTGGAAGGCGACCGCCCGCAGTTCGCCGCGTAGCGTCACCGCCCGAGGCTAGGCCCGCAAGCAGCTGCTAGGTGACGCTGCTCGCGAATGCCAGCTGGGACGCGAAGTAGAGGGGCAGACCCCAGGCAGCGTTCACGAAGCCGGGGGCGACGAAGCGATCGCGCGCCACCGAAACGTCGGAGATCGCGAAGCCCAGGGCAGCAATGAAGTGAACGGGCCGGCCCGTCGCCGACCCCGCACCCACCGATAGTGCCAGCATGACCGCGATCACCGCGATGTAGACGGGTACGGCGTGGCGGAAGAAGTCGTGCAGATGCGGTGCGAGCCAGCGGAGCACGCCCAACGCGGCGAGCGCCGCGAGTGCCCCACCGACGAGGACCGGCGACACCGGCAGCCCGAGCGACACGAACGCCGCCCCATAGGCGACGTGGGCGAGCAGGAAGCTCGCAATACCGGCCAGGAAGAGCTGCGGACGCTCGCGCGGAATCAGCAGCACGTCGCCCCACCACGAGAGGCACAGGCCCAGCACCACGAGGCGTCCGTGGAGCGTCTCGGGGATCCCGGCCAGGAGCCCCGCCGCGACGAATGCCGCTGCCGCGACGGGCTTCGCCAGCCAGACTCCCGCTCGGACGTTCCGGCGTTCGGACACCAGAAGCACCGCGCACGCCAGACCGCAGATCAGCGCAAAGGGCAGCACGGTGGGAGCGGAATCAGGCGTAGCTCTCGAGTAGCTGATCGCGCAGCGCGACGTCCCAGTCGGAAACGGCGTCGCGCAGGGCCTCGCGGTCGAGCGCCACGCGCCGCAGACTCACGTTGACCGAGCTGTCCGACGCCTCGACGAGCGCGTACTCGGCATGGGGCAGGATCGTGGGCGCGCCCACGTCGTGCGCCTCCTTGAACGGCGCGCCAACGCTGCCCGGGTTCACGATCAACATGCCGCGGTGCTGGCGGAGCATCTGGATGTGGGTGTGTCCGCCGGCCAGCACGGCTGCCTCGCCGCCGTCGAGCATCTCGTCGAGCTCGTCGGTGGGCGTGGTGGCGAGCAGGTCTTCCATGTTCGACCGCGGGGAGCCGTGGTACACGAAGAGCATTGCGTCGCCCCCGAGGTCGATCTCCAGCGCATCCACGAAATCGCGAATGAAGGCGAAGTGGTCGTCCGACAGCTGGTCGCGGGCCCAGTCGACGGCCTCGATGACTTCGCGCACATCGGTGTAGGAGTACACGAGCTTCGGATCGAGCATGAACTCGTCGTGATTGCCGAGGATGCAGGGGCAATCGAGCTTGCGGATCTTCTCGAGCACCGCGACGGGACTCGGCCCCATCGTGGCGACATCGCCCAGACAGACGATCTGATCCACGCCCTCGTCCTCGGCGTGTTGCAAAACGGCCGTCAACGCGACGTCATTCGCGTGAAGATCCGAAATCAGTGCGATCCGCATCGAAATCCCCCCGGTCCAATAGCCTATCAGTCGCGTCTCCGCAGCGGGAGCCCCGTCCGGGCGCTTGACCCCGCGGACCAGAGCGCCATCTTCGCCAAATGGCCGACGCGGGATCCGAGCGCAAGACGTACATCACGCCAGAGGGCGCCAAGAAGCTCCAAGACGAGCTCCGTCACCTCTGGAATGTCGAGCGCCGCAAGGTCACCCAGGAGGTGTCCGACGCGGCGGCCCAGGGCGATCGCTCGGAGAACGCCGAGTACATCTACGGCAAGAAGCGGCTTCGCGAGATCGACCGCCGCGTGCACTTCCTCCGCAAGCACCTCGAGGAGATCACCGTGGTGCGCACCGGCGACATCGCCGACCAGAACCGCATCTACTTCGGCGCCTGGGTGACGCTCGAGGACGAGGGCGGCAACGAGCACCGCTACCGGCTCGTGGGAGCCGACGAGATCGACGCGCGACAGGGGCTGATCAGCATCCAGTCGCCGATGGGACGCGTGCTGGTCGGCAGGGAAGAGGGCGACGAAGTCACCGTGAAACGGCCGTCGGGCTCGGCGGTCTACACCGTCACCGGCATCTCCTACCCCTCCCCGTGAGCCCCTCGCCAGAGCTATGCTTGCCCGCCATGGGGAGTCAGCTCGGAACCATCTTCCGGATCTCGACTTTCGGCGAGAGCCACGGCGGCGGCGTGGGTGTGGTGCTCGACGGCTGCCCGCCGCGCCTCGAAATCGACGTCGCTGAGATCAAGCTCGATCTCGATCGCCGTCGCCCCGGCCAGAGCCGCCTGACCACGCCCCGCCAGGAGGCAGATCAGGTCGAGATCCTGTCGGGGACGTTCGAGGGGAGGAGCCTCGGCACCCCCATCGCCATGCTCGTGCGCAACAAGGACGCGCGACCGTCCTCGTACGAACACATGAAGGACGTCTATCGCCCGTCCCACGCCGACTACACGACCGAGGCCAAGTACGGAATTCGCAACTGGCAGGGCGGCGGACGCGCCAGCGCCCGGGAGACCATCGGCCGCGTCGCGGCCGGCGCGATCGCGCGGAAGCTCCTGCACGCCGTCGCAGGAATCGAGGTGGTCGCCTGGGTGAGCCGCGTCGGAAACGTCGAGTCGAACGTGGACCCCGCCAGCGTCGCGCTCGAGGCCGTCGAGTCGAACATCGCCCGCTGCCCCGACAGTGCGGCCGCCGAGCAGATGATCGAACGCATCGACGCCGCGCGGAACCGTGGCGACTCGCTCGGGGGCGTGGTCGGCTGCGTGGCGCGCAACGTGCCGCCGGGGCTCGGCGAGCCCATCTTCGACAAGCTCGAGGCCGACCTGGGCGGCGCCCTGATGTCGCTCCCCGCCTCGAAGGGCTTCGAGATCGGCAGCGGCTTCGAGGGCACGAAGCTCACGGGAATCGAGCACAACGACCCGTTCGTCCCCGGCGAGGACGGCGTGCCCCGCACGTCGTCGAACCGCTCCGGCGGCGTGCAGGGCGGCATCAGCAACGGCGAGCCCGTGGTGGTGCGCGTCGCGTTCAAGCCGACCGCCACGATCTCCCAGGCCCAGCAGACGGTCACCCGCGAGGGCGAGGCCACCACCCTCGAGGCGCAGGGCCGCCACGACCCCTGTGTGCTGCCCCGAGCCGTTCCGATGGTCGAGGCGATGGTGTGCCTGGTGCTCGCCGACCACCTGTTGAGACAGCGCGGCGTCGACGTCCTTCCGCCGCTCCCCGCCTAGGCTCCCGAGTCCGAAATTCGCCGGTCGACCCCCACCACGGGATCGACAGGGACGCGCGCGTCGCCGGCTTCGAGGTTGAACTTCGACGCTCTCAGCTCTTCGCAGATCTGCAGACTGTATTCGGAATAGAATTGCTCACGTCCCTGCTTCTGAGCGGCGCGGTGTTCCGGGTGCTCTCGCCAGGCGCGAACGTGCTCGAGCGTCTCGAAGTGAATCACGGATAACCCTTCGCCGTCGTCCGACGTGAAGGCGTCGAACGAGACGAAGCCGGGCATTCCCCTCGCGAGCTCGAGGATGTGTGGAGCCACGGACCGGTACGCCTCGAGATGCTCGTCGCGCAGGCGGCTTCGAAAGATGACCACCACCATCGGATGATCCTCCGTTTACCGAGTCGTCGCGCGACCCGCGGCCGCAAGGTACCCCACCGGCTCTGGAGACGTGAGATCGGTCGATTCTGTTTGCCAACCCCCCACCAGCTTGAAACAATCTAGGAATCGGAGGAGTTCCCGATGAAGCTCTTTGCGAAGCGTTTCCTGATGCCCATCTTCGCGATCGCCGCTTTCACGATCTCCATGGCTCCCGCCACGGGGATCGCCTACGACAGCGACGAGGGCAGCGAGGCCTTCGATAAATGGCTGGCTCGCGCGAGCTGCGGCGAGATCCACCAGGAAATCCGCTTCAGCACCGACTCCCTGCAAGCGCGAGCTCGCGACAGCCGCGAGTGGAAGATGATCGTGCGGTTGAAGCTGCGAGACGCCCACCACAAGTACTCGACCGATTGTCTGGCCACCACGGACGTGAACGGTTTCGAGTGTGAGAAACTCGATTACCAGCTCCGGTTCTGGCAGCACACGCTGCGCGAAGGCCCCGATTCATCGGAGGCCGAGCGCAGTCTCTACAGACTTCTCATCCGGCGGCACGGCGCGATGATCGCGCGCCTCCCGAAAGCCTGCGCCCCTGTGGAGAAGGCCCCGGCGGACGGCCCGGATCGCTCCTGAAGCGCCCCGTGCCGCTCACGGCCGAAGTGCGATGACTCCCACCCACAGGTTGTCGACGTAGCGGAACGTGGGGTCTTCGAAGACGTCCATCAACCGCTGGAACGACTCGGCGGTGTAGGCTCCTTCGATCGCGCGGGCGCGCACGTTCTCCATCGTCTTCTTTCGGTAGAGGGCGCGAAGGCTCCCGCCGTGCACCACCGCACCAATGGCCTCGCTGCGGATGTCGACACATCCAGCGGTCTGGAGCTCCCGGTAGACGTTGCGACCGGCGAACGCATCCATGTGATCGCCGTGGAGAAAGCTGTCCCGGTACTGAACGAAGATCGCGGCTCCGGGATGCTCTTCGTCGCAGGGCTCCATCGCGCCGTAGTCGGGTTCTTCGACGAACACGACGCCGCCCGATCGGACCGACTCGAGGAGGTTGTGCAGCGCCCCGGCGAGACCGTGTACGTGAGTGAGCACCGCCCGGCAGTGAGCGAGGTCGTAGCCGCCCGGAGCAACCGGTCCATGCGTAATGTCGTGCTTCACGACGTCGACATTCGCGAGGCCAAGGTCACCGAGGAACCTCGGATCCATGTCGACCGCGACCACGCGCCCCGACGCGCCAGCCCGCTCCGCCAGCGCTCGCGTCACGGATCCGCCGCCAGCTCCCACTTCGAGGCAGCGCCAGCCCTCCGCGACGCCGATCTCGTCGAGGCGGCGGATCGTGGCGGGGTCGTTGATCGCTTCGAGCATGCGCAGACGTTCGAGCTCTGGGCCTCCTTCGGCTCTCGCCAGGGCGTAGCGGGGTTCGGCGTGGCTCACGGGGCGCTTCCTCTGCTCGGTGCCGGTCGGGGTATTCTGACACGGCTCGGGGACACAAGACCTCGCTTCTGCGATGCTCTGCGCGATGTTCCACTGCCTCGACCACGTCATCCTCGCCGTCAGCGACCTCGACGCCGCTACGAGGCAGTACGCGCGCCTGCTCGCGCGCAGTCCCTCCTGGCGCGGCGAGCACCCGAGCGCCGGGACGGCCAATACCCTCTTCCGCCTCGAGAACACCTACATCGAGCTTCTGTCTCTGGCGGGCGACGGGCCTCTGGGGCGCGCGATCTCAGCCGTGCTGGACACGAGGGGCGAGGGATTGCTCGGCATGGCCTTCGGAACGGACGACGCGGATTCGTGTCGCGCCACACTCAGCGAGCGGGGCCTCGACCCCGAACCCGTCGAGAAGGGCCTCGGCCGCGATGTCGAGTCCGGCGCTTTCCGCGAGTGGCTGCGCGTCCCTCTCCCCCTGGCAAAGACGAGGGGGGTGGGCCTTTTCGGCATCCAGCACACGTCCTTCGACGAGATCCTCCCCAAAGCGCCGCCCATCGGCGCCGCCGATGCCGCGGTATTCGCGCTCGACCACGTCGTCGTACGCACAGCCGACGCAAAAGCGTGTAAGGCGCTCTACGGCGACGCACTCGGACTTCGCCTCGCCCTCGATCGCGAGTTCCCGCAGTGGGGCGCACGCCTGCTGTTCTTTCGCGTCGGTGGGTTGACCGTCGAGGTGGCGGGGAGTCTCGGAGACAGCGACGATGGCGTCGACGTGACCCGCGGCGACCGGCTCTGGGGCCTCTCGTGGCGGGTGCGCGACGCGGTCGCTGCACACGCGCGCCTCGTCGAGGGCGGCTTCGATGTCGATGAGGTTCGCGAGGGTCGGAAGCCCGGCACCCACGTCTTCTCCGTGCGCGCCGGTACGTGTGGCGTCCCCACCCTGGTCCTCGAGCCGTCGCCACCGCGCGATTGATCCACCCGCTGAGCGTCGCGAGTCATGCGAGTAGCGCGAACCCGGCGACGGCGGCCATGGCGGCCGCGAGCACGGAGAGCAACCCGAGCACGGCGTGGGTTTCGGTCGCACCCGCGTTCCCCCGCTCGAGTCGACGACCGTAGAATCCCGTCGCCATGAAGAGCAGCGCCCCGGTGATTCCAATCCATCCGTGAAGGCTCTCGAAGACCCCCCAGCCGCGGAGCCACGCCGCCGATGCGGGACCGGCGACGAAGCCGACGAGAATCAAGACGAGCGCGGGCTTCGCGACACGCAGGTGTGCTGCGCGCATCTCCCGTGTGCGGAGTGCGCGTTTTCGTCGCGCGTTGCGGTTGGCGAGACCGCGCTTCAGCGACAGGCCCGCGAGCGCAATCGCCACCACCATCCACGTCGGATGCACATACGAGAGCCACCGGAGCGTGGCGTCGTTCGCGGCGAGGTCCAGCTACTCGACCTTGAGGATGGTGTGTTCGGGGAGGCGGAGGAGCAACGAATCCAGTGCGCGCTCCAGGTAACCCGTGTCGCGCGACTCGAGGGTGAGCATCACCCGGTACTCGGTCTCGCGGATCTTTGGATACGAGCCGAGCAGGAGGTTCGGAAACTCGACCAGCAGCTCGTGAAGCTCCGCCGCGATCTCGCTCTCATGGACCGTCACGTAGACGTGCTTCAGCTCGAACGGCACGCCGCGGAAGCGCTCGCGCGAGCTCTCGAACTTCTTGCGCAGCAGCTCCGGAACGCCCGGGAAGACGTAGACGTTCTCGATGACGACCAGGGGAAACCAGAGATCTCCCGCGTCGAGCAGCGACGCGCCCTGGGGAATCATCGCCATCTTCATCGTGCTCTCGTTGAGCTCGCCGCGCGCGTTGCGGCGCAGACGATCGGCAATGGATTCATTCAGCTCGACCGGGCGGCCGAACGCCTGGGCGATGCCCTCGATGGTGAGATCGTCATGGGTGGGACCGATGCCGCCCGAGGTAAAGACGTGGTCGTAGCGGTCGCTCATCGCGCGCACCTCGTTCGCAATCGTCTCGATCACGTCGGGGATGGTGAGGATGCGCTCGACGTCGACCCCGAGCTCGCGCAGCTCGTGGCAGAGGTACGGGGAGTTCTCATCGACGACTTTTCCCGACAGGATTTCGTTACCGATGATGAGAATGCCCGCGCTCGACATGCCGCAAGAGTATCCGAGGGCTCGTTCTGAATCCAAGTCCGAATTTCCCGCACTGCCCCGAGCCGTTACACTCGCCCGCATGGTTGATCCCCGCGACACCCGCTTCGAAACCCGTGCGATCCACGTCGGTCAGGCGGCCGACGAGGCCACGGGCGCGACCATCGTGCCCGTCTACCAGACTGTGACATTCACACAGGACGCCGTCGGTGAGCACCGGGGCTTCGAGTACTCACGCAGCGGCAATCCCACCCGTGTCGCTCTCGAGCAGGCCATCGCCGCAGTCGAGGGAGGGAAACACGGTTTCGCCTACGCGTCCGGCATGGCGGCCGTCCACGGAGCGATGCAGCTCGTGTCCGGCGGCGAGCACGTCGTGGTCGCCGACGATCTCTACGGAGGCAGCTTTCGGCTCTTCTCGAGCGTCCTTCCCCGGTACGGAATCGAGTTCACATACGTGGACGCGACCCACCCGGAAGAAGTCGAAAAGGCCATGCAGAACAACACGCGCATGGTCTGGATCGAGAGTCCCACGAACCCGATGCTGCGCCTCGTCGACGTGGCGGCCTGCGCCGACATCGCGCAACGACACGGAGCAAGACTGGTGGTCGACAACACGTTCGCCACCCCGTATCTGCAGAATCCGCTCGACCTCGGCGCGCACGTCGTGGTGCACTCCACCACCAAGTACATCGGTGGACACTCCGACACGATCGGAGGCGCCGTCGTGGTGAATGACGACGAGGACGCGAAGTCCCTGCAGTTCACGCGCAATGCAACGGGCGGCGTTCCGGGTCCCTGGGACGCGTGGCTCACGCTTCGCGGACTCAAGACACTGTCGGTGCGGATGCGAGAGCACGAGTCCAACGCGCGGAAGGTGGCGGAGTTCTGCCGCGAGCGACCGGAGTTCTCGGCGATCCACTATCCGGGATTCTCCGATCACCCGGGGCACGACCTCGCGAAGCGCCAGATGCGCGGCTTCGGCGGCATCGTGACCGTGGAGCTCGCAGGTGGCGAGGGCGCCGCGCTCGAGTTCTGCAAGTCGACGCGGTTCTTCTCGTTGGGCGAGAGTCTCGGCGGCGTCGAGTCGTTGATCGGCTACCCGTGGTCGATGAGTCACGGCGCCTTCCCGCCCGAGGAGAAGCGCCGCAAGGGCATCACCGAGGGCACCGTCCGCCTCTCGGTGGGCATCGAGCACGTCGACGACCTCTGCGCGGATGTCGCTCAGGCGCTCGAGCGAGCAGCGAGGGTAGGTTGAGCCGCGCCATCCTCCTGGTCGACCACGGGAGCCGCAGATCAGCGGCCAACGAGCAGCTCGAGCGCGTCGCCGACGCGGTGCGCGAGCGGGCGAGCGACTGCATGGTGGCCATCGCTCACATGGAACTCGCCACTCCGAGTATCTCCGAGGCCATCGGCGCTTGCGTGGCGTCGGGCGCAGACGAGATCATCGTCCATCCGTACTTCCTTGCCCCCGGCAGCCACACCACCACGGACATCCCGCGTCTCGTCGAAGAGGCCATGCGCCAACATCAGGGCGTGTCGGTTCGTATCAGCGAGCCGCTCGGCCTCCACCCGAAGCTCGTCGACGTGATCCTCCACCGCGTCGACGCGGTGTGACCCTCCGAACGCGCATCACGATCGGACTCGTCTGGTTCTTCACCATGGGCGGGCTCGGATCGTTCTTCCCGTTCTTCAGCATGTACCTGCTCGAGAACGGACAGCTCTCGGGCTCACAGATCGGGATGGTGTTGGCACTGCTCCCGACCGTAGGTCTCGCCAGTCAGCCGTTCTGGGGACAGATTGCCGATCGGAGTGGGGCGCGAACCCGTGTACTCGCGATCCTCGGCGTCGGAGCGTCACTCGGCTACCTCGGGCTCGGGCAGGCCGAGACCTTCGCGGACTTTCTGCTCGGCGTCGGGTTCCTCGCGTTCTTCGCACCAGCCATCCTTCCGACGTGCGTCGCCGTCACACTCGCCGTCGTGCGCGACGCCGGCCCGCACGGCTTCGGGCTGTCGCGGGTGTGGGGTACGGTTGGTTTCTTCGTGCTCGTGGTGTCGTTCCCGTACGCGCTCGACGCCTGGCAGGCGCTGCAGGGACTCGTCGCCGCGCCGGGCGGCCCCTCAGAGCCCGGCCTCGAGCTCCTGTTCCCCATCACGGCCACATCCACTGCGATCGGCGCGGCGCTGGCTCTCGCACTTCCCTCGGGCGGCGCTGTCGCGCTGCGCGCGGAGCGCGGCGCCTGGCGTCTGCTCTTGCACAACACCGCCTTCTTGCGCGTCGTGCTCTTCGCCTTCGTCGGCTTCCTGTTCCTCCAGGGTCCGATGGCGATGTTCTCGGTGTTCGTCCGCGCCGAGGGTGGTTCGCTCGATTCCGTGAGTCAGATGTGGATCCTGATGCTCGTTCTCGAGGTTCCCCTCGTTGCCGGTCTCGGCGTGGGCCTCGAGCGCATCGGACCGCGCGGCCTGCTCGCTACCGGCGTCTTCGCAGGCGGGATTCGCTGGGTCGTCAGTGGTTTCTCGGCCGACCTCGACTTGATCACGGGGATATCGATTCTACATGGCGTCATGGTCGCCGGACTCGTGATGGGTGGCCCGATGTACGTCGAGCGCGTCGTGCCCGAGCGGCTGCGCAACACCGCTCAGGGCGTGTTCGCGATGATCGGCTTCAGCCTCGGCGGCATCCTGTCGAACCTCTGCGCAGGCTGGCTCCTCGAGCACTACGGAGCCGAGATGCCGTACCGGGTCGGTGGCATCGGTGCGCTCGTGCTGTGCAGCCTCGTCCTGGTGATCCTGCCTCGCGCGATCCGACGCGAACCATCCGACTGATCGGCCTCACCTCAAGCGCGACGCCGCGCGATCACCAGCATCTCGCCCGTTGGAATCCGGATCGGCAGCGCGCCCAGGCGATCGATGCCGGGAGGCACGAAGCTCCCCACGCGCGCCGCGTAGGTACCGAGATACTGCCCGGTGAACGCCTTGCGGAACCCCGTGCGCGCCTCGAGGACTTCGAAGCCGTGCTCGCCCAGATAGCGGCTCAGGTTGTCGGGCCGAAAATGGTAGAGGTGCTCCGCGACGTAGTGGGGCCAGTGGTTGCCGAAGAGGCGGCGCGTCGCGCTGCCTGCGTTCGGCAGAAGGAGTGCGAGTACACCACTCGCGGTGAGACGCTCGCGACATCTCGCCAGCAGCTCCCCGGGATCGGGCACGTGTTCGAGCACGTCGGTGAGCGTCACGACGTCGAATCGTCGGCCGGGAAACGCTGTGGCGTCGAGCTCGCCCGCGGACACGCGCTCGCCGAGACGTTCGGCCGCCCAACGCACCGCGTGCGTGTTCCGATCGAGTCCCAGCGCGTCGAAGTCGCGATCGAGAGCTGCCTCGACGAGGTATCCGAGCGCGCAACCGACGTCGAGAAGTGCACCACCCGTGACGTGCTGGCGAATCGCGTCGAGCACGACCCCGTACGTGATCCGCTTCATCGTGCGTACCGGGTTCTCCGATGGATCGTCGACGCTCCCCCAGCGCTCGAAGTACGTGGCGTCGTACAGCGCGTCGAGCTCCTCTTCCGTGGGCATGGGGTCTTGCCACTCGAGCCCACACGCCGGCGATCGCACGAGGCAGAGGTCCTCGCGCTCGAGGAACACACGACCGCGATCGCCGCACACGATACAGCTCGAATCGACGTCGCTCTCCGTCACGAATCGACGACGCGCAGCGGTGAGACACCCTCGCGCGGAGACACCGCCTCGGCGAGCAGGTCGTTCACCGAGGCGAGGACATCTGCGGGCTGGATGCCCGTCATGCAGCGAGCCTGCGCGAACCAACACGAGAGCACCTTGTTGTCGTGTACGAACATACAGGGCGAGCAGGCAAGTCCTCTGTAGTGGACGACGTGGCGCTGCCCCGGTCGCGAGAGCAGCGGGGCGTAGAGACGGGGCGTTTCTGGTCCGAACAACGCCGCCGTGCTCGCGCCTGCGGCGGCCGCGATGTGGAGTGGCCCGCTGTCGTTCGTGACCACCACGGCCGAGCGGCTGAAGAGCGCGACGAGCTCGGGAATGTCGATTCGCCCGGCGAGGTTCACGACGCGCGATTCCGCGCCCGAGGCCGCCACGACCGACTCGACGTATTCGCGTTCTGCAGGCGATCCGGTGACCACGACGTTTACGCGGAGCTGTCCCGACAGGTGCTGAAGGAGCTCGGCGACCTTTTCGAGCGGCCAGCGGCGTTCGAGCGCCATGTCCCCCGCGTTGGGATTCACCGCGACGATCGGGTCGCCTTCTCGCCACGCCGGATCTTCCACGAGGACTCGCCGAAGCGACGACCCGGCAGCTTCGCCGGCGACGAGACGTGTAAGCGCGGCGTCGTGCTCGAGCTCCTTCTCGTCGACAGGATCCATCGGGTCGCGCCGCAGCAGCGTGAGGAAGTTCGCCGCGACGTGGTGGTAGGCGTTGAACGGCACCTCGACGTCGTGCAGTCGTCCCCGCCACTTCCCTTTCGCGCTGAACCCGTGGGAGCGCTGCGCGCGGGCGAGGAACGAGAAGATGGCGGAGAAGCGTGTGAAGAACTCGAGGTCGAAGAGCAGGTCGTAGCGTTCGGCGCGCAGTCGCCAGAGCTCGCGCGCCGTGCGCAGGACGAAGCTCGCGATCCCCGAGCCGAGATCGAGGGAGACGACGCGGTCGACCTCCGGGATGAGATGGAGGATCGGCTCGTTCTCGCGCAGCGACAGGAAGTCGATCCGGGCGTCGGGCCAGCGCTCGCGCAGACGTCGCAAGAGCGGCGAGACGAGCACGATGCTCCCCATGCCCCACATCTTGAGCACGAGGATGCGGCGCACGGAATCCGGTGCCGGGCGACCCGCGCGCCCGTCGAACAGCCGACGCGCGCCGAGCAGAACCGCGCAGATCGGGGGACCGATCCAGCGGTCGATCCAGAGCGCGAGCTGGTAGCGCGTGTTCGGTCGCGACGGATTGGGCCGTGAAGCCTTCATCGGCGAGAGTCTAGCGAGCTGGAACGCGGCGCGGCGCGAGGATGCGCACGGCGCCGAATCGCTTCACCTCGACGTAGTGCGCGTCGATCCACGCGAGCAGCTCCCCGCCGAAGACCACCTCGTCCGAGAGACCGTCGACGCGCAGCGCGGCGTCGTCCCAGACCACGAAGGCCGGCGGATCCGCGACGAGATCCGCACGAAACTCGCTGCGGTGAGCTTCGGTGACGAGCTGCGAGCCGAGCACGAAGCGCGTCGGGTAGCGGCGCTCGGTGAGGTAGTAATACGCGGCGGCGTTGGGGAGGAACAGCACTGCGTCGTCCGCCGTCGTCTGGTTGCGGATGAAGAGCACCACGCTCTCGACGTTCTCGTCGCCCACCGGGTGGTTTCCCTTCGCCCAGAGGACCCGCGCTGCGGTCACCGTGCCTCTGGCGTTCTCGAGCGGCTGCGCGATTTCGACGAAACCCGTGTGGAGCACGAGCAGCAGCAGCGCCGCCACGCGCCACACTCCGAGTCCGCGGCGGCCATGACTGAAGCTCTCAACGGCGCGATCGAGGGCCACGCCGAGCAGCAGCGCCGCCGCGGGAGCGATCGCGATGAAGTGCGTACGATCACTGCGACCGAGCGCGGAACGAAAACAGATCAGCCCGAACAGAGCGACCAGCACCCAGGCGAGGCGATCGTGGTCGCGCACGAGGTTCCGGAGCATCGATCCCATCGAGGCGATGCGCTTGCCGAGATCGAACCTCGTGATGGGGACCGCCTGGAGGAGTGCGGCCGTGAAGAGCACCGGCAGCGCGTAGCCGATCCGCAGCTGCTCCGAGGCAACGGGGCCCAAGGCGAGCGCATCGATCATGATCGCCCGTTCGATGGCGGGAAATGGGAGCTTCGCGTAGCCCGCCATGACGTAGCGCGGATACTGCGCGAGGTCGGAGAGCATCGGGAGCAGCGCGTCGTTCGCCGCGTAATAGCCGAATACGGGAACGACCGCGCAGGCCATTCCCGCGGAAAAGACCAGGGCGGCGCGTCCCCCTCTGTGGATGGCGAAACAGAGCACGGCAACCATCGCGAACGCGAGTCCGTACTCCTGGCTGTAGAGGAGCGACGCTCCGCCGACGAAACCTGCGATCGCGCAGAAGGCGATGCGGCCCGAGCGCAACCAGCCGATCAGTGCCGCGAAGGCCAGAAACGCGAGACCGATCCGCAGACTCACCAGCGGGAGCACGAACGGCAGCAGGAGCACGAGGGCCCGCCTCTTCACGAGCAGTCCCGCGAGCAGGAAGAACGACAGCCAGCCCGCAATGCGAGCAATCCACCAGTAGAGATTCCAGGTCGCGACGCCGCGCCCGAGGAGTTCCCAGAGACCGACCACCGTCCAGTCGTAGAGCGGACCGTAGAGGCAGAAGAAGTCGCGACCGTGGAGCTGGCCATCGGCGAGAGCCTGCGCCCAGCTCAGATGCTGGCCGATCTCGGCCTGAAAGCGGAAGCTGTCTGAGAGTAGCTGGCGATCCGGCACGCCGTTCACCACGTTCCAGAGTGCGCCCCAGATCCCCGGCACCAGGAGGACTGCGAGGACGAGCGACCCGAAGATCCACAGCACCGTGTCGCTGCGCGCCGCCGTTTTCTTCTGGCCCGTCGAATCACACCCAGTCGGGACTCCAACGGCACGCTTTCGCGCGAACCAGAGTGCAGCAGCCAGGGCGATCGCCACGCACGGAGCCGCTCCTTCTGCGGGAAGCCACAGAGCCGCCAGCAGCGAAGCGAGTCCCAGCACCTCGAGGGCGATCACGCGACGCGTGGCGATACAGCGTCCGCGCAGGCCGAGCGCGATCGCATAGCTGAGCACCGACGCGAGCCCAACACCGAATACGAGCCAGAACGTCTCCTGCTGTACGGGATACCGCTGCTGCGTCGCGATGCTCACGATGCCGAGTTCGTTCTCGCGATAGACGAATCGCACGGGCAGCCACTGGCCCACGAGCAGCGCCAGCGATGCCGCGAGCGGCATCGCCGCAAGCAGACCGTCGTAGGACATCGTCGTCCGCGGGCGTCCCAGCGCCTTCACCCCTCGCACCGCACGTACAACGCGGCGCCAGACTCTACCGCCCCCGGCGCCGCGTCGGGAAGGTCAGCTCGAAACTGCCATGGACCTCAGCGAGTCCCCCGAGTCCGACGCCTTCCGCCTGGAGCTGCGCGGGTTCCTCGCTGGCACCCCGCGCGACGCCGACTCCCCTGGTACTTCCGCGAGTTTCGTGCGGGTTGCGTTGGCAGCTACCAGCTGTCGAAGTGGGTGATCGTCTCGGGTGACGGGCGATCGGCGTGCTTGAAATCGGTACCGACGGTGTAGGCCACGGGCAGCAGCGCCACCTGGCTCACCCCGTCCGGGATGCCGAGGAGCTTCGCGACCTCCTGCTCCTTGAAGAGGTGCAGCGTCGTGATCACCGAGCCGAGGCCGCGGCTGCGCAACGCGATCTGAAAGCTCCAGACCGCGGGGAAGATCGATCCGTAGAACGCAGCGCTCATGGCGTTTCCGGACCCGTCGGGGAGACGCCCCTCGACGCACGGAATGACGTGGACCGGGATGTCGGCGAGATGGTCGACGAGGTAGAACGCCGAGTCGTAGACGCGGTGGGTCTGCGCGTCGCCGTCGCCGATCTGCGAGCGCGCGAGCTCGAGGTACTGGGAGGCCAACTCCTTGTAGAGAGCCGCCAGCGCGGCGCGCTTCGCGGCGTCGGTCACGACCACCCAACGCCAGGACTGGTTATTGCTGCCGGTCGGTGCCTGCTGGCTCAGGCGGA
>SPKZ01003554.1_pt1 | contig 15372 bp, 14 predicted proteins | sample 2456571 | NCBI WGS metagenome assembly SPKZ01 (sample SAMN11192286, study PRJNA482655) | marine metagenome | biome: ENVO:00000447; feature: ENVO:00000244|ENVO:00000211|ENVO:00000569|ENVO:00002023; material: ENVO:00002151; isolation source: ocean water from marine abyssalpelagic zone ...
ACGTTGCGTGTTGCCTATGATTTGACGGATACGATCAACGTCTACGGATCTTGGGCGACTGGTTTTAAAGCGACGTCTTGGAACCTATCGCGAGATTCTCGTCCGTTCGCGTCTGACTTCATTGCAGGGTCCCCGGTAACGAGCCCGCCATCATCTCCGATCCGAGATGCTGGTCTTGCGGTCAACAACCTGACCTCTGGTACTCGTTTTGCCGGTCCAGAAGACTCTGAAGTTTTCGAACTCGGTGTGAAAGGTGCGTTCTCGAACTTTGCGTTCAACCTGGCGATCTTCGATCAGACGATTGAAGGATTCCAATCGAACGCGTTTACCGGAACAGGCTTTGCGCTGACCAATGCGGGTGAGCAATCCACCAAAGGTGCGGAACTTGATTTCACCTGGAGCCCGACAGATGCGTTGACGCTAAGCTTTGCAGGAACGTTCCTCGATCCTGTCTATGATAGCTTTGAGGGATCTGCGTCAGGGGATCTGAGTGGCCAAACCCCATCTGGTATTCCAGATGTCGCGACAAGCATGGGCTTCAACTATGACTTCGCGCTTGGGAATTGGGACAGCTATGTGCGCGCTGACTGGCAGTACTCTGCCGATACGCGCTTCTTCGATGACCCAGGCAATGAAGCGCTGATTGATTCCGTCGGGTACTCTCGTGAAGTCAATGAGATCAACGCGTCAGCCGGCTTCGAGAGTGAAAACGGCCTTAGCGTAGCGCTTTGGGCCCGTAACCTGCTGGACGACCAGCGGATTACAACCGCTTTCCCATCGGTTGCTCAGGCTGGATCGATTTCTGGTTATCCAAACCAGCCACGCACCTACGGTGTGACTTTGCGCAAGCGCTTCTAAAGAAAGCGCTTGTTGCAAAACGCGCGAGACTTTCTCGCGTCTCCTTCGACTCGCCGGTGTTGTCATGCAGCGTCAACACCGGCGTTTTTTATGGATTTGCTTTGCGAAAATGCTCAAGTTTAACGGGCTGTAAGCCCGATTTGAGGGCTCTCAAGTCCACCGAAACAACATGCAGCATAATTCAAATTTCATCATGCTACTGACGAAAGAGTTGTGTGTTGTGTAAAAAATATGACATGAACATGAACAGTCGTACATGAAGTGCTGGGAACATTGCATGTTGCGTCTGTTGGTGACGAGGGCTGGAGATGAGAGTGAGAACTCCGAACGCAAACACGGTAGAGTTCAATTGCGGCGGCTTTGATACTCTGAGTGAGGCTTTAGACTATGCTGCGACAGGCATTACAGGCCTCAATTTCTATTCTGTTCGCGGCGAGCTGGAATACGTGCTCACATATACCGAGCTGCGTGAACGCGCCATCGAAACCGCAGCCAGACTAACCACCGAAACCGAACCCGGCGAACTGATTGGTCTTATCGCTGAGACCAGCCCTGAGTTCGCCGTCATGTTTTTCGCCTGTCAGTATGCAGGTGTCTTGCCTGTACCTGTTTCTGTTCCAGTTACACTGGGCAGCAATGAGTTTTACAAAGATCAACTAAAGCGAATTTGCGAGACTGCGGGCCTGCACTGTTTGCTGGCGCCCATGTCGATCCTTGGACTGGCGCAAGAGGCGCTCGCGCATACAAAGATTCAAGTTGGCAATCTGGATGGATCCGATTTGCCAACGTCTGTTTCCGGCCTTCGCCCGTTTGGCGCGGATGACATGTGCTACATCCAATTTTCCTCAGGAAGCACGAGTTCCCCAAAAGGAATTGTCGGCAGCCAAAAGAGCGTGACCACAAACTGTCGTGCCATCCAATTTGGTTTGGAAGCTGGCGCCGGAGACCGCATTTCATCCTGGCTTCCACTCTACCACGATATGGGGCTGATCGGGCAGTTTCTCGCGCCGATGATGGCGCAGCTATCAGTCGATTACATCGACTCTCATTCCTTTGCGCGTCGCCCGTCGACGTGGCTGAAACTGATCAGTGAAAATAAAGCGACCCACTCTTATAGCCCGAGCTTTGGCTATGAAATCAGTGCCAAACGTTGGCGGGGCGGGGACCTCGATCTTTCCAGTTGGCGGGTCGCCGGAATTGGCGGCGATATGGTGCGCGAAGAAGCGCTCAGAATGTTCGCGGATGTGTTCGCAGAACATGGGTTTTGCGAAACCGCCTTCGTTCCAAGTTACGGTCTCGCGGAAGCCACTGTGGCGGTCTCATTCAGCCCGCTCAATACCGGGTTCCAAGTGGACGTTATCAACTCCGATATCATGAGGTCCAAGCAGCGTGCGCTGCCAGCGGGCGAGGAAACTGAAGAGCGTAATCGAAGAGCACTGATCGCGTGCGGTCAGGCCATCCCAGGACACGAGATGAAAATCTGCGATGATGAGGGTGTCGAAGTCGCAGACCGCGTCGTTGGCCGAATACTCTTCCGGGGCGACAGCGTCTCTCCAGGCATTTTAGATCGTGATGAAGGGATCCTATCCTTAACTGACGAGGACGGATGGTTGGATACGGGCGACCTGGGTTATTGGCTCGATGGACAGCTCATCATCACGGGGCGCCACAAAGATCTTATATTGTGGAATGGCCGAAACATCTGGCCGCAAGATATTGAATGGACTGCCGAAAAGGCTGGCGGTCGCCACATTCCAAAATCAGCTGCTTTCAAACTCTCAGACGATGACGGGAATGGTCACATTTACCTACTCGCCGAGTGCAAAGCACGCGAACCAGAGCAACGCGAAGCGCTCTTGTCAGAGGTTTCCGCAAACGTGCGCCAAACGGTCGGCGCACCGATTGAGGTCATTCTGGTTCCAACCAAGAGCTTGATTATGACGTCATCTGGAAAGCTCAGCCGTATGAGAACGCGTCAAAAGTTTATCTCCGGCGACTTTGAGTTGGAGTCGGCAGTTCCTGCTTTCGCGGAATGACGAGGCCGGCAGTCGGGGGAAATGATAACCTGATTGCCATCACAGGCGCGACAGGTTTCATCGGAAAGCACCTACTTGCGCGTTTGGGTGCAGAGGGATTTCACTCGCGCGCGCTTATCCGGAGCAGGAAGTACAGGGTCGTCGACGTCCCACGATCAACGCAGATTGTGGCGGGCGCGCTCAACGACAAAGAGAAACTGATTGAGCTGCTAAAGGGCGCACAGACCTGTATTCACCTGGCCGGTGCAACAACTTCGCTCAATATGAGCGGCTTTCACTCCGCAAATGTTATTGGGACGTACAATGCAGCTGCCTGCGCGGCTGCCGCTGGGGTGAAGCATTTTATTTGTGTGTCTTCTCAAGCCGCGCGAGCCCCGCTGATTTCAAACTATGCTGCGTCCAAAGCAATGGGCGAAGCTGCCTTAGAACCGTTCAAACAGAATATGCAGATCACGATCATACGCCCACCCGCAGTCATTGGGGCGGGTGACCCGATGTTGCAGCCCATGCTGGACTTGATACGAGCAGGCTGGCTACCTGTTCCGGCAGAACCAAAGCGGGCAACGCGTTCGTTCGCAGTCATTTCAGTCCAAGACTTAGTCTCCCAGCTCGTAAGTTCGTTAGAGCGCCCCACCACTGGTCGTGGTTTGGTTGAGCCTTGCTCTGTTGCCTCCACAAATTGGACCGAGGTGGCGGCCGCGACGGGCGACGTGCTCGGCCGTAAGGTTCGGATTGTCCGGATTCCAGCATCTATAATGAAGGGTGTGGCACTCTGCGCGGATGGTATCGCCACTTTGACCCGGCGCACTTTTCCGCTTTCACTCAGCAAAGTACGGGAAATGTTAGCTGTAGATTGGACCTATGATCATACGATGCGAGATGCCATGAGTTTGAAAGAGGTGTTTGTGGAGTGTCTGGAGGATGATCGATCCTAGGATCTGATCCAGTTGGGGAAGTAGATTGACCGATAAATCCAAGATTTTTGATACGATCGTTTCGGTGCTTGCAGAATACATCCCAGACGGGATAAAGATCACCAATGACACACGCATCGTCGCCGATTTGGAGATCGACTCCGTAGATGTTTTCGACCTAATAATGGAGGTTGAAGACGCTTATGATATTAGCATTTCAATGGAACTTATCTCGACTACGCATACCGTGGGCGAGCTCGTAAACGTAGTGGATGATTTGAGCGGTGCTGACTAAAACCAAACAGAACAAGCAATTATTCGACAAGTTTGCGGCGATTACCGAGCGTCATGAAATGGCGAAACTTTTCGGGCAAAGTCCAATTGGTGTGCCGTTCGATGAAATCTTATCGCCCACCCGAGCGCGCTGCGCAGGCCGCGAAATCGTTTTGGTGGGGACGAATAATTATCTCGGATTGACGTTCAATGAGAATGTCCGTCAGTCGATGATTAAGTCGGTTGAAACCCACGGTTCAGCGACTACGGGAAGCCGTCAGGCGAATGGCACTTACAGTGATCATGCGCGCATGGAAAAAGAGCTGCGCGACTTCTTTGAGATGGAAAGCGCGATTGTTTTTACGACAGGCTATCAAACCAATCTCGGCGCCATCAGTGCCCTGGCGAGCGGCGAAGACCATATTTTGATCGATGCTGACAGCCATGCCTGCATTTACGATGCTTGCCGATTGACGGATGCAGCGACCCACCGGTTCCGTCACAATGATCCAGAGAACTTGGAAAAAAGATTGAAACGTCTGCCAGACACGGGCGGACGATTGGTCGTCGTCGAAGGCATGTATTCCATGTTCGGCGATGTCGCGCCGCTCGCCGAAATGGTAGAGGTCGCGCACGCGAACAATGCAATGATTTTCGTCGACGAAGCGCATTCCGTAGGATGCTTTGGTGAAAATGGTCGCGGAATTGCTGAGGCCCAAGGTGTTCTTCGGGATGTCGACTTCATCTCAGGTACGTTTTCAAAAAGCTTTGCATCGATCGGCGGGTTCTGCGTCTCTAAGCACCCAGAGTTTGAGAGCGTTCGCCTGACCAGCCGGGCCTATATGTTCACAGCATCTGGTGCGCCCGCAAATGTCGCCGCAGCGCGCGCTGCGTTGAAAGAGTTGAAAGCGGCACCAGAGCTGCGTGACTCCTTGTGGACAATGTCGAACCGGTTGCATGATGGTTTGAGCAAAATGGGGTACGATCTCTGCGCGCCTGCCTCTCCCGTAATTGCAGTGCGGCGTCCGGACGAAGCGACGGCGGTGGCCGAGTGGAACAAGCTTTTCGAGCAAGGGGTCTATGTGAACCTCGCCGTGCCGCCCGCGACACCGAGCGGAACGAGTCTGCTTCGCTTGAGCGTGAGTGCTGCCCACACCGAAGAAGAGATTGATCAAGTCCTGAAGGCCTTCTCAAGCTTAAGCTAAGCTATCGGAACGCGCCTTTGCGGAACAAACGCCAGGCTAAGACAGGCGCGTGCAGTAATGGGTATTTACGGGCGTGATCGCTGATTTCAATTTCAGCCCCGCTGTGCGATTTGATTTTCTCCAGAACGTAATCAAGGCCCGCATCGAATGTGAAAAAGGCTTTCAGCACGCGAAAAGCGCCCATGGGCTTGCCGATCACGCGCCGTAAGAACCATCGAGTGCGACAGAGGTTTCGGCGAAGTGCGCCGACATCCGAGAATGCAAGACCAGCACCCGACCGCGAGCTCGGATACATAGCGGCTGCGAGCTGAGCGTAGCGATCTGCATGTTTGGCGACGATTTGTTTGGATCGTCCTGACGCGTCTTCAGGGCGAAGCTCCGTTTTGTAGCTCTCCATCAGGCCACGTTCCCATATCGCGTTTTCTTCTAGTTCCCCGGTAAGGAGCGGTGCGGTTTCGTTGAGAAAGTGGCGGCTCGCCATCGCTAGGGTATCGAGTAAATCATCGCGCAGCTTATGGTCTTCACAAATCAGAATTGTGGGTTGCGCAAAGCGTGCCCACAGCATGGACTCAAAGGCTCCGCCGCGCGCGCGCCGGCGGAATGCTGATAGGCTGACAATTGAATACTTACTGCGCAGTCGTTCACCATCCGGCCCGTCTGCTTCGCAATAATGGACACTAGGAGGTGCTAAAAATGAGCCGAGCTGTTTCAGCCCGAACCCATGCACGTCGCGATATGACCCCACGAGGACGTAGAAATCGAGCATCTTCCCAGATGCTTCTCCCGCGCGAAGGCTGGAGCCATAGAACAACAAGGCTTTCTCCGCGCCCCCGTGTTTGCGGCGGATTTCTGCGACCAATGCTTCAGCTCGGTCGCCGATCGGACGCTGCTCGCTTTCTATAATCGCGCGCAAGTCAGCGAGTTGTGTCTCAGTGCTCATCGAATGAACTCCAGATCTGGAGAGACAGTAACTTTGAACGTCTGGTCTTTCGGCATTGGCAGCTCTTCGCCATCTAGCATGACAGGCCCATCGGTTTGGAACGTCATTTCTGAACAGCCCTCGCTGGTCAAGCCATGCTTTTCTAAAGAACGAGGCGCACCACCTAGGACAGCCTTCGCGATCCCGAGGCGTAAGCGCGGGATTGGCCATGCGGCCTGCGTAAATCCAATTGGAGCAACACCGCGGCCCCAAAATGGACTTAGGTTTAAGCTCAATTCTTCAAACGTAGAGAGCATGGAGAAAGCTTGCGGCTCCGCGGCGTCTGTTGTGCCCTCGTCGAGGCGCACAAATTCAGATGCACGTACGAGCGGTTTGCCGTCTTCAGATTTGGTGGATCGAGGAAACATAGCGAGCTGCATAATCGCCCTCGCGATAGAGACGACACCACGAGTTTTCCCATGTAGGTTATTCTGAGTGTACAGCATTAGCCGCGCCAACGACCCGGTAGACAGGAGAAAGCCCACATAAGGCGATTTCGTTTCCGACGTTTCCACCAGTAGCGCCTTATGCGTCGCGATTTCGGGGCGTTTCACCTGTTGGGTTCGTTCATCAAGTTTCTGCTTAAGGGCCTCCGAATCCACATCTTTCAAACCCAAAACTGCGTGAGCGAGATTCGTGCTGCCACCAGGAAGAATGGCCAAACGAGGTAATGGTCGACCTTCCGAGCGCTCAGCAAAACACGTCGTCAGCGCAGCGAGCACCGTTCCGTCGCCACCCTCAACATAGATGGTGTCACGTCCCTCATGCAGAAGATGCGAAAGGGTTTCTTCAAGGGGCGTCTCTCCATCAAAATAGACAATAGGGATGTCGCCATAATCGACTGCGATGCGCGTCAGAATGGATCCCTGCATGTTCACTTTGTGACTTTTGGGATTGATGATGAAGACGGGAGATTGCGTCATTTAACGCGCTCGGTGTTCAAATTCAGGTGGATACCTAATCCCATGAGCAAAAGAATGGGTAATCCGATCGCCATCGGCAATGAGATACCGCCGCCTTCTGCGACCGTCTTTAGGACGCCATCGAAAATGAAATAAGCGAACCCTATCGCAATTCCGATCATCAACCGTTGATCGCCGGTTTGGCGCCGTCCCAGCGCCTGCATGAGTGGAACGGCCACCAGAACGAATCCAAGGGCGACGATCGGCATGGTTAGGCGGTCGAAGAACCAAACCAGATAGGCGGTTGAAGGCCGTACGCCGGATCCTCTGAGGCGCGAAAGATTGTATTGTTCGCTGAGGGACAGGTTACGAGGAGATGTGCCGAGCTTTTGTAAGGTGACAGGCGTTTGATCCGTCACCCAGAGTTCAGCCGGTTCAATTTCAGTATAGTCTAGGCTGAGGCTTTTTTGATTGCGGAGCACCCAGCCGCGATCGGAAAAGCGAGCTTGATCTGCATAGGTTATGGTTGAGATTTTTCCTGCCCCATCGCGTTGATAGATCACGACATTTGACAGCTCATTGCCTTGGAAGCTCCCAATCTCAACGAAAGAGGTCGCGTCTGCCACCCAGAGTGATCGGGGTTTTCCAGCGTCTTCCTCGGCAAAAGCATCCGCACCTAGCCAGTTTTCGAGACTCGAAACCGTGCGCGGTAGCGTTTGATCGATCACCAGAAGTGAGGCGATCGTGACGACCAATACTGAAGGAATGAGAGCGCGGACTTGCATGATGGGCGACACGCTCATGGAGACAAAGCCAACGAGTTCTTGGCGCCTGATGAGCGACAGGAATGTCAGCAAGAGACTGACAAACAGAGCGAACATAAATATGCGATCGTACAAGGATGGAATACGTAGGAGCGTATACTTCAATGCGTCTAGGGAGCCAGAATCTTCAGGCAGAATATCCGCAGCGCCGATTGAATCGACGACGCTCAGCAACGCCAAAAGGGCGAAGGTCGTCACGAACCACCGCGCCAAGAAGAGTCGCGCAAAATACCCCCGAACCAGTTTCATGAGACCGACCGATCCGGATCAGGCTTCTGGGAAAACATTCGTGGCAGTCGAATGGCGGGAACGGAAGAAAGCGGCGGCTGCGCCATTGTTACCGCGCTCCTTAGAAAAAGTAACAAGCCGAACAGACTCACCATCACGATAACAGCCCAACTACCGGCCCACGCCGGTACAACGCCATCCAACGCGAGCGACTTCGCAAGTTCAAGCATTTGCTGGATCATGATGAGCGTCAGCAAGCCGATTAGGATCGCATTTGAAGGAGGATGGCGGCCATAGCTCAAGCCAAATGGAACTGCGATCAGCGGCAAGAGTAGGATAAGAACGAACCGGGCTAATTGGTCGTGAATGGAAACCATCGCCTCAAGCGGTTCTATGTTTTCAAGATCAGCCGGAGGTGATGACGTGGCTGGCGCCCACAACTCCCAAAGCATCAGTTCGCGAACATCTTTTCCGCGCGCTCGAAACTGTGTGAGCGCATCTGGGGGGCGCCACTTAAAGGAGTCAAACTCAAGCCGAGAACTGAGCGTCTGGTCTTCACTCAGATCTGCGCCCATACCAGACTCGAGCTGAATCTCAGAGATCGTGCCACCCTCGCGCACCAACGCACCTGTCGCGGCTGAGATAATCCTCTGACTTCCATCGGGTAACCGCTCGAGAATGAACGAGCTTGTGAGTTCGCCCGTCGAAAGGTCAACATCCTCTGTCCATACCGTCCAATCCTCAGCCTCAACGAATTTGCCCTCAATGAAGACAGTTTCGATGCTCGATTCAGCGATTGAGTTGACCAGGCTTCGGTATTCGTACCGGGATTGAGGTTGAAGAATTCCGGAGGTGATCAGCAACAAGCTCGCCAAAATTACTGCCATGATCATGAACGGCTTGGAGATCATAAACAGAGATTTGCCCATGCCCCAAACGGCCACGAGTTCTCCGCTGCGGCTTATTCGGCTGACGGTTATCAGCACGGCGAGAAAGAATGCTGCGGGAATACCAATGCCGGCATAGTGCGGGACCAAATTCGCGAGCATATAAACAGCTTCACCTAAATTACCCGGCGAGCGGGAGACGAGATCCGCGATACGTAACAGTCGCTCCAGGAGCAGGATGCTCACAACGAGCAGGAGTAGCCCGCAAAAGACCCGCGTGCATTCGCCAAAAATGTATCGCTGAATACGCTGCATACGGACGAGTAGCTTAGTTTTTGAATGTGTACACCTGTTCATTGTAGAAGCGATTCACAGTCGAGAACACGAAAACTTGATTGCGATTGCCGGTTTTCTGCCTATTTTTTGACGAGAGTCGACGAGAAGAAGCGGAATGATTTATCGCTTTATCAGCCTGGCACTCCTTGCCACCCTCCCGATTGCGTCTGCGCAATCGGAGCTCGATATCCGAGCACACGAAGCCCCTGTGGTTTGTGCGCCCGGCACGGGGCAGGTGCAAGTGACGGTCACAGGTGTGACTAATGGTGGAATCCTCGCCGTCGAACTTTACCGACCTAGCAAGCGCGACTTTCTCAAGAAAAAATCGAGAATTCATCGCATTAGAGTGGCGGCTCAGGACGGGCAACAAACGGTATGTTTCGCGCCGCAACCCCCGGGACGTTATGCGGTTGCAACCTATCACGATAAAAACGCAAATCGCGATCTCGACCAAAAGATCAATTTCATGCCGAAAGAGCCTTTTGGTTTATCAACCAATCCTAAACTCCGTTGGGGGCTGCCTAAATTCGATGAAGCGGACTTCGAGCTGCCTGCTGAAGGAGCGGCGATCACCATACAGCTGGTGAAATAGCACTTGCCCCTCTGAACAGCACGATTACTACTCACGGTTATGAGTGTGAGTGTAAAACAGGCAAAAAACGCGAGCGATATCAAAACGTTCGTCGAGTTGCCTTATCATGCCTATCGCGGTGAGCCGCATTGGAGACCTCCGCTTCGAGTGGAGCGGCAGGAGCACGTTGATCCCAAAAAGAATAAGTCGCTCGATGAATTACGGCCAAGTTTCTTTTTGGCCTATAGGGATGAGCAGGTCGTGGGGCGGATCGCCTCCTTCGTGAACCCCAAACATTTGCAGCACCATGATGACCAGACGGGTCATTTCGGCTTTTTGGATACGCGCGATCCGCGCGATGAAGAGACCGTATCGGCGCTTCTCGAAGCAGCTGAGGATGATCTGCGCGCGAGGGGGATGTCTAGAATTGGTGGGCCTTACAATTTTTCAGTCAATGATGAGTGTGGGTTGCTCGTCGATGGTTTCGATTCCCCGCCTAGCGTTATGATGCCTTATGGCCGTAGCGATTTACCAAAAATGATGGAGCCGGCTGGGTACACCAAAGCAATGGATATGTACGCCTTTCGCCATCGCATGGGGGAGAGCTTTTCCAGCCCGGCCTTCGTTTCTCGCGTGAAGGAGCGGTTTGACTCTGATCCAAGGATCTCAGTGCGATCGCTCGACATGTCCCGATTGTACGAAGATATCTCCTTAATTGTCGGCATTTTTAACGATGCTTGGTCGGGCAATTGGGGATTCTTGCCGATCAGCGATCAAGAAGCGAAATTTTTGGCAGACTCGATGAAGCCTGTTTTGCAGACAGAGTCGCTGTGGATTGCATTTGTGGACAACGAGCCAGCAAGCTTCACGCTCATGATCCCCAATTTGAACGAAGCAACGCTGGGCCTCGATGGTCGTTTATTGCCATTTGGATGGGCGACACTGCTTTATCGAATTAAGGTGCAGGGCGTAAAATCCGCGCGTATCCCACTTGCTGGCACGCGCAAGAAGTTTCACAAGACCCGCCGCGGAATGACGGCGACCGTCGGGGCTTGGGAAGCCTGTTTAAGCGCGCAGCACGCAAAAGGCGTGCGCGAGGTAGAGTTTTCCTGGGTATTGGAGACGAACAAAGACCTGCTTGGCCTTGCGGACATTTATGATTGCGACCGATACAAAACCTACCGAGTCTATGAAAAAGACCTCTGAGACAGGGCGCAAAGAACCATCTCAGCCGGTTGAAGTGTTCGTTTTGGCGGGCGCTCGGTCCTCTGGTGATCCATTGGCGGAAGCGCATGATGTGCCGTCCAAAGCGCACATTCAGGTCGCTGGCCAATCAATGATCTCACGCGTTTTGAGTGCACTCGGTCAGAGTTCGCGGACCGATGGCATCACAATCATTGGTATAAAAGAACATGAGCCTCTCCAAGCAGATGAAGGTTGGCCTCCTGTAACTTTAGCGGCAGGCGCTGACGGTCCGGCTGCGAGCGTGTATGGAGCCTTAAGGGAGGAGCCCGGAAAAGAACCTGTTCTTGTTACGACTTGCGATCACGCATTGCTCACGCCTGAGATGATCGATGCCTTTGCGAAGCAGTCTGTCGAATCTGGCGCGGATCTGACCCTTGCTTTGGCGCGCCGCGAAACGATCGAAGCGCAACACCCAGAAACCAAACGGACCTATCTTCGCTTTGGCGATGGAGCCTATTCCAGTTGCAACCTGTTTTGCATCGTCACACCGAAAGCGCATCGTGTCGTAGAGTTCTGGCGGGATGCCGAAGAAGACCGGAAGCGACCGTGGCGAATTGCATGGCGCTTCGGGATTGGAACGGCCCTACGACTTTTGATCGGTCGGCCTAATCTCGATCACGCGTTTGCCATCCTGTCCAAACGTCTTGGAGTCACCATTCGACCGGTCGTCCTGCCCTTCGCAGAGGCAGCGATAGACGTCGACACGCTCCAAGACTTGGCGATGGTCGAACAGATCTTAAGGGCGCGGTCGAAATGACGGACACAGCAACTCCTCAATCAGATGGTTTGGTTGGCAGGATCCTTAAAAACGTGGGGTTCCTGTTCGGAGGAAAGACGTCCGCAGTCTTGATCGGCTTGGCGGTGCTCGCGATTGCCGCGCGTGCCCTAACGATTGAAGAGCTCGGCATTCTATTGCTCTTGCACGCGTTCATCGCATTGATGACAGGAATAGCCACCTTCAAATCCTGGCAGGCCTTGATTCAGTTCGGTACCAAGCCTTTGGAGCAGGGTGACTTTCCGCAATTCCACCGCCTCCTTCGCTTTACCATCGGTCTCGATATTACAGCGGCTTTTTTCGCGGCGGTTCTGAGCGTTTCAGCATTTTTGGTTTTTCGGGACCGACTAGGATTGCCTGACGAAGTATTCGGGATCGCGCTTTCTTATTGCCTCCTGTCTGCAACCAACCTGCGATCGACCCCTTTGGGTGTTTTGCGGTTGTATGACCGGTTTGACCTTATCAGCTTACATGATCAGGCTGTTCCGATTGTTCGGTTGATTGGCGCTAGTCTGGGCCTGGCGTTTGGCGGCGATCTCACTTGGTTCATTCTGGTTTGGATGGCCGCCGCAGCCGCGACAAACCTTCTGATGCCGATCCTGGCCCTTCGAGAGCTGGCACGTCGCGGCGCGCTCAAAGGCCTGTTTGCAAAACGTCCGACACTGAAAGCGCCGCGCAAAGGGATATGGCGCTATGTTTGGATGTCGAACATCGACGCCACGATCAATCTGGTCGACAAACAGATGCCGACTTTATTGGCTGGCGCATTGCTGGGGCCAGCCTTTGCCGCGCTGTTCAAAATCGCCAGAGATGTTTCTGATGTGCTCGGAAAAGGGGCACGCCTCCTCAACCAGGTTCTCTATCCCGAGTTGGTGCGATTGATGATCGCTGGATCCATTTCGCGCGCCATCCGCATCATCGTTTTCTCGAGCGTCTACTTGTTGGCTGCAGGAATTGCGCTGTCGTTGTTGATCAGTTTCTTTGGACCGTCGCTCTTCGCCGCCGCTTTGGACCAGGGCTATGAAAGTGTCGCACCAATTGCCACAATGCTCGTGATTGCCGCAGCTTTGATGGGCGCCACCACCCCGATCTATTCAGGTCTCTATGCGCTCGGAAACCCTGGCTGGGCAGCGCTGACGCGCGCGCTCGCCGTGACGATTACAATCGTGCTGTTCGTCACGCTCGCGAATACTATGAGAGAGGCAGGGCCTGGTTGGGCCATGGTTATTGGTTCGGCTTCCGGCTTGCTATTAGCAAGCCTGGTCGCGGTCTTGCGAGCTTATGGCGCGCGCGACGCTTCGGGCCAGGCGGATTTGAGCGCTGACGTCAGCGACGAAACAAGCTCTTCATCAGCTGAGCCGCCGGCTAAATCTGGTTGACCGGGCCACCCGCCATCCTCCAGCGTCCAGCTTTCAAAGGAGGCTGGCTCAGAATAACGAGGGATCACATGATAGTGGACATTAGGGTCGACCATCATCAGCATCAGATAGTTGATTTTCTCATAGCCAAAGGCGGCAGAGAGAACCTGTTCTATGTCCTTGATAACACGAGCCTGTTCGGTAAAAGCCTGCAATGGCAATTGTGAGAACTGGGTCTCGGGACCATTCGCGACCAAGACAAGCGCACCCATTGTGCATTGTTTCGGACGCACCAGAACCGTCCAGTATTCATACGCCGCGATGAGCGTTTCGGGGCCATTGAATTTCAGAAATGTGGGATTGTAATCCGTCATGAGCGAGTTCCAAAGCGATCTACCGAATGTTCGACTGGTTGGTGAGCTACCTGTCAAGTTGTGGGGGCTGCCGCTCGACCAATGGCAAAGCCGAACTTGGATGAAAATGGGCGCAAGTGGCGTTGCTCCTGAGGGTGATTTTTGCGTGGGCAGCGACTGGGTTTTGTCGCCCGCCTTGGCGAAGAGTCTATTGGCGACTCCGGGCGCCGTTCTTATCGTGAAAGATAAGGATTTGGATCAAGAGCGCGTTGCCGTTGTGCATGGTGCAGCCGGCGCGACAGAAAAGAGCGCCGCGTTGGTCAATTCTCTCAACCCTGACTGGGACGCGTTGAAGAAAGATGGTCTCACGCCCGGTTGTATGACCGATTTTGTGGGAGATTATGATAAGGCCCTGCGGAAACGCGAAGCGCCTTATGCGCTATCCTTGTTTCAAACCACCCCAGCGCAGGTCGAGCGGCGTTTGTTCAAAGGTGCGTACAAAGGCGTGACCGACCTGGTTACCAAATATGCGTGGCCGGAGCCCGCTCTCCACGTCACTCGATTGTGCGCAAATCTGCGGCTGACGCCCAATATGGTGACCACGGCTAGCCTGTTCCTGGTTTGCCTGGCATTTTATTATTTTTGGATTGGCGCATGGATCCCCGGCATCTTGGCTGGGTGGGCTATGACTTTTCTGGATACCGTGGATGGCAAGCTCGCGCGAACCACAATGACCTATTCGGCGTGGGGGAATATCTATGATCACGGCATCGATCTGATCCATCCACCTTTTTGGTATTGGGCGATGTATACGGGGCTATTAGCGACTGGCGTGTCACATCCATGGCTGTTCCCAGCGCTCGTTATCATCCTGGTCGGATATGCGCTTGGCCGCGTCACTGAAGGGATCTTCATGAGGCGATATGGGTTTCACATCCATGTTTGGCGCCCCGTGGACGCTTTCATGCGGGAGATCACGGCGCGGCGAAATCCGAACCTGCTTATCTTTATGATTTGCACGCTCTTTGGTGCCCCGCTTTGGGGCGTGATCCTGGTTGCGGCGTGGACCCTAATCTGCGCACCATTCCACATGGTGCGGCTTGTCCAGGCGTTCGCGACGAAGGCGCCAATTACTTCTTTCATGGATTCATAGGCAACATGGCTGGCACAGCTTTTTTTGATATGGACCGCACGCTGACGCGGACCGGAACATGGTCTCGCTTCATGTTCTCAATGAACAAAAATCGTCCGCTCTTCTATCTCAGACTGCCTCTCTTAGGACTGCACGCAATCGCCTACAAATTGGGTCTACTGTCGCGCCAATCCGTCAAAGAGCATGGTTTGAGAACACTGACTTGGGCGAAGCGCGATGAGTTAGAGCGCGCTGCCGAACGTTTTGCCGACGAAGAAGTGCGCAGCGGCCTTAGGCGCCAAACGCTCGCCGTGCTCGGGAAACATCGCGCGGCTGGAGATACGCTCGTTATGGCAACGGCCGCGGCAGACTTGGTGGCAAAACCCATCGCTCAGAGGCTTGGTTTCGCGGTCGTGATCAGCACCGAACTCGAATGGTCGGATGATGACCGTATGACGGGCAAGCTTGCGGGTCCAAACTGTTACGGTGAGGCAAA
>SPKZ01009573.1_pt1 | contig 15351 bp, 13 predicted proteins | sample 2456571 | NCBI WGS metagenome assembly SPKZ01 (sample SAMN11192286, study PRJNA482655) | marine metagenome | biome: ENVO:00000447; feature: ENVO:00000244|ENVO:00000211|ENVO:00000569|ENVO:00002023; material: ENVO:00002151; isolation source: ocean water from marine abyssalpelagic zone ...
AGGTTGAGTGCGACGACGGGATCATGACGCTCTGCATGAACCGCCCGGCCGCACGGAATTCTCTGAGCCCGCAGATGCTCGTTCAGCTTGCCGAAGCCTGGCACGAGTTCCGGGATAGCTCCGAATTGCGAGTCGCGATCCTGACCGGTGCGGGAGATGAGGACTTTTGTGCCGGTGGCGATCTGAAGCTTACGATGCCACTGGTGACCGGCGCGCGGCAACCGGAAGACGAGTGGGACCGTCGTCTGCTCGCGAACATGAGTCAGTTCACGGACGCGATCCTCCGGGGCTTCGAGTTGTACAAGCCCGTGATTGCGGCTGTGAACGGAAACGCACTCGGGGGTGGGACCGAAATGACCAACGCCTGCGACCTGAGGATTGCGGCAGAGCACGCGGTATTCGGAACTCCCGAGGCGCGCGTCGGCCTGCTTCCGGGCGGCGGCTCGATCAGTCGTCTCCCGCGGCAGATCCCGTATGCGCGTGCGATGGAAATGCTGCTCATCGGCGATTCGTTTTCCGCGGAGCAGGCGCTTGAGATGGGATTGCTGAACTACGTGGTGCCGGCAGACCGGTTGATGAAGCGCGCGCGAGAGTTGGCCTTCCGGCTGGCCGAAAACGGCCCGCTGGCGGTGATGAAGATCAAGGAAGGTGTGGTTCGTTCCAGTGGCGAAACGCTGGAACGGGCGCTCGAGATCGAGAACGAAGTATCGGCGGCCGTGATGAGTTCAAAAGACGCCCGCGAAGGGCCGCGCGCGTTTGCCGAGAAGCGCAAGCCGCGCTTCACGGGGGAGTAGCAGATCGAGCGATGCTCGGCGTCGCGCTCTCTCGCTAGCGGCGAACGTTGGCCATGAACTCGTCGCGCCAGCCCTTCCAGACCTCGTGGTCCCCCTTGAGGCCGATCACGGCCTCCTTGACCTTGGAGATTCCGAAGCCCCAGGCCTCTCCGGCGCTGATCGTCGGAGGCATCGTGAGTTCGCCTGGGCTCACCACCGCGTCGATGATAAAGGGCTTGGGCGACGCGATCGCCTGCTCGATCGCGGGCACGATGTCCTTCGCGTGTTCGACGCGTACGCCCTCGCCGCCGCAGGCCCGGGCATAGGCGGCGAAGTCGGGGTTCACGAGCGCGGTCGCGTCAGGAAAGACCGGTAAGCCTGAAACTTCCATCTCCATCTTCACGAAGCCGAGTTCGCTGTTGTTGAAGACGATCACCTTGATCGGCCAATCGAAGCGTACGGCGCTTACGAATTCGTTCATCGACATCCCGAAACCGCCGTCCCCGCAGAAGGCCCAGACCTGGCGCCGTGGGTCGAGTGCTGCTGCCCCGAGTGCGACGGGCAGACCTGCGCCGAGCGACCCGTGGTTGAACGAGCCTGCCATCCGGCGGCCCCCGTCCATGCGTACCTGTCGTGCGACCCAGACCGTACACTCGCCCACGTCGACCGCGAAGAAGGCGTCGTCTGATGCCCTGTCACTAATCGCCCGGGCGAAAAGTTGTGGATGCAGGGGCTCGTCGGTTCGCGATAGATCCGCCTGCTTCTCCATTTGCGCGAGCCACTTGTCGCGTAGTACGAGGAGGTGCTTGAGGAAGCGAGCGTCGCTCGAGCCTTTGACCTTTGGGGTCAGGGCCTGGAGGGTCTCGAGGACCGTTCCCGCGAGGCCGAGGGTGACGGGCGCGCGACGCCCGATGTGGTCGAGGCGGGAGTCGACCTGGATGATCGACGGCCCGTCGGGGATGAACTCGTCGTACGGGAAGTCTGTCCCGAGCATCAACAGCGTATCGCAGTCCCAGATCGCGTGGTAGCCGGCCGGATTTCCGATCAGGCCCGTCATGCCGACGACGTTGCCGTCGGAGTAGTCGAAAATGTCCTTGGCGCGGAGGGTATGCACGATCGGAGCCCCGAGCTGTTCGGAGAGCGCCAGAACCTCGTCGCGGGCGTCTCGGCAGCCGATCCCACAAAAGAGCGCAATCCGCTTTCCCTGATTGATCAGTGCCGCGGCCTTCTCGAGTTCCGCGTCCGACGGTACGAGCGTGGAGTGGCTGTGGATCAACGGGTGCTTGAAGTGCTGGCTGGGGACCGCTTCACCGATCACGTCGGAGGGCAGTTCGATCCGCACGACTACGCGCTCGTTGAGAGCCTTTTGCACGGCGATCTCGATCATGCGAGGAACCTGCTTCGGCGAGTCGATGATGGCCTGGTATGCGCAGATGTCGTCAAACATCTTGGTCAGATCGATTTCCTTGTGGAAATCGCTGCCTCGCTCTCCGCGAGGGACCTGACCGGTAATCGCTACGACGGCGCCACCCTCTTTCTTGGCGTTGTAAAGCCCGTTGATCAGGTGCAGCGCGCCCGGTCCTGTCGTTCCGGCACAGACTCCGATCCGGCCGCTGAGTTCGGACTGGGCGTAAGCTGCGTAGCCCGCATGCTCCTCGTGTCGCATTCCGATCCATCGGAAGCGTTCGTCCGTGCGAATGGCTTCCACGAAGGGGTTCAGGGCATCGCCGGTGACACCAAAAATGTCGCTCGCCCCCGCTTCGGCCAGGACGTCGAGGATGCTTTCGGAAATTTTCTGGCTCATGACTCTCTCTCTCGCTCGTGGAGCGATGGATGAACTCTCGGCGAAGTAGGCTTCTTCGACCCACACGCCCCCTGCGTCACTATTCGATCATGTGCTCTGAGTCCTGTTCCGGATCCTGGGCACAGTGCGGGTTGCGCATGATCAAGCGAGCACAGGTATTCCATCGCAGCACCGCGTTGTCGTCGCCCGGCTCTCTCAATCTCTTCGCCTCTTCGTATTGTTCCATGGCATGCTGGAACCATTCCCAGGCGACGAAGCCGGAGCGCCTGCCCCGCTGGCGCAACTGGTACTTCCCCTGGCGTTCGCAGATGATGCCTCCGTAATAGGCTCGGTCGTACGCGCTGCTGAGCTTCGGCAGAATTTCGCGCGCGCGTTCCACCTGGCCCGGTAGGCCGAGCGTAAACTGGTCAGTGCGGGAGAGCAGCAGCAGGATCAGGCCCGGTTGGTTTTCGGGCTCCACCTCGAGCACGTCCAGGCAAATGCTTTCGGCCGAAGCCGACTCTCCCGTCAGCCGGTAGTGCTCGGCCTTTTCCATGGCCGCCGGAATCGATGCGGCTGCAATCTTTTCCAGTTCGTACATCACTCGCTCTCCGCGCGTAGTCTAATCGAGACGGGATCTGCTCATTGCGAATCCATGGGGCCATCGCGCTTGATCGGCCGTCGCAAGGTCGCCGTCAGGTAGTCGCGGTTCATCCGGCCGATGAACTTGATGCTGATTTCCTTCGGGCACGCGGCCTCGCACTCTGCATAGTTGCGGCAGCTGCCGAACCCCTCGTGTTGCATCTGTTCCACCATCTTCGTGACACGCGTATAACGCTCGGGCTGCCCCTGAGGCAGGATCCCGAGGTGTGAGACCTTGGCGGCGGTATAGAGCATTGCGGCTCCGTTCGGGCAGGCCGCGACGCAGGCACCGCAGCCGATGCAGCAGGCTGCATCCAGTGCCTCTTCGGCCAGCGCATTCTCGATCGGGATCGAGTTCGGCTCGGGCTTTGGCCCGGAGTGGACGCTGATGAATCCGCCCGCCTGCATGATCCGGTCGAATGCGGAGCGGTCGACGACGAGGTCACGCAGCAGCGGAAAGGGTGCCGCGCGCCAGGGCTCGATCGAGATCTCCTCGCCGTCTTCGAACTGGCGCATGTACAACTGGCAGGTCGTGGTGGCGCGCGCGGGACCGTGCGCTTGTCCGTTGATCACCATCGAGCACATTCCGCAGATACCCTCGCGACAATCCGAGTCGAAGGCGACGGGTTCGTCACCCCGTACCGTCAGTTGCTCGTTGAGCAGGTCCATCATTTCGAGGAAGGACATGTCCGGGGTGACGCTGTCCACCGAGTAGCGGACCATCTTCCCGGGCTCGCTGTGGCTCCGCTGCCGCCAGATCTTCAGAGTGAAATTCATGTTTTGTAATTTCTCTGCGCGAGCGGCAGGGCGTCGAAGGAAAGGGGTTCCTTGGTGGGCTCAGGGCTTTCCCCTTCGGCCGCATGCTCCCAGACTGTGACGTGCGCAAAGTTCACGTCGTCCCGAAGCGCTTCACCGTTTTCGGTCGCGTGTTCTTCTCGGAAGTGGCAGCCGCAGGACTCGTCTCGGAGCAGCGCATCGCGGCACATCAGTTCTGCGCAGTCGATGAAATCCTCGACGCGCCCCGCTTCCTCGAGACTCTGGTTGAGGTCGGTTCCGCTGCCCGGAATACAGAGTTCTGTTCGGAAGCGCTCCCGGAGGTTCGGGATCTCCCTCAGGGCCTCCTCGAGGCCTGCGGCATTCCTCGCGATGCCGCAGTGGTTGCTCATTAGCTGACCCAGTTCCCGGTGAAGCGACGCTGCACTTCTGGAGCCGCGAATCGAAATCAGGCCCTCGATCCGATCTCGGACCTCTCGCTCTACATCGGAGAACGCGCTGTGATCGGTGTCGATCTCGCCGTAGGGGTAGCGGCTCAGGTAGTCTCCGATCGTCACCGGGATGATGAAGTAGCCGTCGGCCAGGCACTGCATCATGGAACTTGCGCCCAGCCGGTTTGCACCGTGGTCCGAGAAGTTCGCTTCTCCGATGGCGAAGAGCCCGGGGAGCGTAGTCATCAGGTCGTAGTCCACCCACAGCCCGCCCATCGTGTAGTGCGGTGCGGGGAAGATGCGCATCGGCGTCTTCCAGGGGCTCTCCCCGGTAATTCGTTCGTACATTTCGAACAGGTTTCCGTAGCGATCTCCGATCACGCTATGGCCGTGAGCCTCGATCGCGTCGCGGAAGTCGAGGTAGACGCCCTGGCCCGTGGGACCTACACCCAGGCCGTCATCGCAGACGTTCTTGGCATTGCGTGACGCGACATCGCGCGGAACCAGGTTCCCGAATCGCGGGTAGCGTTCTTCGAGGTAGTAGTAGCGGTCGTCTTCCGAGATTTCGCCCGGTGCCCGGTGGTCCCCAGGATTTCGTGGAACCCAGATCCGGCCATCGTTGCGCAGGGATTCGCTCATCAGCGTGAGCTTCGACTGGTGCTCGCCGCTCGTCGGAATGCAGGTGGGGTGGATCTGATTGAAGCAGGGGTTCGCGAAGGCGGCGCCGCGCTTGTGCGCGCGCCAGGTGGCGGTCACGTTACAGCCCCTGGCATTGGTCGAGAGGTAGTAGATGTTCGAGTAGCCGCCGGTCGCCAGGACCACTGCCTCGGCGGCATGTGAGAAAATTTCGCCGGTGACGAGATCTCGAACCACGATTCCGCGAGCCCGACCGTCGATCACGACCAGGTCGAGGAGTTCGGTTCTGGGGTGCATGCGAACCCTTCCAGCCGCGATCTGCTGCGCGAGAGCGGAGCAGGCGCCGAGCAGCAGTTGCTGGCCAGTCTCGCCGCGGCAGTAGAAGGTTCGTTCCACCAGCACCCCGCCGAAGGACCGGTTGGCCAGCATACCGCCGTACTCGCGCGCAAACGGGACGCCCTGCGCGACCGCCTGGTCGATGATCTCCGTGCTGAGTTGCGCCAACCGCCAGACGTTGGCTTCGCGCGAGCGGTAATCTCCACCCTTCTGTGTGTCGTAGAACAGGCGGTAGACCGAGTCGCCGTCGTTTCGATAGCCCTTCGCGGCATTGATTCCGCCCTGCGCCGCGATGCTGTGCGCTCGCCGTGGGCTGTCCTGGAAGCAGAAGCAGTCGACCTGGTAGCCCATCGAGGCCATCGAGGCCGCGGCCGAGGCGCCCGCCAGACCGCTACCGACGACGATCACGCGGTAGTGCGGTCGGTTGCGGGGGCCCACCAGGCGCAGGTGGTCAAGGTGAGTCTCCCACATCTGCTCGATCGGGGCCTCCGGGATCTTCGCCTCGAGCTTCATGCAGTTACCTCTGCTGCTCGAACTGTTGGGCAAGTTGGGCGGTGGCTTTTGGTGCCTGCATCAGGCCGGAGAAGAAGGCCGCAGGAACCGAGACGAAGGCGAGAAAGATCCCGATCGATACGGCCATGGCAAAGCGTCTCAGCCCCAGGTTCCGGTCGGGATTGTCCAGGCCGAGTGATTGGAACAGGCTCCAGGCGCCGTGAAAGAGGTGCAGTGCGAGAATCGCCATGGCGGTTGCATAGAAGGTCACGAAGTAGAGTTTGTGGAAGGCGACGTAGAGGTTCCCGTAGACGCTCTGGCCGAAGCCTGTCGAGCCGATCGTTCCGGTTGTGAACTGGAGGAGATGCAGGATGATGAACAGGATCAGAAAGGACCCCGTGTAGAGCATCCAGCGCGCCGATGGGGTTGCCTCCCGGTGCGCGGACTTGTGGATGTATCCGACCGGGCGGGCGTTTCGACTCTGGTTGGCGAGTTGGATCACGCACACGATGTGAAGCGTCAGCGCTGCGAGCAGCGTGCAACGAATGATCCAGAGCAGGCTGGTGCGTGGGAAGAGCGGCTCGCCGACGGTGCGCAGGAACTTCGAATACAGGTCGATGTCGTAGACGCCGGGAGCGGGATCGGGCAGAAAGGCCTTCAGGTTGCCGATCAGGTGAAATACCAGAAAGGCCAGTAGCATCGCCCCGGTCGCGGCGACGATCGCCTTCTTTCCGATCACACTCCGATAGAAGGTTCCTAAACGCTGCACCGACTCACCTCTCAACGCCCCCGGTCTCGTCCGTGTAACCGCGCCAGCCTTCGGGGCCCACCTGCCACAGGTCCTGGATACTTCGTGTGCACTCGAAGTGCCTCTGCGAAGCCCGCGCCCGCCCCCTCTTGGCCTCGAGTCGGCGCAGTTTCCCATTCCTACAAAGTGCGTCGCCATCCTACCGCAGGCCCGGAAGCGGCGTCGAGATCTTCGAGTTTCCGCCCGAGTGCCGGCCGCCTTTCGGAATCGGAGCTTTAGCGTGGGGGTTTCCCCGGACCCTTCTCGCATTGATCCCGCCGCCGGAATCCAGGCAGCTGATTCAGGCAGGTCGGATCCACCGCCGGACCGGTACAGTCCGCGAATCACGCAAGTGCGCGGTGTATAATCCGGCCCGCTCTCCGGCCCTTGCGGACGCCAAAAGGAACGGATGCCTTTCAAGCTCGTCGCGATGCTGCTGGCTGGCGGCGCGCTAGCCGCGTCGGCGGGGGAATCTATCCAGACCCCGAGCGTATTTGCGCCGGTCTCGACTCCGGCAGACGAGATTCGGGACCTCGCGTGGCTCGTGATCGGGATCACGGGAGCGATCTTCGTGGTCGTCGAAGCACTGTTGCTCGTTGCGATCCTGCGCTATCGGCGCCGGCGCGACGACGACGGCCGCGAGCCGGCTCAGGTCTACGCGAGCGGCCCAATCGAGATGGCGTGGACGATCGTCCCCGTCATCATCGTGGTGGTCCTCTTCCTCGTCACGACGCGCAGTATCGCGACACTCCAAAAGGACAGTGCGCCGCCCGGCTGGTTGCAGGTGACGCTGGTAGGGCACCAGTGGTGGTGGGAGTTTCGCTATCCGGAGTACGGCATTACCACCGCCAACGAGCTTCACGTTCCGACGAGCGGTCCCGGGGAGGGCCGGCCGACCTTTCTGACCCTGCACTCCGCCGACGTGATTCACAGTTTCTGGATCCCCCAGCTGGCGGGCAAGACCGATCTCGTCCCCAACCGCGAGAACCACATGTGGATCGAGCCTCGCGAGCCGGGTCTCTTCGTGGGTCAGTGCGCGGAGTATTGTGGAACGCAGCACGCGAACATGCTGATTCGCGTGATCGCGCATCCCCCTGAAGAGTTCGAGGCCTGGGTCCAATCCCAGCAGCGGGATGCGGTCGACGACCCCGAGGCGCACGCCGGTCGCGACCGTTTCCTGTCTACGGCCTGTGTGAATTGCCACCGAGTTGCGGGGACGCGTGCCAACGGGAGCTTTGGCCCGGATCTCACCCACCTGATGAGCCGCGCGACCATCGGAGCCGGGGTTCTGGCGAACGACCGCGAAAACCTGATCGCGTGGGTGGAAGATCCGGACCACTTCAAGCCCGGAGCGCTGATGCCCGCAATGGGCCTCAGCGATCCGGATGTGGAGCGGGTGGTGGATTACCTGGTCACGCTCCAGTAGGACGCTCAGCATGACGGTGATGGACAGCGAAGTAGGTGCAGTCGGAGGGGTCCGCAACAGCTGGCTCGACGAACTACACGGCTGGGTGACGACGGTCGACCACAAGCGACTCGGGATCATGTACGTGCTGTCGGCCCTCTTCTTCATGGTGATCGGAGGAATCGAGATTTCGATCATTCGCCTGCAGTTGTCTCAGGCGGGGTTGAACATCGTCTCTCCGCAGACCTTCAACCAACTCTTCACCATGCACGGCACCACGATGATCTTCCTGTTCGGGATGCCGATGCTGTTCGGCATCGCGAACTACGTGATTCCTCTCATGCTCGGTGCGCGCGATCTCGCATTTCCGCGACTCAATGCCCTGGGCTTCTGGCTCTTTCTCTTCGGCGGGCTCCTGCTCTACTTCAGCTATCTGGGAGCTGAGGGCCTGTATGGGACGGGTTCGGCTCCCGACATCGGATGGTTCGCGTACGCGCCCCTCACCTCGAAAACTTTCTCGCGCGGGAACAGCACCGACTACTGGATCCTTGCGATTCTGGTCAGCGGCTTCGGGTCCATGCTCACCTCGGTCAATCTGATCGCCACGACGCTCACGATGCGCTGCAAAGGCATGACGCTGATGCGCATGCCGATGATGGTCTGGATCATGCTCGTGGTTTCCGTGCTGGTGGTTCTCGTGATCCCGCCGCTGACGGCCGCCCAGGTCATGCTGCTCTTCGATCGCTTTCTCGGGGCGCACTTCTTCGACGCGCAGGCCGGGGCTTCGGCGCTGTTGTGGCAGCACCTGTTCTGGTTCTTCGGCCACCCCGAGGTCTACATCCTGATGCTGCCTGGCTTTGCCTACGCGTCGGAGATCATCCCGGTCTTCTCTCGGAAGGTGCTCTTTGGCTATCCCGCCATGGTCGCGGCCACGGTCAGCATCGGCATCCTGAGCCTTGGAGTCTGGGCGCATCACATGTTCGTGGTGGGGCTCTCGCGAAATCTGAACGTCTTCTTTGCGGGCTCGACACTGCTGGTCGCAGTACCGACCGGGATCAAGATCTTCAACTGGCTCGGCACCATGTACGGGGGCAAGATCCGCTTCGCTACCCCGATGCTCTTCTGCGTGGCTTTCCTGGCACAGTTCGTGGTTGCGGGACTTACCGGCGTGATCTTGGCGATCGCTCCGCTGGATTGGCAGCTCAGTGACTCGTACTTCGTCGTTGCGCATTTCCACTACGTGATCGTGGGCGGCCTTCTCTTCACCATCTTCGGGGCCATTTACTACTGGTTCCCGAAAGTCACCGGCCGGAGGCTCAGCGAGACGCTCGGCAAATGGCACTTCTGGCTGCTGGTGATCGGCTTTCAGGTCACGTTCACCACGATGCACGTCCAGGGTCTGCTCGGTATGCCCCGGCGCATCTACACCTACCCGGCCGATCGGGGTTGGGAGATCTGGAATCTGGCGACCTCGATCGGCGTGGTCTTTCAGATCGCGGCCGTCGCGATCTTCGCGTTCAACGTGTGGCGCTCGCTGCGGAAGGGCCAGATCGCGGGCGACGATCCCTGGGACGCCTGGACGCTGGAGTGGTCGACCACGTCGCCGCCCCCGAGTTACAACTTCGAGACGATCCCGGAGGTGCAGAGCCGACGGCCTCTGTGGGACCTGAAGCATCCTGAAGACCCCGACGGGATCCACGAATGACGACCCAATCGACGGTGGACCCCGAGTTCTCGATCTCGCTCAAGGGCCGGGTCGGCATGCTCGGAATGATTGCGAGCGAGTCGACGTTCTTTGGCTGCTTTCTGGTCGTTTACCTGTTCTACATCGGGCGTAGCCTGAACGGTCCCTATCCCGCCGAGGTACTCGAACTCCCTATCGTGGCCACGATCTGTCTGCTCTCGAGCAGTGTGACGATCTGGTTCGCGACCCGCGCGCTCCGGAGTGACCGAACGCGCAGCTTCGGCCTGTGGTTTCTGGCGACGATCGTCCTCGGTGCGCTGTTTCTGTTCGCGACCGCGCAGGAGTGGATGGGTCTGATCTACGAAGACGGTCTCACCATTCGAACCAATCTGTTCGGTACAACCTATTATTCGCTGGTCGGATTCCACGCTGCGCATGTCACGATCGGGGTCCTGTTGATGACCCTGATACTGGTGCTCAGTGTGTTAGGCCACGTTCGGGGGCGCGACGCCGAGCGAGTAGAGATGCTCTCCTGGTACTGGCACTTCGTCGACGCGGTCTGGATCGCGGTTTTCACCGTGGTCTACGTGGTGGGACGATGACTTCGCAAGATCCCGAGGGCCGAGAAGGCATCGATCTCCCGGCGCCCACGCACTGGCCCGTGGTTGCCGCGTTTGGTGTGACCCTGACTTTCGCGGGTCTCGTGACCAGCGTGCTCGTGACCTTAGTGGGATTCGTCACTGCGATCGTGGCCGTGGTGGGCTGGTGGCGGGAGACCCTGCCCGAGCCGCGCGAAGAACGGGTCGAGTTGCGCCCCCCGGAGCAGCGTGCCGCTGCCGTGGTGCCCTTGCCCAGCGCGGTGGAGCACCTCACCGTGGGAGAGGCCGGGCACCGGGTGCGGATTCCGGTCGACATCCATCGCTATTCGGCCGGGATTCGCGGCGGATTCGCCGGTGCTGCCGCGATGGCAGTGGTGGCGGTGGCGTACGGCCTGGTCGCATACGCGAGCCCCTGGGTTCCGATCAATCTACTGGCCGCGATGGTCATCCCGTCGCTCGCTCACGCGGACCCGGCGGAACTCAGCCGCTTTCTGCCGCTGGCCTTCGGGCTCGCCACCGTGATCCACCTGGGGCTTTCGGTGCTGGTTGGGCTGATCTATGCCGCGATCCTGCCGATGTTCCGGGTCCGGCCCGCGCTGCTCGGGGGTCTGGTCTTCCCGCTGCTCTGGTCGGCCGTGATCTGGTCTTCACTCGGGATTTTGAACCCGGCGCTCAACGACAAGATCGACTGGGTCTGGTTCGTGGTTTCCCAGTTCGCGTTCGGACTGGCCGCCGGCTTCGTGATCGCGCGCACCGAGCGGGTCGAGACGCTGCAGACCTGGCCGCTCGTGCTGCGCGCCGGACTCGAGGCGACCGGCCTGGATCGGTCGGAGCCCGACGATCCCGCGCCCGGGGGACCCGAGAGGTGACGCCTGTCTCGAGGCGCCCGATGGCATGGCTGCTGGCCGCAGCGCTGGCGGCCTCGGCCTGTGACTGGATGCCGGGTCGGCCGAACGAGGCCGATCGGCCCAGGAACCCAGACGAGATCACAGACTTCCCGACCTTGTACGCGAAAAACTGTGCCGGCTGTCACGGAACTGAGGGCGAGTCCGGGCCGGCGCGCGAGTTCGCATCGCCGCTCTTCCAGGCGTTCATCCCGGACACGGCGCTCCGGCGGGTCATTCGAGAGGGAGTTGCAGGTACCGCGATGCCCTCGTTCTCGAAGAGTGAAGGTGGAACGCTCACGGATGTTCAGGTGGAGGCGATCGCGACCGGCATGCGCCAACGCTGGGCCCGGGGCCTGCACGCCTCGGGCGGCACGCCTCCACCGTACAGCGAAGCGGACGCGCGCGCGGCAGGGCAAGCGCCCGCGAGTTCCGCCCGTGGTGGCGAGGCCTTCCGGAGAGCGTGCGGCAGCTGCCACGGCCCGGATGGAAGGGGCGGGAAGGACGGCGGTTCCGTCGTGGATGCGTCGTTCCTGGGCCTGGTCAGCGACCAGATGCTGCGGACCAGCGTGGTCTGTGGCCGGCCGGACCTGGGAATGCCCGACTGGCGCGAATCGTCGTCGGAACACCGGCTCTCCTTGCAAGAGATCTCCGACGTGGTTTCGTGGCTCAGGTCTCATGGCTTCAAGGATCTGGAACCGGCGCGAGGTGCCTCCGAGTGAGGAGAGGGTAGGGCAATGTCGGAAGACCCATCGGTCGGACCCGGAACGCCCCGGGACGCAACGCCGATCACGAGGCGCAGCTTTCTGTTTCGGCTCGGGCTCGGGCTGAACGTGGCTGCGGCGGCGCTGTTTGCGATTCCGGTGATCGGATTCGTGGCCTCCTCGCTGCGGGGAAGGGCGAGGCAGGCCTGGATTCCGCTCGCCAAGGTCGGGGACTTTCCCGAGGGTGAGACGCGGCTCGCGACCTACCGCAACCCCTTTGTGGTTCCCTGGGATGGCAAGACGGCCGACATTCCCTGCTGGGTGCGGCACATCCAGGGCGGCCAGTTCCAGGTCTTCGCGATCAATTGTGCTCACCTCGGCTGTCCCGTGCGCTGGTTCAAGGAGTCAGGGCTCTTCATGTGCCCGTGTCACGGCGGTGTCTACTACGAGGATGGCCGCGTAGCCTCGGGCCCGCCGCCGCGAGGTCTCTTCGAGTACGAATACAAGATCAAGCGCGACGAACTCTGGGTCCGGGCGGGTCGGATCCCGACGCTGGCGCGGTCGGTCTGAGGATGAAGCTAAAGGCGATCGGAGATTGGTTCGAGTCGCGCTTGCAACTCGAGAGTCTCTACCGATCGACCGCGGGACATCTGATCCCGCGGAGTTCGGCGAGTTGGTGGTACGTGTTCGGCAGCGCGACCCTGGTCTGTTTCGTACTTCAGATCGTGACCGGCATCTGTCTTGCGCTCGTCTATGTACCTTCCGCAGCCGACGCCTGGACGAGCCTCGAGTTCCTGAATTACCAGCAGAGCCTGGGATGGTACCTGCGCGCCGTGCACTTCTGGGGATCGAACCTGATGGTCGCGCTCATGACCGTCCACATGATCCAGGTTTTCCTGATGGGCGCCCACAAGTACCCGCGCGAGTTGACCTGGGTCATCGGCTGTATGCTTTTTATCGCGACGCTCGGCATGGCATTTACGGGCCAGGTCATGCGCTTCGATCAGGATGCCTATTGGGGCCTCGGCATCGGCGTGGCGATCATGGGGCGAATTCCGTTGATCGGGGACGTGGTGGCGGATCTGATCCTTGCGGGTCCCATCATCGGTGCCGAGACCCTGTCGCGCTTCTTCACCCTGCACGTGTTCGTGGTGCCCGGCCTGATCATCGCCCTTGTGACCTTGCATCTGCGGTTGGTGCTGAAGCGTGGGATCAACGACTTCCCGGTGCGCGGAAAGGGAGTCGTGCCGGAAGTGTACGATGAGGAGTACGCGGCCCTGATCGAGAAGGAGGGGATCCCGTTCTTTCCCGACGGCGTCGATAAGGACATCGTGTTCTCGGCGGTCGTGATCATCGCGATCCTCTGCTGCGCGGCGATTTTCGGACCGGCCGGCCCCAACGGGGAGCCGGACCCGACCCTGATCGACACCGTGCCCCGGCCCGACTTCTATTTCCTGTCGCTCTTCGCCTTGCTTGCGCTGATGCCGCCCCAGATCGAGACCTTCGTGCTGGTCTATGTGATGCCGGTCGCGATCCTGCTGCTCTTCCTGGTTCCCTTCATTGCCGGGAGGGGTGCCAAGCACCCGGCCGACCGGCCGATTGCGGTCCTGGGTGTGGTCCTGATCGGCCTGACGATGTTTACCCTGGCGTGGCTTGGCATCTCCTCTCCGTGGTCGCCGCACATGGATGCCTGGAGTGGCGACCCGACCCCGGTCGCCTACGTCAAGGAGAGTTCGCCGCTCGAGTTGCAGGGCGCGGTCCTGGTCCAGGCCAAGCAGTGCCGCAACTGCCACGCGCTCGGTGGTGTGGGCGGGCAACGTGGTCCCGCGCTCGACGACGTTGCGACCCGTCTCACGGCCGATCAGTTGACGCGTCAGATCCTGCAGGGGGGCGGAAACATGCCCGCCTACGGAAAGCACCTGAGCCCGTACGAAACCACGGCGCTGGTCGCGTTCCTGCGGACCATGCACCCGAGCGGCGAGCCGGGCGCGCGTTAGACGAGCGCGGCAACTGCTCAGTGTCGCCGGGCGCGCTGCCTCAGCCTGCGCGCGCGTACAGGGCCAGGTCGATCAGCAACTGCAGGCCGATGATGACGGCCAGCACCCCGGAACTTCTGGGAGGGCCGCGTCTTCTCGCGCGCAAGATCAGCATCGGAAGCAGAGGGAGAAGCGCCAGGTAGATCGGTATCGTGGGTCCCAGCAACAGCAGCAGGACCCAGTCCGCTTCGATCCAGTCTCCATGCATCGCGCGCCGGACCGCCAGCATGATCCCGGCCCCCAGCAGGGGTAGGAGCAGCGGGCCGAGTAGGAGCGCGAGCACGAAGCCGGAAACCGGCGCTGCTTCGCGAACCCTCTCCGTCACTGCCGTGGCATCATCGCACAGCGAAGGCCGACGCGCGTTGCTTGAGGGAGATGGGCAAGTGGGGGAGGTAGCCGGAGCCGTTTTGAGCTCCTGGACCTTTGTGCCCGTCCCGACCCTGCTGCTGGTGTTGACGGGAGCCGTGTATTTCCGCGGCTGGCGCGCGCTTCGGGCGCAGCAGCCGGAGCGCTTCAGACCCTGGCGGCTGGCGGCGTTCTGGGGCGGTCTGCTCACGCTGTTCGTTGCAATCAGCTCTCCGCTCGATGCGTTCGGGAACCTGCTGTTGCAGGTCCACATGTTCCAGCACTGGCTGCTGATGATGCTCGCGCCCCCACTCTTGTGGCTGGGCCTGCCCGCGATCCCGCTGCTTCGCGGTCTGCCCGCGCTCGTGCAGCGTCAGGCCCTCGGTCCCCTGCTCGCCTGGCCCGCGCTTCGCCGACTCGGCCACTTCCTGACACATCCGCTGGTGGCCTGGTTCGCGTTCGTGACTGCGACCTGGCTCTGGCACGCGCCCGGAGCCTACGAACTCGCGCTGCGTTCGCCGTTCTGGCACGAGGTCGAACACGCCTGTTTCGTCGTCACCGCGCTGATGTTCTGGCACCCGGTGATCCTGCCCTGGCCGAGTCACTCGAACTGGTCGCGCTGGGCGGTCATTCCCTATCTGGTTCTGGCGGATCTCCAGAACACGGCCTTTTCGGCGCTGTTTGCGTTCTCGGAGGGCGTGATCTATCCGGTCTACGTCTCGAGTTCGCAGCTCTTCGGGATCACGGTACTCGAGGATCAGGCCACTGCGGGTGGGCTGATGTGGGTGCTCGGCTCGGTCGCGTTCCTGCTCCCGGTCGGGATCCTGCTGGGCCAGCTGTTGCAGTCGCGGGGGTTGAGGCCCGGAACGCTGCGCGAGGTGGCGCCGTCGCCCGCCGCCTTACCCTCTGCACGAGCGCGCGGCTCCGCGCCCGCGCGGGACCTGTTGCGTGTCCCAGTCCTCGGCCGGATTCTGGGTGCGCGCTATTTCCGACGCTCCCTGCAGGCCGCCATGCTGCTGCTGGCGGCGGCGATCGTGCTC
>SPKZ01011878.1_pt1 | contig 15350 bp, 10 predicted proteins | sample 2456571 | NCBI WGS metagenome assembly SPKZ01 (sample SAMN11192286, study PRJNA482655) | marine metagenome | biome: ENVO:00000447; feature: ENVO:00000244|ENVO:00000211|ENVO:00000569|ENVO:00002023; material: ENVO:00002151; isolation source: ocean water from marine abyssalpelagic zone ...
AATAGTTCCTCTGGTAAATCTTGCCATCTTTTTTCTGTCATCCCACATGTAGGTATTTTGTCTGATGCCGCTTGTATCAGTGATGTAGGGATCGAAATAACCCCTGAAAGTAATATCTGATTTTTTGCCAAGTTTAACAGAACCATTTGTGCTAAGCGGACTCCAACGTAACGAATCGGCAATAACATTGTATGCTGTATTGAGGTTGAAGTATTCGAAGATCTTAATATTTTTAGTCGTTTCAACCGAGTCTTTCATGGTTTTCACCTTCATCTCTAGGTTGTTCTTTAAGCTCATATTAATGTTGCCAGACTTTCCTGAACCAGGGATGCCATAGATGCCATTTTGGTAGGGAGAATATGTGTAGCTGCCGCCTAGGGTGTCATAAAGAGTTTCGTAAAAACTAAATTTTTCTTGTCCAAAATCTGGTCGATAACTAATTCCTACCGAGGGTTTCATTACATGTCTAATGGCAAGTACTTTCCCTTTGTTAATGTTATACATCCCATAAACCTGTGTATTCAGATTTGCATTTAGGCTATAGTCGTACACTTGATCGAATGCACTTACTAACGTTTCTGCTCTATTGGCTTCATCGGTTACATCTCCTCCTAAATGTGATATGGTAGTTTTTTGGAAATAGGTTCTATTTGTAATTCTACCCGATGGAGAAAAAGTAACAAATTGGCCTAGTTTTACCGACGTTCCAATGTTTCCAACGCCCCTTACACCAACGTTTTTGTTAAATAAAGTGTCGATGTCTCTAAGTCCAATATCGGCATCTGTAGTTACTTGGTTCTTGGTATCGAATGCATACGTGATTCCGATTTTTTGATACCATTTTTTGCGTCCTATAGTTTCCATGTTCTCGAAGAGGTAGAACCTCTTTCTGTTCAACGCAACCTGTGGTAGCGTAAAATTCATTGTTTGCGTTTGGTTGTTTTGAGAATGACGCGCGCTCATGGAAAGCGTGTGTTTTTTTGAGGGGTTAGAAAAAATATAAGAAACGTTTGATTGATACGTGTTTTTTAGTTTGTTAGAAAGCGATTCGGAGTTAAACTTATCGTAGGTAGACGATGCGAAATTTACATTGGCCGAAAATCGTCTGTAAGGGTTCGATTTAGCATCTTGGGTGTGCTTCCATCTAACACTAAAGTCATTTGTTTCCGTGTAATCTGCCAAGCCTTCTTCTCCTGCTTTAATTCTAGCTGTTTTTAGGCTAAACCCTCCTTTGTACTTATATCTTTTTTTGTAGTTAATTATGCCTTGTGCTCCCCAACTTCCTAATGTGTAGATGTCACCAGTTAATCTCATATCAACATAATCGTTGATGGCAAAGTAATATCCACCCCTCTGAAAAAAGTATCCTCTCGATATAGAATTTCCGTAGGACGGAATAATGATGCCTGACGCTTGCCCTTTTTTAATCGGGAAAAATCCAAAGGGAATTCCAAGAGGAGTTGGCACATCGCCAATGTATAACAAGGCAGGTCCACTAATTATTTTTTCGTTCGGAATAACTTTTAGCTTAGTACTTCCAATATAGAAGTGAGGATTTTTGTGCGCACAGGTCGTGTATTTCCCGTTTTTGACAAACATTATGTTGTTTTTCAACTTTTTTACTTCGCTGCCATGTATATAACCTTCGCCTTGTTTTGTAATGATTCTTATTATTTTGGCAACCTTCGTATCAAAGTTGTATGTAATCGTATGTGCATCGTAAGTATCGTCCTTCTCCTTAAACACAGGTTCGCCCACATCGTTGCCTAAACTGTCCCTGGTTCCTTCAGCGTGCACAATATTTTTGCCCATATCGAAGTTTATTCTATCGGAGGTAAGTTCAATATCTCCGTATTTAATTTCGCTATCCTTATACAGATATATTGTATTCTCCTTTAAATTAAAAATTAGCGAATCTTTAGCTTTGTAATCTACCCTCGAGGTAATCGCATTCGGACTTGACTTATTTACACTTTTTAACGTGTCGAAAGAGATAGGATCTGAATTTAAAGAATCCAAAATGGAGTCACTAACTGCAAAAATGGTATCATTGTTGCTTTGTGCCATACTTACATTGCACATTAACGACCACGTTATTAATAACATGAAAACGTTTAAAAGTTTTAATATAAGCCGATTCGAATGCAAAAGTATAATTGTTATTTTTGCTTGCATAGCAGAGATAGCGCCAAAACTAGTTAATATTCACATTATCATAAAGCACTTATCTAATACTAATGAAAATATTTATGCACGCTAAGCGCATATTCGCTCTGTTTATTGTGTTTTTCCTCCTAGGGGCATCATGTTTCGTGCCAAATTTTGCGTATGCAGGAGAGGTAAAAACAGTTGTGATAGATGCGGGTCATGGAGGGGTGGATCCAGGGGCAATTGGAAAAATTGTTAAAGAAAAAGACATAGCACTTGCTATTGCTCTTAAGCTTGGTCATTATATTGAAACTAAATTAATTGGTGTAAAAGTTCTTTATACCAGAACAACCGATGTTTATCCAACATTAAATGCAAGAGCAGATTTGGCAAACGAGAACAATGCCGATTTGTTTATAAGTATTCATGTTAACTCCGCCGCAAATACGAGTGCCGCGGGAACCGAAACTTTGGTTATGGGGTCAAAGCACGGAGATGCAAATATGGAGGCGCTTAGAGAAAATCAATCCGTTTTGTTTGAGAAGGATTATGAAGAAAATTATGAATGGTTTAATTCTACTTCGCCAGAAGCACAAATTATTCTTGAATTGTTTCAAAGCGAATTTTTAGAAAAAAGTAACGACTTCGCATACGAAATACAGCATCAGTTTAAGAATAGAGCTGGCAGAAGGAGTAGAGGGGTAAAGCAACAACCTTTATTGGTGTTGTACGAAACTACCATGCCCGGCGTGTTGATAGAAACAGGTTTTATATCCAACCTAGCTGAAGAAAAATATTTGGCTTCTGAAAGAGGGCAAGATTTAATTGCTTCTGCAATTTATAGAGCTTTTAGAGATTATAAAAGCAAAGTGGAAGGCGTTGATGCATCTACTTTTCAGGTAAAGGAAACTACTACTGTTAAGCCTTTGGAAAGTAAGCCTGCTACTGAAGTTTTGGAGGAAAAGGTGATCGAGAAAAAAGATGTGCCTGCTGAGAAAATCGAGAAAACGGAAGTGCCGCAGGTAAAGCTTGAGGAGAAAAAAGAAGATTTTCCGGTTAAAAAGAAAGAGACTAAAACTGATAAGGAGAAGAAAAAAGAGTCTTCGGAACAAAAATCGGGTATTGCAGACTTTGCTAAAGAATTAATTGGTGAAAAAGAAGAAAAGGTTGTTGATGAAAAAGAGGATATCGAGCCCGGTAATACAAAAGAATCAAAATCTAAAGGAGGTGAGGTTGCCCTGAAAGCTTCTGAAAAGGAAAAAGTAGTTGTAAATGAAAAAAAGGCGGATGTTAAAAAAGTGAAGAGGGACGTGCCTAAACTGCAATTTAAAGTTCAAGTAAAATCTTCTACTAGAGAAATTGAATTAATTTCTGAAAATTTTAAAGGGCTGAAAAATATTTCGATGTATGTGGATAAAGGCGTGAATAAGTTTGTTTACGGAAGTGAAGATAGTATAGATGGAGCCGTAAATTTGCAGAGTAAAGCAAGAGCAGTTGGTTTTGAAGATGCGTTTGTTGTGTCGTTTTATAAAGGGAAGAGAATCCCTATGTCGCAAGCACTTAAAATGGAAAGGGAAGGCAAGTAATTAAATTGAGCAAAAACAAAGAAATAAAGATTGGCGTAACAATGGTTGTTGCGATTGTGCTGCTTGTTGTCGGTATTAATTTTATGGGCGACAATGGCTGGTTTAATGAACAACGAGTTTTTTACGCAACGTATAATCAAGTAGACGGATTAACGCTTGGTAACAAGGTTGAGCTGAACGGCTATAAAATCGGTACTGTTAAAAGTATTGTGATGGATGCCGACGGAAAACTTGTTGTTGAGTTTGCAATTCAAGACGCAGGGATTAAAATTCCTGTTGGTACCATTGCGAAAATTGCGGGATTAGGTTTAATGTCGGGAAAGACAATAAAATTTGAATTCCCCGAATTGAAAGAAGATACTGACTCAACACGGCTTCAGGCTTTGGAAGCTTCAATTACAAGTTTCGAAGTCGATTCTTTAGGTGACACTATAATTACGCAATCTTATGCTGTCGAGCATACAAGTTATCGAATGGAATATCATGTAAATGGAGATACTTTAAAATCTGATGTTGCCAAAAGATTAGCCGATGAAGTGGATGACTTAATTAGGCCGTTACAACAAAAAGCAGTTGACTTGATTGGATCGATTGATACGATTATGATTTTTGTGAAAGCGGTGTTGGATAAGGAAGCCCGTGAAACTTTAAGTAAAGGTTTTGGTTCTGTCGAACGCTCTTTAGCTCGGTTAGAACATGCTTCTATTAACGTAGATTCGATGGTTTATGAAAACAGAATTGAAATTAAAGGTATTATCAGCGATGCGAGATACCTTTCTTCTACACTTAGAGGTAATGCTAATGAGTTAAGCTCGTCCATTAGAAGTTTGAAGAGCATTACTGATTCAATTGCAAGTGCAGATATTACCCAAACGATTAATAACGCTAGTAAAACCTTCGAGGAATTGTCTGTTTTGCTAGATGATGTGAATAAAGGCAAGGGAACTCTTGGTAAACTTCTAAAGGATTCAGTTCTTTACGAAAACTTAGAAAAAGCGTCTCTAGATTTAGATCTTTTGTTTAAGGATATGAAAGGTCATCCGAACAGATATGTACAGGTTTCTGTATTTGGAAAAAAGGATAGGGCGCAAAGGAAATCGGATAAGGAAAGACTTAAGGCGATTAAGAAAAATGGTGGAGTAGCCCCATGAATTAAATAAAAGAGGAACAATTTTAATAATAAAAGTAATTTATAATGACTAAGCAAATTGCGTTTTTAGCATTTATGGGAGTGGGTTTAGGAATATTCACTTACACGATAATGAGATTGATATCTTTCTTTAAAATTACTGAAGGTGGCTATGTTCTCGATAATGTTAACGAAAGAATAAAGACTACTCTAAAGGTAGCATTTGGTCAAACAAAGATTTTAAGAAAACCAATGATTGGGGCTTTACATGCACTGGTTTATTGGGGCTTTATGGTTATTACTATCGGAACCGGTGAAATGGTGGTAGATGGCATATTCGGTACACATAGAATCTTTGGTTTTATGGGAATTGGTTATGATTTTATTACTTGGTCGGGAGATGTTTTTGCTGCTATTATCATATTTGCTTGTACTATCTTTTTAGCACGACGTTATATTGTGGATATAAAGAGATTTAAGGGTGTAGAAATGACTAAGGGTTCTACTATAGATGCAACGATTGCATTGTTAATGATTACCTTTTTGATGGTGTCGTTAATTGGTATGAACATGGGATACGTTGCGATGGCTGGTCGCGATTTAATTGGATCTTATCCTATTAGTAATTTGTTGCTTGGGTTGATAAGTGATATGTCTCCTGAAGGGTTAGATTTCTTTCACGAATTTAACTGGTGGGCTCACATTGTATTGGTGTTTACTTTCTTAAACATATTGCCTTATTCTAAACATTTCCACGTAATAATGTCGATTCCTAATGTGTTTTTCACAAGACAGGGGCCGCTTACTAAAATTGAGAATATGCCTCGCATCACTAAAGAAGTTAGGGTGATGATGGAATTGGAAGAGGAAAGCGAGGAAGAAGAAGGGGACATGAAATTCGGAATTAAGGACATTGAAGATGTTTCTTGGAAAAACTTTGCCGATTCGCTTACATGTACTCAATGTGGAAGATGTACGGATGTTTGTCCTGCTAATATTACTGGTAAGCTTTTATCGCCGAGAAAGATTTTGGTTGATACGAGAAGAAGAATGAATGACAAAGGACCAGGTTTAGCAAAAGATCCTAAGTTTACAGATGATAAAACGTTGGTTGGAGATTACATTACTCCAGAAGAATTATGGGCTTGTACTACTTGTAACGCATGCGTTCAGGAGTGTCCAGTAAACATTGATCATGTATCGATTATTATCGACATGAGAAGAAACTTGGTAATGGAAGCTGCTGAGGCTCCACAATCGTTTAACGAAATGTTTACCAATATCGAAAATAATGGAGCGCCTTGGTCTTTCCCACAAGAGGATAGAATGAAATGGGCTGAGAATCTTACCACAAACGCATAATAATTAGAGCAAAATGACAACTGACGAAACTGAAGAAAACGCGGAAGGCACATCATCTGAATCTCCAAAAGGATCAACGGAAGAAAATGTAGATTCGACGCCAGAAAGTAACGAAGCTCCAGAAGCAAGTGCAACTGATGCAAGTTCTGAGGAAGCAGCATCTGCTCCTGTTGAAGAAGTAAAAGAAGAGGTGTCTGCTGAAGCACCTACTAAGGAAGAAGCTCTGACGGTAGAGGAGTCAGCAGCTGAAGTTGCTGGGCTTGTTGTAGAGGATGTTGCCCCAGTGGCAGAAGAAATTCCTGAAGCAGAAGGAGTTGCTCCAGGAGAAGAGGCTGCTCCTGTTGCGGAAGAATCAGTTGCGGAAGAAGTGAAAGAAGAAACACCTGTTGCGGAAGTAGCACCTGTTGAAGAACCTGATTTGGTGAAGTCTGCAGCTAAAATAATTGGTGTTCCTACAATGGCCGAAATGGCGGAAAAAGGAGAATCTCCAGAGGTGTTGTTTTTTGTAGGTTGTGCCGGTTCTATTGACGATAGATACATTAGAGTTACTCAGGATTTGGTAAGAATTCTTACTAAGGTTGGAATTAAGTTTGCTGTTTTAGGAACTGAAGAAACATGTACAGGAGATCCTGCGAGGAGAGCTGGTAACGAGTTTTTATTCCAAATGCAAGCAATGACCAATATTGAGGTAATGAATGCTTACGATGTTAAAAAAATTATTACTGCTTGTCCTCATTGTTTTAATACTTTAAAAAATGAGTATCCTGATTTAGGAGGAAATTATGAAGTGGTTCACCACTCTGTTTATATTCAAGAATTAATGGATTCGGGCAGATTGATTGTTGAAGGCGGTAAAAGCTTTAAAGGCAAAAAAATCACTTATCATGATTCGTGTTACCTTGGTAGAGGAAATGCTATTTACGAGGCTCCTAGATCGGTTTTAGAGCGACTTGATGCTGACTTGGTTGAGATGAAACGAAGTAAGAGTAGGGGTTTATGCTGTGGAGCTGGTGGTGCTCAAATGTTCAAAGATCCAGAGAAAGGAGATAAGGATGTAAACATCGAAAGAACTGAAGATGCTTTGGAGACAATGGGCGAAATAATAGCTACTGCCTGTCCGTTTTGCATGACTATGATGACTGATGGTGTTAAGCACTTTAAGAAAGAAGATTCTGTTAGAGTAATGGATATTACAGAATTGGTTGTTGAAGCAGGAAAATTCTAATATGAAATCATTCAATAGTTTATCTGGCGATTCTAGAATCTGGGTTTATCAATCCAGCAGAGAACTAAGTGATGATGAGGTAAGTCGTATTCAAAACAAAGCATCTAGTTTTATAGTTGATTGGGCTGCACATGGGGCCTTATTAGAGGCTTCCATTGAGGTTTTTCATAATATATTTGTTGTTGTATGTGTTGATGAAAATCATGCAGGTGCTACAGGCTGTTCAATCGATAAATCATTCAAATTTATTGCTGATATAGAAACGCAATTCGAGATTACTTTATTGGATCGAATGATTGTTGCTTATTATGAAGGAGAGGATGTGAAATCTTGTTCTTTAAGCGAATTTAAAAGTAGATTGCAAGATGGGCAAAGCGATGAAAATACTTTGGTATTCAATAATCTAATTGAAGTAAAACAGGAGATGGATGCTAAGTGGGTTTTACCAGTTAAAGACAGCTGGCACGCTCAATTGTTGAACTAATAGCTCTACTGAAAAATATCCGATTTGTTTCTGGGTCTTTCCTTACCACGCCAATTAAAATTGGGCAAAAATTGCTTTTCATTTTTAAAATCTTTCAAAGGAAACATGGTAGCAACAGGCTCTGGAAAACAGTGGATTCTTTCTATTTCGTTATCAAACATGTAAATCCACATATCAGCGCTTGTGAACTGATTAATACCAATTAATTCCTTTTTAATCTCTTCCTCTTCTATGCGATCTTCCGACACATAAAAAATAGTGTTGCTGGATCCCTTAACATGAATTTTCTCAAGTTCGTTCTCCTTAAAATAACCTTTTATAGTATCTCCTTTGATCTGATTGTAGCTAGTTGAATCGTATTCTGACGCGATGAATGCCTTTTTGTCTAGATAGAAATACTTGATTTCATTATCGAATGTTTCAATGGTAATGTGCTCTGCCGTTAGTTGGTAATCGTCGAACCAAAGAACAGGTTGCGTATACATTCTGATTGTAGAATCTGATTCGGAATAAACCATCGAATCACATTTGCCTTGCATATCGTTCTTGAATATTTTTACATGATGGTAAGCAAAGAACTCTCGGTTTTCGGTAATGGAATCATATCCTAGTTTAAGCGTATCGCCGTATGTATACATAGTATCTTCAATGTATATCTGAATAAGTACACTTTTATCGGAAACAACAACGTTAGAACCATTGTTGGAGAACTTAGCATAATTGCCAACAATTATCATGTCGTTTGCTGTATCGGTAATGGTAACGTTAAAGTAAGCATACCCCATATCCTGTTTCTTATTAAACAATAGGCTATCACCCTCAATTTTCTGTCCATCTATTTCTAAGTATGCATTTTTTGTGAAGAGCGCAGTTTCTGAAATGGAGTAGTTCCAGCCGTTTTCGCAATAAATAAAAGTGCTGGAATCAATAATGGTTGTGGGCCCTAAAAAATAAGTAATGTCCTTTTCTAAATCATATTCAAGCGTGTCGCACCTTATAACGTAGCTTGGACTTGTAATGATAACACTGTCTTTGAAGTTTAAATATTGTTTTTTCTTGTTGTAATATCCATACCTGCTTACGAGTTCAGTTTCGCCATCAAGCACTCTTCCGTGATTGGTGTATTTTCCAATGTCTTTTTTTGTGTGATATTGTAAGAAGTCTGTGTAAAGAGTAATGCTCCCATCTTTCAATATTACATTACGCATTACATCCATCAGTTTTGTTTTACCATCGTAAAACAATTCCTCGCCATGAATATTGAGCGTTTTCCCTTTTGTGATATGAACATTACCGAAGCCACGTAGGGTGTTGGTTTCTTTAAAAAGGTATGCACTATCACATTTCATGATGGTGCCATTGTGCTTAAAAACAACATTGCCAATCAATCGTAATGCTTTGTTGCCTAATGTTTCGTCGTATTCAAAAGTTGTGGCCTGCCATTTTATGCTTTTTGCCTGTACCAAATGGGCGCATAGCACAACGGATGCGCAGATAATTAGATGCTTTACAATGGATCTTCTCATAAGAAGTAATGTACAAGCAAGTGTTTAATTTGCTTGTACCACAAATTGTACCGCTTTATGCAGGAACGGCGTCTCTCATCAATGTTTGAGTTCTGTTTGGTCCAACAGAAACAATTGTAATAGGCACTCCGATCTCCGCTTCAACAAACTCAATATAGTCTTTAAGTTCAACTGGAATTTCATCAATAGACCCCATCTCGGTTAAATCATTGTCCCAACCTTTAATTGTTTTGTAAATAGGTTCAAGTAACTCTGGCGATACATCGTATGGGAAATAGTCTATCGTTTCGCCTTTGTATTTGTAATGTGTGCATACCTTGAGCTCTTTAAACTCGCTTAAAACGTCTGCTTTAGTCATTATTAGCTGTGTTACCCCATTAAGCATAACCGTGTATTTAAGCGCAGGTAAATCTAACCAACCGCATCTTCTTGGTCGTCCTGTGGTAGCACCAAACTCATGACCGGCTGCTCTAAGTGCTTCGCCTGTTTCATCTTCTAATTCTGTAGGGAATGGGCCACTTCCAACACGTGTGCAATAAGCTTTAAAAATGCCAATTACTTCGCCAATTTTATTTGGAGGCACACCTAAACCTGTACAAGCACCAGCACATGTAGTGGTAGATGAAGTTACAAAAGGGTAGGAGCCAAAATCAATGTCGAGCAAAGAACCTTGTGCACCTTCTGCCAAAATTGATTCGCCAGCATTTAATTTATTATTTATATAATGCTCGCTGTCCAATTGTTTAAGCTCTTTCAGTTTTTCTATACACTCAAAAAATGCTGGTTCCAATTCGTCCAAGTTGTACTCGAAATCGTGGTAATTAAGGATCTGCATGTGTTTTTCCTTTAATTGATTATACCGATCTCTGAAGTTATCCTCCATGATGTCGCCAACTCTTAAGCCATTTCGGCCAGTTTTATCCATGTAAGTTGGTCCAATACCTCTAAGCGTAGAGCCAATTTTGTTTTTCCCTTTTGCTTTTTCCGAAGCGGCATCTAGCATTTTGTGAGTAGGAATAATTAAATGTGCTTTTTTAGAGATAAACAAGTTCGATTTGTAATCCACTTTCAACTCTACTAAAGCGTCTATTTCTTTTTGAAAGACAACAGGATCGATAACAACTCCGTTACCAATTACATTGATTGAATTTTTGTGGAAAATTCCAGATGGAATTGTGTGTAAAACGTGTTTGATTCCCTCGAATTCTAAGGTGTGCCCTGCATTCGGACCGCCTTGAAAACGGGCTATAACTTTGTAGTTTGGTGTAAGAACGTCTACGATCTTACCTTTTCCTTCATCTCCCCATTGAAGACCTAATAATACATCAACTTTCATTTGTCTAAAAATCAATCAAAGATTTAATAAATATTTCATTTTCTGTTTCTCGCTTATAGTTTATTGATTGTGCTTATTGGTAGATTCCTCAATATCTTGGTCTGCTTTAATTCTGCATGACTCACATAAGCCATATAGATTAAGAGAATGTTGCAGATCACTAAACTTATAAATTTTTTCGACCATTGTTTTAATATCTTGAATCCGAGGATCACAAAATTCAACAACTTTATCACATTTCGTACAAATGGCATGGTCGTGTTGCCTGTAATTGTACGATTTTTCGAACTCGGCTAAATTTTTACCGAATTGATTTTTTTTAATCAACTTACAATCAATTAATAATTCCACGGTGTTGTATAATGTGGCTTTACTGATTTTATGATTTTTCTTATTCATCGCAGTCATGAGAAATTCAATATCAAAATGACCTTCCTTTCGATAAATTTCGTCTAGTACCGCAAATCTTTCAGGTGTTTTTCTATGGCTATTTTCTTCAAGATATGAAGTAAATATTTCTCGTACTATGTCCTTTGATGTTGACTTTTCGACCATTGGTTGATTAAAGATTAAAGGTACACAAAATTGAATTCAATCAATTAAATAAGTCGAATTTCTATTTAACATCTAGCCTTAATACTGTATCCATCCCTACAATTTTTTTCAGCTTCTTAATCATGCTGTCTAGATGGAGGGTGTTGTCTACATAAACCATGATGTTTCCTTCAAAAATGCCATCGGTGCTTTCGAAGTTCATCGATCTGATGTTAACGTTAAGTTCCGATGAAATTACTGTGGTTATGCTGTTTACCATCCCGATTTCATCTATGCCAGTTAAGCGTAATCCTACTAAGAAAGTTAATAGTTCATGGTCTGTCCATTTTGCCCTAACAACCTGGTAGGAATAATTAGACATTAATTGGATCGCATTTGGACAATTTACACGGTGAATTTTAATTTCTTCTTCGGTAATAAATCCGAATACTTTGTCGCCAGGAATAGGGTTGCAGCAGTCGGATAAATTGTATTTAAAGGTTTCTACACTGTCGCCAACAATTAATTGGCCCGATTTCCCCCTTGCTGTTTTTACAATTTCCTCCAGCGACTCCTTCTCTTTTATCAATTTAGTGGTGAGGCTAATATTTCCGTTTTTCACTTTAAAAGCGATTAGGTTATCCAATTTTAGCTTGTCCATCGAAATATTGTAGTAGAACTCTAAAGCTGAGCTGGAATTGTAAAAATCGAGTAGTAAATTGATGTTTTGCTTGTTCAAGTCGATTTTTCTCGCTCTAAAAATTCTTTCGAGGGTTTTCTTTCCTGCTTTTACAAACCTGCCTTCTTTCTTTTTAAGTACTTGTTTAATCTTCGATTTGGCTTTTGTAGTAACTACATAATTTAGCCATTCGCTTTTAGGTGTTTGTTTGGATGATGTAACGATTTCTATTTGATCACCACTTTTTAGAACGTGACTTAATGGAACCAGTTGGTGATTTATTTTTGCACCCAAGCAATTTAGTCCTAGTTGGCTGTGTATTTCGAAAGCAAAATCTAAAGCGGTTGCTCCATTAGGTAACTTAAGCAGATGCCCAGCCGGTGTAAAAACAAAGATTTCATCCGTTAAGAGATTCATTTTAAAGTTGTCTACAAAGTCTACCGCATTGCCATCTGGACTTTCAAATACTTCTCTAATTTTCGACATCCAGTCGTCTAAACTGTTTCGTCCTTCGCTTTGCTTATACTGCCAATGCGACGCAAAGCCTTTTTCGGCGATCTCGTTCATTCGCTCTGTTCTTATCTGAACTTCTACCCATTTTCCGGTTGGGCTCATTACTGTAGTGTGTAACGATTCGTACCCATTTGTTTTCGGAGTTGTAATCCAATCTCTAAGTCTGTCGGGGTTGGGGTAATAATAATCTGTAACCAACGAATAGATTCTCCAGCAATCAGATTTTTCTTTGTCGGGTTTAGAGTTAATTATAATTCTAATTGCAAAAATATCGTAGACTTCTTCGAAGTTGATTTCTTTCGTTTTCATTTTATTCCAAATGGAATAAATAGATTTGAGTCGAACTTTAATTTTGAAGTTTTGAGTCTCTTTAGCGATCGCTTTTCTAATTGGGAGCGTAAATCTGTTGATAAACCTTGTTCTTACAGTTTTTGTTTTCTCTAGTTTCGAAAAAATATCTTCATAAATCAGCGGCTCTGTATATTTTAAACCTAAATCTTCTAGTTCGGTTTTAACACTGTACATACCCAAGCGGTGGGCGAGAGGTGCATAGAGGAAAAGCGTTTCGGAAGCAATTTTAAGTTGTTTGTCTTTAGGCATCGAATCGAGCGTACGCATATTGTGAAGCCTATCTGCCAACTTAATTAAGATAACCCTAACATCATCGGAAAGTGTAAGGAGCATCTTCCTGAAATTCTCTGCTTGCAAAGAATCAGATTTATCAAATACGTGAGAAACCTTGGTTAAACCATCAATAATTTTGGCCACTTTCGGGCCAAACATAGCATCTATATCGCTTAAAGTAACTTCGGTATCTTCAACTGTATCGTGAAGCAAGGAAGCCACAATAGATATTGTGCCCAACCCAATTTCGTTGGTACAAATATGCGCAACAGCAATTGGGTGATAAATAAAAGGCTCGCCAGATTTTCGACGCACTCCATCATGCGCGTCTATGGCTAAATCGAACGCCTTTCTAATCATTACCTTATCGCTTTTATCTAACTTGCCTTGGTAGGATTTTAATAGCGATCGGTATTTTTTTAGAATCTCTTTCTTTTCCTGTATTAAATCTATCTCCAATTTTCTATAATCTTAGTTTCAGAATGCTAATTTTAATCATTGTAGCAGTCTTGGTTATTTGTGTGAATAATAAAATTACTGCTTTTTATTTGTACGACTCCATATATGGGCATGTAACGAAGAAATTTCTTTGATGTTAAAGAATAAAGTAAGTTTTTATTGGCTAATTGCATTTCTCGAAGGGTTTGCTGTAATGGCGGTTGAGTTGATTGTAGGGCAAATGATATCGGCGGTATTCGGCTCTAGCGTAATTATGTGGACTGTTGTGCTGATGCTCGTTCTAATTGGCTTGTGCATCGGATATTTTGTTGGAGCACGGTTGGCGGCAAAAGAACAATCTAAGTTTTTGGTGCATGGCATTATGTTAGCTGTATCCATTTCAATTATGTTTATTTATTCGGGCGGGGTTTCGGTTCTTTTCTATCCCGATACCATAACGATGTTTTTATCTGCTATTATTGAAGCGGGTAAATTGATTTTACCGACCATGATTTTCTTAGGAATGATATCTCCAATTTTAATAGGGGAGATGAATAGTTCGAAGCACGGAGTTGGGAAAACTGCAGGGAGGGTTTATTTTGTATCAACTATTGGTGGTATTCTGGCCACTTTTGTTTTTGGGTTTTTAATTATTCCAAACATGGGGTTAAAAATGCCATTGATTGTACTCAGTCTTTTTCTGGCATTGGTTTTTACTGTTTTTCTCGTTGCTCAAAAAAAGTATTGGGGTTTGGCAGGATTATTTGGCGCGGTGGTTTTGTTTTTTAATGTGGATTCGGATGTGCACAACAGGCAGGAGGTGGAAGTATTAGAACGAATTGATGGCGTTTTGGGTGAGGTTGTTTTAATTGAGAGAAAACTTGATTCGTGTGTTGTTAGGCAATTGTATACCAATAAAACAAAGCAGACTGAGGTTGTTTTTTGTGATGATGGAGAGCAAGTTTACACGCAATACATAAGTAAGCTAAAGGAGTTGGTAAATGCAGCCGATAACGGAAATAAAGTGTTGATACTAGGATTGGGAGGGGGAGCAATTGTAAAAGCGATTGAAAAAGAAAACAGAATTATTGAAGCGGTGGAGTTTGATAGTAGGGTGATTTACATTGCTATAAAATATTTTGAAGTGAGTGCCGAAACAATTTTGATAAATGACGATGCGCGCCATTTTATTAATTCTGACCATACTAAACGCGATGTAATTGTATGCGATGTTTTTAAAGGAGAAGTAAATCCTTCGCACGTTATTACAATGGAAAGTTTACAATTGATAAAAGCTAACCTTAGCAAAAGTGGCGTGCTGATTATTAACGGAAATGGTTTTGTTGATGGGGCAAAGGGAAGAGCAAATCGGTCTTTGATTAAAACAATTCAATCATCGGGGTTTAATTTATTGGCTATTAAGAATGGGGTAGTGGCAAATGGAGGAAACTTAATTCTGATAGCTTGGAAAAAGGATGGGCCTAATATGGCTTCGAAGTTTGATGCTGTGGTAAGCTCCTTGGGATATCGCGAAATTGATGTGGATGTAGAAAAGGATCTGGTAATAACCGACGACAATGTTTTGATGGAATATTTAAACATTGAAGCTAACTTGGATTGGCGGAGAGGTTATTTAAATTCGGTTGTTCCTAATTGGAACCACAACGGAATACCTGTAATCCATTAAAAATTGAGCAAAAAAAAGTCCCGTACCGATAGCTATCGGTACGAGACTTTTTTAAAATCTAATTGATTGCCTAGTAATC
>SPKZ01005441.1_pt1 | contig 15343 bp, 19 predicted proteins | sample 2456571 | NCBI WGS metagenome assembly SPKZ01 (sample SAMN11192286, study PRJNA482655) | marine metagenome | biome: ENVO:00000447; feature: ENVO:00000244|ENVO:00000211|ENVO:00000569|ENVO:00002023; material: ENVO:00002151; isolation source: ocean water from marine abyssalpelagic zone ...
AGGCGCGTCACTGAGTGATCTCACCAAAGCAATGGGGATCAACAAGCCCAGCCTGTATTCAACATTTGGTAATAAAGAAGGATTATTCCTTAAAGCAGTGGATTTATATGAACAAAGACCCTGTGGTTATTTTCGTCCAGCATTAGAAGAAACGACTGCCAAAGCGGTTATTGCAGCCATGCTCAATGGGGCGGCACAAAGTTTAGCCGATCACAATAACCCCCAAGGTTGCATGCTTATTCAAAGTGCGTTAACCGGCAGTGATGACTGTGAATCAGTCAAGCAGGCATTGATAAGTCGCCGCCGGGATCATCAAAACGAACTTAAAATACGCTTGGAACTTGCCCAACAACAAGGGGATTTGACCACGGAGTACAGTGCTGAATCGCTTGCTCAATACTTAGCGACCATTATTCAGGGCATGACAATCCAGGCAACGAACTGCAGCAGCGCAGCAGAGTTACAGAACATTGCCGATCTCGCGCTAAGCCATTTCCCCGGATTAGAGTAATTTGATTACACGAGAGTAGAGATAGTAGAAAGAGTCGCGACCATCATGCTTAATGTCGATTTCGTATTGCGCGATCGGCGATACGATCAATTAAACTCGGCACCAGCAATTTAAACCAGCGCCCTAACCGACCACGTAACGAAGTGATCAGTAATCGCTGTCGGTGACTAATGGCATGCAGGCATAATTGTGCACACTGCTCTGCAGTCATCAGCTTGCTTTCCTGCATAGGCGTTGCGCCTAAGGGTTTACCATCAGTGCCAATGGCACGTTTATGTGTTTCTGTTACCACAAAGTCTGGACAAATAACGGTAATATCAATGCCATCATCTTTTAATTCAATGCGTAATGAATCAAAGAAACCAATAACGGCATGTTTCGATGCCGCATAACCGGTACGATAAGGAACGCCTGTCAATCCGGCTATCGAGGCAACCGTTGCAATACTGCCTTTACTCGCTTTTAGTGCCGGCAGGGCAGCATGGGTCAGATAAACAGCGCCAAGGTAGTTCACTTGCATCATGCGTTCGTAAATGGCTAAGTCCTCCATTTCGTCTAACCTCCCCCACATGGTGATCCCGGCATTATTCACCAAAATATCGAGACCACCATACTGTGCCAAGGTCGCCGCGACCAGCGCTTTACATTGTGCTTGGTCACTGACATCACACGCATAAATACTCACGTCACCGTTTAATTCATCCGCCACTTGCTGTAACCGTTCCACATTACGCGCAGCTAACATTAATTTTGCGCCAGCCCGGGACAGTTTAATGGCGAGTGCACGACCAATCCCTTCAGATGCGCCTGTGACTATAATGACTTTTCCGTGAATGCCGTCCATGGGTTCTCGCTCTCCTTGATGTTTGATATGACTACTCTACGGTATATGCCGAGGTAATAAAATCAAATCAGCCCTCAACTGTCGAGTTTAGACAGAGATATAATTTGACAAATTGTGGGTTTCCCTCCAATCACGTAAACTAAGAGCAATGCATAAACTTGCAACCAAATAGAGAAAAAAATGAGTTACGCAAATTCAAAATATGTTGTCTTATATCAGAAGAATTGGTCCGAAGCCTTAAGAACCGCGAAACGATTACATTCATCACTACAGCGTTTATCTAACGACTTCCCAATTTCATCGGAAAAATTAACGAGTGCCGATGAAGATCTACAAGATAAAATCGATGCTTTTAGAATCCGGTTTACTGATTTACTAGATTGTATTAGGCATAAACTATTTCGTAACCTATTGAAGTTAGAAGATGAAACACCGATTAGTATGGTTGATGTCTTAAATATGATGGAGAAGCGTTCTGTTCTATCTTCCCCTCAACAGTGGAAGCTATTACGAGAAGTCAGAAATGCATTCTCACATGACTATCCTGAATCAGAACATGAACGCTCTGAAGCACTTAATTTAGCTTGGCAGCACGCAGACCAGTTACTGCTTATTCTGTCTAACCTTAAACGATACTTACAAACAATTGATATTGAATTAGAGGGTGATATTGATGCGCTTATCTAGTCAAGAACAAGATATTATCGTTACAAATGTTCATCAATACAATGCCTCCGACGCTAAAGTTTGGCTGTTTGGTTCACGTTGTGACGACTCTAAATCTGGTGGTGATATCGATCTTTATATTGAAAGCGATCCTATCAATAAGCCGTTATAATCTCGTATTTACCTCAAAATAGCGTTACAAGATGCACTCGGTTATCAAAAAAAAGATCTGGTTTACCATGATCGTGAACGAGAAATGCAGCCAATTCATGAAATAGCAAAAGCTGAAGGTATTCTCCTTTAAGCATACAAGATAACCAGCAGCCTCATACGTGAGGCTGTTTTATTACAATAATTTAAACACTTAACAATCACTATCTATTCATGTCATATTCCCAGTCAGGATAGCACCGCAGTATATGCTCACAGCCCTCAAATAAAACAAAACTGTCTTACAGACTATGCTTAGAACAACAGTTCACAACACTATGCACAATAATTTGAAAGCAGCTGATCCAACAAGGTTAAACGACATCTTCACTCAGCTGCAACAGCATTATGGGCACCTGCCCTGGTGGCCTGCGGACACTGAATATGAAATGATGGTGGGCGCGATATTGACCCAGAATACCAACTGGAAAAACGTAGAAAAGGCACTGGCGAATTTAGCCGGGAAGTTAACACCACAGCAGATACTGGCGATGCCCCTCGATACACTGGCACAACTTATCCGCTCCACTGGTTATTACAACCAAAAAGCCATCAAACTAAAAGCGCTGACACTATGGTATCAAGAGTATGATTTTGACATCACCCAAGCCCGTTGTATCGAGGGGGCAACCTTACGTATTGAGTTATTGGCCGTTAACGGGATTGGCCCGGAAACGGCTGACAGTATTTTGGTTTATGCACTGGATAAGCCTTTTTTCATCATCGACAATTATACCCGCCGTATCCTGCACCGCATCGGGTTCGAACTGCCAGCTGGTTATGACAAACTCCGATTGCTGCTAGAGCAGAACATCCCACGCAACATCACCACCTATCAGCAATACCATGCGTTGCTGGTTGAACACGCTAAACGCTACTGCACTAAAATACCTCAGTGTCAGCATTGCCCGCTTAGTAAATGTTGTCAGAGAAACATTGAAACACTCTGACTCCTCACACGTAGCTTGCATATCGTACCCAAGATAGTAATAACCATCAGGAAAGCCACTAGTAACTGGATTAAAACATAGTTATACATCCGTCAACTGCTTATTAGTTGCACTCAGGCGTCTGCAAAGTTAAATGTTGGTATCTGCAACAAGTTGGATAGTTGTTTTCAGGTAGAGCATAGCTGTGTTTCCAGCGATAATGAATTCATACTTTTCTAGTCCATAATATTATTTTCAAAGTGATATATTTGTATATGCGAACAATAAGTATTTGATATTAAATAAAGCAAGAGAATAAGTATGACTCAGCAAAAATGTCCAACTATTATAGGATTGACTTTTGATGAAGAAAGTCAAGAAGCTATTGATTTCATCAATTCAATGAATAAAAAAATTAAAGAAGGATGGTTCCTACAAACTATAGGTCAATTGGCCTTAATTTTTGGAGGCATGGCCGTAAAAACCACCTCAGCTTCAAATTTAATAGAAAGAAGCATGGCTGCCCAAGTAATTACTAGTGACGCGGCTTCTATTAGCTACAATATTACTCAAACAAATTGGGAATATTTTTTTAAAGCTTATTCTGGCTTAGCACAACACGGTAATGCACAAGTGGAAAAAGTAATATATCTACAAGCACTTCGAGGTGGCACTAGCCCCAAAGAAAGACTATTTTGGCGAGCCATGTATCAAGGATGTAAGGTGAAATAATGTTTATACGAAATTTATTATGTGTATTTATAATGGCCTCTTCAACGAGTGCTTATGCGATTTCAAATGACTATGTAACTTATGGTTATAACCTTCTTCAACAGCAATTTGTTGATTTTACCGATAAGCATGCGAAATGTTCAGAGACAGCAAAAAACGAACTCATATCTAATTCAAGTATTGATCAATTAAAAGCACTACCAGCCGTTGCGGCTGAAGGATTAGGTTTTCTGTCTATTGTCGCTATAAATGAGTGTTCACAGCCAGAATTGAGTGAACTAATGAGAGTACTACTGACATTAGAAGATTTAAATCGAAGCGCTAATGTGAGTTATGTATCTGATTATATTTTAACAATTAAAAAAGTAGCTTTTATCAAATTTGATCTTTACTCGCAGAAAAAATTTGATGCATTGCCAATTGATATTAGAAACACCCTCCTTTCTATCGATGAGATAAAAAAGCCATTTAATATTATGGAAACATACGACAGAGCATGGGGCGAAGCACAAAAATAATCTTGATTACCATCGAACCTCAGCCAGTTTTACAAATACTGAGGTATCGTTGCAGTTTACGCTACCACTATACATCCTATTGTGTCGCTCTTTCTTCATCTCACGTTCTATATAACTCTTAGATATACTCGCGAACTGTCTCATACGTGACGCGCTTTCATGACAATAATTTGGACACTTAAAAATCATTCGGTGGTGCTAAATCTTTATCCACATATCGTCAATATCAGCACCATTCCAGATCTCGACAATACGCTCTAGCGGGTCGTAGTTCACTTCCATAATATGAGTATTGGGCACCATGCTTGGCTATTTCGTTTATAAAATAAATACTGAAGAAGATATATTTAGGCTGAAAATAATTTGACGTAAGTAACTATAATACCTACATAGTATAAATGTTATGCCACTATAATTCAGCTACACTCTCTAGCTGTAAAAATATAATTATTTAAAATACAACGGATGTGATTATGCAAACCACGCTAACTGCGAGCACGAGTAAATGGCAACAACGATTGAAGTCTTTAGGCCCTGGGATCATGATGGCGACAGCGGCTGTCGGTGGCTCTCACTTAGTCGCATCAACCAAAGCGGGCGCAACCTATGGCTGGCAATTAATTGGATTGATTTTGCTGGTCAATTTATTCAAATACCCATTTTTCCGTGCTGGGGTACAGTACACATTAGGCACGGGAAAAAGTCTGATCCAAGGTTATGCCGAATTAGGTAAAGGTTATTTATGGCTTTATACAGGGCTCAATGTCATTTCTGGTATTGTGAATACCGCGGCACTGTTACTCTTTAGTGCGAGCTTATTGGGCTATTTCCTGCCTTGGTCATTGCCTTTAACCTCACTCGCAGCGGTTGTCTTAGCTATTTGCCTTGCCATCTTACTTGCCGGCCACTTTAAAGCGCTTGATAAGTTATCTAAAGTCATCATGGCAATCCTGGTTGTTACTACAGTTTCGGCCGTTGTTATTGCGCTTAATCAAGGTGCAGTGGCTCCAGCAGATTATGTTAGCCCTTCTCCTTGGCAAGTATCTGCGATTGGCTTTATTGTGATCATGATGGGTTGGATGCCAGCTCCGATTGAGATCTCAAGTATTACCTCACTGTGGCTGAAGAACCAGCAAAAACAGCAGAACGTAACACCCGATTCAGCGTTATTTGATTTTAATGTCGGCTATATTGGTACTGCATTACTTGCCGTGGCGTTTGTTATCCTCGGCGCTTTGGTACTGCACGGCAATGGTACTGAACTTAAAAGTTCAGGTATTGGCTTTTCGCATCAGTTAGTGAGTATGTATGCACAAACGATTGGTGAATGGTCTGGTAACTTGATCGCACTAGTGGCCTTCTTTTGTATTTTCGGCAGTACCATCACGGTAATCGATGGTTACTCGCGCGCATTGGCTGAGTCGCATTTGTTAATAACCAAACAACCCCTTGATCAGCGTAAATACCACCAGGCATGGATGGTTGCAATCAGTGCCTGTGCATTGGCTATTTTATTATTCTTTACCTCGTCATTAATGGATATGCTTAACTTTGCCATGGTATTAGCGTTTATGACCACGCCAATTTTTGCACTGATTAACTATATTTTAGTGACACAAGCAGACTTACCAGAAGCATTAAAACTGACCACGCGTATGAAAGTACTGTCATGGGCTGGTTTGATTTACCTGTTTAGTTTCTTGGCTGTGTTCATTTGGTGGAAATGGATCATGTAACGTCAAAATACAGCAAGGTGTTATGATGCTCATGGCACCTTGCTAGACTCTTAACCTTTACACTCTAAACCTTTATATTTTAGATTAAGCGTAACCTGCACGGCTATCATCGTACTCACTACCGGAATTATTACCATGTTTAACAAAGCCTACATTATTGCCTGCTGTCTCCTTCTATCAGCCAACATTACCGCCAGCGAACTAACCCGAATCGTACTTGAAGATGGAACGGAAGTGATACTGAATGACGATTTCACTTGGCAGTATGTTTTGTTGAGTACACCAGATACTGACGCTGTATCTGCACCATTAACATCAGCATTAAAATTAACGCCTGCAGTCATGGCTAACCCAGCATTAATGGCCACGAATGTATCGCAAGGCGTGCGCGTTACTTTCAAATCAGCGCAATGGGATGATAAAGCGTTAGGGCTAGATTTCAGTATTGAAAATACCTCACCATTAACGGTGCTCAAAGTAACAATTGCCGCAACATTATTTGACGATGGTGGCAATAAGATAACAACCACCGAATTTAATGTATGGCAAGCCACGGGAAGATTACCGGAAACGTATTTACGTAAAGGTCAGCAGCGTAATAGCCGAGTCTTCCAGCTTGATAATATTAATCCGGTTCAATGGCAAAAACAGTTCATCAGCCTTGATATTATAGCTGTAGAGACTCGATGATTTACACACGCAAATTATGTCAGGATAGTTTGTTCAGAATTCCAGAAACAGCGTTCATATTCCTGTCACTAATAGTCTAAACATCATAGATGGTCACGATTTGAATATCACCCTAGGGTGCGCACAGCCTGACTAGCGTGATCATTCAAATTCGGATAGGGATTGATAGTGTGTTTGCCTAAAATAGGTACTCAATTCACAGTATCAAGTCATCAGGTTTAACTACATATGAAATTAAAGCGACAGTAATAAATACAAAATCCGCGACAAGATAGCCTCCTTGCTGTTGCAACATCAACTAATATATAAGTTCTCAGTGAACCTTTCGGAAAAGTGATGGTGATGGCGCAAGCATAACCGACAATTTTCGCCCCCATCCCATTGTGGTGGTTCTTTACCCTCCTTCTTCATCTCACGTTCTATATAACTCATGGATATACGTGCGAAATGTTCCGAGGCAGCAAAAAAAAGAACTCATATCTAATTCAAGTATTGATCAATTAAAAGTACTACCAGCCGTTGCGGCTGAATATGAGAGGGTTCAGTACAAGCAGTTAATACGAAGGTGTTAGTAAGCAATGCGAAATATGTATTTACGCGAAACACTATACTGAATCCAGCCATATTGTTCATTGGGCTATAATCTAAAGTTTTATCTTATTCAACAACTTTAGTGCGGATGATTTTAAACTAAAATCAGTTCGAGACCATTTGTTCTAAATCGCCAAAGTAACTTAAGTAAGAGCCCAAATTGAGTTGCTCATTATACTTAAGTTTTATTCAGCTTGGAGTTGGCTATTTCTTTAACCGTTCCATTGCTGCCTTCAATTCTTTGCGCTCACTCTTGCGATTGGTTTGCAAATGATAATAATATTCAACAAATTGTTCATATGAAGTACTTCTCAGAGCCAAAACACACAGTGACGGAAGTAAAATACTTGCTACGTGTAAAGGCCACAATTCTAATCCTGCGTAAATAAACCCGCTTACAGTAACGCCAAGCTGAAAAGCACAATTATAAATATTCCATTTGGAAAAAAAAGCAAACCCATGAATGATTATCATCAGGTTGGGGATACAAGCGAAAAGAGTCGCAATGCAGACCGCGGTTATCCAATATTCTGCGATTCCTACACGTTCAGTCATGTTAAACATCATATCAAAAATAACTATTGATAAACCGCCACCCATAATTAACAACATTATAACGGAGAGCCCAGCGAATATTTTCTTAAAGCCCAATGATACGTAATCATCTTCGTTAGTGTTCAATGGTAAACTCCTCATATAAACCGACTGCAAGTGTATTAACATTACCCGCCATTGCACTGCCTGTAAAACTTAAACTAGCTCCTAGGGCATCTTTTAGTTGGATATAAATAGCGTCTGAAATTTGAGTTTGTGTATAGCGCCTTTTCACGTCTCCTGCTCTTAATAATTTTTTATACATCTTGTTCGATATACCGGGCACATTAAGTCGATGGATTTCTTTCGTTAAGCTAGTCTTCTGCTGCCTCGTTAACCCTTTTAAAATACTAGAGATTGATTTACCGGTAATAGCTAATCTTTGCACCATTTTAATAGTAATTGCACCCGAAATAATAGCGCCACCAAGTGACACTACATCTAATACCGCAGATGCATCCTGGTACCATTCCTGACTATCTAACCAATCTAAAGTGTCAGGGGACCTCAACTCAAGACCTGTACGCACTAGCCCTGTTACACACTGCGCTGAAGATGCAACAGCAGCAGTAGCTCCCATATAGGTAACAACTGCACTTGCACCACCAGTCAAAGGAATAATTGAGCTACTCCCAACAACCACAATCCACGCAAGAACTGCCGAACTACAACTTAAAGCGGTACCGACAATCTCACCAACTAATTTTGATTCCCTTACATTACTTGTCAGTGTTGATGTATAAGCCATGGGTGTAATATTTTTAGGGGGCTCACGTAGAACAACATTAATTGGATTCACCCTACAACTTGAATTGAATTCTCTTAACGTTATAGAAACATTTTCACCATCAATAAATATAACCCCTGCGCCCTCTGTTTCAGCCATGGAATCTAATGCTTTAAATATTCTTTTAATATCTAAGCTCATATCAACACGTGTACGTAGGGTAGATTTTTTTAAATTATCATACGTATTTTGGCTCGAGTTTAATCCAGCAATCATCATTTAATCCTTCAAATAAAAGCCTAACTTCCTAAAGTCAGCTTACGTAGCAACATTAAAATATTACAACGAATAGTTATTGTAGTGTTTTAATTTTGCATTATTTTCTGAAGTTTAAAGAATGAAATAAGTACCAGATTCATATTCCCCTGCAACACAGTAACGCGCTGAAACGGGTTCGAAAATGGGTTTCGGCACTGATTATCGATATAACCCCTAAGCAATAACGACATTAAACGCAGACGGGCTTGCACTGTCTTTTTGAACTCTTGCTTCAGATACATTTACAGCATTAAAGGTAACCGTAATACCTTCCCTTATATCACGCACGCTGCTTTGTAATTCTCGGGCATTGAAATAATAGTCTCCATCCTTCGATTTAATGAAGCCAAATCTTTTCTTAGGTTCCCATTTACGTACTTTACCGCGAAGCATATGCAAATCATCTGTCGTATTCTTAGATTTCAATGCGATAAAACAGCGATCACTGGTTTCTTGCACAATATCAAAGAGCGAATCTCGACTTTTAATCAGTTTCTTTAAGCTCTGAAAACCCTCAGTTCGCGGATCAAACGAAGAGTTGATTTGCTTAATCATACTGCCCATATCACCCAGATAAACAGGATCATCTCGTTCTACACAGCGATCGTAAGCATTCAGTAATAAAGTATCTAAATCACCATTATTGTTTTGAGTGACTTCGAATAAGTTATCGATGAATACAAAATTGTGACATGCTTTTCTAAAGCGTTCCGGGGTATTTGTCTTACCAATAGCCATCACGTGTATGCCATATTCTCTAATACGTTGTGCGACACTATAAAAGCCACCATCACTAGACACGATACAAACAGCATTAACACGCGAATTATTATTAGTAACCTCAATCGCATCCATCATCAACGCATGATCCGCAGCATCTTTACCATAGTGGAACTGCTGCTTAGGACTTGATGCAGTTTCGTGTAAAATATCTTTCCATGCTTTTTGATGTGGATCGGTCCAATCTGCGTACACCCACTTAATCGCGACAGTGCCGTACTTTTCAACTTCCTCTAACATCGCTAAATAATCGTTGTGTGAAGCATTTTCAGCATCAACTAGTACCGCAAAAGTTAATTCTGTTTTCATTTTAACTGTCCTTGTTCAAATTCCTGTAGCTCATTACATATTTTTTTAATAATTTCATCCACAGCCATGTCAGTATCAACACGAAGCCAACGCCCAGTAATACTTGTACAGCTATACTGGGTATATAAATTACTTAGTTCAGTATCTACGGTTTCACTCAGAGTCAGATTATCTTCCACAGTATTGCCTTTACGGTCAGCTAACCGTTTCTGCCGTTGCGTTAAGGATAATTCAAGGTATAACGTTACATCAGGTACCAATAAACTCTTTTCAACATCTGCGAGTTCGAAATGACGATTATCACTTTTCCAGTGATGATAAACCTGCGTTGAAAGCCAATAACGATCAACAATAACATTCTTTCCTTTGCTGATTAGATCGCGTACTTGCTCAGAGATACTAACTACCGTCGACATATAAAATAGTTGTCTTGCCTGATGGTTATCACGGTAAATAACCTCTAACTGATCACGTATGCCTTTAAACTTATCTCCAGGTGTTGTTAATACCACTGCATCAATCACTGTAGCTAATGCTTTCGTGATGGTTGATTTACCCACGCCATCTAGGCCTTCTATTACGATAAACATTATGCAGCGTCCTCTGATATAGATAAATTTTGGGCATATTGATGCATCATTTGCCATTCTCCACGGGTGAAACTGTCGCAGGCCACTACATGTGGAATACCACTGTCATCAATAAAATCTTCGGTTATATTAAACTTGTTCTTATCTTCAAATAACTGAGTGCCTTCGAGTAACATCAACGGGAAAGCTTTAATAATAGCCACATGTCTTTGCTGTAAATATTCAATGCTGTACTGAAAGCTGTCGACGGTCTGACCCGGTAATCCGTAGATCAGGCTGACTTCAAAAGACTGCTGCCATTGCTGTATCAAGGCAATGCTCTCATTTACTTGACTCATGCTATTTGATCTTTTTATGATCCGGGATTCACTTTTCACTGCAGTCTGTAAGCCAAACTCCAGATGCACATTTAGTTGAGCACACAGTTCGAGGAATTCTTCATTAATACATTCGAAGCGCACTTGCAATGACAGCAGCGCAGTTAGACCGATTTCAATCGCGTATTTTAGAATATCTACATGATTTTCTTCATAATTAAAAATCGGATCAAGCACATTGATTTTCTTAACGTCTTTTCGTTTAAATAAGTCTAGCTCTTGCTTAATTTTATCTATTCCAAGTAGATGTACCTTTTTATTTTTAAGGTCTCGATGAGCACAAAAGTTACACTTAAAGACACATCCACGACGGGTTTCCCAGTGGATCATATCCTGTCCTTGATCTAGCATTAAGCTGCCATCTAAATAAGGGGATGCCAATTCTTCAAAGTTAACGGGGACATCTACAATTCGACTCGAAATCGAATGTTCGTCAAGGATTGCTTCCGGTAATGATGCTTCAGCATAGCCCGAAATATAGAAGTCACCGCTGGGATAAAGCTCACGACAACTTTTACTGTTAATTTGATAACCACCAAGAATCACCTTGCCTTTAAATCCATACTCTCTACATAATTTAATGATGGGTTCAATAAGAGATGAACTCCAAACATAACAAGCTAATGCCAGACGGTCTAAGTTAGCAAGAGGTATAGATTGACGGATTTCATCGACAATTTCAGCTATTGATAACCGCTCTTTGGCAACAGTCGACATGGGGATAGCCAAATGATCAATAGTAAACTGTTTTCCGTACTGCTCGTGACTACGGCAGGCTGATAATAAGCTTCCAGCCGCAAATCCGGTTCCGCTTTTTCCTCGTTGGGTGAAGTCGAACGTCACTAATAAAGCCTGTTTAATTTTATTCATCATTTAAATTCCATTTTGATAAAATAAGAGCCCATATTCACGATGAGCTCTTCACCTATTAATTATTCATTAACACTATTTTTTGTTTTTCTGCTGTATTTGCTTACCACGGTTACCCTGTGCTTGGTCGTATTGGCGGTTAGTACCAGCTGTGCCCTTGTTTGCATTTGGTTGATTCGCAGCATTGTCTTGAGGTTTGATTTTTTTAGTCATTTTGTATTTCCTTATTGTTTGTTAAATTAAAAGTACGCAGTCCTTATGACTAGCGCCTTCGACGATTTAATAAGGTGGTAAAACTTTGACGAGAATAAAGACCCAATGACGTCCAGTGGTTATCTTCCAAACCAATAAGCATGCGATAGCTATAACTTATGCGCATACGATAAAGATGTGGTAAACAACGGATTTTCTTTGCACCAAGTGACAGAGGATGAATGCCTTGTTCAAGTTTCATGGCAATAACTGTATTTTTATCTTGTATCGCAATCGGTAACATCTTCCAACAGCGATCAGCACGTCGTGTCTTAGGGGAGATTGTTTTATCAACAACCAGTTCTTTTGAAGGATTAAGCATCATTACCCTCCTCTGATTTTGAAAAAGCTAATTTAACCATTAGCTTATCTTTAATCACTTTATCTGCAGGGCTTAAATGTGGGGCGTTAAGTAAATAGAATAGCAATAAGTGATACATAACATCTCTCCGATTTATCACCGCACTATTGCGGTGACTTCGGGATCCAGTATCAAACTGTGAATTTCACAAAAAAGGGGTTATTGAAATAATATTAATATTTATTTAATAGTGCGTAATATTCCTCATATTCTTTACGTTTGGTTTGATAAAGGAGATTTAACCATTGGCCTTCCCCATTTTGAAACCGCTCAGGTGACTGCTCAAGTATTAAGCCCAACTCACCAAACTTATTCGTTAACACCGCTTTAAGCGCACGGTCATAAGAACTAGGATGTTTATCTGCAGTGACAAGGTCTGCAATTAACTTATCTGCACTGAATTTACCTTCACTAAACGGATAAGGGATCTCATCTTTTGCCCAATTAATGTCGCGTTTAGAGAAGAAACATTTTAACTCTGGTAATCGAGACTCCAGTGTTTGATAGAGTATTTTTTTAGTACGCCACTCTGTAAAATATTGCTCTAAAGTTTCTTCAGGTATTTCATCACCTTTGAGCCAACCCGTTATTATATTTTTATCCTCAAACAAAGTATCAAGAATCACCAAATTACGAACCAAATTAGTATTCCCTGCACGTACTGGCCTGGAAGTTCGATCACTCGCACTTGGTGAATTTAGTGCATCTAATGCGGCCTCCTCCTCATCGAAGAGCAGTTTCTTTAAACGCTCATCCCTAACATAACTATTGAGACGGTTACGTAACCGCTCTGGAAGATACTTAGTTTCAATCCCCAGCGCTCTTGCTGCAACAGCGGCAATGCTTTTACCTTTACTTGCCATTTTATCATCACACCTATTCGAAATATCTTCTAATTAAAATCAATGCATCACGCTTGTTTTCATTATAAATCCGACTTGCAATATACTCATAGTTCACTTGATAATATTGCTGAACATATAGTGTTTTTATCTTATAAATTGCACCAACACACATTCCAGAGAGTGTCGCTTCTGATAGCGACGTGCTCATATCATTGGGTAATAACGCATTTTTCTGTTCGACAAATTCAGAGCAAGCTTGAGGTAGTTCATCAAATGTCCGATAACGAGATGTATTTTTATAACCCATGCATTGGCCGGCAAGATGAGCTTCAATAATTGACGTTGACAGTTCAAATAGTGACTCTTTTTGTTCTTTATATTCATTACAGGCCTCAGTTATATCGACGTTAGCAAAAGCGGTGGAGCTTAAACAACTAAACAGTAGGACTAGAATTAATCGTTGCATTATCTTATAACCTCAAGTGTATCTTTATTGGTTAACGTCTCTGATACTTCAACTCCATCACTTTGATTTTCAATCTCTTTACTACACCAATCTGAACCCCGGTAAAGACGAAAAGATAACAAGCCCATGCCCACAATAATCACATCGTCAATCCAAAATGGATGCTGTTTCATTACTATTAAAATAGGTATGGATATGAAAATCAGTCCATAAAAAAACGTTTTTAATAACGAAATACTTAATAGACTAATAATAAAGCGCACAGGTGTTAATGCTGAGTGTTTAAATATGTTAATACTGTCAACGGTATGTCTAAAACAGAAAAGACCAATAAGAAAGATAAATATCTGCACCAAACCATTCCACTGTGTTTTCAAAAGAAGTAGTCCCGATCCAAATACAAACAAACCAACAATAAAAATTAATAACATAAAGTGCACAATTGAAAATAACCAAGGTATAGTTTTTTCCTGCTGTTTAGTATGCTTATTGTGTGCAAAGAAATAGAATTTCACCTTGTTTTCTGTTTTGTCTTGTTGGTACTTTTTTGTCATAAAATCAGTGACGATGAAGTGAGCAGATCTATATTTAATAAATCCCGATTCAGATAAGAAAAAATCTTCATTTAGATCAAGTTGTTCATTCGTTTTATGTAGATAATTCAATTTTTCAGCACATTCTGGAGTTATATCTTTCAGGTCATCTCTGAGCTCTCCGTCTACCGAAACAATTCCAAGATCTTGCAACATGTGTTTAAGATTATTACGCCATTGGGTAATTAATTCTATCTGTGTTGGTATCGCTTCAGGTTCGACATTTTCGCATGGCGTCTCTGTATCCGTAACTTGTGTCTGCTCATCTGTATCAGAGTTATATTCATGGTCTTGTTCTGGTAATTTCACTGCTATTCCTTAAGCTAAATAATACTGGTAATTGTCTATTTCAATACGGTACTTTAAAATATTATATTATTTATTAATGAGTTACAGATCAAGCTTTTAGTGTTACAGCACTATTCAGACCTTAATTAAGGGTTATAATTTCTAAATTCATATAGGTAAACTGCGATTCGCCTGAAAAACGCTTATATTTGTATCCATGTTATTAAGAAATTTACCTATAACATATAGACGGATAGTGTCACACCTTAACAAACCAATTTAGCTTTAAAGGGTTATATATTGATTATTAAAGATAAAGTACTTATAAAAACAACATCTGCAACGGCCAAAGCAGGTCAAAAACATGAACAGGATGTAGCCTTCTATCTACGCCGTGCTTTTAAAGAACACGAACAGGTATATGTCTTTAACGACCTAAAATTCAACCACAACGATGAAGTAGCTCAGATAGACCACCTCATTTTATACCCCTTTGGTTTTATCTTGATTGAATCAAAAAGCATCACTGGTGAAGTGAAAATAAAT
>SPKZ01006578.1_pt1 | contig 15332 bp, 14 predicted proteins | sample 2456571 | NCBI WGS metagenome assembly SPKZ01 (sample SAMN11192286, study PRJNA482655) | marine metagenome | biome: ENVO:00000447; feature: ENVO:00000244|ENVO:00000211|ENVO:00000569|ENVO:00002023; material: ENVO:00002151; isolation source: ocean water from marine abyssalpelagic zone ...
AAAAAGGCGACGACACCCCTGGAGACGCCCTGCCGCCGACCGATTCCGGTAGCGCGGACGCCCGGCCACAGAATCCCCACTAGACAGCGCAGCGTATCCGGCTGCCCGCACGCCACGGCTATCGAGGGCTCAGCAGAAGCTCGGCCGCAGCCTTCCAGCATTGCTAGACAGCACCCCGCGGCCCCGCCCAGTCCGAACTCAGCTTCGGCCTAACAGAACGCCCCTTACCGCCAGGTCTTCCGAGCCATTGTCGCAATTCTCCACGAGACGGAGGCGAAGGCTCGAGAGAAGGCCATCAGGACCCGCTCGGTGGCGTAGCGCGCGTGATCACCTATCCCACGAGCCTGCCCTGCGTGCGGACGCCAAAACGTGAGCCCGCTTCCACTGTACTCACTCGCGTCTGCTGCTGTGTAGTAATAGAGCGCGACCGAGAAGCGACTCCGATCTACGAGTGGCCGCGAGAACCCGTGGACACTCAGATCATCCGTCTGAAAGAGCACCGACTGACCTAATTCCGGCTTTACCTCTCTCTCTGGCTTGGTTCCGTGCTTCTCCCACAATTCGAGGTAGCCGTTGTATTCCGGCCTCCAGTCGCTGTTCAGATACAGCAGCAGGTTTAGCCGGCGATACAAGGAGAGTCTCCGAACGGTGTGAAAATCTGTATGAGGCGTGAGCCAGCCGCCGGGCTTGGTCAGGTGCAAGCCGCCGCCGATGAGGTGCGGGTCAGGCAGTAGTTGGTCGATCCCGGTGACTCGCTCCAGCCAGCTCAAGAAGGGCCCCGAGTTGAGTTCGTGAACCAAATCGGCCAGCGGGCTCGGCAACTTTGAGATGTCGCCGCACGACATCTTGTATCGCTGATGGCCGTGGTCGGTGTCGTCCCACGACGGCCATTCTTCGGGGGGAAAGGCCTCCTCGAGTTCGGCCAACCTCTCATCTCGAACCAGACCTTTGAAGGCAATATGTTTGAAAGGCGAGGCGGTTTCGAACGCGCGTTTGGCGTCGTCAGTTCGCGATTCCAGCGATTCCAGATCGAGGTACCTAAACATGCAGAATGATTGACCGGGCCTGATCAGGTCGGACCGAATGTAGGAGGTCTACACCCCGTACGATATCGCAATCAGGATGCTGGAAACAAGCGAGCATCCGGGCCCCGGATCAGGTTCCGGTACGAGGCGTACGGTTTAGATCGAAGGCGGGTTGGGCTTGGGCAGGGCCGTGGGCCGATTCAGAATCTGTTTGATAGGCGATGCGTCGTTGCTGTCGTGAAATGAGGAGGTTCATCGACTGAACGCACGCCTACGCAGCGACAACGTGAACATCAGAAGCGAAAAAACGATCATGAAACCCGTAAAGCTCGCCCCGGGTGGCCGTTCGAGCGTCTGCATCGGTTTCCAGAAGCCGAGTCCCAGACGTCCGAAATACTCGATGATGAGCGTCAGGTACATCAACGGTACCAGCGCACGATAGCGTATGAGTACGACGACGTAGAGCAGCCCCAGCAATAACTGCGAAAGACCCCAGAGCGAAAAGATCAGAATCACAACGGTCGCGGCAGCATCGCTGAAAGTATCGAGGGGAATCGTTGCAATCGACTGCGCGCCGCCATCCACGCGAAACACATGGATCAAGCTGCGAACGATGGTGACGACGGTCACCGGGACAAACAACCAGAGCGCAACCGAATGTCCCTGGTAATCGTTGTCGAGCGGACTTGGAAGGAGGCGATCAAGCATGGCCATGAGGCTGAGGATCGAAGAATCGAGCGAGCTTTTGGGTCTTAGCTCGAGTTTCGATCAGGGGCATTCTGCTGAGTCGAAGCTGAGGTCGGGCTGGGTAGGTTCTTGGCGCTGGGCCTGCCGGAGACGCGCTCGTGCCACGCCGTCAGGTGCTTGTGCTGAGCGTCGATCGGAAGCTCATTCAGCTTAGCGGCGAAGTCCGCAGTCGTGAGAGCGAGGATATCGGGCATCGAGTAGGCGTCGCCCGCGATGAAGTCCCGGCTGGCGAGCTGGCGATCGAGAAATCCGTGATACCGGCGCACGGCCTTGCGATTCTGCTCGGCCATCTCGGCGATCTGGTGTTCCACCACGGCCTTCGTGATCGGCGACCCGTGCACCCAGACCATGCCGACGGGCAACATGAAGTTGAGTTCGATGCGCCGGATCCACATCTCGATGCGTCCTTGCTCGCTGGGCGTGCTTCCGAACAGGGAGGGCTTCGGGTGGAGTGCCTCGAAGTAGCGACAGATGGCCACGGACTCGGCGATGTGGCTGCCATCGTCGAGTTCGAGAACAGGGACTCCGCCCATCGCGTTCACCTTCTCGATGAACTCGGGCGTCCTGTTCTGACGCGTCATGATGTCGACCTTCTGGCGAGGAACGTCGATCCCCTTTTCAGCCAGATAGATATCGACACGACGGGGATTGGGTGCGCCGGGAAAGGTGTAGAGCTTCATTCGCCGGTATTGTGCCACGCTGGCGGGAGGGAGGATAGGAGAAGGAACCGAGCTTTTGGGCCTGGGTCCGAGTTCCGGGAACGGGGTCTTCCGTTCCAGCAAAACTTCGGCTTCTGGTTCGTCCTTGTCGGGGCGGCAGAGTAGACTGCTCGGGCCAGGAGGAAGCTCAGTGAGTGCATCTCCCGCAATGATCGAGGTGGCTCTGAACGGCCAGACCTCCAAGCAAGTGAATCCGAACGTGCCTCGCGCCTCGGTGGAGATCGCCGAGTGTGCGCTCGCATGCATCGAGGCCGGCGCCTGCATCGTGCACACCCACATTGCGGACATCATGGTGCCGGGTGAGCAGGCAGCGGCGGCGTATCTCGAGCACTTCCGGCCGATCTTGGCGGAGCGGCCCGATGCGCTCGTCTATCCGACCCTGGGCTTCGGCGCGACGGTGCAGGAAAGGTACGCCCACCTACGGATCGTCGCGCAGGAGGTGGGCCTGCGGATCGGCTTTGTCGATCCGGGCTCCGTCAACCTCGGAGGCGCCGACCCGGATGGCGTGCCTCTTCGGATCGAGTTCGCGTATACGAACACCCCCGCCGAGATCCACTGGGCCTTCGAGCTGCACCACTCGCTCTTGCTCGGGCCGAGCATCGCGATCTTCGAGCCCGGCTTTCTGCGGCACGCGCTTGCCTATCACCGGGCCGGGCGCCTGCCCGCAGGATCGCTGATCAAGTTCTATATGGGCGGCGATTACGGCTACATGGGACAGGGCCACAAGGGCGTGAGCTTCGGCCTGCCGCCAACGCCCTGGGGCCTAGACGTCTATCTCGCGCTGTTTGGGGACTGCGAGCTTCCCTGGTCGGTGGGAGTCCTCGGTGGCGACGTGTTTGAGCACGACCTCGCGCGACACGCACTGGAGCGCGGGGGCCACCTGCACGTCGGTCTCGAGGATTACATGGGAAGCGACAAGCCCACGAACGAGGAGATCGTCGCCCGCAGCGTAGAGCTGTGTGAAGAGGTGGGGGTTCCCGTCGCTACGACGATGGATGCGGAGCGGATCCTGGGACTACCTCGCTAAGCGGCCCTAAGGTCTGGGCCCGGGTTTCGGGTAGGGGCGTTCAGGCAAGTCGAAGCTGGGTTAGGGTTGGGCGGAGCCGTGGAGGGAGGAAGCAGCAGATGGACCTGAAGCAGATTACCTACGAAGTCGATGGCCCGGTCGCCGTCATCGGATTGAATCGGCCGCGCTACCGAAACGCCCAGAGCTGGCAGCTCCTCGACGAGCTCGACACCGCGCTCGACCTCGCCCAGGACGATCGCAAGGTCTGCGTCGTGGTGGTCAAGGGAGAAGGCGACCACTTTTCCGCAGGACACGACCTGGGCACGCCCGAGCAGATCGCAGACTACAAGGAACGGGGCATCCCGCCGGTCGGTATTCTCGAGTACGACGCGTTTCGCAAGTACAACCTCGACCTCACCCTCAAGTGGCGCAATCTCCCCAAGCCCACGATTGCGATGGTGAAGGGCTACTGCATCTACGGCGGCTGGATGATCGCGGCGGCGATGGACGTGCTCTTCGCGTCCCCCGATGCGCGCTTCCTCGCCGGACAGGTAGAGTATCTGTCCGTCCCATTCGACGTCGGGTTTCGCAAGGCGAAGGAGCTCCTGTTCGAGAGCCGCTTCATCGATGCCGAGGAGGCGCGTGAGCTGGGCTTCGTGAACCGCGTCTATCCAGCCGAGGATCTCGAGCGCGAGACGCTCGCGTGGGCCAGGCGCGTGGCGGAGAGCAGCTACGGCAACCTGCGGATGTCGAAGCTCGCGGTCAACAAGATGCAGGATCTGGTCGGCTTCAGTGCGGCAATGGAAGCCGCCTTCTCGGATTATCTCGTGCTGGCGAGGATGGGAGGCCACCCGCGAGAGCTTCCGAAGGAGCGGCGGCTGGGCGGCGTCGAGCTTGCGCTCCGCGGCCAGCGCGGCGAGCGAACCGACGACGATCCCCAAGACTCGGAGTGACCCGGAGCAGTCGCTGAGCTTGGATTCGAGAGCCACTCGCGTAGACAGAGAGACGCGAGGTCGCTCCCGTTCCGGCATGAGCCCTGCTGAGAGCGTGCAGGCCCCGGGGATGCGGCTCCTCGACCTAACCCAGCAGGGCGTCGATTTCCGCGCGTTGCTCGGGAGTCATCTTCCAAGTCACGGCTGCGGCGTTCTTTGCGACCTGGTCGGCCCGCGTCGCGCCGGCGATCACCGTGGTGACGACGGGGCTCGAGGCCAACCAGGAGATCGCGAGCTCCAGCAGCGTGTAGTCGTGGGACTGCGCGTATTCACGGAGCCGCTCGATGCGCTCCATGACACCGTCACCCAGGAACTGCTCGCGTTGGGCCTCCGCCATGTTCGCGAGCCGGGTTCCCTCTGGCAGTTCCTGGCCTGCTCGGTACTTTCCTGTGAGGAGCCCGGACTCGAGCGGGAAGTACGGGATCAAACCGAGGCCCAGCTCCGCACACGCGGGAACGACCTTGGGCTCGGGACCGCGAAACAGCACGCTGTAGCGATTCTGAACCGTGCAGAATCTCTGCGTCCCACGCGAGTCGGCCAGATCGGCCGCTTCGCGAATCCGGCCCGACCCGAAGTTCGAGCAGCCGAGTTCCCGGAGCTTTCCCTCTGCGACGAGATCGGCGAGCGCTCCGAGTGTCTCCTCGATCGGAACATCGGGATCGGGGAAATGCAGCTGGTAGTGATCGACCCGGTCGGTCCCCAACCGCTTCAGGCTGCGCTCCAGCGCGTTGCGAACCCATACCGCACTGCCGCGGGCCACTCCCTCGTCGGAGCTTCCGGGCGCCCCGAACTTGGTGGCGATGACGACATCGTTGCGCCGGGAGCCGAGTGCCCGTCCTAGGTACTCTTCCGAGCGTCCGCCGCCGTAGACATCGGCTGTATCGAAGAAGTTGATGCCGGCATCGATCGCGGCGTGGACGACTGTGCGACTCGCCTCGGCGTCGATGCGACGGCCGAAGTTGTTGCACCCCAGACCCACGACCGAGACCGACAGACTTCCGATGTCCCTGTATTCCACGGCCCTTCCTCCCTTCCGGAACTCCGCGCGTCGGGCGGAGTGAATCGCTCGGCTGGTCCGTAGCGTGTCATCGTACCCGGTGGCGATGCGCCTCGACAGGGGGTGGGCGACGCCTGGGCGCGTCGCAACGCGGGCGTTCCGGCTCCCGGTTCGCGTTCCGGATCGGGGCGTCCCGCTAACTCGAAGCTGGGTTCGGGCCGGGCAGGGCCGGGCAGCGGAACTCGGACCGAGCTCGCAGAACCCATTATTTCTCCTACCCTTTCTTTCCCAGAACGCATCAGGAGCTGATTCTCGATGCCCTACGCAATCTACAAGTTGCTGCACGTCGTCGGACTCATGCTCCTCTTCCTCGGCATGGGAGGACTGCTGCTCGGTGCCCCTTCCGAGCGAGGCCGCGCGCCGAGAGGCAGCGCGATCTTGTACGGAGTGGGCCTGCTGGCGATGCTGGTCGCGGGCTTCGGCATGATGGCTCGGCTCGGCATCCAGTGGCCCTGGCCCGGTTGGCTGATCGCGAAGCTCGGTGTGTGGCTGACGATCGGGGCCCTACCCGTACTGGCCCATCGCCAGATCCTGCCGCGCGGTCCGGCCTGGTTGCTCGCCGCGGTGCTTGGCGGGGTCGCTGGGTGGCTCGCGATCAGCAAGCCCTTCTGACCAGGGACCCGGATCGCGCTTCGGGCAGTCTGGAGCGATTTCATGGATTGACTGCGCTCAGTCGGTCGCGCAGTTCGAGCAAGGTCGCGAGAAGATTAACTCGGATCCCGGATTCCTGCAGCGGCTCGCCGATTCGGATGGACTCTTCGTCCCCGGTTCTGTTGGCCTCTCTCTCTCGTAGAATTGCCTGAGCGAAAGCTTCCGGGCGATTCAAGCGCGAGGGGATAGCAAGTTCACGCTGCTGCCAATGGTTAGGGCCGGGCAGGGCAGTGGGCGGGGCCCTCTCCGACGCATGCGGATCCAAGGTCCGGCTTCGAAGCGATCCCTTCGTAACGCTCGAACAGGATCTGTTCCAGGAGCATGTTTCAGGTGCCGGGCAGCGCTCGCGCTTCCTCAGGGACCAGGGCCCAGGTGTCGTCGGGATTGAAGGCCATCAGCGTGGTCGAGATCTTCTCGGTGTCAGGGCCGAGGTCCTTCTCGTACAGTACCCCGACGTGATTGACGAGAAGGGTCATGATCCCGGAGGCGCCGTACTTCGCCGGCCAGGCGAGGAGCGCAAAACCGCGCGTCATCTGGTCACCCCGTACGTAGTCGTAGGCGCCACCGGGTGCACTCGCACCCTGTGAGTCGAGAACGCGATACAAGTATCCGTGAAAGGGCTTCGCCTTCCCCTGGATCGGCGAGTAGCCCTCCGATCTCGCGGCCGCATAGGCGGCGCCCAGAGGACTCGGGGCTTCGTCCGCAGAGGTCTCCCAGTAGAGTCCGTCCTTCTCTCCTTCGCGACTCACGATGAAGCGAGCGTACTCGGGCGTTGTGAGGCCCTGCGGATTTCGCTGGTAGTACTCGCGCTCGGCATCGACGAAGGCCAGACAGGCCTGGATCGTGGCGAGTTCGTTTCGTCCGATTCGACGATTCAGGATCTCGTCCGCTCCCTGCTCGGCGTCGAAGCGCCAGCCGTCCCCGTCCTCGATCAGCGGAATCGGAAAGGGCCAGTCGTTCTTTCCGATCTCGAGGACCTGGTTGCCCGTGCCCGAGGAGGTCCATCGGTGCTCGAGTTCATAAGCGGCCACGAATCGCTCACGCTCGGACTGGTCGTCTACAGCGTCCCCCGAACTCAGCAGGACCTCGGAGCCCTTACCCAGTATTTCTGCCAGGAGCTGTTGGTCGCCCGTCTTCAGCGCCGCGACCAGCGCGTTGCCGGCGGCTGCGGGATTCGAGAAAGCCTGCGGCGTACCGGCTTTGGGCGCGAGCGGTTGACAAGAGATCACGGCCGTCAGGACCGCCGCCAGCGAGCTGTAGATCGCGGATTTCGTGAGCTGATTCACCTGCATTTCCCTCATCGCCTGCGGCTGCCACCACCGCGCCTGCCTCCACCGCGGCCCCCTCGGCTGCGGCTGCCGCCCATTCCCGATCCTCCAAAGCGACTCGCCGATCCTCGACTGGAGTTTCGACGCGCCGCGCGCCCGTTGCCCATGCCCTTGAAGGCGGGCCCGCTTCGATGGGACCTGCGAGTGCTGCTCCCCTGACCGCGCTGGCGAGACTGCCGTGGTGAGTTTCCCAAGCGATCTCCCGCACCTGCGCGATTGGCCGATCCTCTGAGCGCGGCCTTCGGGTTCTTCCCCTTGAAGCGGTCGGCATCCCCTCTCGCAATCCGCTGTCGACCCTTTTCCGCTCGGCCGCGAAAGGAGTTGCGCGACTGCGCGTTACGGTTCTGGCGTCCCCCGTAGCGATCCTGGAGTTTCTCGTTGCCGTAGGAGACCCCTTTTCGGTGAGCGCCGTCGTGCTTCCAGGTCGAGTTCTTGATGTTCGTGCGGTTGAAGTTGTTGTACTTGTTGACGTTGATATCGACGTCCCCGCGGCGCCAGTTGCAGCCGCCCCAGATCGCCGATCCCACCGCCAAGCCCACGCCGAAGGAGACCATCGATGTGGCGGCCACATAGCCGGGCGGATACCAATAAAAGGGCTGATACATCGGATAAGGCCAGGGTCCGTAGATCATCATGGGGTTGTAGGTCGGTACATAGACGACCTGCGGATTGGCGGGTTGAATGATGATCGTCTGCGTCTGGCTGCCTGTGGGCTCGGGTTCGACCTTCACGGTCTGCTGTTCATTGCTCTTGAGGTTTCCGGCTGCCTTTGCCTTCTGCCGCAGCGACTGAACGGCGTTCATGACGCTTTTCTGCTGTGCCAGAAACGCGTCGCCCAACTGCGTCGTCCAGTCGAGTTTGTCGTTCATCATCCCCAGGGTCTGCGGGAAGGCGGTGAGGGACTTGATGCTCGGATCCCAGCTCTCGCTCTGCAGGGCGTTTTCCAGCGCCTTGCCCTTGAGGTCCGCGTGGGCCTTGACCCATCGCGCCGCCTCGACGACTTCCAGCGGATAGGTCGACGCCATCAGGATCTGGGCGACCAGCGAATCCGGATAGAGTGCAATGGGCGCGACCAGTTGCTCGAGTTGTGCCGTGTTCTCGGGCTTCGAAGTGGCCTCCTGCGCGCGCGCGGGCGGCGCCGCAAGCAGGATCGTCAGCACGAGAGCACCGAATCGAATCCAGCCCGGGCAGGCGAGATGGGTGGGGTGCATCAGTTACCTCCAGCGCCGACCGAGTGCGAGCGCTGCGGCAAGCACGATACACACACTGACGGAACCCGACAAACGAAACAGGCAGTGCTCTCCGGGTCGGCTCGAAGCGAAGGGAAGTGCCCTCGGCCCCCGGGCACGTCGTTGATGCTTTCGACATCGATCTCCAGAAGGAAAGGCGCAGGAAGTGGGGGTCTGGATTCAAAATCAGGTTCGGGTGTGGGGTATTCGGCAAAATCGGAGCCGGGTTAGACCCGGGCGGGGCCGTAGGGCGGGCGCGAGCGCCTCGGTCTACACTTCGGCTCGAAGGGGGTCCGGGCATGGACGAGATCGCGATCGGGGCGAGTGAGCTTCGGGTTCCGCGCATCGGCATTGGTGCGATGCCGTGGAGCGACAGCACCGGCTTCGGCTACGGGAGCAAGCTCGGTCTGGGTGAGGCGCGCAGCGCGTTCGAGGCTTGCGTCTCCGCTGGAGTGAGGCTCTTCGACACGGCGGAGATCTACGGGTTCGGGAAGTCGGAGCGGATCCTGGGCGAGTTGGTGCGGGGAGAGTCTCGGCCCACGAACGTCGCGACCAAGTACGCGCCCTATCCCTGGCGAATTGGGCGCGGCACGCTGGTGAGGGCTTTGAATCGATCGCTGAGTCGGCTCGGGCTCGACAGCGTCGATCTCTACCAGATCCACTTTCCCTTGCCGTGGGCGAGTATCCCGCGGTTGATGGAGGGGCTGGCTGACGCGGTGGAGGCAGGGCTGACGCGCACGGTGGGCGTCAGCAACTACTCCGCGGAGCAGATGCGCGAGGCGCACGCGGCCCTCGCCCGGCGCGGCGTGCCGCTGGCTTCGAACCAGGTGGAATACAGCCTGGTGAAGCGAACGCCCGAGACGAACGGGGTGCTGGATGCGTGCCGCGAGCTCGATGTTGCGTTGATCGCATACTGTCCGCTCGGGCGCGGCGTCCTGTCGGGGAAGTACAGCCGCGGCGCGAGCCCGAGCGACCGCCGCAGGCGCACCAGGCTCTTCCAGGACGAGACGCTGGAACGCATGGCGCCGCTCCTGGCTGCGATGTCCGAGGTCGGTGCGGCGCATGGCGACGCGACCCCGGCGCAGGTGGCGCTCAACTGGCTCGCGCGCCAGTCGCACGTGCTCCCGATACCGGGCGCCAAGAACCAGACGCAGGCGCGCGACAACGCCGCTGCGCTCGACTGGACGATGAGCGAGAGCGAGGTGGCCCGCCTCGACGCATTGTCGGAAAGCTTCCGCTCGCGCTAGAGGGGCCTGTTCGCGAAGCGCTGGGACCGGAAGCCGCGCCGATCCCGGGGGACGCCGAGCGAACCCGAAAGGGTGGGGGAGGGCGTTGACGCTTGCGCCGGGACCTGGAGCCCTCTGCGTGGATTCAGGGCGCTGCGCGAATGCGGAGATCTGCAGTGATCTGGTGGCCATCGGCGCGTACGGCCGTCAGATGAAGCCGGCTCCCGGCCGGGTTCAGTGCGGCCGCATCGATCGATGTCGAACCGAAATAGTCCCCCCAGCGCTCGAGGTCGAGTCGCCTTCCGTCGAGTTCGAGCCGCATGCCCGTGAACGCTCCGGCCACGTCGGCGGCGACGACAACCACGGGTACCTCCCCGGTCAGTTCCAGCGGCCCTGTGGGCGCGGCGCTCGCAGGATGTAGGTCGCGGATCGTCTCTGGATCAACCGGGGTCACGAATCCGACCGACGGCTGCCCGAGGTTCTTCCAGGCGGAGTAGAGTTTTCGGTTCTGCGCACGGAAGAGCCGGTAGCCACGCGCGTGAATCGATGTGGGGAGCACCCAGCGAAGCCCGGACAGCGCGCCCGTGGTGATATGTGTGGTGGTACCAGGGCCAGACTGGAATCCGTTGCGATGTGTGTGGCCGGCGAGCGAGTAGGCGACGCCATGCTTCTCGAACAGCCCACCGTCGTCGGCGATCTTGGGATCTTCGAAGCCCCATCGCGCATCGGTGTGGAAGGGCTCATGGTTCATGGAAACGAGGACGCTCCCGTCGTGCGCCGCGAGGTCGGCGTCCGCCCAGGCACGGATCTCGGGCTCCATCTCTCCGAAGCTCCACGCCCTTGGTGCGTCATCCGTCGGCTTTGGTCGATGCGTGTCGAGGGCGACAAAGTGAAACGGACCTTTGTCGAAGCTGTAGGCCGTGGGTCCGTAGGTGTCGCGAAAGTAGAACTTCCCGTAGCGCGGGTCGCGGGGGCTGAAATCCGGGTTTTGCAGTCCCGCGATCTCGTTGTTTCCGATGCTGTTGTAGAAGGGTAGGCCGCTCTCTTCGGTCGTCTTCAGGTACAGGTCCCGCCACCGCTCGATCGCTTCCGGTGTCGCGCGGTTGGCCTCCAGCCACAGATCGCCGGTGCTGAGTACGAAGGACGGCCCGAGCGCGACCAACTCGCTGACAGCTTCGACGAATCGGGACTCCGCGTGCGTGATTGGGAGGTCGCCTGCGGCCGCCGCCTCGGAATATGCACGGTACACGCCCCGGTCCGAGGCATCCGCGACGTCTCGGTAGGGAGCCACCGCCTCTCGGAAACCGGCGACGATGTCGTCCGAGTCGAGATCGGGGTAGCCGCGGTCCAACATCTCGAGCGTGATCCAGTCGGTGACGAAATTGGGGAGCCAACTCGGGAAAGGCGGAGACGAGAAGCGCCTGAAGTCATTGGGGTCATCGAAGACGTGGGCATCGCTGATCTGGATGAAGAAGAAGTTGTCATCGGCCGGCTGTTTGCGCAGCAGGAAATCGCCGGCTCCCGGGTGATACCAATCCGGGCAGGCGTGATCATCGGGACAGGTGATGTGTACGAATGCCCCGTCGCGCTCGGGCAGCCGGTAGCGGCCGGCGTCATCGGTTCGCACAACCTGTGTCCCGTTTGTGACCGCGACCCCGGTCACCGCGGATCCTTCCGCACCCTCCAGGCGGACCTGCCCGGTCCACTCCGCGTGTGCTGCGGAGGCGCAGACCAGCGCGACCAACGACGGAAGCCATAGACGCACGGGTTCCTCCCGGGCGTGAGGATAGGAGAAACAGGTCAGTTCGTGGGGCCCGGGAGCGCCACCGCGGCCTTCGCTTCCCCGTGCTTTTACGGGGTCTCGGTCGACACGCTGACCCCCTGGTGCCGGTCACCGAACCCGCCTCTGAGCCCGGTCACCGAGATGTGCGCAGCCCCGTCGAATCGCCGATTTCCCGTCCGTCCATCCACCGGGTAAACGTTGGCGCCCGCCCGGTCGATATATGCGGGGACGCTCGGGGAAAAGAGCGATGACGAAAGGCCAGAGGCACGAATGAGCGATACCGATCGGGTCATCAAGTATCTCCAGTCGAAATCCGCCCGAGGCGGCTGTGACGCCTGCCTTGCCAGGGAGACGGGTAGCAGGACCCGAACTCAGGTTGCCCAGGCTTGCCGCCGGCTTGCCGCCGATGGCACGCTCGTACGCAAGAAGGGCAAGTGCCCGCTGGGCGGACACACGCGGGTTCTAAACGTGCTCGCCCCGCGGACTGCATCCAAGCGCAGCCGTCGGCCCAAGACCGATCCGACAGCCCGAAGGGCCGTCAGCCGCGGACGCACCCGCGTCCCCGCTTCCCCCACGAGCACCGCCCTCGGGATCGAGGATGCGTGGCGCTACGTCGACCGCTTCTGCCGGAGCCTCTGGCTCAAGCACCTGGAATCGGAGCCGCCCGTGAGCCTGGCAGAGTCGATCACGAGCTTGCGAGACCGGGAGCTTCTCCCCGCCCACCAGGCCAACATGATGCACACCATCCGCGCCCTGCGTAACTTCGTCGTGCACGAGAACCTCGACTTTGGCGACCACGAGACCACGATCGCTCGGGCCGCCTGGGACATCGTTCGCGCCTGGGCCGAGAAGCGGGAGCGCGAGCCGTGGCGCAAGACGCTCCAGTTGTGTGCATGGGAACGCTGACGGGCTGCCAGATACCGATACGCGTGTGCGTGGGCGGCCAGCGCCCACGCAGCGTTGGGCGGCATCAGGCCGCGTCGAAGATCGATGGTGCCTTGCCGATCGGAACGGCCTCGGGGTAGACCGCGTTTACCGCCGAGATCAGGCCCGGATCTTCGATCTGATCGAGATCGAAGCGCAGGTCGGCGCCCTTCGCCTCGAGGTCGCGCTCGAAGATGCGAGCCACATCGGGGATCGAGAGTGTGTCGGCCATTTGCTGGCGCCGTTTTTCCTCGTTGCGGTAGACGTCGGCCTTCCAAAGAACGCTCACGCGGTACTGCTCGAGCGGCGCCTGGTAGCGGACCTCGCCGCGATCGATCACGGCCCACTCGCTGCTGCCGTCGGCCGCCGGAGCGAGTTCGGCGCGAGGTGTGACGAGCCGTGTGCCCTGGTCGAACGGGCCGACGGGACCCACCTGGTGAAACATCCCGTGGTTGTCCCCGACCAGCGCGGTGTTCGCCATCTCGCCCACGTGCTCATGCGGCGGCTGGTCCGGACCGTCGGCCCAGTAGGACAGGCCTCCGGCTTCGACGTCGTTCATCCACCAGATCGAGGTCGCCTGCACGATCGCGTAACGGTCGAAGAGCCCCGACCAGAGCATCGCGCGCAGCAGCCACATCGGCGTGTTGCTGCGATCACGCCCGTGGAAGCGCGGGTTGTCGGTATGGGCCGGGCCGCTCTTCTCGAGCGCGGCCATCAGGTTCACGTAGAGGCTGTGGGGAACGATCAACTCAGCGCCGTAGAAGTCGCGCGCCGCTTGCGCCACCCGCTCGTGGGACATGAACAGCTCTGAGCCCTCAACCCGTAGGTCGGCATGCACCCAGTCATTCTGGAACCACATCGGGCTCGTGGCCGCGTCGAGATTGGCGCCTACCCGGTACCAGCCCCCGAGCGGCGTGTAGGGCGCGTTGCGCTCGAGCAAACGCACGACGTCATCGATGTTCTCGATCACATCGCGCAGCAGAATGGGCGGATCGCTGTACTGGATCATGGGACGAAGCCTGGACTCGAGGATAGGGGAAATAAGCGAGCTTTTGGAGCCGCGCGGGTGATCCCCGAAACCCGAAGCTCGGCCGGGAGCAAAGGCGAGTCAGCCGAGTTCGCTGGGATCGATGCCGGCAGCTTTCAGCAGTTCGAGGGCGGCGGCGGTGCTCGCGGCGTAGATCGCGTTGCGCTCGTCTTCGGCGTAGCCGAGGCCGCGCAAGATCTCGTCGTTGTGCTCGCCCAGGAGCGGGGGCGGCCCCTTGGCCGCGACCGGGGTTTCCGAGAAGCGGATCAGCGGACCCACCAACCGCGCCGGTCCGACACCCACCAGCTCGAGCTCGATCAGATAGTCGTTCGCGAGCGCCTGCGGGTCGCGCAGCACCTCTGCGTGGGAGTGGACACGTTCGTAGATGATCTCGGGCTCGCTATGCAGGAACGCGACCCAGTCGGTTGCGGGCTTTGAGCGGAAGGCTCGGCGCAGCAGTTCGCGCAGTTCGTCTGTCTCCTTGGGTTCGGACTGCGCGCCCAGCCGCTTCGCCGGCTGGTCCCAGTGAGGATTGCTCGCCAGCTCCGGTACGTCCGCGAAGACGCAGAAGGCGTTCCATGACTCGTTCGTCATCGGAACACCGAAGAAGATCCACTCGCCATCGGCCGTCTCGTAAATGCCGTACATGGCCAGGATGTTCGGGTGATAGGCACCCGAACGCTCGAGCGGCTTCCCGGTGATGGACCCGTGCGTGAGCTCCCACTGCTGTTGCCACAGCTGGCCGCCGTAGGCGGATGTGTTCACCTGCTGGCCAGTGCCGTACCGCTCGCGCGCAACCAGGGCGGTCATGACGCCCAGTGCGAGCTGCATTGCGCCCGTCATGTCGGCGCTGGTCGCACCGGAGGGCATGGGTGGGCCGTCGGGAGATCCCGTCAAAGCCACCAGGCCGCCGCGCGCGGCTGCCGCGCCGTCGATCATCGCGCGGTCCGCGTCCGGCCCCAGCGGCCCGAAGCCATTCGCGAGAGCGTAGATGAGCCGTGGGTTGCGCTCGCGGAGGATGTCGTAGCCGAGGCCCATGCGGTCGAGGGCATCCTGGCGGAAGTTCGACAGGAACACGTCGGCCGTGTCGACCAGTCGCAAGAGCGCCTCGCGCCCGACCTCACTGTTCGCATCCAGGGTCAGCGACTTCTTGCCGCGGTTTGCCGCGATGAACTGCGAGCCCTGGGCCTCGGGCGGCAACGTGTTTCGGATGCCGCGGAGGTGGCGACTGCCCTCGCCAATCGGCGGCTCCACCTTGATCACCTCCGCCCCCATGTCGCACAGGAACAGCCCGGCCGCCGGTCCCTGCAGCGCCACAGACATTTCCACGACTCGAATCCCCGAAAGCGGCTCGTTCATGCTGATTCCTCCTGCGTTCGCGGATCGCAAGCCGCGCGCATCGAAAGGCCGCGTGTCTCGGCTACCAGACCTCCATCCCGCCGGCGACGTTCAGCGCGATGCCGGTGACATTGGGCGCGGTGGCCAGGTAGAGGACAGCGCTCGCGATGTCCTCGGCCGTCTGCTCGCGGCCCAGCGGGACCATCCGTTCGATACTGGCGTCGTAGGCGGCCTTGCCGCCGCGCTCCTCGCTCGCCAGGTGGTCGGTCCACATGTGTGT
>SPKZ01014026.1_pt1 | contig 15304 bp, 16 predicted proteins | sample 2456571 | NCBI WGS metagenome assembly SPKZ01 (sample SAMN11192286, study PRJNA482655) | marine metagenome | biome: ENVO:00000447; feature: ENVO:00000244|ENVO:00000211|ENVO:00000569|ENVO:00002023; material: ENVO:00002151; isolation source: ocean water from marine abyssalpelagic zone ...
ATCGCCATCCGTGACGGGGATCTTTGTACCAGAAAGCTTGCTGCCGTCGAAAGTGACAGAGAGTTTTGCCGGATCTGGATTGCCTGGGCCTTCGCTCGCGGCATAACAGCCGATCACGTCGCCGCTGGCGACACCTGGAAGAATGGCGCCCTTCTGGGCTTCGCTGCCAGCAATCATCAAGCCTTCACCGAAGAAATAGACGGTGCTTGCGAATGGCACTGGCGCCAGGGCGCGGCCCATCTCTTCGGCCAGGACGCAAAGCTCAAGCGCGCCGAGGCCTAGCCCGCCATGCTCCTCAGGGATCGCTGTGCCGAGCCAGCCCATTTCCTTCACTTTCGTCCACACACCTTCATGATGAGATTTGTCATCATCATTCAGCACTTCACGGACATGTTGCGTGGTGCACTCCCCATCGAGGAACTTACGCGCCTCATTGCCGAGGAATTTTTGATCATCGGAGAAGTCAAAATTCATGGCCTCACAGGCCTCCCTGTCATTTTCTATAGCAATGACAATAGCGCGGTTGACGTGCGCGGAAACCCGTGACGCCACGGTAGGCGAACCTTGCGTAAAACAAGGGTAACGGGATCGTATGATTGCAAGGCGGCGCAGGATAGCTAAATGGGGGGAAACATATCCAGAAAGGGCTCCCCATGCGCACAGAAACGCCGGTCCAAATCAAGCTTGCAGACTACACCCCTTATCCGTTTGCGATTGATCAGGTGGAAATGGCTTTTGATCTAGAGCCAAGCGCAACCAAAGTGCGAACCAAGATGCAGGTGCGCCGTCTAAGCGCTGGCGACTTGGTTTTGGATGGGGTCCAGATGAAATTGGACTCAATCGCTTTGGACGGGACGGCGCTCTCTGCCGACGCCTACACAATAGATGACGAGCGCCTCACGCTCACAGATGCGCCAGATGCCTTCACGCTCGAAACGGTTGTGACCATCGATCCATCGGCAAACTCAGCGCTGTCCGGCCTCTATATTTCTGGCGGGCGGTTCTGTTCACAGTGCGAGAGCATTGGCTTTCGCCGCATCACTTATTGGCCTGACCGGCCAGACGTCATGAGCCGGTTCAAAGTCCGAATCGAGGGCGATAAGGCTGCTTATCCAATCCTGCTTTCCAATGGCACACTTGGCGAAACCGGAGACCTAGATGGCGGCCGTCACTTCGCCGAGTGGGATGATCCGCACCTAAAGCCTTCATACCTCTTCGCGCTCTGCGCGGGTGACTATGACGTCTATCGCGACAGCTACACCACGATGAATGGTGCAGAGGTTGATCTCGCTGTGCATGTCGACAAAGGCGATGGCGACCGCGCAGCCTGGGCCATGGAAAGCCTGAAAGCCTCGATGAAATGGGACGAGGACGTCTTTGCCCGCGAATATGATCTCGGCGTTTTCAATATAGTTGCGGTACGCGATTTCAATTTCGGCGCGATGGAAAACAAGGGCCTCAACATCTTCAACTCGGCCTATGTTCTCGCCGATGAAGCGACCGCTACAGACGCTGACTTCGAGGCGATTGAGAGCATTGTCGGCCACGAATACTTCCATAACTGGACCGGCAATCGCATCACCTGCCGCGACTGGTTCCAGCTTTGCTTGAAAGAGGGCCTGACCGTTTTCCGTGACCAAGAGTTCAGCGCCGACATGCGCTCCCGTCCGGTGCAGCGGATCAAGGACGTCATCCGCCTTCGCGCCCGCCAATTTGCCGAAGACGCAGGTCCGCTCGCCCACCAGGTTCGCCCAGACAGCTATGGCAGCATCGACAATCTCTACACCGCCACGGTCTATGAAAAGGGCGCTGAGCTGATCCGTATGCTCAAGACGCTGATCGGCGACGAGGCTTTTGCAGCCGGAATGCAGATCTATTTCGAGCGCCATGATGGCGAAGCCACGACGATCGAGCATTTCTATAAATGTTTCGAAGAAGCGAGCGGCGAAGACCTCACTAATTTCCGTCGTTGGTATAGCCAGCCAGGAACGCCAACGATTTCTGCGAGTGAGATTTGGGACGAGGATAGCAACACGCTGACCGTGATGCTGACCCAGAGCAATCCAAAAACGCCGAGCAATGAGACACCGACGCCTCTGCCCATGCCGCTGCGTGTCGCAGCCTTCGCCCCGGATGGCGCCACGCTTGAGGATCTCACCCTGCTGATCGAGAGCTACGAAACCGTCTGGTCGGTAAAAAGCGAAACGGGACGTCCCTTCGTGTCCTTGAACCGAGGCTTCTCAGCCCCAATCCGATTGGACCACCAAATCGAAGACTCTCAACGCCTCGATCTGGCGCGTATGGACAATGACCCGTTTAACCAATGGGATGCCTTACAGGCCTTGGTGAGGAAGGATATTTTGGCCCTTGCTTATGGCGAGGCGTCGAAGCCGGACGCAAATGTCATCGCCGCGATCGCGGATGCCGTTCGCGCCAATATGAGTGATCCGGCTTTTGCAGCCCTACTCACACGTCTACCGGATGTTGGAGAGCTATTCCTGGAACATACGCCGGCCAACCCGGCAGCGCTCGCCGAGGCCCGTAAATCTTTGCAACAAGCCCTCGCCGCGGCTTTGTCCGACGATGCCGCAACCTATTTGACGAACCCGAGTCCCGCGCCATTCCAACCGGACGCCGAACAAGCTGGCACTCGCGCGCTGCGCAGCGCCTTTATCGCTCTGCTCGCAGCTTTGGGAGAGACATCCGACGCGACGCTCAAAGCGTTGTTCGATGCGGCTGGAAACATGACTGAGAGCCTCTCAACCCTGCGCGCGCTTTGCACTGCGAATGGGCCAAGCAAGGCTGATGCGATCAGCGCGTTTGAATCCAAATGGTCAGACAATGAGCTTGTCTTGGACAAATGGTTCGCGGTTCAAGCCGGAACTGGGACCGTGAGCGATATTGAGCACCTGTTGAAGCATCCTAAGTTCGATCTCGGCAATCCGAACCGCGTACGCTCTGTCATCGCGGTGTTTGCGATGCAGAACCTGGCCGAATTCCACACCGCCGATGGCTCAGGTTATGAGCTGGTCGCGGGCGTGATCAAACAAGCAGATCCGAAAAATCCAGCGCTCGCGGCGCGCCTCCTCACGGCATTTGAGCAATGGCGCTCACTCGAACCAAACACGAAAGAAAAGGCTGAGCAGACGCTGAAAGCTTTGCAGACCGGAGATTTGTCGAAGAACGCCTCAGATATTATCGGCCGTACGCTGAGCTAATCTGCTGCTGAATCCCAGAATCGTGCCATTGGTTAACCAAACCTGAACTTTCCGGATCGAAAGCTCAGGTTGAGCAAATGCGCCGAAAAAAGTGGCGCGACCAGAAAGGGACCGGCTGTGGCGCGTCAGAAGGTCAAAGTGGAGCAATCTAGGAGGAAGACGCGTGCGCGCCCTCGGTTGAGCCTTACCACGGCGCTCGGCCTGATCATCCTCGTCCAAGGCGTGGCCTTGGGCCTTAAAGCGTTTGACGATCAGCAAGACCTGCGCGCGTCAAAACGCGCCGAAACACCAGTCGAAGCTCAGGCGGTCGCTCAGAATGTTTCGGGCAAAATCGCAACCGCAGCTCAGACGCTTCAACTCGGCTACCAGGCCGGATGGAGTTCGAACCAGATCCAACGCGCGTACGGAGATATTGAAACTGTCGCCACGCTCGCAGACGCGCTGACGGCCCCGGATGGCAGTCGCCTTCGGGTGGCCGGTGAACGCGCTAGCGAGCTTTTAGCGACGGGCCAGCAAGCGGGTCTGACCGCCAACAATGACTTAATCATCGTCCATGACCCAGACTCCGGATCGTCGCATTTAGCGATTGCGTCCGCGAATAGTTTTCTCCCCGCCATACGCGGAGAGAGAACCCTGTCTATTGTCGATGGCCAGCGTAGCGACACCCAGCTTCTCTCGCCAACCCAAGCCATGGCCTGCGTCCCTGTTTCACGTGGCGCGCTTTCGGTCTGTATGAGCAAATCTTTCACGCTGATGTCGCGCTCTGCGATGATCGATCTGCTCGTCTATGCTCTACTACTACTGGGCCCATCCCTTGCAATCCTCGGCCTATTCAGACTGTTCGAACAAAACCGTCTCTCGTCTGAGGCCTTTGAAGGCGAAGCGACCCGCGCGGGGCGAATTCTGAAAACCGTCCTGCATCAATCGAAGGCTGGATTTTGGTCTTTGAACGAGAAAACAGCCATGTATCAGTTCAGCGCGGAAGCGGGCCGCTTGCTGGGTGCAGACGGAGAGCTTCAGCTTTCTCAACGGGAATTTCTGCGGCTCGTGCACGAAGATCATGTCGAAGCGGTTGAACAAGCGCTCGAAAACCTTCCAGAGCGCGGTTTCGTGCAACAAGTCTTCGCCAACAAAACGAAGACCGTTTGGTTGGATCTGCGCGCTCAACCCGATGAAGATGGCGGCGCGCTGAATGGCATCTTGCACGATGTGACGGAGACGAAGCTGGCTTTGGCGCGAACCCGGCAAGCTGAGAATCGTTTGAAGAGCGCCCTGGAAGGCTATTCTGGTCCTTTCGCTCTATGGGATGCCCGGAAACGTCTTATCTATTGGAACCGCGCCTTTCAGCGCGTCTTCGGCCTAGAACCAACCGTACGTGCGGGCATGGGCTATGACACGGTGATGCTGTCTCAAGCCGCAAATGTCATCGATCGCCGCCCCAGCGATGATCATGATCCTGCGGATATCGTCAAAATTCGTGACGGTGAGTGGTTCAAAATTGTCGAGCGCACGACCCAATCGGGCGGGATGATCACGCTCGGCATGGATGTCTCCAGCGATGTCCGTAACGAAGTTGAACTGACCAAGCAGCAAGGACGCTTGCGCAAGCTGGTCGCCGAGCTTGAACGCTCAGAAACGACTGCTGCAGAGCTGACGCGCAAGCTTAAAGAAGAAAAAGTGAATGCCGAACGCTCGGCCAATTCAAAGAGCGCCTTCCTCGCCAATATGAGCCACGAGCTGCGCACGCCTTTGAACGCGATCAATGGCTTCTCAGAGATCTTGATCGAGGAAATGTACGGACCGCTGGGGGATGAGCGCTACAAAACCTACGCTCAGGACATTCTGGATTCGGGCAAACACCTGCTGGAAATGATCACAGACATTCTCGATATGGCGAAAATTGAAGCCGGTAAGATGACTGTCGATCTTCAGCCCATCGATATTGTCGATCCAGTTGATGCCGCCGTCCGCATGATCCGTCGCCGCGCCGAAGATAAGAATATCAGCCTGCAAATGGTGGCCAATCCAGACTTGCCGATGGTCGAAGCGGATCACCGTGCTATTCGCCAGATGATCTTAAACCTGGTGTCTAATGCCCTGAAGTTCACCGACCCAGGCGGCGAGGTTCGGGTCACCGTGGATCAAAAAGAGAGCGAGCTTCGTGTCTCTGTACGCGACAACGGGATCGGCATACCACCAGATGCTCTGCCCCGTCTGGCGCAACCATTTGAGCAGGTCAGTGATACACGCGACCGCAACTATGACGGAACCGGCCTCGGCTTAGCCCTGACTAAATCTTTCGCAGAAATGCATGGTGGGCGCCTCACCATCGCCAGCAAACCAGGCCGCGGGACGCAGGTCAGCTTCTATCTCCCAGTCGCGCAAGCGCAATCGGCGAGTGAAACTTCCGTCGCTTAGGACGGATCGTTCAGCGCACTGATTGCGAACTCTGTCGCTTGCGCAGCACAGTTTGAAGCTGCCGCTCGCAACGCTCCTGCACGGTCGCGAGCAGAGCCGCTTTCCGCTTCTTGGCGGGCCGTGATTTCGGTCCGCGCGACCAAAGACCGATCTCGCGTCGAGATTAGGCTCACGGTCATCTCACAAGTTCCGGAATCGCCGCGAAGCCGTAAAACTTTGAGCTGAGATGCGAGCTCAAATGGCGCTAGAACGCCAAGCTCAGGCAAGACGGCGTGTCCTGCCTCACCTATCTCAAAACTGTTCACCATGGCGAGTTGGATCTGCCGCGTAGACGGGCCTGACCACTCCACTCCGCGGACAAGGCGCAGTCCGCCGTCCAACCCCTCACTGATCATGTTCTGACCGCTAATCAATCGCGGCGCTTCTGGCTCACGGACAATCAGATCTTCTTGCAAACCGGAATACAGCGTCTCAGCTTCGACACGGTAAAGCGCCTCCGGGGCTTCAGGCTCGGGCAGTACGGATACGCAAGCGGTCGCCAAACAGACCGATGCAGCAATGACTGGAAGCTTCATATTCATTAGCGTCGCTCCTCATACGGCAATGGATCACCAACGACCAAGCCTTGCGGGTTTTGTTCAAGTTCACGGGTGAGGCGATCAATCCGCGAGATGAGGACCCGGAGTTCCTGCGCCGCGAGGCTTGTCTGCTGGACCGTATCCGAAGCACCACCCTCAACGAGGAGCATGGCCGCCTCGACCGCTTTGCGGCTCTCGGTGAGCATATCGCTGGCGTCACCCGTGGCGCTGCTGAGCTCACCCACCAAGGCCTTCAACTCAGTATTCAAGCTCGACAATTCTAAGTCGACTGACTTGGCAACATTGGTCATATCCGCCGACGCGACCGCGAGATTGTCCCCGGCGCGTTCAAGTGAGGCGAGCGTCTCAATCGCCTGTGCAATCAGAACCTTATCGTCCTCTGACAGGGCTGAAGTAATGTCTCTCACATTGCCGAGGATTTCGCCCATAGCGACGATATTGTCATCGGTGAGAAGCGTGCTCAGCTGATCAATCGTCATCCCTGCTTGGCCAACGATTTCAGCACCGCCATTGAACAAGGCCGCGAGCGGAGTCTCGCCGGCTTTGATTACGGGGACATCTTCATAGGGCGCGGGCAAGAGCGGCCCGGCATCATCGCTGCCAGCGTTAATTTGAATGAAGGTCACACCGGTGATCCCGGCAAAATCAATAATCGCCGTGGAGTCGGTTTTCACGGGCGTCGTACGGTCGACGCGAAGGCGCGCCCGCACCATCGATGCGTCGCGGCGGTCAATGCGAACAGTTTCCACCTCACCGACTTTGATCCCGATATAGCGGACGGACGCCCCCTCTTCGAGCGTGACCGGTCCCGGAAAGACGACGTCATAAATCGAATAGTCGCGATTGAACTGCGAAGAGCCGAGCCAAAGGGCAAATCCAATCACAGCGGCAGCGGCCATCAAAACGAAGGCTCCGATCAGCGCATAGTTCGCACGTGTTTCCATTATCCGGCTCCCATAATTGCGCCGCGGCCTCTCGGTCCCCCAAAATATTCCTGAATCCAAGGATGGGGTTTACGTCTCAATTCATCCATCGTGCCAATTGCCAGGATGCGCTTCTCCCCCAGCACCGCGATCCGGTCACATGTGACGGCCAGCGTATCAACATCATGCGTCACCAAAAACACGGTGAGGCCGAGTGATTTTTGCAAATCTCGGATCAATTGGTCAAATCCAGCGGCCGTAATCGGGTCAAGGCCGGCAGTTGGCTCGTCGAGAAATAGAAGCGGTGGATCAAGCGCCAAAGCGCGAGCCAAAGCAGCGCGTTTACGCATCCCACCAGAGAGATCAGACGGATATTTGCGCCCGGCCCAGGTCTCTAGCCCCGACATGCGGATCTTCTGATCTGCGAGTTCTTTCATCAGAGGCAGGGGCAGATCTGTATGCTCTTTCATTGGCACCATCACGTTCTCGCGCACTGTTAGGTTCGAGAACAAAGCCCCATCCTGGAACATGATGCCCCAGAGCCGTTGCAAGGCCGCATGATCCGCCGATTGCAAGTGGATCACGTCTTCCCCGAACACGTGAACCTCGCCTGCTGAGGGCTGTTTCAGGCCGATAATAGCGCGCAAGAGAACCGACTTGCCTGCCCCTGACGGACCAATCACGCCCAGGACCTCGCCTTTGCGCATGTCCAAGTCGAGATGCTCATGCACGATATGGGTATCGTAAGCGGTCCTCAAACCGCGAACTTTAATCGCTAGCTCGGTCACAGGCCCATCTCCATGTAGAAAATGGCGAACAGCGCATCGATGACGATAATTGCAAACAACGCCTGTACGACGGATTTCGTCGTATGGTGCCCGAGCGATTGAACGCTGCCCCCGACTTCCAAACCTTGGCGGCAGCCGATCAATGCGATCGCGAGGCCAAAGATCGGGGCTTTCGACATCCCGATCCAGAACTGATTAATCGGCACATTGTCCTGAAGGCGGTTGAAGAAGACGGTTGGGTTGATGTCGAGCACCAGCCAACCAACAGCCATGCCCCCGGCGATCGCGGTCAGCATACCAATAAAGGTCAGCACCGGCACCATAATCATCATGGCAAGCACGCGCGGCGCGACAATCACTTGCATGGGATCGAGCCCGAGAGTCTGCATCGCATCAACCTCTTGGCGCATTTTCATCGCACCAATTTGCGCCGTGAACGCAGAGTTCGTGCGCCCCGCAATGATGATCGCAACAAGAACGCCGCCCAATTCGCGTAAGACCCCAAACCCAACCAGCTCGACGACAAAGATCGTTGCTCCGAATTGAGAGAGCGTCGTCGCGCCGATGAACGCGACCACCATGCCAACAAAGAAACTTAAGAACGCAATGATTGGAACCGCATCGAGCCCGGCATCTTCCATCACCGCGACCAGCGCCGTCCACCGCATCTTAGCTGGGCGCAGGATCGCCGCCGAAAGCGCGACCAACGTCCCGCCAAGGAAAGACAGGGTTTCTAGAGACTCATGCCATAAATGCTCGGCGCCCCGGCCCGTGCGCTCCAACAGATCGACAAACCCATGCCCCTCTTCATGAACCGGCGGAGCATGCTCTTCCTGAGTGGCAAGCACCCGCGCCTGATGCAGCAAATCCAGGGCTTCGGGCTCGGCGCCAATAATCTCTGGCGAGGACGGCGCAAAGCTTCGAAGGGCGCGGTCCGCCAAGTAGGCGCCCGTCGTGTCCATTCTTTCCAGCTCGCTGAGGTCCAGCTCAGCAAGCGCATCAGAGCCGTGCGCGTCAGACAGGTGCTTTAGCTGCCCATCGAGTTTTCCGAGCGCTGTAACCACCCAAGCGCCGCGCAGCACTAGCCGCGGACGCGCCCCTCCAAGATACTCAAAAGAGGGCGAAAAAGATGGATCGCTCGATTTCGACACTATTTACCTTAACCCACCAGCGTTTAAGACAGCCCCCAAAGCGTCATTCAAATTTTACCATTCCGGCAAAGACTTCATCCATGCGCCAGATGACCATCACCCCTGTGTCTTCGCCGTTAAAAGCGGCCTTTGCAATCTCTCGCGGCTCGAAAACCACGGCCGAAACGGTCCTGGTCGAGATCCGCGAAGGCGAGCATGTCGGGCGCGGGGAATGCGTTCCTTATGCGCGATACAAGGAAAGCCGGGTCAGCGTCGTCGCGCAACTCTCTGGTATCGAACGCGATATCCAAGAGGGACTCACCCGTCAGGACTTGCAAAGGCGTCTCCCGGCAGGGGCCGCGAAATGCGCCGCCGATTGTGCGCTTTGGGACCTGGAATCCAAGCTCACGGGCACGCCCGTCTGGGAGCTTGCGGGCCTGCCAGAGCCGAAGCCTCTCCCAACCACGATGACGATTAGTTTGGATGAGCCCGAGGTCATGGCCGAGGCCGCGAAGGCAACCCACGCCAAAATTCTAAAACTCAAGCTGGGCGGGCCGGATGACATTGTCCGCGTCGAAGCCGTGCGCCGAGCGAGACCGGACGCGAAACTCGTACTTGATGGCAATGAAGGGCTCGATCCTGCCGAGTTTCCAACTCTGGCGGCAAAAGCTGCAGATCTTGGTGTGGTGCTGATTGAGCAACCTTTTCCAGCAGGCGACGATGACGCTCTTACCCGTCGCCCCGGCCACGTCGCAATCTGCGCAGATGAAAGCATGCACACGCGCGGCGACGTGCAAGCCCTCGCCAAAAAATATGATGCGATCAATATCAAGCTCGACAAAGCGGGCGGCCTGACCGAGGGCCTGCGGATTATGAAAGAAGCCAAACGCTGCGGCATGAGCACAATGGTCGGCTGTATGGTCGCGGGATCGATCAGCATGGCGCCTGCGATTTTACTCGGACAGGAAGCCGATTTGATTGATTTGGACGGCCCGCTCTGGCTGGAAAAAGATGTCCCACACAAGCTGCGATACCATGATGGCACCGTCTCTCCGCCAAGCCGAGAGCTTTGGGGTTAAACGCGAATTCTATTTCTCAAATCGCAAGAATCGGATGGCTATCGTCGAAGAATGTACCCAGGCAGGGTCTGCCTTAGAATAGAGGAATGGTCCTTATGAGCGGTTTTGCGAACACCCCAGAGCCCCCTTATTACGCGGTCATCTTCACGAGTACGCTCGGAGATGACGACAATGGCTATGATGCGATGGGTCAGGCCATGGTGGACCTGGCCCAGCACCAACCTGGCTTCCTCGGCATCGAAACCACGCGCGGCGCTGATGGGCTCGGTATGACAGTGTCATATTGGAAAGATGAGGCCAGCATTCAGGCCTGGAAAGCGCAGTCTCAACACATGCTGGCGCAGAAGAATGGCATTGAACGATGGTATTCCCACTATGAGCTTCGCGTCGCCAAAATCGAACGCGCTTATAGCGGTCCATACGGACGCAGCGTCGGCTAGATCGGGTCCGCCGTGATCACATAATCAGACCCATGCGCCAAACCCTTCTCGGTCGCGATCAGGGCCAATGCCTCATTGCGCAAAGCTTCGCCCCAGTCTGAAAGCGCTTGCGCTGCGTTTCGATCTCGAACGCGTTTGAGTGCAGCGAGGCTGAGGTCAATCTGTGTACGGACAAACCGTTCTTTGTAGCGTGTCGGAAAGTGTTTGATGCCGCGCGGTTTGAATCCAGATCGGGTTAACTGATCGAGCACCCAGGCCGATGGATACTAGCGATATGGCAGCTCACCAGATAGGAGCAAGCAAGCATCACGAAAGCGGCCAATTTGCCAGACCAAACGCCCCGCTTCTGTCGAAGGCTCATTCTCCGGCACATATGGCTCCGCGCCCGTGATATAGAGGACCTTCCCCGTCACAGGGCGTAGGCGCGCAAACAAATTGGGTTGGAAGTAAGGCGCAAACCCTTCAACCGCGCCGAGCAAATAGTCCGCCAAGACCGTATCGTAGACCTCGCGTTTCAACAGATCGGCTTTCGCCCAATTGCCGAGCAGAATTTGATCTTGGGGTCGGCGGAGACCATCGGTCGCCTCACGCATCCTCTCCGCGTCTCGCGGCGCACCCGTAACAGCCGTCCATCGCGCCGTGTCGAGCTGTGCCACCAAGCTCAGCGAATGCACCCCAGATCCGGCATCCAAAAAAGATCCCCAGGGACGTTGATCTTGTTCGTCCTCGATGTGTGAGAAGAACTTAGATGGCCGAACTTTTTTTACAGGGCGTGTCATTCGGCCGACGGCTCCACGCGGGCCGGTTCTGTTGTGTTTGGCCGCGAGTCCGTGCGCCAGAGAAACAGGCCTAATCCGATCAATCCAAATTGCACCAGAATGCGGATCGATGCCGCGACCGGAACCTCAAAGACAGGGTCTGGCCGAAAGAAATCCCAGACGTGAAGCGGCAAGAAACCGACACACAGTATCGCAAAACAGAGACCGGCGACCGCTCTTAATTTTGGAACTAAAATCGCGGCTCCAATCGCGATCTCGATCACACCGGACGCGTAAACCACCGCCAGTTTTGGAAACATATATGGGACGATTTGAAAGAAGAATTCCGGTGTCACCAGATGCGCAACGCCGCCTACAAGCATCCAAAGCGCAATGATAGAGATCGCAAAAATACGCATAGAGACTCTCCGGTAATCTTGATCAGCGTTAGACGGCCGACGTGACATCCCGTGTAGCGACGTCATTCGCAATCGCAAAGCCACCAGAGTGATTTGAGCAACTTATATCTCGTTCAAATTCATGGCATATTGGACTTGAAAGAATGCATTCGATCAGAGGGGCGTTTCATGCTCGATCTCATTATCAGCGGACTCTTTTTGGCAAATGCGATCTTGTACGGATTGGGGTTTGTCGCGTTTTATCTTCGTCGGGACGTGTTCGCCAAAGTTGTTGTTCCCATCCAAGCTGATCGCATAAATTCAGCGTATGAAGCGGTGATAGAGTCAGGGCGCTTCATGGGCGGCTTTAATTTTGCGCTATCCGCATAGAATATCGCTTTGTTCTTCAATGTCGGAGGTCTCGAAACACCGGCTCAACTATCTCTTATTCTGGCGTTCAACGCATTGGCGCACGGGTCGCAATTTTTTGGAAATGTTCCGATGGCGCTTAAAAATATGCGGGGCGGCGGACTCTGGAATGTGTTCAAGGGCGTGATGTTGCAGATTTTTGTGTTCGACTTTGTTTTGATGGTCGGGAATTTCTGGATGGCCCTAGCGCTCTTGGTTTAGATCCGCCGTCAGATCGATAAGCGCCGCTAGGCGTCCGTCAGAGCCTGCTGAACACTTGCGCGATAAGACCGGCTCGCTTGCTGCTCACTGCCATCCTCGAGCACGATAGAGGCGCTTCCATCTCCATTTGGGTGCAGAGCCTTGATATCGGATTTGTGCACGATGCAGGACCGGTGAATACGGATATGATTCTGCCCCGCCGCTGCGAGGAGCTGCTCCAGGTCTGACAGCGTCATCCGAACCAGGAGTTCTTTATTCGCAAGTTGGATCTCGACATAATTCGCCGCCGATTTCGCCAGACGCACATCCTCCGCATCCACAACATAAATCCGCCCCCCAGATGTGAGCGTCAGACGCCCGCTTTCCTTCGCCTCGGCCTGACGGCCTTCTTTATTGAGGCGTTGCCGGGCGACAAAACGGCCAAACCAAAAAATCGAGGTCAGTAGCAGGAACGTATAAGCGTCTTTCTGTAGCTCATAGAACCAGATGAGGGGCTGATCGAGCCCGAAAACATAGGGTCCATCAAAGAGGATCGGCCATCCGGTCTTCCGAAGGGCAACCATGGCAAGGACGTGAAGCGTTCCAAAGATCAGAAAACCGATCGCGAACCCAAAAACGGATCTCTTCCAGGACTCTGTCGTCAGCGGAAACCGCGTCAGCAATGCCGGAACAATCAAGGCCAGCAACGCGACGATGATATGACTGGTCAGTTGGGTGAACCAAAACACGAGCGCGGGCTCGCTGCTCCCGGTTCGGACGGCATCAATTTGTGTGGACGTAGAAAGCGTGATCCAGGACAGGAATGTGAACGCAAGAACCAGTTTGTAGCTGGTCCGGTCGGCCTGCTTTTCAGCCGCAATATCCTCAGAGATCACACTCATAGTTTGCCTATGCCGTGTCTTGAATGAAGTTCGCAAGTAGGCCCTATCTGAATTTCATCCCAGCCTGCTGTATTTCGTCCCAAACGCGCTCCATTCATCCCACCCACCTGTCACAGACCCCATTTGGGATGACGGGAAACGCCCGGCTGTCGATAGTTATCAGATCGAAAAGGAGACCGCCAAATGTCGTCAGTTCAACAGCGCCGTTATGATCTAGATTGGTTGCGCATCCTCGCGTTCGGACTTCTGATTTTTTATCATATAGGGATGTTCTTTGTGAGCTGGGACTTTCACGTGAAGAGCGTTCACTCGGGCCCGGTCATCGAACCGGCGATGAAGCTGGTCAATCCATGGCGTATGACGGTCTTGTTTCTGATCTCCGGGGTCGCTTTGCGGTTTGCAATGGACAAAGCCCCCCTCGGTCATTTTGCGTGGGCCCGGTTCTGGAGACTCTTCCTACCTCTGGTCTTTGGCGTGCTTGTCATTGTGGCGCCGCAGTCTTGGTTGGAACTGTTGGAAAAAGGGGAAACCCAAGCCGGCTTTTTGTTCTTTTACGGGGACTACCTCTCCGCCAGCACGGACTATTCCATCATACTGCCGACCTGGAACCACCTTTGGTATGTCGCCTATCTGATCATTTACACGTTCATATTGATCGCGCTTTACCCCCTCGTGACGCGGCTTTCGCGCGCCATCGGTCCTCTTACGTCTCGCTCACCGCTGCTGTTTCTTGCGGTTGCCCTTGTGCCCGTTGTCCTCTTCGCCCTGCACGATCTCTGGCTGGAAGATGTGTTCCCTTCGACGCATGCGCTGGTCGATGATTGGGGAAATCACGCACTCTATTTCCCGTTCTTGCTGATCGCATTTCTGGCGGCAAAGTCAGAGCGCATCTGGGCAATCATGGACCGGTTCTACAAACCAGCGATTGTTCTCGCTATAACACTCGCGGCTTGGCAGCTTTTTGTGTGGTCGCTGAGTGAAGCCGACATTGCTGATGTTCCATTCCTCGAGCTCATCGCGCTAGTCCACATGATGGTCGAGCCCATCTATGCCTGGGCATGCATCCTGGTCGCGTTTGGTCTGGTTCGACGTTTTGCAAACCGGCCCAGCAAAGCGCTCAGCTATATGACCGAAGCGATTTTCCCATGGTATATTTTGCATCAGACCTTCATCGTGATCTTCGGGTTTTGGCTGACGCGCCAGGGGCTCTCACCGATGCTGGAATTTGGACTGATAACGGTACTGACGTTCGCCAGTTGCCACTTGGTCCACGAATACATCATCCGCAGATCTGGGGTCTTACGCCCGCTATTTGGTTTGAAGGCACGTGACAGCGCGAAGGACCGCTTGATTTCTAGGGCAGCGACGGGATCAGCCTAAACAGGCACGGTGCACTGACATGGCCGCCTGCAAGTTGGGACAATGACCCCAGATATTGTTCCAGCTTCTGTTCCTTGCTTAGTTGGGCTGGGAAGCGAGGAGGCAGCCATGACCGATTTCGAAATCGTCAATCAGATTACGGATACGATGAGCTTATTTCTGCAGGGGTTCGGTTTGTTGAGCTCTGTGATTTTTGCCTACATCACCGGCGCATTTTATTTTCTCCACCGCGCCCCGTTCTTCACAAAGCTTGTCTCGTTTCTGTTCCTCGTGTTCGCGGCGACCTTCATCCTGATCAATATGCTTGGCGCGTTTTATCACTATATGGCGCTGGCCGATCAGGTGGATCAACAAGTCGCTCAGGGGTCCGTTTCGCTGCTGATTGAGGCGGTTCAAACAGGGCGGACACGCCCTATGGCCATCGGTGGCTTATGGACCGTTGGACCCGTGATTATGGGAACGCTGGCAATGTGCTTTTGGATGACCTTCTTCTGGGCCCCTCCAAAATCCGAGAAGTCAGATACAGATTCAGAGAGCTAAACCTGCTTCAGCGTGAGCGTCCGAAAACGCCTGCCGATTCAATTGGTCATCGCAACACACGCATTTAATCGCTCAGCTGGGGTCTCAAAGTCCAGTGTTTTTCTCGGGCGTTCGTTCAGTGA
>SPKZ01002251.1_pt1 | contig 15301 bp, 22 predicted proteins | sample 2456571 | NCBI WGS metagenome assembly SPKZ01 (sample SAMN11192286, study PRJNA482655) | marine metagenome | biome: ENVO:00000447; feature: ENVO:00000244|ENVO:00000211|ENVO:00000569|ENVO:00002023; material: ENVO:00002151; isolation source: ocean water from marine abyssalpelagic zone ...
AAGTGTGCTTTTCGCATAACCTTTTATTTGATGGAGTTCATCTCGTATTATTCTGTTTTCTTTCATCAGGAACATTACATCAACTTCAACATTATCATGTTTTGTAGAAAACTTAACCATCTCTAGTTCTATCTTCTTTAGCCCCGTCACTAGCTCCTTTAGAAAAAAAGCATTAACCGATAATAAAAAAGCTGCAACACCTATTAAGTATTCGTTACTCATGTTTATCTTACCCTATTAGTATATCTATCTCGTTATCCGTTAAACCTAAGCTGTTCTTTAATTTTAGTTTTATGCTGTCTATCTTGTCTAGTTTATCTGTTATCCCTGTACTTAAGCTCGATTGTGCCGCTTCTAGTATTAAAACATTATTGAGCATGTCTTGGCTTGACATAGATTTTATATCTTCATATATCACATGCCAGTTTCTGTTATCAATAGGGAAGGCTTCTAGGTAATAGGTGTTATTTTTTGATAAATTGTTCAATCTCTCTAATGTATTCATCTTATACCTTTATTATGTTTATTGTTGTGAAGATGTTCTGAGTTAATGGGTTGCCTGTCTGGCTTGCAGTGTCTGGTCCTAGACCGTCGATCGCCCTTAATACGCTCGTATAGTGCCTTATCTCATAAGTGTTAGCAGAGCCTAGAGTTACTGTGTATTCACCCTCTGACCTAGATGTATGGTAATAAGCCGTAGCCTGGTTATACTGTGATGTTCCCTCTTTAACTATTGCTGCGCCAGTTATGTCGTACAGGTGTGTTTGATGATAATTACAAAATGCTGCTGGTGAGGACCATTTTATTAGGTATGTACCTGCTTGTAGTGTAAATTGATTTGCTGCAACTGCCGCCCAACCAGCACCGCCAGCCAGTGTGTTTAAATCTCTTGTAACGACACCCAGTGCGACCGAACTACCACCTGCAACGCCTGTAGCTTTTACGTCTTCTATAGTTGCTGTCTCGATACTTCCGCCACTTGATGGAAGATTTGCTATTTGAACTTTTTTCTTATTATTTGAATCAGCGCTATCTTCTATTAAGACGAAATCTGTTCCTATAGGGGTAACTTTCTCAGTAAATGAGGCAATATCGCCAGCAGCTCTTTTAAGTTGAGCATCATCTGTAACATTCCCTAAACTTACCTGTGTTTTTGTGACACCGTGGGGGTTTAATACTGATATTCTGTGAGCACTGTTGGCATTAACGTCAGTATTTGCACTTACTCTGGCTTCTGTATAATATAAGTTAGAACCTTCAGGAACATCATCAGTGTCAGATATAGTCTGTTCGTCTGATTGTCTCCAAACAGTTCCGTCATTATATACCCAATCATTTCCTGCAAAGACAACATTCCCTGCACCAAAATCAACCGTTCCCCCAATGTCCACCCTGTATGTAGTGCCCTTTACTTCAGTATCTGTGTTGGCTAGCGTTGGTGTATTTGTTGAGGCATCCCAACTACCTTCAAACTCCATCATATTAGTAGGTAGATTTGAGCTAGGAACTTTACCAGCTCCATCCAGAGGGCATAAACCATTTGCTTGATCTTTCGTTGCGATAAAGTCATTTAAGTTATCATCTGTTGTTTTTAATTGTGTATCTAATTTACCACCAACAACTTTTCTGTCATCACCGTCTGAAATAAAATTATTAGAAGAATAAACTTTTCTATTAGTATCACCCTCCGTTTCGCCATTCGTATCAGCTACTTGATTTATAAATACCTGGGTAGAATCAATCGCCGCACTGTTGCCGTCGTTTAACCCCAGTTTACCCGTCTTCTCGTCATCCGCTGTCTTACTGATATATGCAGTATTGGTATTGTTACTTGTTACATTACTTTTAAAATCAACAGTCATATTAGCTCACTTCCCTGAATTTTATTGGACCAGTGGAATATGTTTCTTTCCACTTTTTATCTTCTTTTAATAAAAATTTTGTTCCCTTTGAATCTTCAGGAGTTCTATCCAGTATGCACTTGTTAAACGTATCAGGATCAGCTTCATCTGGTACAAATTCAATAGGTGATTTCGTTGTAATATAAAGCATAAGGCGTCTTAGGTCTGATTTTCCTGTTAGGTTTTCCCTTATGTTAGACCCCTTGGACAACTCGTAATCTGTTGCAAATTTAATTTCACAGTTCATCATTTTTTGTGACCCGTATTGTATAACCTCAACGAAATTTCCACTTGCGGGCGTGTTAATTATCGCAGTCTGAGCACCTTGCTGATCTTCAAAGTCTACATAGTTCTGAAGGAAGTATTGAGTATTATAAATAGAGCCACTAGAACTATCACTTTCGTAAGATGGTGCGCCCGATACGTCAGAGCCAGTAAATCCAGCTAAAGTATATGCGCTTGTTGTGACCTGTGAAGATGATGTGATTAGAATTGAGAAGTTATTATCTGCTGTTATAGTGAGCTTTCTAGTAGCTCTATTTACTGTTACATCGTAGTTATTTGTTATAGTAGTGAATTCGTTTAGCGCTCTAGCTAACTCTACTGCAAAACCTGTTAAAGTGTATGCACCTACATTAATCTCTACTAATACCTCACCAGAACCTTCGTCTATTGCAAAATAAAAGTTAGTGTTATTGATTGTATGCCCATAAATAAAAGCACTATGAGTTGTTATCATGCAAAGCTCGCATTGTTAATTGTTCCACCTGATTCTGTAAGTTGTTCATTTAAGAAATCTAATATTGAAGCTTTTGTTTCGTCGTTATTAAAAATATTACCCTCTACTGTGAGAGCTACGCGTGGACCAGAGTTCTGTATTTCTGGCTCTGGAAAATCACTTGTTAATGCTGTTGAAGATTCTATTGGAGCAGAAAAGCTAGTCGATCCACCTCCGCCGCCTCCGCCACCAGCTCCACCGCTTGCACCAAGTGCTCCGGCTAAAACTTTTAAAGCGGCACCTGCTCCTATAATCGGACCACCTACAGAAGGACCACCAGCATAAGGATTAACTGAAATAGCTAAACCTTGCTTAATCATCGAGTCACCAAGTGCTCCGGCCATATCGCCAATTACACCTTTTACTACTCCTGCAAAAGCATCAAACGCATTCTCACCTTTTGCAAGCGCCGAACCTATAGCACTAAAACCTTTGCTAAATGTATCAAATAATCCTTTCTTTGCTATCTTTCCAACCTGAATTGCATTGATACCCATATTTTTAAAAAAGTCTGAAAGCATTTTGCTTTTAAATATTAAGTCGCCTGCAAACTTAGTCGTTGATGCATCCATTATTTGCTGGCGCTGTGCTTCTGCTGCTACTTCTATTTGAGCCTGTCTTTCGTTGAACTCTATTTGCATTTGTATTTTTTGATCATCCGAACTCATTTTCTGTTGAGCTAATAATTCACTTCTTATTAAATCCTCTTGAGCCATTAAAGCGGTTCTTTCTTTTTCAGACCCGCCTAATCTTTCCAGCTCCGCTCTATGACCCTCACTCAGTATAAGTTGTTTTTCAAGAAGGCTATCTCTTACATTTTTTGTGGATATTATATTAAGGTCAGACGCTGCCTTTATGGCACCTACTTTAGCAGCCTCTAAAGCCGCCTTTCTTGCATCGCTTATCAGTTTTTTCTTTCTATCTTCTTTCTTTTTTTCGTCTTCTACTTCTGCGTTAATAAATTCTCTTATAATAGATTGCTGTCTAGCTCTGGCACTCTTAAGTGCTCCAAACCTAACCTTGAGAGATTTAAATATTTCTTTATTGGCATCAGCAAGCGCCGAACCATTATCTTGCTGCTCTTTAAGTTTTTTATATTGCGGTATTAATTTATTTATTTCTATTGCTAATCTTGAGCTTTCTTCTCTTGCTATCTCAAGTCCACTCTTCTTTCTTGTGTCTGGTGTTAGTGCTTTAAATATAGACCTTGCAACTTTTAGATAGGTAGTCATTGGTCCTTCGGCCACTTGAAGTAATGCAACGCCAAAGGCTTGTAATTCTGATGTAAATCTACTTAATTGAAAATCAAAAGATTTCTGTATCTCTCTAGCAGCTTCTGCTGTTGCACCAGCACTCTTGTTCGTCGCATCTAGTATTCTTTTAAAATCACCGAAGTCCCCCCCAATAATCTTCATTACCCCAGATAAACCTCTTACGTTTCCAAATAAAGCGCCTAAAGCTTCACTGTTACCTTTAGCTTTATCAGCTACATCCTTTAAGAAACCCACTAGCCCTTTAGCTCTTAACGCTGTTGTGCTGAATTCTATACCTAATAACTTGGCTGTCTTTTTTGCTTCATCGGATGGCTTTATCAAAGAAACAATAATACTTCTTAGCGCAATAGTTGCCTTAGATGTTTCTATTCCACCCTTTGTTAAGGCCGCAACAGCACCAGTCAATTCATTAAATTTAACTCCGGCACTTGAAGCAATCGCACTTGTGTTACCTAAGAAATCAGCAAGTTCACCGAATGTTGTTTGTCCCTCTCTAACTGCTACAAATAAACTATCTGATGCCTCCTGAGCTGTTAACCCTGAAGTAGCATAGGCATTCATGCTTGACACTAAAGATCTTGAGGCGGTGCTTATATCAACTAAACCAGCAACAGCAGCTTGATTTGAAACCTTTAATACTTGTAATTGCTTTGATGTGGTTTTTATACCGGCTGATACAATGGAGTAAAACGCCTTTGCTTGGTTCTGTGAAGATGATGCAAATTGCCCAGCAAATTGTCTAAAAATAGATATTGATTCTTTCGTTAGTTTTTGATTTTGTGGGAGTATTGAATTTACTTCAGCGATAGACTTAGTGAATTCTCTCATAGATGTAAAAGCTGCTCTAATTGATCCTGTTATGACCCTAAAACCGGCAAAGCCAGCGGCAAGACCTATAACATTATTTCTCATTTGCTTAAAGAGACTATTTGTCCCTCTAACTTCTGCTGTTACTCTTTTGTTAAAGTTTTTGCCAAACTGTTTTCCTGCTACTTGACCGGATTTGCCAGCTTCCTTTTCGGTTTGCTTGATTAGGTTGGATTTCTTATCTTTCCTAAATACAATATCTACAAAAACCTGATTAGCCATTCATTAACTTCCTTATTTTCTTGGCAGCATCTTCTGTTGATAGAACTTCCTGGTTGTTTAGCTCGATAGGTATTGCAATATTCCTAACTCTTTTGTAAACGTCCTTTCTATCTCTGGCGCTCATTTTAGGGTAAGACACCATTTCAAAATTAACCAATTGCTCCTGACCCTTTACTATTTCCATGTATCTCGAGGCTTGCTGAAACCTTTCGGCTGGCATATTAAGAACGTACTCATCAGTCCATCCGTAAAACCTCGCTATACTATAGACCCTAAAGTCAAAAGCATTTACTTTCCCTGAGTATTACCACATACAGCTCCAACTAATTGCTGCAAATGTTCAAATTCCATATCAGCAGTAATCTTTTTAGGGATACCCTGCCTACTGAGCATCTTAAACGTATAATCAGCCGCTTCATTATCCTTACAGTTCATTAACTTCATCTGATAATCATTAAGCTCAGAGGCTGTTAACTTCTTCACTTTAAATTTCTCACCGTAAGCATCAATATTAAATATTGTTCTTTTAAATTGCATAAAAACTCCTGTTCTCTCTTTGGGGGTTTGTTATCTTTTATTAAGCTAAAATTTCATCCTGTGTCCAATCACCAAAGGCAATTAGGTTAACTTTCTTATCAATACCTGAATCTAAGTAAGGCTTAAAAGAAACATTTAATACTTGTTGATCACTGCCCGAATAATTAATGTCTGCTGGAAGTGGAGCACATGAATGGAACACAACGTCACCCGTATAATCGTCCTCACCCTCTAGTCTAATTGGTCTTAAGATAAGAGTTCCACCAAGAGCTTTCATTGATTTATAAAGCCTAGATTCACCGTAACCAGTAATATTTGAAGTGCTACCTGTGACCACATCACCAGTGGCAGAACCAATCAATAATTCGAATTGTGCTTTGGATAGTTCAATAATACCCATCTCAATACTTGAAGTGGTACCAATACTAATATCATCTAAAAGGTTTTCGCCAGTTTGATCAGCCTTAACTTCAAAGGTATTTGCTTCAAGAGTTACGCTTGATCCACCCTGAGCAGTCTTGCCAAGTTTAGCACCAGTACCAGCTCTTGCAACAGTAAAGGTAAACCCCGTTGCCCCTGAGTCAGTTTCGGCAGTAACTGCAAATGGTGATCTGTTTTCAACGTCAACCGTATCACCACTAACGGAACTTGACACGAAAGCACTCGAAGCATCCAAGACAGTCTTGATCGCGGCTGCAATAACATCAGCACTATCGCCAGTTGTTCTTGCCACTGGGCCATAAGATATTTTACCCGAGATAGCTGGATCAGTATCAAAATATACAACCCCTTTTACTTCCTCAAAATTAGCATCAATATAATTCAAATCAAAATAAGTATCTTCTAGGGAATCAGCCACATCGGCCAAAGTCTTAATTGTTCTGCATTGTTTTTTACCGAAATAGGCATTGACTGCCTCTAGACGGATGTTTGTTTCTGTTACTTGGCAAGTCATATCTTCTCCTTGATATTTTATAATATATACAAACCCATCTTTGGGTTTAGTTTAAGCTGTATTTATGTCTACATATAAATTCTAATTGCATCCTAAATGCTTTGTCATTACTTATTTCTTGTATTGGTGTTATTCCATTAGATTCTATATCAAAGAATATCGTACCCTTAAGATTTGATAGAGCTATGACCTCATCTCTTATACATCTAGCCTGATCATAGAGAGCATCAAAAGAAGCAACAGCCTTAAAATTAGGTTTAACGTAAATATCAATTATAAATGTAATAGATTCTATATGATTGGTGTCATCCCTCTCGTTTTCTGTGGCACCCAGTATTAAGTTGTAATACTTATCAGCAAGACTTTTCTTGGGATTATCATCACCAAATACTTGACTACCCTGTGCGTTAAGATTGGCATCTACTGCTTTCACTCTCTCATCTATATATGTTCTAAGTTCAGATATCATCTTTTATGTATCCTCATACCTCTTAATTGAGTCTTTTCTTCATCATCAGATATGCCGTCATCGTTTTTATCAATAGACATGCGATATAGCTTAAAAGCTTCACCAAACTTCTGATTATAATCAATTGCTCTTTGATACTGTTTATCGTCGATATTTTCAGAGGTGTCGTAAAATATCTTAGATAATGCTAGGTATTTAGCTGCCTGTCTGATCTCACCAACCTCAAGGATATCCCATTTAGTTAGATTTTCAGCACTAATTGTATCGCTTAATCTCGTCGAATTACCGCCGTTTCTAAGCGTTTGTATAATTTCATTTCTTGCATTAACATGATAAGCAATAAAACTTGTATCACTACCCTGAGTATATTCATCTATACACCTAACATCCTGTCGTAAGTCGTTATCATCCGAGAACACTGTATTAGCGCCCTGTATGTCTATTATAAAGCTATCCGCGTTTAATCTTATGTAATACTTCGTATCTGAATTAATCTCATTAGAAGCCCAATCTGAAGGCTTATCAAATGTGATAAATCCTGATCTAGTAAAGCCTTTACTGTCATCCATTAACTTTAAAGTCTGGTAGGTAGTTCCATCCCAATATTCTGCTGTTAAATTGACATCAGTTCCACTAGGAGTTTTAAGCTCAAAATAAGATTGATTAAAAGGCTTATATAGTCCAATGTAGAGTTTATCCTCTGTATTAGTAAAATTAATTTGAAAATCGTCCCTGAGATAATCCCTACTGTCGTTTGTATGATCAATAAAAGTCGAGTTATCATCATGGTAAAAAACTAAATCTCTCATGTTGTCCTTGTTCCTGCTGTTAAGGGCCACCAAAAATGACCGGCTAATAAACCTTTAATCATCCCTAGTATCCAAGGAAATACAGGCATACTTTTTCCTATATCCCACATTGCCTCACTTATAGTATCGCCAGGCACATCGTTTGCTAGTGTCCATGCTTCGTAAGCTAAAGCTAATCCAATTATTATTAATGTAACTATCTTTGTTCTCTTCATTTTAGACATCCCCCAATGGGGCTTGCTCTATGTAATCTATAAATGGGATACCATCGAAAGGCGTTCCGGTAAAACTAGAGTCTACTAACTCGCAATTATACCCGATATAAGGATTGTATTTTAAAGCTATCTCTCTGACCCATTGCCTGTAAGTTTCATAGCCATTAGGAAACAAACCGTTTACCCCTGTGGCTATAGGTTTAACGTGTATTTCCATGTGTCTTATCGCGGTTTCAAAACAACCATCTTTTAAATAATTTCTAAGTCTATGTAGCTGATCTGAAACACCGATAAAATCATCAATTGATGTAAGTGGCTCATTGTCAGAGATATGGGCAAATATTTTCTTATATAAGACAAAGCCCTCTTCATTTCTTTCATCTGTAATGCGTAACTCATGTATAAAAGAATCCGATATGTAGTTATTCATGTAGGCATCGAGCGTTTCTTTATCTACCCCTGCAAGTGTTTGAATAAAAAATATCCTAACAATATCACCCTCTGATTCACACTTTGAATAGTAAGACGAAAATGATTGGTCTAATAACCAAGCAGTAATCTGTCCCATGTCTTTATTTGGTATATTATAAGTTTCTACAATCATAACCAATTACCTTTGTTTTATTTGATGCCTTTTCTATTAAGTTAAATAAGCTCTTATTAATATCATCCTTTAATCTATAGACTGATATTTCTTTCTTGAACCCTGCTACCATAATTCCGCTTTTATCCGGTCTAAACTCTTCTTTCCAGTTACTTGTTAAATAAGCGCACTTAAAATGAGAACATGCATCAGGTCTATTTTCATATATAGAGCAGCCCGATTCACATAAGTTACCGCAGGTCTCTTTTGCTTTTGTTACGCCTTTCACTTTTAAAATTGTGCAACAAATATTACACTCGCCACAATCATTCATTGACTTCCTTTATTATTAAACTCCGTCTTGTTCCAAGTGCTACGGCGGTTGCGCCCCCTGCCCCTTTGATCCAAAGCCTAACATCTACCGTATGTAGTGATGCGCTCAAACTGCCTTGCCATTGAGTATATAGGCTTGCTATTTTGTCGTCATCATCATCACCCTTAACTGTTTGACTTCTTTCCGTTTCAGCTTGAAGAGTTCCATCTATAAACACGCCTATATGGATAGTCTCGTCCTTTCCGCTTCCGTTTTCCCCAAACTCACTACTGAAAAACAGTGTGATTTTATTACTGGCATCGGCAGGAGTAAAAGGCTTTGTCATTTCCGCAATTACCGTTGCCGTTGCTGCGCTTGTTGCTGTTGTAGTTGGGGAATCGGTAGTACCTACTATGTAATCATTAAATATAGTCTCATTAAAACTTAAGTTATTTATTTGAGCTTGTAGTTTTCCGAATGCCACTAATACTGTGTCAGTGGCAAGTATGGCGGTACTGACGGCAAAAGAGATACTTGTTAAAACAGTAGCCAGCACACTAGATGCCGAAAACTCTATAGATACCGGAACTCCTGAGCCTTTCTTTTTATAAAGGTTGCCGCTTGTAGTGTCTGGATATATAGCAGTTTGGTTTGCTGATAATCCAGACGGCTCGCCTTGATCGTCTAAAACTAGATCACTCATACTGTAAGCCTCCCTGTCCCTTCTATTTCTATTCTAGAAGTTCCTTCTAATATAGGACTATGTAACTCTAAAACTTCGTTATCTTCTATTAATATCAATTCATCCGTATAAACTCTCTTTATAATATGTAGAACATCTTTCGATTTAGAAAAATTTCTTTCGCCGTCAATAAGGGTTAATATTTTCTTAATCAACATTTCTACCCTACTTTAATCTGGTCTGTTATTTCAATATTTAATTCTGTTGCGCTTGAAGCTTTCCCCAAAAATTGATGCAATTGGGTTGATGTAGTGTTAGGCGTTTCAGTTACCGCGCCCGTTGCTCCTAAGTACTGCCTAGCACCTATAGTCATACCGGATAGCTGGGTGTTTGTTCCTTCTCTGTAAACATCACCATTAGCGCCAGATGTGACTCCAGCTAAAACAAATCCATCCGCATCGCGTCCGTTTGTCGCGTCTGCTTTTCTTATTTTAGGTGTAGAAGAATCATCAAAAATATTAACAAAGTCACCCGCTGCTAGTGTCTCACTCGCTTCAATTGAAAGCGTATCCGGTCCAACGCCTACGGGTAAGAAAGAACTATCAAGCCTACCAGTGCTATCAGTCCTGACAATCTTTGAAGCATCCCCAGCTCCAGCACTTGTATTTATTGCTGTGTCTAGTTTCTTTTCACCACTCTCTAAATTTAAAAACTTACCATCATTCGACATTATTAACTCCTTTAAAGCTCAATCGGTTCTTCTATATTAATTTGTATTGCGCCCGTTCCCAGGCTAGTTCCTATTTTAGTTCTAAATCCCGTAATAGGAGCAACATTTGTTATCACTCCACTATTTCCCAAATATAAAGGATCATTTAGAGGGAAATTAAAACTACTGTCCTCTAACCTTCCTATTACTTGATATTTTACTTGGTTGCCATTAGTGTTTCCTGTGATAGATACTCCAATTACGGTAGCCTCACTCGATGTAGTATCTTTATCCGCGTGAGATATGCCATCTATTGTTTTATAAATTGCTTTTATTGCACTAACTGTTCCATCAGCTAGATCAAATTCTATATTAGAGCCACCCGTAACAATTTCAACTGGAACACTTTCACCATCAGGCATTACAATTGTTACTCTGTCAGCTCTCTCGCCGTTGACATCTGTTCTTGAATTACTGTTAGGTCTAAATGTCATTACCTAATCTCCACGTTTTCAATAATATCTTTTAACCCTGGCTTTATGTAATTAGTGATATCAGCATAAAACCAAACTACCCACTGCTTGCCTTCTTTTAATGGAGGCATATAGTTGTACCCTCGTCCATTAATAGCGTTGTTTGCCCACATTAAACCGATTAAAGTTTTTTTATCCGAGGCTTCTAAGAAAATAGGAATATTACTTAATTTAACATTTTCCATAAATTAAAAAGCACCCCGAACTTAATCAGGGTGCCGAGTAAATTAATTAAATTCTATGCCCCATCAGCATCATAAACTACAGCTCTAAGGCCATCAGCAAGAAACTTAGCACCGTATAGGTGAGTCATTGCGTACTCAGTTCTATGAGCAAGTGTCTGATCTTGTGAGCTAAAAGAAATTGCCATTTGTCTAGCGAATGCAACACTTTCTTTGTGGTAAGCTTGAAACCCATCATCAATAATAGAAGGTGAGCTTGATTCAACAATTGTAAATCCAAAAATACGAGTTACAAAACCATTTTCTCTGGCTTCTGAATTTCCGTATTGATCAGCGTTTACAATAGTATTATCGTCTAGAAGAGTTTTAACAAAGCCAGGTGATGCAGCAATATATCTATCAAATCTAGATACATTAGCGTCATCTAAAAGCTTTTTAGCATTTGAAATATCCTGTAACGGATTAGCTGTTAATTGCAATCTATGATCTGGTGCAGACGTAGATACTCCTGCATCAATAAGGCTAAAGATATAGTCATCAATATCAGCCGCCATTCTTACGGCACCGTTACTTACTGCTTGAGAAACTGCATTAACTTTAGACTGTAAAGATGATTTTTGTGAGATAGCCCATGCAATTGACTCATGCTTATCTAGGGCTAACTGATTCGCTGTTGGATCAATAGTTGAAGCTGTTACGCCCGTTGATTCACTTACTGATTGTGAGCTTAATTCATTGAATAGAATAATATCTAGTCTATCCATTCCTGGTCCTACTTCACTTGATCTATCATTGATAGTCGGAAGTGCCACCGACATTTGTTGTAAAACAGTGGTAAGAGTAGTCGAGACTTTTTTCTCAATTGCCTCTGCCATTTCTGCTGTAGTTGTTACTGCCATTTAGTTTTCCTTTGTTAGCTAATTACCCCTGAGTTAATCCCTTGTGAGATTAACTCTTCTAAAGATAATTCTTTTGTTTTTTCTGGTTTATATCCTTCAGGTGGTCTTTCTCCCATTCCATGAGGCTTTACACCTGTATTAAAAAGGTGCGGTTTTGACTTCATCACCATCTCAACAGCTTCTTTGATGCCACCTACTTCAAGGTTTTCCTCATCAATAGTAAGCGAGCTTTTATCTAGTGAATTAATCACATCATTTACATCAAATGCGTTCGAAGCGTGACGAGATACTTCAAAGTTAAGCTTCTGCCTCATTACGTCTGTGCGTATAGACTTATTCTTTTCTTCTAATTCAAAAGCCCTATTCTTTTCGATATCTAATAATTCTTTCCAATTCTCAGACTCTTCAAGCTGTGTCTTTTGCTTTGTTTCTACGTCAGTTCTCAGACCTTGATACTTGTTCTTATACGTTTTAGATTCGTTTAATAATCTCTCGTTCGTATTCTCAAGTTTCTCGAGTCTAGCTTGTAATGCTTCAATGTTGATCGTTGGTGTCTGCTCTTGCGCTTCTGCTGTCACTTCTACTTGCTGATCATTTACTTGTTCTTGGACTTGCTCCATGATTTTACTCCTTGGCTATTCAGCCTAAAAAATTTTAAGTATTGCTTTCTTTGCGACTTCACGCATCCTAAGCGTAATACTGCTATTAAATATCTCACCCTTTCTAGTGGGCAACATGGCCCTTCTTGGCAGGTTACCCTCACCCTCATCGTGATAGGCGGCTTTCTCATCCGTAAAACCTATTAGTAATGAGTTAGAAGTTTCATTTGTTGTTATTGATTTGAGCATCTTACCGGACAGTGTTAAGTTTCTAGGCGAAACCCTCTTGCCATGCGATAAGAACTCTTTATTCATTTCTTTTATTAATTCTTTATTATCTCGAGCATCCTCTCTGTCTATGTCACCTAGCGTTGTAACCATAAATAGACCACCGTTCTTGCCGCGCCTATATGCTGATTGACCTTTAATTTGTGACTTGTATGAAAAAGAATAGGGTGCAAATCTTCCATGACCCTTAACCGGGCTTATGCCTTTTCTTATAAATTTAAGTATTAGTTTTGGTAGAAATATCTTATAAGATCTATTTAGATTTTTACTAACCGTGGCCAGTTTTCTTTCTAAGTTCCTTGTATCTACTTTGACTCTTACCTTTGCCATATCATCCTTGTACGCCAAATTCATCAAAGAAACTTCTTCCTAGAATGCTATCTAAATCTAATTCTGCTATGTTCTCGTCTGGACCTAGTATATCGGTATCCTCATCGAACTGTCTAATTACTTTATTATCGTTAATTATTGTTTTAATACCTGTTCTAATTCTCTTCTTAAATCTCTCTTTTTCATTCGGTATAAATCGCCTTGTAGGAAGGGTACTCTTGCCGCTGAAGTTATTATGTCCATCAGCCTTTCCCTGTTCCTTTGCTTTAAATATACCTATCTCTATTTTGTCGCCCTTTCTATTTTTGGATAAGAGAGCGTCTAGCATGTCACCTTCTAGCTCCATATTGGCCGTAGTATTCCCATCTTTCTGCTCACCTGCATACTCTTTATTAAGTTTTTTAAAACTACCTCTACCAGCAACAGGACTCTTCCCATCACCAAGATCAAGTAGCATTTCATTAATAACGAATTCACCTATCTCTTTCTTAACCCTAGCTTTACTGCTTTGGGGTATTTCCGAAAGATCCAGGTTGAGTATCTTCGTCTGCTTGGGATACTTGGAAGCCATTCATAACCTTTTGCATATTATCTTGCTTTTCTTTTTCGATATCTTCTATTTCTTGCAACGCGTCTTTCTCAGATAAGTTAGGATCTAGTTCCATCAATGCCTGATGCTTCTTCATAAGACCCATCTCTATACGCATCTTAATATTATCTAGAGTCTCTTTATCTGTGATTAATACTTTAGGCTTCTTAAATCTAATACTAAGAGAATCGCTTTCTTCAAAAATAGTACTGCCTATGTATTTTTCCCATGCCTTTATGATCTGAAACATTTTCTTTTCAGTCTCTACAAACATTTGCTGATTAGCCTCAATAATGTCCTGAACATTTGCATTCTTAATCGCAAGAGCAATACCAGAACTTGAAGCTTCGATATCTTTACCCATTGCTTGGCCAACACTAATCCCATGTTGAGCTAAAACACCCTCTAAATAGGTCATGTATGAGTCTTTTTGCCCTGATAAGTCTGGGTTGGGGGAAACGAAGCTAAATTCAGTTTCACTATCGCCTTCTTTGGAAGATTGAGGTAATTCAATTACATCTGTTAGTCCCGTGCTTACATTATCGAATTGCCCTTGCATATGCGATGGGTATTTAAAAACACTAACTGATGTTCCTTGTAAATTAGCGGCACTTATAAGCTCAGAGATCATTGCTCCGAACTTAGTTGACTGCTCACCAATTGGATTAGGAGTGGGGTAATCTAAGGCAAGTTCAGTTGACAAGAATGCAAAAGGTAGCTCACCAAGTATATTAACATTATTAGCGTTGTCAGGATTAGGCATATAAGTAACACTTCTTTCAATCTTTGGGCCTTCTCTTGTTGTAACTTTATTAGTCTCCACCTTTACGACCACATAGTTATCTCTCGACCACATTCTATAGATCTTAGATTGAGCAGCACTATCGGCTTGAGACTCCGCTAAAATACCGTCCATTCCATCGCCAGAATCTGCGCCTGTCGTCATGTCTCTATGAGCATAATTTAAGATTACACCTATTAACTCTCCGGTTGTTTTATCTCTTATAACGCTAAACTCATGAGGCTGAAGTGACATAAAGTTATACTTGCCGCCTAAAGTCTCAGGATTAACGATATAATTAACCCACATAAGCGAATACTTATGAAGATTAGTAATAGTATCAAAGTAAGGCATTTGTCTTATTGCGTTACCTTCATCGTAAATTTGCTTTAATCTGTCGTTTTTATTCTCATTATCAGCTTCTACTATTCTAATTGGTTGCTGCTTATAAGATTTAGATTTCTTCTGAGTAACACTTGTACTAATAGAAATATCACTAATAGTGTACGCCCCATATGATCTAGGTCTTTGTTTTTTTATAGTTTCAAGTACATATGGATCTTGATTACCGCTATATATTTGCCAGTTATCAAAAGAATGCTTCTTTCTGTCTCTCTCTTCACCATTATCTAGCTCAGAAACGATCTGGTTCATAATATTTTTATCTAATAAGTTGAGATTCTTAGGCATGGGGCGTTATTCCTTTATGAGATATAGTTAAATGATGATGTATTAGATGGGTGCTGTCAAATTTATATCATAATTGTATAGGGTAAATGATTCAAA
>SPKZ01000678.1_pt1 | contig 15267 bp, 13 predicted proteins | sample 2456571 | NCBI WGS metagenome assembly SPKZ01 (sample SAMN11192286, study PRJNA482655) | marine metagenome | biome: ENVO:00000447; feature: ENVO:00000244|ENVO:00000211|ENVO:00000569|ENVO:00002023; material: ENVO:00002151; isolation source: ocean water from marine abyssalpelagic zone ...
CCGCGGAGGACATTTACCTGACAGGCGTCGTACCGGACTCGGCTATCATCACGCCTAATGGCCTGCCCCTTGCAGAGGCGTATAGTGGGCAGCCTGGCTCAAACAACCAGCCGGGTTTCGACCCAGACGCCGTTATCGAAAAGCTTGGTTTCTACGGCCAGCTGGACAACAACGCCTATGTTGAGGCACGCATAAACGGAGGTTTTGTCGATGTACCGATGATCTTCGTGGGGGGGAGGAACGACGCGTTCTGCTATAACGATTTCCCCGTCATTCCCGAAGCACAGGCCCTGGGTCTTATCAATAACTGTGACTATCACTATGAAGGCATCAGGCAGGCCATTGCGGACCAGCCCGATTCACCGCACCAAATGGCCTTTATCACGGATCGCGGCCATGTACCCACGCTCGATGCCGGGCCAGTCAATAACACCGTGGATAACTTTATTGACGACGTGCGCGCGGGCGATCCCGCCCTGCCATTCCGACAAATCCCCGGCCTCAAAATGATGCTGATGGGCCACAGTTTCTTCCGTCCCATCGCCGAGCAGGTGCGTTACCACGCCGTACGCGCCGGCGTTGACGGGCACAGTCAGACCGTAGAGTTTTCTGGCGGCACCTCCGGTGCACCCTTGGCCCTTTGGAACGATGCGGGACATCGCGCCAATGTACAAGCAGTGCTGGACTCAGGTGACGTCGACGTTTTCGGCATGACCTGTTGCGACTTCGAGCGAACCCTCGAAGGGGATCCTGTGCTTAACCCTGAAGGAGAACCCACGCTTCTCCTCGAGGGCTACCAGCTCTGGTTCGACTACGCACTGGCCCAAAACCCGGATACCGAATTCTTCATCGGTATGCCCTGGATTGACTTTCCAACCGACTATGCGGATGCCGCCAGTTATGCAGACCTCTGGCACCGCTTCTATAACACTATTGTGCTGCATGCAGTAGACGACTTACGTGCGCAGTATCCGGGGGTGACAATTTATGCCATCCCTTACGGCATGGCGGCCCTTGAGTTACGCGCGCTGTTTGAAGCGGGTGAGTTGCCGGATGTGAGTAACCTGCAGGGCTCGAGCGATAGCTCTCTGTTCACAGACTACAAGGGACACGGTGGCCAGATCATCAAGGATCTGGCTGAGTTGATCTGGATGGACGCGATCTACGGCGTAGACCTCGATAAGTACGCCTACGACTCCGGCTACCAAACTGACCTGAAAGCGATCGCTAGGTCGATTATGGATGCACACGACCCAAAATATAACGGGCCTAATCGACAATCAACTCACTGATAAGACACGCCGATCTTCACGCTTTAAAGGCCTTGTCACAGGCTGGGCGCGCCAACAAGCGCTCGACATAGTCACTGAGGTTCGGGTAAGTCTCGTCATTGGTAACACCCAAACACTTGGTCCTGGCAGGCATGCCCCAGAATGTTGACGGCCGCTGAAAAATCGCCGATGAGGTAGTCCCTGCCCTCTATGGCTCGCTGCGTCAGGGGGATTCAAGCCAAGCTTCACGTTTGATGTTGTCAACCAGCAGGCCCAGCGGTTTTCTCTTGCGTCGGACACCAGCATTTAGGCGGTCGTGGCCTGGGGTGCCTATGGTTCAGGTTTACCTTAAGACAATTTCACAATTCACATTTTTGCTGACGATGGTGGTGGCTCTCCTGAAGTCGTTCCACTGATCGAGTTGCCTGGCGTTGCTGTCGTGCGCGTAGACACTGAAGGACTTGAACTAGGAACTGATCCGATCTACCAATACACGTTTAACGTTGCCGCTCCGATAGCCCTGATGGGTTCCACTGACTACTGCCTATGTGTATTCAACAACACGAGTCTCGCTGAGTCATGGAGTTGGGCTAAGGGCGCTACTACCAACGATCTCCGGTGGAGTTTTGATGCGGATGGAAACGTATGGTTGTGCCCCACAACCCGATAACTTGGCGTTTGAATTGCACGATGCTCCTATCGCTATTCCGCAGCCGAGTCCGACTACGCCCTCACAGCCGGTGCCGGCAATGCTGGTAGGTTTATTGTTGGCACTGATTCTCAGGTTTATCGCTATCGCACGAGTGTTCGCAAATCGCGGCCGGTAGCAAAAGTACGAATGCAGCTCCTCCGCCCTAATGTCCACTATTGGCACAAAGCGGACATTCGAATCATCTCAAAATCGCGCTCAAATAAGGTCTCCTTTGAGGTGGCCGCGGTCGCCCGCTTCATCGCTTTCGCCTGAGACATGACGTCGATCTACTCTTGTTCCAAGAGCCTCAATCATCACGGCTCTCATCGGATGTCTATTCGCGGCTCGCCATTTTTGCCATGTCATAGGCGCCAGAGTTTCCGGCCAGCAGTGAACTGACGAAGCTGGAGAAAGGCTGGTCAAACGCTTCACTGCCGCCCATTCGCCAGAACCATTGTCCGCCATCTGAACCCAAGATGCTCCGGATGTCGGCACACACAATGTTCCATTGTGTTGCCGGAAGTAACGGGTCTTCGTGGAGCTGGTGCATCACCGACCAGAGATTTGCGTACTGGCCCATGTACATCATGAACTGCATGCGCTTGTCTTCCGCCAGTTCATCGGCGCTTTTCAGCCCGCGCCGCCACACAGAAGCATTGGCTTCACTCTGCGCAATCACCATGTTGATCTCTCCCATGGCGTCGACGAAGGCATACCGTGCTTCGGCCTGCGATTGTCGATTGATACTCCGTGTCTGAATAGCAAGATAGATCAGCGTAATCAGTACGGTCACTGAGCCCAGCAATTCGCCCATCGCACCTACAGCATCCCAGTTCATGGCCCACCTCCAATGTGTGATTCTTGGGCTCAGTCACTATACGGCCAAGCATGAGGTTATTTCGAGAGGTGCTGAGACGTTAGCGCTGCTTGTACTGTGTGGGGCAGTAGCCGCGCGAGACGTCCGGGCTGCGCAGGCTTCTGTGTTTGGTGTTCCGGCCTGACACGCGTGCGCGCCAGCGCTTGAAAGAGGCCGGTTTCAGCTGCCGCCGCATAAAGTTAATGACATCGCTCTCATCCAGCCCAAACTGCTGTTCAATAGCTTCAAAGGGTGTTCTGTCTTCCCAGGCCATCTCGATGATTCGCGATTGCTCGTCGTCAGAAAATGTCATAGCGGCTGAATGATTGTGAATTGATAGCAGAGAAAGATACGTGCGTGGCGTCTGATTGGAGCTTTAATGCGCGGGTGCACAACAAAAAACGGGGCCAGAAGGCCCCGTTTGAACTAACGCTCAGCGCGGTTTACATACGCTCAATGATCACTGCGGGCGCCATGCCACCCGCGGCACACATGGTCACCAGACCATACTTGCCGTCGCGACGCTCAAGCTCATCCAGAATCGTGCCGATCAGGATGGAGCCAGTGGCGCCAATGGGGTGACCCAGTGCCATCGCACCGCCGTTCACGTTCACTTTGTCGCGATCCAGGTTCAGGTCACGCTGGAACTTCTCGGAAACAACCGCGAACGCTTCGTTGATCTCCCACAGATCGATATCGTCTGGAGTCAGGCCAGCTTTCTCCAGCACTCGCTTGGCAGCCGGTACGGGGCCGTTGAGCATCAGAGTAGGGCAGTCGCCCATGTTGGCCATGGCAACGATCCGTGCACGTGGTTTCCAGCCCTGCTTCTGTGCGTAGTCAGGTGACGCCAGCACCACGGCAGCGGCACCATCAACCACGCCGGAACTGTTACCCGCGTGATGGAAGTGTTTGACCTCCAAATCCGGATACACCTGGTTAATCATCTTACGGTAGGTAGTACCTGTCTCGTCCAGCGGGAAGTCCGCCATGGCCTCAAAGGAGGGCTTGAGCTCAGCCAGGCTCTCTGCGGTCGTGCCAGGGCGCGGGAACTCTTCCTTATCGAGGGCCAGGCTGCCGTCGGTGGCGTACACGGGGATCAGGCTGCGCTCGAAGTAACCTTTCTCGATAGCGTTTGCCGCGCGCTTCTGCGACTCGGCTGCATGAGCATCCAGCGCTTCCCGGGGAATGCCTTCCTTAGACGCGATGGCATCGCCACATACACCCTGGTGAGGCTGCGGGTGGATGGCGCGCAGGGCTTCGTTGCCATTGTCCAGGAAGGGGTTGGGGGGCAGCCCGTCTTCGCCAAAGGTCGACATCATCTCGGCGCCGCCGGCGATCACCAGATCTTCTGAACCGGACATTACGTTCATCGCGGCAAGGTTTACCGAGGTAATGCCTGAACCGCAGAAACGGTCCAGCGTCACGCCGGAGGAGCGGATATCAAAGCCCGCTTCCAGTGCCGCCATACGAGCGAGGTCGCCTGACTGACGGCCACGCTGGGAGCTGGTACCAAAAATCACGTCGCCCACTTCTTCTGTCTTGATGCCATTGCGCTCAACAATCGCTTTCAGGACAGTGGCACCCAGGTGTTGTGGGTGTTGGTCGGCCAGTGATCCCTTGCCTTTTTTGCCAATGCCACGGGGTGTGCGGCAGGCGTCTATGATCCAGGCTTCAGCCATGGTTGCTCTCCTTATTTACCTTTCCAGTTGGGGGCGCGCTTCTCGGCGAAGGCAGTGGCGCCTTCAATGGCATCTTCGCTGGTGAACACGGGCATAACGATGTCGTTCTGCTTGCCGAACATTTCGTCGGTATTCCAGTCCTGTGCAGAGGCCACAACGCGCTTGGAGGCGGCTACGGCCAGCGGGCCGTTGGCTGCGATCTTCGCAGCCAGAGTCTTGGCGCCGTCCAGTGCGCTACCCGAGGCAACTACTTCGTTGATCAGGCCCAGTTCTGCAGCACGCTGTGAGCTGATGAAGTCGCCTGTTAGTGCCAGTTCCATAGCAATGCGCGAGGGAATCTGCTTGGGCAGTTTTACCAGGCCGCCTGCGGCGGCTGCGAGGCCACGCTTCACTTCGGGAATGCCAAATTTTGAATCATCCGCGGCTACGATCAGGTCGCAGCTGATGGCCAGTTCAAACCCGCCGGCCAGTGCGTAACCTTCAACGGCCGCAATCAGTGGTTTCGCGCACAGGTACTCAGTCAGGCCCGCGAAGCCGCGGCCTTCGATATTTGGTGTTTCACCGCTCACGAACGCCTTCAGGTCCATACCCGAGCAGAACGTGCCGCCAGCGCCGGTGAGTACACCGACGCGCAGGTCCGGATTGCTCTCCAGTTCGTCAATGGCAGCGGCAACGCCTTCGGCCAGCGCCTTGTTCGCGGCATTCTTGGCCTCTGGGCGGTTCAGGGTGATGACAAGTACGCCATCTTCGGCGCTGGTCAGTACGACATCGGACATGGTGTTGTCTCCGGTTAGGTTAATCGATCAGTGATACGCCGAACTGCGCCAGGGGCTCAACCATTGCGCCCTTGGCCTCGGCTTCAGCGCTGGAGGCAGTGCCAATCAGCGCGCGTTTTTTGACGCCCTGCAGAATCGCCGCGAGGCGGAAGAAGCAGAACACCAGATAAAAATTCCAATTGTCTATGCCGTCGCGCCCGGTGCGCTCGCAGTAGCGTGCGATGTATTCCTCGTCGCTGGGAATACCAAAAGCCGCGCGGTCGATCTCGGCCATGCCTTTCATGCCGCCATTGCCGGGGAGCTGCCAGGCCATCACTTGGTATGCCAGGTCTGCCAGCGGATGGCCCAGTGTAGAAAGCTCCCAGTCCAGCACCGCAATAATGCGTGGCTCGGTGGGGTGGAACATCACGTTGTCCAGGCGGTAATCGCCGTGTACCAGCCCACTGACGCCGTCGTCTGCCGGCATATTCGCAGGCAGCCATTCAATGAGACGCTCCATGGCGGGGCTGTGCTCGGTTTCAGAAGCGCGGTACTGCTTGGTCCAGCGGCTTACCTGTCTCTCGAAGTAATTGCCGGGACGGCCATAATCAGATAAACCGACGGCATCCGGGTCTACCATATGCAGCGCTGCGAGAACGCGGTTCATGTCGTCGTAGATCGCCGTGCGCTCGTCGTTATCGCTAATCTCAGGCAGGCTGGGGTCCCAAAACACGCGCCCATCCAGGTACTCCATCACGTAGAACATGGAGCCAATGACGGAGTCGTCCTCACACAGGGCGTAGGTTTGCGGAACGGGCACATCGGTATCCGCCAGGGCTGAGATCACTCGAAACTCGCGATCCACAGCGTGTGCACTGGCCAGCAGTTCACCCGGTGGTTTGCGGCGCAGCACGTAATCACGGCCGCCCGCTGACAGTTTGAAGGTTGGGTTGGACTGCCCGCCGGCGAATTTCTCTGCGGATAGTGTGCCGCTGAAGCCGGGCACGGCCTCGGCGAGGTAGTCCTGAAGGCGGGATGTATCGAGGTTCTGTGTGCTCATAATAATCCTGGTGCAATAGCTGACTTCTGCACGACAGCGCGACAGTCTGTGTGCTGCCGCTGGTGCCGACAATGACAGCGGGCAACAAAAAAATAGACCACAAATGACAGTGCGCAAATTCCTGTACATGGCGCCTGATCACCATTGAGTAGGCGGCGCGCTGGGGATATGCTGCGTGCTCCCAATCGGTACAACAGGGTAAATAATGTATAAGGAATTGAAGGAAGCCTGGGCTGAGCTGACGGCGCCAGGACAAATGTTTGAAATCGCAGAAATTGATATTCGTGGTGTAACCAATCGCACTTACGCGAATGCGCCCGGAACACTGAAAGATGTGTGGGCGATGGCGGCTGGCCACGGTGACAAAGAGTACCTGGTCTACAAGGATGAGCGCTGCACTTACGCGCAGTCTCAGGCCTATGTCGCTTCTATCGCCAATTGGCTTGCTTCACAGGGCGTGAAGCCCGGCGATCGCGTCGCGATTGCCATGCGTAACTATCCCGAGTGGATGTTGGCCTACTGGGCAATCACTTCAATGGGTGCGGTTGTTGTAGGCATGAACGCCTGGTGGGTACCGCACGAGATGCATTACGGCCTTGAAGACTCAGCGCCCAAGGTCATGATTTGCGACGTAGAGCGCCTGCAGCGCTTTGAAGAGATTCGCGCAGACTTCCCCGACCTGATCGTCACTGCGGTGCGGCTGGAGAATGAGGCGCCTGAGGGTGTGATTGATTGGGTTGAGGTCATCAATAGCCCCGCCGAGATGCCGGCAGCCGATATCGATCCCGATGACGATGCCTGTGTGTTTTATACCTCCGGCACCACGGGCCGTCCCAAGGGCGCGCAGCTGACACACCGGGGCTGTGTTAACAACGTTATGAATTTGGTGTTTGCCAACATGGTACAGCCGCTGGCGCTGGCAAAGGCGAGTGGCAGCACTGATGCGCCGGCGGGTGAGGCTCCGGCTGTCTCCGCGCTGGTAGCCACACCCCTGTTTCACGTCACCGCCAATAACTGCGTTGCACAAACCGCCACGATCGCCGGCGGCAAACTGGTGCATATGTATAAGTGGGACGCGACAGAGGCCCTGAAGCTGATTGAGCAGGAGCAAATCACCACCTTCAGCGCGGTGCCTATGATGGCCCGTGAGGTGATGATGCACCCGGACTTTGAATCGACGGACACTTCATCGCTGAAGATGCTGGGTGGCGGCGGTGCTGCCATGCAGCCCGACCTGGTGGAGAAGGTCGGCCAGAAAATGGCGAACGCCCAGCCCGGCACCGGCTACGGCATGACGGAAACCTGCGGTGTGATTTCTTCGGTATCCTCAGCGTTCTTCCAGGACAAACCGACCAGCTGTGGTCCTCCCGTTCCCACGCTGGAAGCCAAATGTGTCAACGAGGCCGGTGAAACATTACCTCCGGGTGAGATCGGCGAGCTGTGGGTAAAAGGCTCCAACGTGATCAAGGGCTATATCAACCGGCCCGAGGCGACGGCTGAATCCATCACCAACGGTTGGCTGCACACGGGCGATGTGGCCTTCATCGATGAGGAAGGTTTCATCTTCCTGGTGGATCGCGCCAAGGACATGGTGTTGCGCGGCGGCGAGAATGTGTACTGCGCAGAGGTAGAGAACGCGCTGTTCAGCTATGACGGAGTTGCCGAGTGCGTTGCCTTTGCCGTGCCCGATGACCGACTTGGCGAGGAAGTGGGTGCCGCAATCTATGTGGCGCCGGGTGACACTGTGGATGTCGAAGCCCTCAGGGGTCACTGCAAAGGGCTGCTGGCACCGTATAAAGTACCGCGCTATGTGTGGTTGTTGAACGAGCCATTGCCGCGCAATGCCAATGGCAAGTTCCTGAAGCGCGAACTTCGCGACTCGCTGGCGGTAGAAGACGCTGCCTGATCGACTCTCAGTGCCTGCGTGTGCAGGCACTGTTAGTACAACTATCCAGGCGTGCTTGAGGCGCGCCTAGCTCTCTACAAAGGCGCGCTCAATTGCGTAGTGCGCCATCTTTCCCTGACGGGATTCCTCGAAACCATGACGATCCAGCAGGGCGCAGAAATCCTTGAGCATGCTTGGGCTGCCACACAGCATAAAGCGGTCCTGTTCGGGATCCAGCGCCTCCAACCCCAATGACTGCTGCAGAGTGCCACTGTCGATCAAGTCAGTGAGTCTGCCGGTGTTGCGGTAGGGCTCCCGGGTGACGGTGGGGTAGTACAGCAGTTTCTCTTTAACGGTCTCACCTAGGTACTCGTCCCGGGGCAACTCGTGATGGATGAGATCCTGATAGGCCAGTTCTGAGGCATAGCGGACGCCATGCGCCAACACGATATGGTCGTAGTTGTCGTAGATCTCAGGATCTTTGATGATGCTGATAAAGGGCGCTAAGCCAGTACCGGTACCCACCAGATAGAGGTTGCGTCCAGGTAAGAGATTGTCCTGTACCAGTGTGCCGGTGGGCTTGCTGTTTACGAGTACTTCGTCCCCGACCCGAATGTTCTGTAGCTTTGACGTCAGCGGGCCGTCCGGCACCTTGATGCTGAAGAATTCCAGCTCATCCTCGTAGTTGGCGCTGGCAATGCTATAGGCGCGCAGCAATGGCTTGCCTTCATCGGCAAGGCCAATCATGGTGAAGTGGCCATTCTTAAACCTAAAGCCCGCGTCGCGCGTTGTTCGGAAACTGAACAGGCGATCCGTCCAGTGATGCACTGAGGTGACTTGCTCGGTCCTTAGCTGTGCCATTTCGGGTGCTCATTTCATTGAATTCGGCATCATCATAGGGCTGTCCGATATATTGATAAAACGGTTAATATCGATAATATAAATCGTATTAATCGATATAGAAGTGTAGAGAACGACATGCGTTTCACGCTCAGACAACTACAGGTCTTTTTGGCAACCGCAAAGCGCGAGAACCTGTCGCATGCGGCACAGCAGTTAGCCATGTCGCAGTCAGCGGCTTCAGGTGCGATCAAGGAGCTCGAACGCCAGTTCGACGTGCAGCTGTTCGATCGCCGTGGAAAGCGCCTGCAGCTCAGTGAGCTGGGCCACCGGTTGCGCCCCGCAGCTGAGGATTTGCTGGCCCGAGCCGACGAGCTACAGGCCTTGCTGGAGGGCGATCAGGTCAGTGGCCGCCTCAAAGTGGGTGCCAGCCTTACCATCGGTAATTATTTGGCAGTGCCCATTCTTGCAGATTACCGCCAGGCTTACCCCGCAGTGGATGCCAGCCTGGAGGTGGCGAACACGCGAGACATCGCTGAGGCCGTGGCGGATTTTCAGCTGGATGTAGGGTTGATTGAAGGGGAGTGGTGGCACCCCGATCTTGAGGTTACGTCCTGGCGCGAAGATGAACTGCAGGTGTTTTGCGAGCCCGAGCACCCACTGGCGCGAAAACGCAGCGTCGGCGACAGAGAACTCATCGAGGCGCAGTGGATTGTGCGCGAGCCGGGTTCGGGAACCCGCCAGGTGTTCGATAGGGCCATGCACGACATTCTCCCTCAGCTACAGATAAGCCTGGAGTTGCAGCATACTGAGGCGATCAAGCGCGCGGTGGAGGCGGGTATGGGGCTGGGCTGCTTGTCGCGCATTAGCCTCGAGGATGCATTCAAGCGCGGCTCGCTGGTGCCGCTTAGGGTGCGCGGTCGAGATTTCACACGACAAATGTCGATTGTTACCCACCGCAGGAAGTACCATGGCAGGGCATTTCAGCAATGGCTGGCCCTGTGCCAGGAGTATCGTTCTTGAACACGTTGATTCAACCGATTAATACCGAGCAGCAGGCCGAAGTCAGGCAGGAGACTCAGCGCTACATCGCCTTGGCGGGGGAACTGCTTGATCGGGAATTCGCGCCCATCGAGGTGAAGTTTGACCTCTCGGGTACCACTGCCGGCATGTTCAAGTTTGACGGTGAGCGCAGTCTCATCCGCTACAACCCCTGGATCTTCGCCAAGTACTACGAGGAAAACCTGCACGACACCGTGCCGCATGAGGTGGCGCACTACATCGTGCACAGCATTAAGGGTAACCGCCGCTTGAAACCCCACGGGCGGGAATGGCAGTCGCTGATGCAGGCGTTTGGCGCCAACCCCTCAGCCACGTTTAAACTGGATCTGGAAGGTATCCCGCAGCGAAAGCAGCGTACCCATGATTATCACTGCGGGTGTCGCTCACACGAAGTCTCTACCACCCGTCACCACCGAATGCAGCGCGGTGCAACGTATCTATGTCGCTATTGCAATGGCCCGCTGAAATACCGCGGTGAGCAGGGTGCCAGCGAGGTCGGGTAGTTTTGCCGGCCTGAAAGCGCAGGCTTACTGATCGATCGCGAACTCTATGCCGCTGACGCGATTGGCTTCATCGGTGGCATCCACCCCATCGATAACCGCCCGGTCCGCATCCAAACCCGTATCGTTCACGAGGAAGGCTTTGGCATTGGTAGCCCTGGCCAGTGCCAGATCAGCCAGGGTGCTGTCATCCACGGGGTAGGTTGCCAATACCGCATCGCGCTGCGCGGAGTGGGTCGGTGTTTCATCGGTAGCGTTGTCCAGTCGCTTGTAGCGCCGTTCAACCGCGGCCAGGAATCGATCACTGCGAGCGTCGATGTCGTCCTGGCTCAGGCCATCTGCCATTAGGTCAGCGTTGAGTGCCGCCACCTGCATGCGCCTGCCATCGCTGTCCCTGTTGAACCGCCCTTTGATGATGAGTTGCAGCGAGGGTCGTTGCTCCAATGCGCCGGCCAGTTCGGTGAGCTTAGTCTTGCCGCGCTCATCCAGATCGGGAGAGCCGGCGTTATACACCACGCGCTCAAGGTCGTCTTCGGTGCCGACCAGATTGGCCAGAAGGGAGAAAGGCGCGGTGACCGCTTTGGTGATCAGATTGACAAACGCACCGACGATCACGCTCCCTATGGAGAACTGCGGATCGGCCAGGTCGCCGCTGACTGGCACCGCCAGATCAATAACGCCGTTGATGTCAGTGAGCAGTGCCAGGGCTAGTTCAATGGGCAGGTCCACGGCGCGGTCGCTCTCGACCCGATCACCCAGCTTTAGCTGGTCCACCACCACCTTGTTGTCGCCTTGCAGGCGGTTGTTTTCCAGCGAGTATTCGAGGTCTAGGTTCAGCAGGCCACGTTCTATGTCGTAGCCCGCATAGGTGCCGGAGTAGGGGGTTAGCAGTACCAGGTCCACACCTTCGAAGGTCAGGCCCATACCCATCTCAGGCTGCTCTGCAAAGGGTTTCACGGTGCCGCCCAGGGTCACCGGGGCATAGCCCTCAACTGAACCTTTCAGGTCAACCGCGAGTGTGCTGGCGGGGTCTGTCGACAGTCCGGTGATGTCGCCGTTCAAGTCGCCGATCACGGCCTGGAAATTGATCGGCAGCGATTCGTCTTTAAAGTTGATGGAGCTGTCGGAGATCACGATCTCAGGCACACTGACCTGCCATCCGGGCGCTTCATCTGCCGGGTTCTTACCAGCCAGTTCAGCGTCTGATTCAGAGGGGGACTGCGCTTCACCGGACGAGTCTTCATCTTCCTCGGAGTTGGATTGCAACAGGCGCTGGCTGTTGATGGTGCCATCTTCGCGGATATGCAGCCTGCCGGTGTAGCCATCCAGTAGCAGCGTCTGCGCCGTAACGGTTTGGCCAACGATGTCGACGTTAAGGCCGCGCCACCGGAAAGAGTCCCAGCCGCTAATGGCGTCCGTTTCTTCATGGATCACAACCTGCAGTGTGTCGACCTCTCCCTCTAACTGCGTGTTGGTAGGATTAAACTCTGAGAGCGCCACTGTGCCTTTGAGTGAGGTGTTGCCGCCGCGAATCTCGGCGTTCAGCACCTCCGGTATCAGAGGGGCAAACAACTCCAGGGGCAGCGCCTGCAAGCTGTAGTCGAAATTGCCATCACCGCTGCCGATGTGCAGTTGGCCTTGCACCGCGAGCTGACTCTGGTCATTGACGACCAGTGCCAATGTCATGGGGCTGGGACCTGCCGCAGGCCAATTAATATCCGTTGCCGTTGCCTTGATGCCTCGCACCTGTGTTAGTGCGGGTTTGGTCATCTCCGAGCGCCAATCAATGGCTCCGGCCCGGTTCTCGAACTTGGCCAGCGCAACGGTCCACTCGGGTGTTTGCTGCGTGGGCTGTGGTTCGGGATCAGCGGCCGTCCCAGATTCATCGTCGGGCAATTGAACGTCGAACAGGTCAACCAGACTGACGCGCTCTTCCTCGCTGAAGCCGCTCAGGCTGATGCCATCAGTAGTCAAGCTGTCGACAGTGACGCTGCTTGAGGCGCTGTCGATCTCAATGCCAGACACCTTCAACGACTCCATGCGGGTATAGGTGTCGGGTAGTGCTGCGCGGTCAATAGGGAGGATATTCAGATTGTCGATAGAGACAGTGCCTTGGCTCAGCGACCAGATTGGCGTGTCGGCCCAGTTGATGCTGTAGTGAGCCTCAACTGCAAGCGTGCCACTGTCCACTTCAAAGGCCAGCCAGGGCTTGGCATAGCGCCAGGGCGTACGCAGCTGCGCATCGGATAAGACAACGCGTCCCTCACTCATGGTGCCCGGTATAGAGAGGTCGCCTTCCCAGTAGAGCCTGCCGCCGGCTTCTGCAGTCACCTCAAGGCGGTAGGGCTGGCCTGCTTCTTTCAGGGTAGAAAAGTCCCGCACCGCGATGGCCAGATCATCCCAGTGTGTTTCGTAAGCGGGCGATCGGGTTTCGTCTGAGGTTGTTAGGCGGCGCGCGTGTAGTACCAACTCGCCGATGCTGATGCCGGGAATCTCTGTGGTTTCACTGGGAGCGGCGTCTGTATCTTCACTGGTGAGTAAATCGCTGATGTTGAAGCTGTCTGCGCCTGTGCGGCGCAGGATGCCATGCAGGCCCTGCAGCTCGATGGCATCGAACACCCAGCCCTTGCTCACCAGTGACGCCAGCGACAGGTTAACGTCCAAGGTATCGAAGGCCGCGAATAGCCGGTCTTCGTCATCGGGTTCTGACAGTTCGAGCTTGCGCACTTGCAAGTTCAGAGTGAAGGGATTGAACAGTATCAACTCGGTACGCAGTGTGCGGTCGAGTGCGTCCCGGGCCAGCGGCGGCGCGGCGAAGTTCATTGCCGGCATGATCACCAGTAGGCACAGCACCACGTAAATCAGGTACGTGGTGGCAATCCATTGCAGAAAACGAAGCGGCTTCATAGGTGGCTACGTCAGCTCATCGAGTGGCAAAGAGTACATGATTTCTCGGGCTTCACCAGTGCCCCCATCAGGCGCCTCAAAGTCCTTTGCGATAGCTATAGGGCGTAACGCCTGTCCACCCTTTGAAGGCGCGAATAAATGCGCTGGATTCCGAGAAGCCGGCGCGGTGCGCGATCTCCTCGATGCTCAGACTCTTCTTGCCAAGAAAATACAGGGCAGTATCGCGCCGCAGTTGGTTTTTGATGTCCTTGAAGGTGGTGCCCTCTGCCGTGAGGCGGCGGCGCAGGGTTTGCGGGTGCACGTCGAGATCGGCAGCAACATCTGCCAGTTCCGGCATGTGCACCAGGTTGTGCCTTACGCGATCGCGCACCTGCTGGGTCCAGCTGTCCTGATCGTACCGCTGGGTGAGCAGTATCAGCACAGGGTGACGCAGGAAGTGCCTGAGTGACTGCTGTGTCTGTTTGACGGGCTTGTCCATTACGGCTCGCGGCATGATCAGCTCCGAATCGGGCTGTTCGAAGGCCACGGGATTGGCCAGAAACATTCTGCGGTAGTCTTCCTGGGTGGCCGCCGGGGTGTAGCTGAGATTCACCTGCAGCAGTGGCAGGTGCTCTTGTGCCAGCCAGCTGCAGAATCGATGGCAGTTAAACAGGTACATTTCCACCAGGTTGGCCGAAGCCGCATCGATGTCACCCACCAGCGTGATGCTGCACGTGTCGCCCTCTGCTTCAAAGCGAGTCTGCAAGTCCAATTCGAATAGCTGGAAGAATCGACAATAGCGACTCATCGCCTGCCCCAGCGTCTCGCAACCGATCACCGCGTGACACATCATGTTCCAACAGCCGACAGGAATGCGGCGAGACCCATAGCCCAGCGACTCGTCGTCCATGGCAACCATCGCGGCAACCTGCAGATCGGCGTACCGCTCCATGGGAATACGGGCGCTGTCATCCCGCAGTAGGCGAGGTGAGATCTGACAGTCCCGCAATAATTGGCTTGGATCCAGGCCGGCACTGACAGCGTTGGCCAGTACACGGCGGGCAAACGCCACAGAGATTGACGGATTACGCATGCGCTAAGCCTGCCTGCTGCCCACGTTCATTTGCAGTGGCTGGTGATTGACGGATGCTACTCGGTTTCGGCCACCCTGTTTTGCGGTATACAGGGCCTTATCCACATCGTCATAGAGGGCGTCGATATCTACCTCACCGATGGCAGCGCTCACGCCAAGACTCAGTGACAGGGCGATTCGCTGTTGATCCACCAGGATGGGGTAGTCGGCCAGTGACTCCCGTACCCGTTCGGCGAGTACGCGCGCGGACTCAAGGTCGGTGTTGGGCAGGATAATCAGGAACTCGTCACCACCGGTACGCGCAACCACATCGCTGTTGCGGCAGATGTGCTCCAGGGCACGCGCGATCTGTTGAATAACCCTGTCGCCTATTTCGTGACCAAAGGTTCCGTTAATGGTTTTGAAATGGTCGATATCAACCAGCACGGCAGCGGTGGAGTGCGCGTGCCGCGCCGCCGCCGCCAGTGTTAAGTGCAGTGACTCGTCCAGCCCGCGACGGTTCGGCAAGCGAGTGAGTGGATCCTGTGTGGAGAGCTGCGAGAGCTGCTGCTGGAACTCGATCAAAACACTGGCAAGGAAGCCCACCACGACCAGCGCGTAGTAAACACCGTGCAAGGCAAACTGCAGGTCCCGGGCCTGGCTGCTGTCCAGCCCCGCCAGTACACCGGAGGCCGATGCGGCCATACCCA
>SPKZ01012042.1_pt1 | contig 15256 bp, 18 predicted proteins | sample 2456571 | NCBI WGS metagenome assembly SPKZ01 (sample SAMN11192286, study PRJNA482655) | marine metagenome | biome: ENVO:00000447; feature: ENVO:00000244|ENVO:00000211|ENVO:00000569|ENVO:00002023; material: ENVO:00002151; isolation source: ocean water from marine abyssalpelagic zone ...
ACTGGTTATGGGTAGAGGTGGATTTGAGCGATTTAAAAGGTAAACCTCAACGTATTAACATCAGCCTGCCTGATACTCTAATCAGGCGTGTTGATTCGTTTGTTGAAAAATCCGGAAAATTTAAGGATCGCTCACACTTTCTTGCTATTGCAGCACAGAATGAAATAACTCAGCAATAATGTTTTTTGCATCCTCATACCAATCATTGCGACTTTGGTGGTTTTGGGGATGGTTTAAATTCTGGAAAAAGATTCGGTTCAGGCCTCCAACCTTGCCCCTTAAAAATTGGGGTTATTCCTTCGAATTCTAATTTTACCAAACTGCTTATCAAAAACTGGCAAGTGATTGGCCATGGCTTTCACCAGCTGCTCTTTAGCAATACCAATCTCAATGCTTGCACGAAAAAGAGTGCCTTTGGTTTGCTCTAATATCTGATCGTCAGTAAAGACATCGTCAAAAGCAAGCTGCTCACGTAAACGACTAACTAATTCTGACACTGTGAAACCTCATCTGCGATCGCATCATTCCAGCAACTTAATGCCATATGAACATTATCATCATCAACACCGCCCATAACGGACTCATAACGATGAAGGGTATTTGATAAGGTCGGGTCGTAACTACATTTGCAAGCGACCCAAACCTCACAGCCATCCTCTGCGACTTGATCAGAGAAAGCGGTGAACACTGTATTATTGCTGCACTTTGGGCAATGAGTTACCTGGTTATTAGCCTGAATCTTAAAACGGCGTGCACTCATAACCTACACCTCAGCCAAGTTAATCGGAGCAATCTGGCCCCAACGTGTGTCTAAACACTGCGGATCTAACCAACCCCGTGCAATCTTCATCAAACTGCTCATGCCGGTTAAGCCCTTCGCTTGCAGTTCAGCCCAAAGCCCCTGCTCGCCGCCGTTGTTTTGTTCAGACTGGTTACTGTTCGGAGACGTTTTTAACCATGAAATAACTGATAATAAAATATGCTTTTGTTCAGGGGAGATTTGACCATTGTTATATATAACATGTTCTATATTTTCTCCCCCCTCGCTACAAAGCCCGTCGTTACTAGCATTAACGGTATTTTTAACGGCTAAAAACGCTGCAATTTGGCTCGAAACATCGCGGTTGTCGTCGTGATATTCGGCTAGCTCGTCCTGAATCATGCTGTTTTGGCCGATGGTGATGCGAGCGTTGATGTAGAAATTTAGCTGGGCAAATTTTTCTTCGTTAAACTGGTAATACTGCACACCGTTCAACTTCTTAGACTGCACAATAGGTGCAAAACGCTCTAAAATCGCTTTAACGAATCGAGTGGCGCAGGTTGGGTGTTGCTCAGACTGTGGACCAATGCGTAATGCGTTGTATTCGTTCCATGCTGCGTCGCTGGCGGTGAAATGGTTCATTACCTTGCGGCAATTTTCAATACTGTAGTCACCCGCCCCTGTGAGAACATCTAGGCCCAGTGTCTTAAATACAAACTGCAGTTTATTCCAACGTTGCATTGTCATTTTTCGCTGAGTAATAACAATCTGCTGCTCTTGTTCCCAATTTTCGATTTTAGCTGCGGCTTCGTAGTCAGCCTGAATCATTTCAAGGCGTTTAACTTTTACCAAACCGTTGGCATAGTGAAATTTGATTGAATCAGCATCTACGGCCACCCCTAGATTGTTTTCAATCTCGTAGCGCACCATCATGCGGTTTTGCTCTTGCGAAACGAATTCTGCTTTTTTCAGTTGTTTGTATTCATCTTCTGTGGCGGTTTTAGTATTCATTACCAGGTGTTCGCGTTGGGTTTCGAATAATTCTTTACCCATGGCTATCATTTCAGCGCCCTGCTCGGCTTCTGCTTCATCGACCTGCATGCGGCTAATTTTCCAGCCCTCGGCCGCGAATAGCATTAACGCGTGGGCAATATATGCACTGCGTGAACGTGCTTCGGCATTACGAACATTCAAATACATATCATCAAACGGGGTTTTCTCAATAGCGATCGAAGTCGATGATTCTTCCCAGTTCATATCAACCGCGCTGTTTTTATATGCCTCGACCAAACCTTCAAATAGATTCTCTTGGTCAACCGCGACGCCGTTATGAGATGGCTTAAACCCAACCATAAACTGTTTAGCGTTACGATCGCGACGAATCATCTGCAAAATATCAGAAGGAACAACAACACCATGGAACAAACCAAAGTGCTCAGCGAATGAAGAATCTCTATTCGTAATAGAAACACCGGAAGAGATTACTGGGCTATATATAAGCACATCATAATCAGCCGCAATCACATTCGGATCGTTAGAGAATGCCAACTGGTCAGCATCACCCTTGGTTTCACCCGTCATTAGCAGAATCTTAGCTTCTGGCCATACCTGGCGAATGTTCATTTCTAACTCTGCAGCTTTCTTTGCATAGTCAGTGGCCACCAAAAAACGGCTTTTACGACGTGCCGCTTTCATAATTTGCTCGTATACGAATTCAGTATTTGAGCAATAGTTAATGTTTAGATCGATCGCAGGGGATTCAACGTGAATGATGTTAATCATTTCACCGGGTCTAGCCTGCTCTAAAAATTGAACCAGAGAATCATTGGCATCGGCATCAGCTAGCAAAACCTTGTCAGCATTACGCGCGGCTTTTAATAATTTGTTATAGGCACGTACTGGGGCATGAATCGCATCCTTACCACCCATGCAATGGCGTAAAACCTGAGTTGCTTCATCAATACAAAGCAGCTCGTTCTTATCGAAAAACTGATTAAACTTGGCATGAATGATCGAATTAACGCAGCTTACCAGCTTGGTAAAGTGATAAACCATCGACTCATCAAGATCTTTGTAGTGCATTAAATCCAGTTCATTAGCCATTTGGTTAGCCAATGTAATACGGTGAACAATCATTGCAGCACCGTTTTGCGTTTCACGCATTAGCGGGCCCATAACCGCTTGGGTTTTACCCGAACCGTGTGACGCTTTCAAAATAGTACAGCCACGCAGACCTTTAACCATGTCTAAAACACTGCTTGGAATAACTGGGTGGCCATTTTCGTTGATGACGGCTTTTACGTTGATGTAATTAACATTCGGCTGAGCCTTCACATCATCAGAAAAATTCTTAGTAGCTGCCGCATCTAAAAAGCGACGTTTAACCAGGCGAGTTAAAAACTTAGATATCTGTCGACGATCAGGGCGAGTAACATTTAAATGCGCAGGTACCGCAGCCATAACCGCGTCCATTACTTGGGTACGGTCCATAGAGTCAGGAATATACATGGCGCCTGCAGCAACGGCTTGATTAGCAATCTTCTTCCAGCTCTTATCGCCAGCCAATGCCAAATGCTGCAGCTTGTTCTTCAGCATGTTCTTATCAGCCACTAACTTATTAGTGCCACGGCCCCACAACTGCTTGGCCATTAACTTTTGGCCGCCTAGCATTTCTAAATCGTTGAAGTCGGTTGGCTTACTTTCAATAGAAACATCATCAAATGTTGGGTAAATAACTTTCACGCCTAACTTACCCTGCAGCTCTAATGCCGCCGATAAGCCCGCATTGCCCTTGCCTTCTAACCACTTAAAGTGATCGTTATCGGCAATAATTGTATGATTCTTTGCAGTAAAGCGTTGCTGATAATGAGGAACAATACGGTTTAAACCGTTTTTATCGATACAAACAATAACGGCCAAATCGTTGTGACCTTCGGCCATCGCTGTTTTGAATGCACTTACACCCGTAATCCAACCCTCAGAATACTGAATGTTTTGGGCTTTATTAACATCACCCATAATATAATGCGCTTCGGTGGTATCGGTACCGGTGGCGTGAGCTTTAAAACCATTTTCATAAATACGCTGATGGCCAACATAACCACCTGAGAAATCTTGCAGTGGAATTGCCAACCAGCTGCGTTCACGTTTAAAGCCAACGCGCTTATCCATTTCTTTCTTAGTAACAATGGCTAAACCGTCCATCGTTGACAATACATCAGCGCCCATACCCTTCTCAACTGGGTAAGGATGAGCCGTGATCGCTTCGATAGAAAAATCACCCTGCTGGTATACGTGTTGGTAAATGGCGCGGTTTTGAATTTTGTGCTTTTCAGCGATACGCTCTAATTTTTCAGCGTGGGCTTTTTTCTGGTCTTGCTCAGCTTGGCGAACAGCTCGCTCAGCATTAATGCGGTCACGTTCGATGTCTGATAAAAACTGGCCCCCTTCGCGCTCGTATAATTCGATTAACGCGGCATAGCCATTCCAGATTTCAGTACCATCAACATGAGAAGTGAATTGAACAACAGGATAGCGAACACCGTTGCGAGCCTCACGCCAGTTTAATTCCATAAAGTGGCGTTGCTTAGAATCGGTATGTTTAACGTCTTTGTTTTTCAGCATCTTACCGGGAATGAATCGATCAGTATTCGATTTGTTCCAGTCGATCTTAACCATAGAAGCTGTTGAAGATAAGTCGAAGCTAAATTCATTGAACCAATCACAAGTGTTGTCGGCTTCACCGAAACGCTCTTTCCAGAATCTAACTAAACCTGCACGCTGATTATCCATCCTCTTCCCTTTGCGTATTTACGCGAAACCGCATAACCGTTTTTACGGTTTATCGTATTTGCGTATTGGCATATGGAAACAAGAGGACTATAATAAGATCCATAGTGTTTCCAAATGCAAAATGAACTGTGCTTTTGAACACGTTTTAAATCCGGTCCTTGTAAAACCGGTGCATTATCTAAAAAGCCGCTGCTTCCAACAGCGGCTTTTTTTTTGGGTATAACCTTTCGAGAGTAACACATCGCGCTGGTTATGCCTATTTGATCAAAAAACGACCAAGTATATTCCTAAAAATGCTGAAAGCAGCCTCCGGTTAAGAGACTGGATTCATATTAGCGCGAAATCGTTCTATTGTTAAATTTTAATTGCTTTATATATCGAATACTTGAAAGCCAATGACTTGGCCTTTGACGTCGGGGTCTTCTGAGAGGACTTCATGGGGAAAATTGGGGTTTAGGTAGTTGAGAATGTGTCGTCGCCCATCTGTTTCGTATCGGGCAATGACCAGGGATTCTTCAATTCTGAAAACGTAGTCTTTACCGCTAACCAGATTTTCACAGGGTGCGACAATAACGTGTCCACCGATGTAGTAGCTGCGGCCACTAATGGATTCCATAGAGGAATTGGTGACCTCTAGTGCGTAGGTTCCGTTCGGCAAATTTGTCGGAATAGCAACGGTTTCAGATGTTCGATCGCCGCTAGAATTCCGCACCACTGCTGGCTGATGGTCCATTGGCTCTGCTACTTCACCACCTTCTGCTTCGCGAACGATATCAGCAATAGATAGATTTAGCGCTTTGCAAATGGCATCCAGAATTCGGAAGGATACAGCCTTGGGCTTTCTCTCTAATTGTGACAAGTATCCATTCTGCAAAACATAGTCAGTTGCAGCGCACAGGTCTTCCTGAGTCATACCCGCAGCAATGCGGTGACGTTTAATAATCGGGCCAAAATCGGAGAAATCTTTCATATATGTATTTTTACCCCATTTCGTCATTATTGGCCTCGTTAAAGATTGCATTTCAATTTAACTATAGTTAATATTGTGATCGAAATTTGTTCGATAGAGCGAATAAGTTCCTAGCTTGGGTAATTAGGGATGCTAAATAACTGATAAGGGGTTATCGGTATGAAAAGAGAAGATCAAATCATCATGGATGTGACGCGAGACTACTTGCAGCATTCCAACGATACACAGCGCACTTTTGCAGAAACAAAACTTTATCCGCTTCTAGAAGAAGATGGATGCATCTTGGCGCGTACGCCTCGCACGATCGATGATTATTCAAAACGCATCGCCAACATGCAGAACCAATTTACTCGCGTAATGAATGAGACCTTGCTGTTTCCGCTTTCTTGGAAATGGCCTTGGATACATGCGTTACCAGATCCATACCAGGCACGTTGTATTCAAGAGATTAATTCTCTAATTCCATCAGTGACGCCAAGCGCGCACGGAGCCAGCACAACAAGCGACCTTGCTCGTTATTGCATTGAGTCGGGCCAAGCGATTGCTGCACTGACAATTATTGCCGCAGACGGCGTATATGACGCCCATGACAATATTGATGATGTGAAGAATGCGCTGAATGAGCTGTATGACGCTCGGGATCATGCCCAGTCGATCATTTCTCAAATAGAAAAAGCCACTGGTGTTCGTGTGGTTCGTTCTGAAAAGCCGCGTGGCATAACGGTTACGCAAACGACCACAGTTGAATCTTAGCCGAGGCTAAACCATGGAATGGACTTCTGATAATCAAAATACCCGCAAGGCCGACGTTCGGTCAGCGATACGCAGTGCGTATACAGAGTTGCTTGAGGTAGGTAAGTCGTTTGATTACAGCGATATTCGCGTTCAAACCAGTACACCAACATCAGCGCCCATTCCAAAGTGTGTTCGTTTAGAAGAAACCGAGATCATTCGTGTGATTCGAGTATTACAGCCAGCCGAGTCTGCTTGGTTACGTTATTGCTATGGCGCAACCGAAAGCCGTGGCGGTTCACGATCGATGATGGACGAATGGCAAGACATCGAAACCATATCCAAATGGTTATGGAAAAAGCATCTAGCAACCCTAGAGAAGCCACTGAGCCCAGAAAAGCACGGACGCTTAATGGGTTTTGTATTACCAGCCTTACAGCAAATACAGCGTGAAATGAACACAGGCGGTCGCTTGTACACTATAACGCGTTTATTAGAGCTGACCGCTGGTACGGTTGGCGCGACTGAGAATTGTTGGAAACGCGACTGGCATCCGCATTGGAAATCGTTGTGCGCCCTACTCCGCAAACTAGACCATGAGTCGTTGTTGTTTTGCATTAGCGCACTGAATACAGATCAAAAGCGTAAAAACGCAAACGCGTTAATACGCGAAACCGCATAGGCTTAAAGATGATTACAGTAGATTGGAAAAATCCTTCAACGGTACCGGAAGTTGCACCAGGCACGGAAGAGATTTTCTGGATAGCAGTGCAGCATAAGGACGGAAAGATAACGACATGCCATGCGCTTTATCAGAATCGCCCATTGGTCGATGAAGAGCATGAGCTTTATAGCGACTGTTTGCGTAATACAGACGGTGAGGCTGTGGAGTCGATTGGCTGGGTTGAGGACCAGGTTCATATTGAGTTTGATAATTTCTATACGCCTTTTGACTTTGATGATGAATGCAAGCTGGTTGGCTGGGCTGAGTATGAGTTTCCTGAGTTTGGAGTGTCTAGCAATCTAACGTTGAAGGCTGTTAAGGCCTCTGCTGTTCAAGATTTCGCGGGTGTTTTGGTTGGCGCAATAGAGAGTAATTTTGTGTGTGATTTAAAGGATATGACCAACGATGTATTTTTGGCGATAGCTCAAGATCATGCTAACGATATAAGAAAAGCATAAAACCGCATAAACGTATAAGCGTATAAGCGTATAAACGCAAAACCGTATTTAATAACAGGGAAGCAATCATGCTATTCAAGAAAGTCACCGCTTTTAACATCGAAATGCCGCTGGATGAATTCAGCGGTGTTATTCCACTGAATCATCAGGTTTGGCGCGAGTCTATTCGCAGTGCGGCCATGGTTCGCCACTTTCGTGAGTTGACCGAGCATCAACAAACGGGTTCTGGTTGGGAACAGCCGTTTAAGACGCTAAATGAAGAATATTCCATTCCAGAATTAGAGCAGAACTTAATTCTTCTATGCTACCGCACCGATACGCGCAAAATTGCCATGGCCGGTATTAAAGAGCAGGTACAGCGAAAGGTTGCCCAAATTGAGCGCGCTGAGGCCCGCAAGGTTCGCAAGCTTGAGCGCCAAAGCTTTGAAGATGACATTATTCAGCAGATCCTACCTTATACGCCAGCCACGCCAGCCCGCACCTTGGTTTTGATTGATACGGCTCGCAGAACCATTTTAATCGGGTCCAGTTCTGACAATGTGACCAGCGATATCCGCACCGAGTTGTCGAATAACATTCTGCCAGCGTTTGAAGTGAAAGAGCAGACCGTTCGCCCTCGCTTGTTGGTGCCTGTGTTTTGTAAATCATCGGCCCCTGCGTTGATGAGTACCTGGTTATTGGATCGTGAAGATGATTTGGCTGAAATGCCTGCAGGTATGAGTGCTGGTAGTTCAGTGTCGTTACGCCGTGATAAGTCGAAAAACGTGGTGGTGACTGGTCAGTCGTTGGATTGTGAGACGGTTCAAAATGCCCTGCGTGATGAATATGAGCCGTTTAAATTGCCTGTTTCGATCATGAAAGGTGATGTCCCAATGGGTGATATCACGCTGGATGAATACGGTAGCTTTGACCAGATCAAGATGACGGATGAGTTTAAGCCGATCGCAGCCGATGTGGATGGCAACGTGGAAGATGCCGCTTTTAACCAGATTTTAACGGATATGACGCTGACTTCGTTGAATTATCACTATGTTGCCGGGGTTGTGCATGAGGCCTTTGGTACCGTTCCGTTTGGTTGCGCTGCTGACCGTATGAACCAGTTAATGGAAAGGATAGGGGCTTCGATCGAAGAGGTTCGCGTGAAAGATGTGGATTTGAGCAAGCCACAGGTTGCGCCAGAAGAACAAACCGCATAAACGCAAATACGCGAAAACGGTTAGCCGCTTTCGCGTAAATACTTAAACACGGATAGGGTATCCATCATGGCGTCAATGAACAAAGTAATGCTAATCGGCACACTAGGCCGAGATCCAGAAATCAAGATTTTATCGAGCGGTACCAAGGTTGCGAATATTAGCCTTGCCACGGATGAAGGTTATAAAGACAAGCAGACAGGGCAAAAGGTTGAAGCGACTGAATGGCATCAGGTGACTGTATTCGGAAACTTGTGTGACGTGATCGAGAAGTATCTTAAAAAGGGCTCTCGAGCGTATTTTGAAGGCAAAAACAAAACCGAGAAGTATGAAAAAGATGGTATCACTCGTTATGCAACGAAGGTGATCGCCAGCGAAATGAAAATGCTTGATCGTGCACCGGCTAATAACGATATGGCCGCATCGGGTGCTCATGCTTCTAATGCAGCAGCCCAGCCAGCCCAGCAACCCGCTCAGCAACCGCTTGGCCAGTCGCATACTAAATTAGGCACACAAAATGAAATGGGTTACTGGTATGGAAACTATTACCAGTGCCATGATGTGATTGCAAAGCGCCTGCAGGCGGCGGGTATTGCTATGTGGCCGTGTGGTCAGCAAGTTCCTGCTAATGCGTGGGCTGTAGAGGGTTTTCGCTAATGTCTGAGCCAGTTGCTGAAAATGAGATCGATCGCAGCAGGTTAGAGCATGCGATTACCGAGGCAAGACAAACGTGGCAGAGTGCTGTGAAGCACTCTGGCTACTCGCCTCAGATGTATTTAGTTGTTAGTGAAGCGGCAAAAGGCCTTGTTAATAATTTCAAACAGGTTCAGCAGTTGGCTTATCAGGTTTATGGAATGTCGGTACCGGATTTAGAGGGGAGTTATTTATGAGTAAGTTAGTCGGTTTATTGAAAGACGAATTAAAGGAACAGATAGAGCACGTTTCTACGCTTGAGGGTAATGAGTATAACTCGCAGGAATATTACAATGGCATGGCGAGTGGTAGTGATTTACTGCTAAGTATTATTGATAGTTTCTTTCGTAGAAATAGTGGTATAGCTGGTTATTTGAATCTTCTTGATGAAGATCAGCTGGCTTTTGCTCTTCAGCATACTCAGTCGCTTATTAAGCGAAAAGAAGATGAATCGAAAATACGTCTTTGGTCGACAACTAATGGTGATTATTGGGTTCTTAAAAAATCACTAGCGGTACAGCAGCTTAAAGATGAAGTAGCGAAAATGGATGTCGAATCGAATCCTAATCTTGATGATTTTCAAATTCATACGATATTAGTTCGTGAATCAGAACTTAGTGAGTATTTAGACCCTGAAGACGAGAGATTAAACCTGCCGAAAGGAGAGGGTTCGTAATGTTGGTATTAGCAGGAAAGGTGGTGGTATTTAACGGCCCACCTCGCAGCGGTAAAGATACATTAGCAGCCTTCATTCGTGGCGCTACACAAGCCAAGCCGATGGAGTTCAAGCGCAAGTTAATCGAACTGGCGCTGATGATATCAGGGGTTTCTAGCTCTGATTGGGAGTTCTGGTACCAGCAAGATAAAGAACAGCCACATAATGATTTAGGTGGCCATAGCTGCCGATCGTTCCTAATTATGGTTAGTGAGGAAATGATTAAGCCTCACATGGGCAGTGACTATTTCGGTTTAGCTGCGGCTAATGAATTAGAGATGTATTTACCAGGTCATGGCGTTGTATTTACCGATTCGGGCTTTCCTGCTGAGTTGCAGTGTGTGGTTGATGTTGCGGGGGCTGATAATGTAATTGTTGTTCAGTTGCATCGTGAAGGTACGGATTTTAGTGGTGATAGTCGTGCTTATTTAAATCGCAATGATTTCCCCAGTGTCATGTTCCTGCAGCAGCAGAATGATCGCCCCGTAGAAGATGTGGCGGGTGAGTTGATGCAAACGCTGAGAGCAGTGGTTGAAGACAGCCGCGTAAACGCATAAACGCGAAACCGTATAAACGCATCAGCGTAAATTTAGGTAATAAAAAAATGATTAAGACATTAATTCAAAAGCACTGTGAGATTCTTATTAATCAGGGCGTTGTAGTTTTAGATACTGAGACCACAGGTTTAAAACATTATGATGAGATTGTAGAGATTGCATTGGTTGATAAGGAAGAGGCGTTAATTGATACGTTGATTATCCCAACCCGTCCTATATCGCCTGAATCTATTGCTATTCATGGAATAACAACAGAAGAGGCGCTGGATGGTTCTGCTTATTACCCTACGATTAAGCGTTTAAAGGAATTTTTGAAAGGTGTACCGGTTGCGATTTATAACGCGGTTTATGATGAGCGGTTGCTCGAGCAGACGGCTTCTTTTCATCATTGTGAATCGTTAAGTCCAATATTGGCAGCAGCTTCTGAAGTGGTTGATGTTATGGAAATGGCGAATCGTTATTTTTCTGACTGGCTAGTGTGGGATGGTGAGTATGGGGCTAGTAAGTTTAAGCGACTTTCTTTGGCTCGTTGTTGCGAGATTGCTGGTATTGAGTTTAAAGGTAAAGCCCATCGTGCTAGAGCAGATGCGCAAGCGACCTATGAATTGGTGTCGTTCATGGCTGATATTGAGAATTTGTCACTGGTACCAGAATTCAACGAGTCGGTGATTGGAAGTCCTATTGCTAGGTGCCGCGTAAAATAATTTAATGCAGTGTTTGACATGCCCCTAAGTAGCCGCGTAAACGCATAAACGCGAGACCGGATAAACGTAAATATGTATGATTTTAATAGTAGGATATGAAAATGGTTCGCGAATTTTTAGAGAATCAAACGATGGAGTGTTACGAATGATAGATTCTGTGTTTTGGTGGACGGGGGCTCTGTTATATATTTCGGTGCTGTCATTTATTGCTTATGTTGTGTTGAATGTTTTATATTTTAATATCACTAGGGCTGCGGCTCATACATATATTTTTAACAAAGCTGCCAAGTTATATGGCGTCGATGTAGTGGTTCATAAGGAGAAGCAAGGAAGGTTTTTATTGATCCGTTACTTTTTGAACTCATTATTTAAACTGCGGTTGGGTGGTGAGATTTCAGGGCTATACTACTATTGTGACTTTAGAGGGTATTGGCCAAAGGTGTCGCTTATAGGCACTGCAGCAAAAGATTTTATCGAAGAAGAGGATGGTTTTTGATTAATGTTTGACATGCCCCTAAAAATCGGTATTATTTCCCATACTGACTATTTTTGCGTTTACACGCTAATACGTTAAAGAATTTTAAAGCCTGCCTCGCGCGGGTTTTTTTGTGCCTGGAGAAAAGTGTGATGATTTAATTCCGCTTTGATCGTTGTCGGATGTCATGACGCATCTGTTACCAGTTAGTTCATCATGTGATTGTGACGTTCCCCGCATGAGTCCGTTTAGGAAGGGGTGAGGTTGGTTTGGCGAACCATTAATGCGTAACTTAGCCTAGAGAAAAATATTTGTAATAGCCTGACCTTTGAGTCGGGCTTTTTTATGCCTGTCATTTAGAAATTCAAATCGCTTAAAGAGTAGGCGACTCCGACTGCGTCAACAGTCAGAGCCGATTTTACCTACGTCATTGGTCGCAAGCAAAATCCTATGGCCTATCCGCTCTCGAGAGCCGCCACAGGGTATCAGATTCCCGCTTCGATTCAGAGTATTTATGGATAAATTACTTAATGGTGAGCCTTATCGCCTGTTTTTTGGTGATTGCTTAGACAATTTAAAGAAGGTTCCCGACGGTTCAGTCGATCTTGTGGCAACGGACCCGCCATATTTTCGTGTTAAGCAAAACGCTTGGGATAATCAGTGGCCTACGCAAGACGATTTCTTGCTGTGGTTAGATTTGGTTTTGGTTGAATGTAACCGAGTATTGAAGCCTAACGGCTCTATTTATGTTTTTTGCGGTGTTGGCTTGAATGCTGAGACCGAGTTGTTAATTAAAAATCGCTTTCAGGTGTTGAATCATATCGTATGGCATAAGCCACGCGGCATTCACCAGCGCCAACGTAAAGAAAGCTTGCGTCGTTTTTTCCCCGGCTCAGAGCGTATTATCTTTGCCGAAAAGCATGGCGAGTCAACGTCTACAGGTGGTTATGGTAAGGCCTGTTATGAGTTGCAGAAGAAATTATTTACTCCGCTGATTCAGTATTTTGCGGATGCTAAAAAGACTGCTGGTATCAGTAGTAAGCAGATTAACGAGGCAACGGGCGTCCAAATGGCGTCGCATTGGTTTAGTGCTAGCCAGTGGAAATTGCCAAACGAAGAGCAGTATTTAAAGCTGCAGGCTCTATTTAATGAGCATCTTGATCGTCCTTTAGATGGTTTGCGTTCTGAATATCAGACGTTGAATCGTCAATATCATGAATTAAAAGCTGAGTATGAGCGCCTGCGTCGTCCGTTTTCTGTGACGAAGGATGTGCCGTACACGGATGTTTGGTCATTCGATCCTGTTCAACACTACCCAGGCAAGCATCCATGTGAGAAGCCTGCTGGAATGATGGAGCACATTGTGCGCTCTAGCAGTCGACCAGGTGATGTTGTTTTGGATTGTTTTATGGGTTCTGCCTCAACAGGTAAAGCTGCTCTCAAATTGGGGCGTCGTTTTATCGGCATGGAGTTTGAGCAGCCTACCTTTGACCAAGCTTCTGCAGCGTTATCCGAACTGTGAGAAACCAAATGCCTGAAAAGACACTGCCTTTTTGGGGCGAATTGAATCTGTATATCACCATGATGATTTTCGGTTTGGTTTTGTTTGCTACGCGGTTGGTTGGTGATGAGCCAATTAACCCAAAGCGTTTGACCGGGGAACTGATCTTATCGTTTGTCGGTGCTGCGTTCTTCCATGCCCTTGGCCTTATGAAAGGTTTAACAGGTCCAGAGTATTGGGTTCTGATTTTTCTCGCCGCTCTTGGCGGTCTGCGTTCCATCGAGTGGGTGGTTCGCGTTTTCGTTGCAATCAAGAAGGTGTCCCTTTGATTAATCCTACGGTTTTTCGTGAAACGATTATTCGTCCAGTTTTACAGGTTACGAATACGTATAGCCTTGCTGCTGAAGAAATGATGCTTGCGATTGTGGCTCATGAGTCGGATATGGGCCGTTATGCGGTCCAGTTTGGTATTGAAGAAAGCCGTGCTGCTCAAGGCTTCTTTATGGTTGAGAAGCCAACCGAGGCGGATATTTGGCAGACCTATTTAGAGCGTAAGCCGAATTTTAAGGCGGATGCATTAGAGTTGCTGAAACTCTGCCCGAATGCAAAAGAGCCACTGCGTGAAAACCCTTTGTATGCCTGCTTTATCGCTCGCATGAAGTTGTGGCGCACACCGGCACCTTTACCAGCTGCTGATGATATTACAGCGATCGCCCATTACTGGTTCGATCACTACAACGGCTCGCCAGAAGATGAGCGAGAAGCAAAGGTCGAGGAATTTATCCGCGACTACAAACTGTTTGTAACCAAGGATTGATCATGAAGAAAATTATTTGTGTGCTGGTTGGTGCATTGGCACTTATTGCCTGCTCGCCAGCATTCAGTGTTGTGCCTGCTATTGAACAGTTTACTGAGTCTGTGGCTCATGCGGCTGATGCTGTTGAAACAGCGATAAATACAACGGTTTCTAAGGTTGAGGCCGATGTTGCTTCAACGGTGGAATCGACATTGGTTGGCTGGGTACGAGAGCGGGTGAATGCCTTGCTTGATGGTTATCCGAATGTCGGTGCGTTTTTATTGTTGCTGACGACATCAATGCCAGTGCTCGCACTATTAGCGAATAAAACGGCTAACCCGACAGATGATTGGATCTTGATGCTGATTAATAAGATCCTGCAAACGGTCACGTATAACACGTCAACGAATCAGCCAAACGTATTGAGTTGGAAAGATATGCTAACCCATCGTCCTAATGATTGGCCTTGGTTAGTACAAGATAAAGTATTGAATGAAACTGCTGGCCTAAGAGATAAAGCCAACATATTAACGTAACCCATCGGCCCAGTGGTCATGAACTGCAGCGTGAAAGCGGCGATTATTTAGAAAAATTAGGATATAGCCAGTCATTAGATGAACTCACTTACTAAAAAATTCGCTTATTACAATGAAATCGACCCGAAAGCGGCGGCATGGTTACGCGAATTAATTAAAGCGGGTCATATAGCCCCTGGCGAAGTCGATGAACGCAGTATTGAGGACGTAAGCCCAGATGATATTAAATCATTCAAGCAATGCCATTTCTTCGCGGGCATTGGCGTTTGGAGTTATGCCTTGCGCCAAGCAGGGTGGCCCGACGATCGGGAAGTGTGGACAGGCTCTTGCCCTTGCCAGCCTTTCAGCTCGGCAGGCAAAAGCGCGGGGTTTGCTGACGAGCGGCACCTATGGCCAGCAATGCACTACCTCATCGAACAGCGCCGCCCTCGTCGATTCTATGGTGAACAAGTTGCAAGCAAAGACGGCCTCGCTTGGCTCGACCTTGTACAAACTGACATGGAAGCAACGGGCTTTGCCTTCGGGGCGACAGATATATGCGCTGCGGGCGTCGGTGCGCCGCACATTAGGCAACGCTTATTCTTTGTCGGAAATAATGAGGGGGTGGCCAACACCAGTGAACACCGATCACAAAGGGGGATATCTAGGGG
>SPKZ01024012.1_pt1 | contig 15253 bp, 10 predicted proteins | sample 2456571 | NCBI WGS metagenome assembly SPKZ01 (sample SAMN11192286, study PRJNA482655) | marine metagenome | biome: ENVO:00000447; feature: ENVO:00000244|ENVO:00000211|ENVO:00000569|ENVO:00002023; material: ENVO:00002151; isolation source: ocean water from marine abyssalpelagic zone ...
ACAACGCGCGGCGCGCGAGGGCGGCGTCTACACCTACTACCGTTCGATCTCGTCCGCCCAGGACCCGCTGGTGATCCACCAGGGCAGCGAACTGGTGATGCTCGGCTCCAACAACTACCTCGGACTCACCAGCCACCCGGAGGTAAAAGAGGCCGCCCGCCTTGCCCTGGCCCACTACGGCACCGGCTCCGCGGGGTCGCGCCTGCTCAACGGCACCCTCGACATCCATGTCGAACTCGAGGAGAGCCTCGCGCGCTTCATGAATCGCGAAGCAGCCCTCACCTTCTCCACCGGCTTCCAGGTGAATCTGGGGGTCCTCTCCTGCCTGCTGGGCCGCTCGGACGTAGCGATCCTCGACTCGCTGGACCATGCCTGCATCATCGATGGCTGTCGCCTGGGCTTCGGCAAGACCTATAAGTACCGCCACAACGACATGGAGGATCTCGAGAAGAAACTCGAGGTCGTCTGCGACGGCCGTGGTGCCCTGATCGTGGTAGACGGCGTCTTCTCCATGGAGGGGGACCTCGCCGACCTTCCCGCCATCGCGGCCCTCAAGCGCCGCTTTGGAACACGTCTGATGGTGGACGATGCCCACGGTCTCGGGGTGCTGGGCACCCACGGGCGCGGAACCACCGAGCACTTCGGCCTCGAGCAGGACGTCGACCTCGTGATGGGGACCTTTTCGAAGGCCTTGGCCACAGTGGGTGGTTTCATCTGCGGCGACGCATACGTAATCGACCACATCAAGCACAATGCCCGCAGCCAGATCTTCTCGGCAGCTCCTCCGCCGGCCTCGGTGGGAGCTGCCATGAAGGCGCTCGAGATCGTCGAGCGCGAGCCCGATCGTCGCAAACAGCTCTGGGAAAACACCGACTACATGAAGCGCGCCCTCGATGGCATGGGCTTCGACACGGGGGAGTCGGAATCCCCGGTGATTCCCGTGGTGGTGGGAGACGACATGGCGGCGTGGAAGATGACCCGTCGCCTGCAGGAAGAAGGGGTCTTCGTGAACCCCGTGGTGTCACCCGCGGTCCCCGAGGGCCGGGCGATGATCCGCACCTCCTACATGGCTACGCATACCCGTGAGCACCTGGACCGGGCGCTGGAGGCCCTGTCCTCCGTGGGACGCGAGATGGGGCTCATCGGGTAGCCGGAGGCCGCCGCGACGCAGCTCCGGGAGGGGGGGTTGCGCGGAGCCCCGGAAATCGTGTTCACTTTAGGCGGTGACGGAATCTGCGAGGCTACTCGCGTAGACCGTCTGCCCGTCCGGTCGCCCGTCTCGGGACAGGCGCCCGGTGATTGCATCACGAGTTCTGTGGCCGCCGCCTGTCGAGGTCCGGTCTCGGGGCCTGGAAAGCGAAGGAAGGATGGCCTTCCCGGTCGACGAAGCATACGAAGCCCGGCCCGAAACACGCGCCAAGCCGGCCCTACACGCAACCGAAGCTTCATGGAGAAAGCGCAGACGATCCCAGGACGTCGTTGCAGGAACCGAGAACAGCGGATGATCATCCTCCACAGCGCACTTCTCGACAGCGGGCTCTTCCTGTGGGCCGAGGCGCCCGTCGGCCCCGAGCCGGCCGAGCGCCAGAACGGTGCCGCAGCGCGCAGCGCGAGCGACGTGCCCGACTATCCCTTCTCCGCCGACTTCGACAGCCTGGCCCGCACGATCCGGAACCTGCCCGTCGGCTTTCGCCCGACGCGCAGGCGCCTGCAGGGCGCCACCGCCTGGCTCCCCACCCAGGGGAAACAGCCGCACTCCTCGAGCGAACTGATCGGCCAAGCCCCGAACGGCCGGGGCAAGCTTCGCATCGCTCCCTGGCGGGTGGAGGGACTGCTCCTCGATCCCTCCGAATCCCTCCGGGTGCTCACCGCCTACGAGGAACGGGCCCACACGCTCCACGGCCTCGTGAGCGGTCGCGACTTCTCGTTCTGGATCCAGGCCCTGCGCTTCGCGGGCTCGCTGGTGGCGCGTCAGCGTTACCTGCCCGACCTCGAGCAGCGGGAGGCCCAGTGGCACGCGTACTGGCGTCCGGTATGGCTCGGGGACGACGCAGACGAGCGCGATCGCCTGGCGCAGCGCATGCCCGCGGCCGCCCGGGCGCTGGCCCTGGAAACAGCTCCCGAGGCCCCTCGCGATTCTGCGAGCCAGCGACTGGAAAGCTTCGTGTCAGCGGCCGTCGACCAGATCGTACGGCGCCAGGATGGGCGCGCGGAGCTGGTTTCCGAGAACGGTGAGAAGCAGTCGAACGACCGGAGACGCCGGGACGGCAACGTCTACGACCAGTGGCTGCGAGCGCTGCGGAACCCCGACTCCCGCGTGTCTGGACAGCCCGCGGATCTCGAGAACCTGGATCAGCAGATCCGGCAGTGGCGCGAACCCATCGACCAAGCGGCGCGCGCGCCCTTCCGCCTGTGTTTCCGCCTCGAAGAACCCAGCAACGGCGCGGAGGAAGGCAACGGGCAACCCCGCCCGAGGCGCAACGGACGCTCCCGCAAGAAGGGCGACTCGGTGCGTCCCGGGCAACGACGCTGGTACGTACGCTATCTCCTCCAGGGCACCGAGGATTCGGGCCTGATGGTGCCAACCGCCGACGCCTGGATCACCCGCGGTCGCAAGGCCGCCGCGTTGTCGCGAATGGGCGCGGACCTCCACGAGACTCTGCTCGCCTCCCTGGGACAGGCCGCGGGCGTCTGTCCCCGCATCGAGGAGACTCTTCGCTCCCGCAAGCCATCGGGTTATTCGCTCGACGCGCGCGGTGCCTACGATTTCCTCACGGTCACCGCCCCGGCGCTCGAGCAGGCGGGTTTCGGGACCACGCTTCCCGACTGGTGGACGGGTAGCGGAACCGAGCACCGGCTATCGGTACGCGCACGCGTCCACACCCCACCGCTCGCGGAGGCCGGCGAGCCCTCGCTCGACGATACCCTGGACTTCGACTGGGAGATCTGCATCGGCGGACGCGCGCTCTCCAAGCGCGATCTCGACGAGTTGGCCCGCCTCAAGGAGCCGCTGCAATCGGTGCGGGGACACTGGGTGGAAACCGGCGTCGAGGAGATCCACGCGGCCCTCGAATTCTGGAACAACCGCAAGGCGGGCTCCGTCACCGCCCGCGAACTAGTGCGCCTCGCCCTGGGTAGCGCAGACACGTCGGCGGGAATTCGCTTCGACGGTGTCGCGGCCACCGGCTGGATGGAGGAGTTGCTCGCACAGTTGCAGGACAAGGAGCAGATCGACCGGGTCGAGGCACCCGAGCGATTCGTGGGAGAGCTGCGTCCCTACCAGGAGCTCGGCTACGACTGGCTGGATTTCCTTCGCTCCTGGGGTCTTGGCGCATGCCTCGCGGATGACATGGGCCTGGGCAAGACCATCCAGACCCTGGCTCTACTTCAGCGGGAGCGGGAGCGCGGCGAGGACCGCCCCGCCCTGATCGTCTGCCCCACCTCCGTGCTCGCGAACTGGGAACACGAAGCCGGACGCTTCACGCCCGGACTCACCAGCTACGTGCACCACGGACCCGGCAGACCGCGGGGGTGGGAGTTCCTCCAGCAGGCCCAGGACCACGGCATCGTGCTCACCAGTTACGCGTTGCTGCAACGCGACCTGGAAGATCTCTCCATGTTGCAGTGGGCGGGACTGATCCTCGACGAGGCCCAGAACATCAAGAACCCCGACACCAAGCAGTCCCGCGCCGTTCGAGCACTAGTCGCCGACTACCGCGTCGCACTCACGGGCACACCCGTCGAGAACCATGTCGGAGATCTCTGGTCCATCATGGACTTCCTGAACCCGGGCTCCCTGGGTTCGGAGCCGGAGTTCAAACGCTCCTTCTTCCTGCCCATCCAGGCACACCGCGACCGGGAGGCCTCGGAACGCCTGCAGAAGATGACGGGGCCCTTCATCCTGCGGCGCCTCAAGACCGACCGCTCGATCATCTCGGACCTGCCCGAGAAGCTGGAGATGAAGGTCTTCTGCGCACTCACCGGTGAACAGGGCCAACTCTACGAGGGAATCGTCGAGGAGGCCGAGAAGAAGATCCAGGACGCCGAGGGCATCGAGCGGCGTGGAGTGATCCTGGCGACGCTTTCGAAACTCAAGCAGGTCTGCAACCACCCCGCACACTTCCTCGGGGACGGCTCGGATCTCGAGGGGCGTTCCGGCAAGCTGACCCGGCTCACCGAAATGATCGAGGAGATCCTCGAGAGCGGCGAACGCACGGTTCTCTTCAGCCAATTCGCGGTGATGGGAACCCTGCTCCAGGAGCACCTGCAGGACCGCTTCGGCCGCGAAGTGCTCTTCCTCCACGGCGGCACGCCGAAGCGCAGACGCGACGCCATGGTGGCGCGCTTCCAATCCGAGGGGGATGCGCCGTCCATCTTCGTGCTCTCCCTCAAAGCAGGGGGAACCGGGCTCAATCTCACCGCCGCCAACCACGTCTTCCACTTCGACCGCTGGTGGAACCCGGCGGTGGAGAACCAGGCCACGGACCGGGCCTTCCGGATCGGACAGAAACGCAACGTGCAGGTCCACAAGTTCGTCTGCGCGGGAACCCTCGAGGAGCGCATCGACGCCATGATCGAGCGGAAGCGATCCATTGCCGACGACATCGTGGGGAGCGGAGAGAACTGGATCACCGAACTCTCCGACGACGAAATCCACCAGATGCTCGCGCTCGAAAAGAGCGCGGTCCGGGACTGATGTGAGCGAAGAAGGCGAAAACCGGCGGAGGCGAAGGCGACCGCGCCGACGTCCCGGGACAGGCCAGGCCTCCTCCTCCCGGGGCGAGGGCGGCGGCTCGAGGCGCAGCCGCACCAGCGGCAAGAGCCGAGCGGGCGCGCGGGGACGCTCCAATGCGATGGGGCGGCGCCCGCGGCGGGACCGCAGCTTCCGCAACTGGTGGGCGCGGCGCTGGTCGGAGATCCTGGAGAGCTTCCGGATCGGCGGCCGGCTGGGTCGCGGTCGCAGCTACGCGCGGCAGGGTCAAGTCATCGAACTCGACTTCGAGAAGGGTTCCGCGACCGCCATGGTGCAGGGATCCCGGGATGCTCCGTACCTGGTCCGGATGCACTTCACGATGCTGTCGGGAACCGACTGGAAGCGGGTCCTGCGCGCGCTCGGCGAAGACACGGAGCTCGGTGGCGGCCTGTTCCGCGGCGAGTTCCCGCAGCGCGTGGAAGAGGCCTTCACGAAGCTCGACCTCTCGCTCTTTCCCACCGGCCAAGGCGATCTGAAGGCCGCCTGCTCGTGTCCCGACCAGGTGAACCCCTGCAAGCACGTGGCGGCGGTCTACTACGCGCTGGGAGAGGAGATCGATCGCGATCCCTTCCTGCTGTTGCGGCTGCGCGGGCTCGACCGCACGGAACTCATGGAAGCACTGGCGCGCACCCCGGCGGCCCGGGCCGCGCTGGTAGCACCCCCCACGAGCCCGTCGGAAGAGCGCGGTAGCGAAGCGACGCGGGCAGATCAACCTGCCCCTGCCAATGACTCCCCGGACGAGAAGAGCGCGCAGCCCCGCGAGCAGCCACTGCCCGAGGAACCCCAGCTCTTCTGGGCGGGTCTCGACGCCGACCACAAGAAAGAAGGCGGAGACGAAGTGCGCATCCCCGGCGTCTCCGGCGCACTGGCCCGGCGCCTGGGCGGCTTTCCCTTCTGGCGGGGCGAGAACTCCTGCAGCGTGGTGATGGACCAGATCTACCGCGCGTCCTCGGAGTCGGGTCTCTCCATCTACCTCGCGGAATCGATCGGGGAGAAGGACGACGAGCGCTGACGCCAACGCCTCGCGGCAAAGCGCGCACGCTCTCTCTAGCGGTCCTCGCGCTTCACTCCGGAAGGGCGAAAGCCACCAGGCTGTCTCCGGAAGGCACCCCCAACAGTCCGTGGCCGCCCGCCGCGATCACCACGAACTGGCGATCTCCTTCCGCGAGCCGGTAGGTCATGGGCGTGGCGAGTCCACCGGTGGGCAGCCGTCCCCGCCAGAGTTCCTCGCCAGAAGCGGTATCGAAGGCCCGCAGGTAATGGTCGGTGGTGGCTGCGATGAAGGTGAGCCCGGAGGCGGTGGTCATCGGGCCGCCGAGATTGGGCGCACCGTCGGGTCCGAAGAGCCAGACCGGGAAGGGCGCCATGTCCCGGCTGGTTCCCAGCGGAACGTCCCAGCGGATCTCGCCGCTGTCCAGGTCGATTCCCACCAGGGTGCCCCAGGGCGGCGGGTTGCAGGGCGCGCCCAGGGGAGACAGCAGGGGCAGGCGCTCCACCCCGTAGGGGGTGCCTCCCTGATTCTCGATCTCGAACTCCGGGATTCCCTCGGGATAGAGTTCTTCCAGTTCTTTTCTCGGAATCAGGCGAACGCGGCCCGCCACGCGGGTGGTGTTCACCACCAGCATCCGCCGCCCTGGATCGGTCGCGACACTCCCCCAGTTGGTGCCGCCGATGTAACCCGGGTAGTGGACCGTGCCCTGTAGCGACGGAGGTGTGAAGATCCCGTCGGAGCGCAGCGACTCGATCAGTTCGCGGCACTTTCCGCGGTCCCAGAAGGTGAAACCGAAGGCGTCCTCCGGCCGCAACGCGGCGGGATGGATGGGTGGCGGCCTGGTCGGGAAGGGCTGGGTGGGGGAAAGGGTCTCGCCCGCCACGGCGCCCTGCGGAACCGGGCGCTCCTCCACCGGGAAGAGGGGCACCCCGTTGCGCCGGTCCAGGAAGAAGAGGTGGCCCATCTTGCTGGCCTGTACGAGCGCCGGCACCACCCGCCCGTCGCGCCGGAAGTCGAAGAGAACCGGCTGTGCGGGAAGGTCGTAGTCCCAGATGTCGTGGTGGACGGTCTGGAAGTGCCACACCACCTCGCCGCTGTTGACGTCCAGGGCCACCACCGAGGAGGAGTATTCGTCGAGGCCCTCACGGTGTCCCCCGTAGTAGTCCGCGGAGGTGTTGCCGGTGGGGACGTAGACGAGACCGAGATCCGGATCCGCGGAGAGCGCCGTCCAGGCGTTGGTGGTGCCGCGGCGATAGGTCACGCCCTCGGGCGGAGGCGGCGTGCCCGGCGGCACCGGGTCCCAGCCCCAGAGTTCCGCGCCACTGCGGGTGTCGAAGGCCCGGACCACTCCCCCGGGCATGTCTACGCGGCGGTTGTCGAGGACCATGGATCCCGTGATCAAGCGGTCGCCCACGATGAGCGGAGGCGAGGTCACCCCGTACTCGCCGGGCTTCACGTCGCCGACGCCACCCCGGAGATCGATCTCCCCCTCCTGCCCGAAGCCCGGGCAGGGCTCGCCGCTGTGGGCATCCAGCGCGATCAGGCGCGCGTCGAGGGTCCCGGTGAAGATGCGCTCCGAGCAGGCGCTGCCGGGCGCGGCCCGGGCATCCCGCCAGTAGGAGACGCCTCGGCAGTTCGAGAGATACATGCCCGTGCGGTCCACGCCCGGGTCGAAGCTCCAGCGCTCCTCCCCCGTGCTCGCGTCCAGCGCGATCACCCGGTTAAGGGGCGTGCAAATGTAGAGGCTGTCTCCCACCGCGATCGGCGTGTTCTGAAAAGCGGTGGGCAACAGGGACTGGCCGCTGCCGTCCTCGTAGTCCCCCGAGCGATGCGTCCACGCCACCTCCAGCGCCGTCACGTTCTCGGGGCGGATCTGATCCAGCGGCGAGTGCCGGTCGGCATCGTCGTTCGCGCCGTAGACCGGCCAGTTGGCGACCGGGCCCGAGTAGTCGATTTCCGGGCCGTCACAGGCGACGGAAAGGAGGGCGAGATGGAGGAGAAGGCAGGAACAGGCGGGGAGGCGATTGCTCATGGGAGGCGAAGCATGCGCTGGCCGTGGACGGCTTGCAACGTGGAGCGCGGCGGACCGTGCCCGCGCCGCGCCGAAGGCTGCGGGCTAGGGGGAAGCCTCCAGCACACGCGCTGTCTCGAGCGCGATCAGCGATTCCTCGTCGGTGGGAACCACCAGCGCAAAGGGCGGCCCGCCTCGGACCACGAGCCCTTGCGAAGAAGCACCGTGGTCGCGGTTGCGCGCCGGATCCAGCTGCAGGCCCAGGTATGCGAGGGCCTCGAGGACCCCTGCCCGCACACGCGCCGAGTTCTCGCCGACCCCGCCGGTGAAGACCAGCGCGTCGAGGCCGGCCAGGGGAACCGTCAGCGCCGCCGCGTAGCGCGCGAGCCGGTAACAGTAGATCTCGAGCGCCAGCCGCGCGCCCGCGTGCCCGTCGCCCTCCGCCGCCTCCAGCTCGCGCACGTCGCCGGAGAGTTCGGAGATTCCCAGCAGGCCACTCTCCTCGTTGAGCAGTGCCGTCACCCGCGGCAGATCGAAACCCAGACGCTGCGAGAGGAAGAGGTGAAGCCCCGGATCGACGTCGCCCGAGCGCGTCCCCATCACCAGCCCCTCGAGCGGACTCAGCCCCATGCTGGTGTCCACGCAGCGACCCCCCAGCACGGCGGCCAGGCTGCAGCCGTTGCCCAGATGCGCGCTGACTACGCGGCTGCGCGAGTCGTCGAGTTCCAGGCGCCGCACCGCCTCGGCGGCCACGTAGCGGTGGGAGGTGCCGTGGAAGCCATAGCGGCGCACCCCGTGTTCCCGGTGCAAGAAGCGCGGCAGTGCGTAGAGGTGGGCGCGCGGGGGCAGCGTCTGGTGGAAGGCCGTGTCGAAGACCGCCACCTGGGGGAGCGCCGGCAAGGCGGCGCGGAACCGCTCGATGCCGAGCAGGTTGGCGGGATTGTGGAGCGGGGCCAGCGGCGACACCGCCTGGATCCCGCGCACGACGTCGGCGTCGATGCGGGTGGGCGCCGAGAAGGCCTCGCCTCCGTGCACTACGCGGTGCCCCACGGCTTCGATGCCCGCAAGCAACTCTGGCGCGGCTTCGAGGCGAGCCAGCAGCGAGGCGAGGGCCGCCTCGTGCGCGCCCTCTCCCAGTTCCTCACGTCCCTCCAGCAGTCGATCGCCGGAGGTGGTCTCCAGCAGCGCAAACTTCAGCGACGAGGAGCCACAGTTGAGCGCCAGGACACGCATGGAGCCGGTGTCGGCTTCACTCGACGCTGTATTCCCGGTGCTTCTCCAGCAGCCGCACGGGTTTGCCGAGCGCGTCGCGCTGGAAGGGCTCGGCGAGTTCCTGGTTGACCATCACCTCGAGCACCGTGCAGCGCCCCGAGCCCAGGGCGTCGCCCAACGGGTCGAGGTGCTCGACGAAGGCCTCCGAGGGGGTCATGCGGGTCATGGAAAGTCCTTGTCCCTTGCGATTCAGAGCGCGCGCAGCGCGCCGCGCAGGGTGTCGCAAATCTGGTCGATGTGCTCTCGTTCGGCCACCAGGGCGGGCGCCAGGATCACCGTGTCCGCCAGCATCCGCACCACCAGACCGCCCGAGAAGAGCGCACGCAGCAGCTGGTTGCCGCGCTCGGCGGGCGCGTCGCCGGCGACCATGTCGATGCCCGCCAGCAAGCCGAAGCCGCGGATGTCCTGGATGATGGGCAGATCGCGGAGGTCGAAGACGCGTTCCAGGAAGTAGGGGGCCAGCTCGGCGGCGCGCTCGAAGAGCCCCTCCTCGCGGTAGATACGCTGCACCGCCAGGCCCGCCGCACAGGCGAGGGGGTGCGCGGAGTAGGTGTAGCCGTGGAAGAACTCGATGGCGCCCTCGGCGGCGCTCTCGGTGATGCAGCGGTAGATCTCCTCCCGCACCGCCACGGCGCCCATGGGGACCGCCCCGTTCGTGATGGCCTTGGCCATGGTCATGATGTCGGGCTGCACGCCGAAGGTCTGGCTCGCGAAGGCGCGGCCGGTTCGGCCGAAGCCCGTCGTGACCTCGTCGAAGACGAGCAGGATGCCGTGGGCGTCGCAGATCTCCCGCAGACGCTCGAGATAACCCCGGGGAGGCACCAGGATGCCCGTGGAACCCGCGATGGGCTCCACCACGCAGGCAGCGATGGTGTCCGCGCCATGCAGGTCCACCATCCGCTGCAGGTCGTCGGCGAGTTCCGCACCGTGCTCCCCCTGCCCGGGTACCATGCGGTTCGCGTCGATGTGGGTGTGGCGCATGTGAACCGCGGGCGGCAGCGAAGCGCCGAAGTTCTCGCGGTTGCGCGGCATCCCAGAGAGCCCCACGCCGCCGAAGTTGACGCCGTGGTAGCTGCGCTCGCGGCTCACGAAGCGCTGGCGCTGGCCCTCGCCGCGCCCGCGGTGGTAGGCGAGGGCGATCTTGAGCGCCGTGTCCACCGACTCCGAGCCCGAGCCCACGAAGAAGATGCGATCCAAGTCACCCGGAGTGATCTCCGCCAGCGCAGACGCCAGTTCGAAGGCGGCGGGCTGCGCGTAGCGGAAGGGCGGAGCAAAATCGAGCTTCTGGTACTGGGCGCCGATGGCCTCCAGGATCTCCGGGCGACCGTGCCCCAGCGACGAGCAGAAGAGCCCCGAGCAGGCGTCCAGCAGTTGCTCGCCCTGCTCGTTCCAGTAGTGCATGCCCTGGGCGCGCACCAGCAACTGCGGGGCTTCGCGGAAGCTGCGGTTGGCGGTGAAGGGAAGCCAGAAGCGTTCGAGGTCCATGGGGGGATACCTGTCCGGGCCATCCGGGCCGCGCCGTGGTGGAGCAACCCGACCCACGAGTCACCGACAAGGCTACCACGGATCCAGACCGCGCATTCTCCACTCCTTGCGGAGACGGACGGCACGCGGGCACTACCGCCATACGAGCCATCGCGTATGCTCCCCCTCGGAGGCTCGATGACCGCGGGGCTGTCTCGAATTGTGATCGTGGGCGGTGGCTTCGCGGGAGTGGCCACGGCACGCGCACTGCGGCGACGGCTGCCGTCTTCCTGGGAGATCGTGGTCTATAGCCGCGAGAACCACCTCTGCTTCTCGCCACTCCTCCCCGAGGTGGTGGGCTCCTCGCTGAATCCCATGCACGTGGTCTGGTCGATCCGGGAGATGCTGAAGGGCGTCATCTGCCGAACCACGCCCGTGACGGGCTTCGACCTGGACGTCCAGCAGATTCGCTACCGCGCCGAGGATGGGACTGAAGCCAGCGAGCACTACGACCACCTGGTGATCGCCGCGGGCCTGCCCGTGCGCCTCGAGATCATCGAGGGCATGGGAGACTACGGCTGGCCCATCAAGACGCTCGGAGATGCCGCGGCGCTGCGAAACCACCTGATCGCCCAGCTCGAGCGCTCAGAACTGGCCGAGAGTCCGGAGCGAAAGCGTGCCCTGCTCTCGGTGGCGGTGGTGGGCGGCGGCTTCACGGGCGTCGAGGTAGCGGCAGCGATCCTGGATCTCTTGCTGGACGCCGCTCCCTTCTACTCGCGCATCCGCCCGGAGGAGATCCAGGTGCACCTGCTCGAGGGCGGCCCCCGCATCCTCGCCCCACTCACGGAGAAACTCGCTGCTTTCGCCCACCGGAAACTGGAGGCACGCGGCATGCACATCCAGACCGGCGTGGGGGTGGAGGCTGCGGATGCCGGCGGCCTGCGTCTTGCGGGCGGGGCGCACATCGACGCAAGCACGGTGATCTCTGCCGTGGGCAACGGCGTGCACCCCCTGATCGCGAATTCCGGTCTCGCCCTTTCGCGGGGCCGTATACAGGTCAATGGCGCCATGCAGGTCGAGGGCCACGATGACGTCTGGGCGCTGGGAGATTGCGCGGCGGTCCCCAATGCCGAGGACGACAGCATCTCTCCCACGCTGGCCCAGTTCGCGGGGCCCCAAGGACAACAGTTGGCGAAAAACCTCGAGGCTGTGATCGCGGGGCGCTCTCCCCAGGCCTTCCGCCACCACTCCCGAGGCCTTTTCTGCCTGATCGGGCACCGCAACGCCGTGGGCCAGGCCTTCGGCCTGCGCATCGCGGGCTTCCCGGCCTGGGTGATGTGGCACGCGATCTACTGGGCGAAGATGCCGAGCGCCGCGCGTAAGCTCCAGATCGCGGTGGACTGGCTGTGGGATCTCTGCTTCCCCCGCGACATCGTGGAACTCTCCATGGAACAGACGAGGGAGTTGGAGGCGCGACACGGCAAACCCACTGCCTCGTGAGAGGCGGCCGGCGGCGACGGGCGGCTACTGTAAGCTGGACCCGCGAAATCGAGGGGGGATCTCGCATGCTCCGAGCCACCGTGCTGCTCTCCAGCGCCCTGCTGGCTGCCGCCTGTGCGGGCACTGGGGGCTCCGGCGAATCCGAGCAGGACGTGCCCCGGCGCCAGCACGCCTTCGTCCGCATTTCCAACGCCTCCCTCTCTCCCGAGACGACGACGCTGACGGCGGGCGGCCGGCTCAGCTTCGTGAACGTCTCGAGCTACACGGCCGTGGTGGTCCTGAAGGCCTCGGCCTCGGATTTCGAGTGCGCGAGACTCGGCCCCGCTTTCCATGCCGACGGCGATCGAGTCCGTTCGCAACCCATTGCGGACAACGGCAACCGAACCACACTCCCCTGCCCGATGAAAGCGGGCTCCTACGATTACGAGGTCCAGCTCTCAGGGGGACTGCGCGCCATTGGCAACCAGCATCTCGAGCACGCCGGGCAGATCCACGTCGCGGCCCGCGAAAAACGCTAAAGGCGCACTGAGTCGAGCCGACCCAGCGCGGAAGCGCCTTCAGGAATCGCGCACCCAACGCGGCAGGTGGACGTCCTCCACCTGGGTGAAGACCACGCGAACCGCCTCGCCGATCTCGATGCCGTCGGGGTCGACTTCGTTGATGGCCCCCTCCGCGGAGTGGACCAGGTTGCCGACCAGGCGAAGCGCAGCGTCCTCCTCGAGTTCGACGGTCACCACCGGGTAGGGGGCGAATTCCGCGTAGGCGGGCAGCAGCGGCGGGTGCGCGACCACGAAGGACCAGATGCGGCCGCGGCCGCAGACCGCCTTCCAATCGCTCTCGATGCTGCGGCAACCGGGGCACATGGGCCGCGGCGGAATCCGCAATTGCCCGCACGACGTACAGCGTTGCACGCGCAACTCGCCCTGCGCGCAGCCGTCCCAGAAGCCCCGGGAGTCGACGTCCTCGAGATCCGGCAACAAGAAGCCCTTTTCCATCGCTCAATTCCTCAAGATCAGCGCACTGGTGGGAACCGCCTCGCCGCTGGTGACCAGGCAACTCGAAGCGCCCTCCACCTGGCTCGTCGAAGTGCCCCGCATCTGGCGGACACCCTCCAGCACCAGGTTGAAGCCATGCACGTAGGCTTCGGAGAGCCCGCCGCCCGAGGTATTCATGGGCAGCTTCCCATCGGGCCACTCGAGGGCACCCCCCTCGGTGAAGGCGGCCCCCTCCCCGCGTGCGCAGAACCCGTAGCCCTCCAGGGACAGCGGGATCAGCGGGCTGAAGGCGTCGTAGATCTGCGCGCAGGAGATGTCGTCGGGACGCAAGTCGCTGTTGGCCCAGAGGCGCTGCGCGCAGGCGAAGGACGGGCCGCGCAGCGGATCCTCGCAGAAGAAGTTGCTCATGGTCTGGTGCTGGGTGGGCAGGCCCTGGGCGTAGGCGTGGACGAAGACCGGATCGTGCGGGAGATCCGCGGCGCGCTCTGCCGAGGTGATCACCACCGCCAGGGCGCCATCCGTCTCCAGGCAGTTGTCGAAGAGGCACAGCGGCTCAGAGATCCAGCGCGCCTGCATGTACTGCTCGCGGCTCATGGTGCGCTCGTACATGGTGGCCTCGGGGTTGCGGTTGGCGTGGGCGCGGAAGGCGAGCGCCACGTTCGCCAAGTGGTCTCGAGTGGCCCCGTACTCGTGCATGTAGCGCCGCATCAACGTGGCGATCTCGTCCACCGGCCGCAGCATACCCGCGGGCCTCGACCACTGGGTGTAGTCCGAGAGACGCGCGCTCGCCTGGCTCCAGACGCGGCTCTTCTTGTCGGCCCGCTTGCGGGCCCGCCAGGCCACCGCCACCTCGCACTGGCCGGTGGCCACCGCCATGGCGGCGTGCCCCACCGTCCCACAACCCGCGCCACCCCCGTAACCCACCTCGCAGAAGAAGGTGACTTCACCCAGGCCGACGTTGCGGGCCACCTCGACCTCGCGGCCTCCCTCCATGCTGAACATGCAGAGACCGTCGACCTCGGAGGGGAGGACCCCCGCGTCGTCGATCGCCAACGAGATCGCCTGGCAGGCCAACGAGAGTTCGGTGTCGGGAAGACCCTTGTCCCCGAATCGGGTCTGTCCGATTCCCACGATGGCCGTGCGGTCCCGGATCGAATCACTCAATTTCGCAATCTCCCAGGCGCATGAGGAAAAACACTTAGCACGGACGCAGACGAACGGGGCTACTCGCGAACGCCATGGCCTCTACGCTTCCGGAACCCCTCGCCGCCGCCATCCGTCCGTGGAATGCCGGCCCGACCCTCGATGGAAACTCTATACACATTTCAAGGGAATCCGGGTAGCCTCTCCGCCACACCGCTGGGAGGTACGCGGATGTCAGCCCGAGGATCGCTCCCCACCGCCGTGGCCCTGGCCGCCGCCCTGGGCCTGGCCATTCCGCTGCCGGCCCCCGCCCAGGAGGTGGCACCCGATGCGGGCGCCCTGGCGGCGCGCGGGCTCGAGGAGATCATCGTCTCGGGCGAGCGCCGCAACGAGGATCTCCAGGACTCCCCGACCTCCATCTCCGCGTTCAGCGCCGAGGATCTCGCCAACCGCGGCATCACCAGCTTCAACAACCTCCAGTATTCGGTGCCCTCGCTCTTCTCGGGTGGCGGGCTCACGCGCATCACGCTGCGCGGCGTGGGCAGCGAGATCGTGGGGCCGGGCATCGATCCGGGCTTCGCGGTGTACTTCAACGGCGTCTACTCGGCGCGGGAGACCACGGGCCTCTTCGGCTACTTCGACATCCAGCAGGTGGAGGTTCTGCGGGGCCCCCAGGGCATGCTGGGGGGCCGCAACTCCACGGGCGGCTCGGTGAACGTCACCACCGCGCGCCCCGAACCCGAGTTCGGGGGCGAAGCAGACCTCGAGTATGGGCGCTTCGACTCGGTGCTGCTGCGCGGCTACGTGAACGTCCCGCTCGTCGACGACAAGCTCTCCTCGCGCATCGCCTTCCTGCGCCAGAGCCAGGACGGCAGCATGGAGATCAACGGCCCCGGAAACCACCAGCGCCTCAACGACATCGACACCACCTCGGTGCGCGCCAGCCTGCGCTGGGAACCCAGCGATGACCTCACCTTCGACCTGATCGGCAGCTACTTCCACACGGCCGGCAATGGTCCCGGCATCAAGTTCTCGGGCCCCTATTTCTCGCCGGACTCGCTCTTCCACGGCCTCGGATTCGGCTTCGGCCTGGATTACGAAGGCGCGGCACCACAACTCTTCCG
>SPKZ01010578.1_pt1 | contig 15249 bp, 15 predicted proteins | sample 2456571 | NCBI WGS metagenome assembly SPKZ01 (sample SAMN11192286, study PRJNA482655) | marine metagenome | biome: ENVO:00000447; feature: ENVO:00000244|ENVO:00000211|ENVO:00000569|ENVO:00002023; material: ENVO:00002151; isolation source: ocean water from marine abyssalpelagic zone ...
ATCAGTGCCAGCCTGGGCATGGACGACGTGGTGAAAACCATGGCGGCGAGTGCCATCGATGACCTGAACGCTGACTGGGCGGACATCTGGCTGGCAGACGGAGAAGGTGGATTTGCCCCTCGGGGCCCGTGGACGGGCGGCGAGCTCAAGGACGTGGTGCCGGGGGATGTGAATCACGGCGCATTGGTAGCCGCCGTCGAAGGTGGCGATTGCGTACTAGTCCATGGTCCCGAAGTAGCGCCCTACGTGAACAAGCCGGACCGGCTTCCGACCACGATGTTGGTGGTACCGCTCAAGGTGCCGACTCGTTTTCACGGCTGCCTGTGTGTGGCGCGCTACGGAACCGGCGAGAAGTTCACCGAGGGGCAACGAAAGTTGCTGATCTTGATCGCATCGCGCGCGGCAGCGGCGATCGAGAATTCTCGATTGTACGAGAACCTCCAGGCGACATTTAAACAAACGATTCAAAGCTTGGCGCGGACCATCGACAAGATGGACACCTACACTTCCGGGCATTCAACACGAGTGAGCGAATACGCCGGCAAGTTAGCTCGTTGGTGCGGCCTCGACGATGGCAAGATCGAAATCGTTCGCCAAGCAGCTCTGATGCACGACATCGGAAAAATTGGCTGTGTCATGAAGCTGAATAAGCCGGGCAAGCTCACGGCTGAAGAATACGAGACCTTCAAGGCGCACCCGGAATATGGGCGCGACATCCTGGAGCCCATCGATTTCATTCAACCGGTCATCCCCGGGGTACACTTGCATCACGAACGGTGGGATGGCGGAGGATATCCCCTGGGCCTGTCCGCTCAGAGCATCCCGCTCATCGCTCGAATTATATCGGTCGCCGATACCTACGACGCGATGACCAGTGATCGTGCCTACCGCAAGAAGCTCAGTCATGACGTAACGCGTAAAGAAATCGTTAGCTGTTCGGGTACTCAGTTCGATCCGGACGTGGCGACGACTTTTTTGGACAAAATCGACGATTGGCTTGCAGAGCAGCGTGAACTCGGGCGAGACATGCCTCAGTAGTCATGTCCACTCTGTCGTTATGTCCACATCGCGTCCCCTAACCACATCGCGTCCCCTAGTGGGTATCTGGCTAGGTCGGCGTTCTTATCGTCCCGTATACGATCTCCAAGTTCGGCTCATGGAAGAGCGCAAGCGGGGGGAGGGCGTGGACCGCATGCTGCTCGTCGAGCACGATCCGGTGATCACTCTCGGGCGGACGGCCCAGTGGTCCAATCTATTGGCGTCGCCCGAGGCGCTGGAGAACCGCGGTGTTGAGCTAGTGCGCACGGATCGGGGGGGCGACGTCACTTTGCACGGCCCCGGACAGCTGGTGGGCTACCCCATCGTGGACTTGCGACCCGAGCGCTGCGATGTGCGGCGCTATGTTCGAGATCTGGCCTTCACCATGAACCAGGTCATCGCCCCCTTCGACGTGCAGGGCGGCCTGGTGGATGATCTCGTGGGGCTGTGGGTGGATCCGACCAGTCGGAGTGAATGGCCCGGTCAGGGCAAGACGACGGCTCTACATAAGATCGGCGCCATCGGCGTGCGACTGTCACGCTGGGTCACCATGCATGGCTTCGCGCTCAACCTCAGTATGGACCTCGACTTGTTCCGATTGATCGTGCCCTGTGGGATCTCTCAGCATGGCGTGACCACTCTCGAGAAACTCCACGGTGACGCTCCTTCGGTGCGCGACGCCGCGGACTCCGCCTTTGAGCACTTCTCTCAGCGCTTCGAGGCCAGCGACGTGCATTTTGAGGACTGGTCTCAGCGAAGCAGTCTCGACTGAGACCGCACCTGGCTGCTGTGCGGCTACTGCTGTGCGGCTACTGCTCGGTGGCTACTGCTGTGTGGCTACTGCTGTGTGGCTACTGCTCGGCTTTGAGCAGGCCGCGAGAAATCGCCCACTTGGTCAATCCGACCGTGCCTTGGATGCCGAGCTTGTTCGTAAGTCTCTCGCGGTAGGTTTCCACGGTACGCAATCCGATGCCGAGCTTTTCGCCGATGGCTTTGCTGGTGAGACCGTCCGCGATAAGTAGTAAGACTTCTCGCTCCCGTGGAGATAGCTCGGGGGTCTCTCCGGAATCTGCTTCGAGCGCGGCCGCTTCGAGCTCGGGAGGGATAATTCGTTCGCCTTCTTCGACACGAGCGATGGCCGCGGCGATTTCTTCGGGACCACAGCTGCCCTTGTCGATGACTCCCCAGACGCCCGCCTTGACCATGTCGCGGGTGAGCGGAGCGCGATGGTGGGCGGTGAAGGCGAGGACGCGGGTGCTCGGGGAGATCTTGCTGATTCGCCGAGTGGCGTCCACGCCGTTCATCTTCGGCATATCGATGTCCATCAGCACGATGGTCGGCTTGAGATCGGCGACCAGTCCAACAGCTTCCTCACCGTCGCTCGCGGTACCAATCACTTCGATGCCGTCGTAGCTTTGCAAGTATCGACGCACACCGTCTCGGACAACGCGGTGGTCATCGACGATCAAGACACGGGTTGGGGGTGGGATGGACATGAGAAGGGGAGACGATTCGCTATACTCTGGGTGTTTCGTTTTATGTGTCCGTATTTGTACGGACAGTGCCGCCGTATTCTCTAGGGAATGGCGGTCATGTATATCGGGGAGCTGGGGATACAGTTTCCGCGGTGCACCCAAAGAATGCCAAATTTTGGGGCGCGGTTCCAGCGCGCGGAACAACAGAGTTGTCGTCTTCGTTTAGCAGTAGCTGCCGGCCGGAAGAATAAGTTCGTTCTGGCACGGTCCCGCAACCCACGTCGTGTGGGCGCCTAGGAGTAGGCTAATCACGCTGCCAGCCATCGTCCGAAGGGGCGGTCGGCCGGGGCTTCCCGTCTCATATTCGATCCCCCCGGTTGCCGGTGCTACCCTGGCGAGTCATGGAAGCCGTTGCCGTCATTTTACTTCCCGCCGCTTGGGGTGGGTTGATGTACGGCGTGTTTGAATTTCTCGACCGTCGGCGACGTCGGTTTCGTCGCGATGACATCCCTCCTATCGACTACTCGATCTGAATGGGCCCGTAGCCATTGGAGGTAGCGGGGCAAGTACTCAGCTACCCGGGGCTGATCGCGCTCGGCGTGATTGTGGGCCTCGTGGCGGGCATGTTCGGAGTGGGCGGCGGCTTCTTACTCACGCCGCTGCTCTCTGTGGTGTTCGGTGTTCCCATGCCGATCGCTGTGGGCACGGGCCTTTGCCAGATGGTGGGATCCTCCACCTCGGCGGCACTTCGCCATCGCAAAATGGGACAGGGCGAACCTCGATTTGCCATCGTCATGATCGTGGGCAGCTTGGCAGGAGTGTCCGCCGGGGCCCGCGCCATCGCCGAACTGAACGAGTCGCTGCCGAGTGGTCGTGGGCAAATCGACGTGACGGCTGTCCTCTACGGCGCTTACGTTTTTTTCCTGCTGTGTATCGCGGGCGTTCTTTGGTGGCAGGGTCGCGGGGGCTTTGAAGACCTTGAGTACGTGAGGCGCGGACCGCTGAGTCGCTGGCGACTGCCTCCCTACATCGATTTACTGAGCATTCCCATGCCCCAAGTGAGCGTCATGGGGATCGCCTACCTCGGGTTGTTCTTGGGTTTCTTGTCCGGCTTCCTGGGCACCAGTGGTGGTATCGCGTTGATCCCAATTCTGCTCTATGGCTACGGATTTCCGTTTCGACAAGCGGCTGGTACCGGTATCGTCGTCACCTGGCTAACCGCCGTGGTCGGCACCCTCGCGCACTACGCCGACGGCAACGTGCACGTGGGTCTAGCCATGGTGTTGATGGTGGGCTCGAGCCTGTCCGCCCAGGTGGGGGCGGAGCTGACCCGGTCCGTATCTGCGACTCGACTACGCAAAGGATTGGCGGCCATCGTGTTCACCATGGCGCTGGTGATCGTTGGAGAGCTAGTGAACCGTCTGCAGGGCTAAGGCGCTGCAGGGAGAAGACGGCTGGGCGGCCGTTGGCGAAACGGTTTCGGAATGGGCAGTAGTCATCTAGTCTGCGGTCTTGGCTTTTCTGAAGTCCATACTCGACGTCATCGGAGGGACGCCGCTCGTTCATCTCCCACGACTCTCCCGTGAGTTGGGGGCGGAGGTACTGGCGAAGTTGGAGAGCGTGAATCCGGGAGGCAGCGTCAAGGACCGCGTGGCGCGCGCCATGGTCGACGAAGCGGAGCAATCCGGTGCTTTGAAACCGGGGGGCATGCTGATCGAAGCGACCAGCGGCAACACGGGCATCGCATTGGCGATGCTGGCGGCTGCTCGCGGATATCAGCTCACTCTAGTGATGCCGGAAGCGATGAGCTGTGAAAGGGTCAGTCTACTGAAGGCCTACGGTGCGGCGGTGGTTCTGACTCCGGGCACACTGATGCGCCAGGCTGTCGAGCAGGCGGAAGCTCTGGGACGCAGCACTCCGGGCGCGGTCCTGCTTCGTCAATTCGAGAACCCAAGCAACCCGGCTGCCCACGAACGCACAACAGCGGAAGAGATTTGGTCCGACTGTGAGCATCAGCTGGATGTATTCGTGTCGGGTATCGGTACGGGGGGCACCATCACGGGTGTGGCCCGGGCGCTGAAGCCGCGGCTCCCCGAGCTACGAATCATCGGCGTGGAGCCGGCAGGGGCAGCGGTGTTGCAAGGCGACGCGGCGGGAGCCCATCACCTTCAGGGCATAGGTGCCGGCTTCATCCCCAAGGTGTTGGACCCGTCCCTGATCGATCAGCTGATCAGTGTGACGGAAGAACAGGCTTTGGCCGCGGCACGTCGGGTGGCGCGCGGAGACGGGGTGCTTTCCGGGATCTCGTCGGGGGCAGCGTTGGCCGCGACAATCTCCCTGGGCAAGACTGAGTTAGCGGGCAAACGGGTGGTGGTCATGTTGCCGGACGCCGGTGAGCGCTATGTTTCGACGGCGCTGTTCCGGGCCCTCAGCGAGTAGGGGTGCCCGCTCGCCGCCGCCGTTGTCGGGGCAAAGCCAGCGGGCTTTGTCATTTTTCTGGGCCGACAGATCTTCTGGGGGGCGGAGCCCCGAGCCGCCCGTTTAGGTCGGTTTGGCAGCCCCCCGGGACCCGCCTACGCTGAACCACCCGGCTTTCTGGCGGCCCTCACCACGCGGAGGGCGGCGAACGCAGGGCGGCGAACGCAGGGTGGCGAACGCAGGGTGGCGGCGATACCACTGTGTTTACGGAAGCCGCATGATCCCGCGGAAAGCGGTCGAACCGAGAAGCAGCCTCGGCTACCATTGGGGGTTGTGGAACCCGAACTGGCGCTGGACGAAGGCTTTCGTAGCCCGACGAATCGCAGGCACCTGGCTCTTTCCTGGGCACGTCGGTCGGGATATCGAAGCCATCGGGTCAACCGTCGCATCACCGCTTGTGTCGCCGAACTCCAGGAGCATGAATGAGATTGTCGCGTATCGTCGTTGGCGCACTCAAAGCCGGAGCCACTGAGATGCGACTTGTTCCGGGTTACCCACCCGTGGTGGTCGTGAAGGGCAAGGACGCCGCGCTCGGTCGCAAGAAGTACGATTCAGCCGCCATCGAAGGCTTGGTGGACGGCATCCTCACCGCCCAAGCGCAAATGGATCTTTCGCTGGGTGAAGCGACTTGGGACGTGAAGATCCCAGATGTCGGGATCCTACCGGTTTCGGCCCGCATGAAAAACGGCAAGCTGCGCGCTACCTTCGCCTTGAGTCAGGTTCGAGAGCCTACCGCGGAAGACGGCGCCGAGTTTGCTGAAGACATTACGGACGACATTGAGTTGCTGCCGACGGAAGAGGAGGCGGTGGCTGTCACTCTCAATTCCGATGATGGCGTCGTGGAGATCGAGCCCGAAGAATCGGCGTCGCCTGCTATAGGCCCGGAACCGTCGGGAGGCGCGACTCAACTAGCCAAAGCCAAGGCGGCGCGGCAAGCGGCGGCGCAGCAAGCGGCAGCGCAGCAAGCGGCGGCGCAGCAAGCGGCAGCGCAGCAAGCGGCGGCGCAGCAAGCGGCGGCGCAGCAAGCGGCGGCGCTTGCTGCGGCGCAGGCCCAGCTGGTCCAACAGCGAGACGCCCTGCAGAAGGCCCAACTGCAGCTTCAACAACAGCAGCAGGTATTCCAAAATCAACAAAAGCGGGCGCGGGAAACGGCGGCCGCCAGCGCTGCACCTCAGGGGGGCCCTGTGGCAGCCAGCGCCATGCGTTCGGGGGGCTCCAGTGCAGATATTGATCGTTTGCTGACCATTTTGCTGGAGACCAAGGGATCCGATCTACACATCTGCTCGGGGGTCAAGCCGATGATTCGGGTCGACGGCGACATGCGCGCGCTGACGAACCAGGCTCAGCTCACGCCGGAAGCCGTACAGAAAATGCTTTGGCCCATTGTGCCTCCTCTCAATCGGGAAGAGTTTACGCGGCGTAGAGACACGGATTTTGCCTACGAGATCCCGGGCAAGGCGCGATTCCGCGCCAACATGTTTGTGGACCGACGCGGGGTGGGCGGTGTGTTCAGAATCATCCCCAGCGACATCATGACCGGCGAAGATCTGGGCATCCCCAGTGAAATCCTGCATCGCTTCTCCACACTGCAAAAGGGTCTTGTGCTGGTCACTGGGCCGACCGGTTCCGGCAAGTCGACAACGTTGAATGCCTTCGTGGACTACATCAACCGTAACCGATCGGCGCATATCATCACCATCGAGGATCCCATCGAGTTTGTTCACGAGAACCGGCGGTGTTTGATTAATCAACGCCAGGTGGGGCAGCACACGGATTCCTTCAAAGACGCGCTTCGAGCCGCTCTACGAGAAGATCCAGACATCATCTTGGTGGGTGAGATCCGCGATCTGGAGACCATCGAAATCGCGTTGGAGACGGCAGAAACCGGGCACTTGGTCTTCGGTACGCTGCACACCTCGTCAGCGGCGAGCACGGTAGACCGCATCATCGACCAATTTCCCGCGGACCGTCAGTCGCAGATCCGAGTGATGCTTTCGAGTTCTCTGATGGGCGTGATCGCGCAGGTCTTGTGCAAGAAGACCAACGGAGGTCGGGTCGCCGCCTACGAAATCTTGATCGGGATCCCGGCGGTGTCGAACTTGATTCGAGAGCAAAAGGTCTTCCAGCTGGCCAGCGTGATGCAAACGGGCCGAAAGCTCGGCATGCGCATGATGGCCGATAGCCTGGTAGCGCTGGTTAAGGGAGGAGCTATCACTCCGGAGGAGGCGATCACTAAAGCCCAGGACCGCAGTCAGCTGATGGCGGCCTTTGCGGCGGAGAACATCGAACCTATGTCGCCGAAGTCAGGCACCAAGAGTCCCCGAAGCAAGAAGAAGAAGGGGGGGTAGTCCGGTGTAGGAGCCGGCCGAGCGCGGCGTGGTCGTGAAGTAGACGTTGGCGTTCTACGTGATGCAATGGATTGGGGATCTGAAACATCTCCGCGGGCAGCTCGTCGTACGGCGTAGCCTCCTCCTGGATGCAAAGCAGCTTGGCGACGTCGTGTATCATGCCCGCTAGGAAGGCCTGCCCGACGGTGGTGCGGCCCTGACGACTCGCGATGGTGCGGGCCAGTACGCCGACTCCGAGGCAATGAGCCGGCCCAGTTTGTCGAGATGCTCAAAGCGAGCGAACAGCCCGATGCCCATCAGTAGCTCGGAACAGTCACGGGCTCCCAGTCGAGATACTGCCTCTGCGATGTTGCTGCAGGTGACGCCGCGGAAGTACAGGCCGGAGTTGGCGAGCCGAATGAGCTTGGCGATGATGGCGGGGTCTTTTTCCACGGTGGCGATGACCTCTGGCAGTCCAATGCCGGGCTTAGCCAGCACGGTGATGGCGCGTTGGATGACGTCAGGAAAGGCCTTGACCTCAAACGGTGCCGCGAGGCCGGCGGCTTGGCTGCGCGCTGCCAGCAGCTCTATCAGATTCCACTTCGTGGGCGGATACCGAACGGGCGTTGGGGGCGAACTGCTCGTGGAAATCCTGTTGGGCGTTCTTGGCCTGGTCGCGGGTCAGCAACCCGTGTTTGACCAAGATGTCTTCGAAGGATCGCGTGTCTTGGTGCTGTTCCCGTAAGAGCGCGCCCAGATCGTTGCTGTCTAGCAGGCCCATGCTGACCGCGAGCTGGTCGAACGGAAGTGAACTGCTGTGTTGTTTTCCGAGGAGGCGGAATACACTGCGAACGTTGAGTTTACTGTGGTTCCGCGCGAGCTCTCCGAGACGCGGTCGGGAGTTATCCCGGCTGGCCAGAACTGTGGTGACCTGCTGCCGGGACATCAGACCGATTTGAATGAGGTCGGCATCAAATAGGGGCATGCGTCGGCCTGTGAGCAAGGGCGGTTTGCCGCCACGTTCTATGAACGTCCATCTACAGGAAGGTCTTTAGAATTAATCCGACTAGTTGACCTCGGGACGGAGAATATTCGGCAGCTCGAATCGGTTGCTCCCTGCGCCGAACCCTGTGCCGAAGTCTGCCCGCTCGACACTGCTTTAGCGGCGTCGGAATAATCCGCCATCGGCTCGCGTTGGCGCCACTGTGTAGAGTGCTATGCTCAGTGAATCTAGAGTCATCGTGATGGAACCCGCCTACCGAGCCAGTCTGATTCAAGCGCAGAAGCGCGCCATGTTGGTGTTACCCCGAGGATTGGGAGAGCGCGTTGCCGAGCGCGTCGGGGCCGAGGCCTTGACTGTCATCGATGAGGCGGGGGCGACGGATTGGCTTCCCGTCGAGCTCACCAATAAGTTGGGACAGGCGCTTTACGAAGAAGCAGGAGCAGAGGGCAGCATTGAGTTCTGGCGCCGCTTCGCTGGCACGTTGTCGAGCATGTCTCTTTTCGACGCGATGGTGAAGGGGGTGCTCAAACTGGTGGGCACGCCGGAAGGCTTGCTGCAGCTGATTCCGCGGGCCTATGCGCTCACTTCACGCGGCCTCGGAAGCTTCGATCTTACGGTAGATCCGGATGAGAACCGAGCGACCCTCAGCGTTACGGGACTTCCGAAAGTATCCCAAACCAAATCGGTGATCATCTCCATTCAAGCATCGTGTTTGGGCGTGTTGGACATGGTTAGTGTGGATGGCGAGGTCGGGGTCGACGACTTTCGTGTGGACGAAGGCACCGTCAACTACATCGTTCTCTGGAGGAACTGAGTTGCGCTTCCCAGCGATTTGAAGCTGACAGCGCGCAACTGAGGGTGGCAGTGGCCGAGAGTCGCTGCATGTCGAACTGCCCAGAAATTTCGGAAATGGCCGGCGGGTCCGGCGGTGCCCAGCGCGCCGGGCACGATGACGTACCGAATCGCCGAATTTCTTACCGTCGAATTCGACAACGGGGGGTCATTACTGTCGAGTATGCCGTTCTGCTCTCCCTGGTGGCCGTGGGCGTCAGCTTCGCAGTTTACGGATTGCTGGGCCCCTTGAGGTCGTATTTTCTGGCGCAGCAACTCTGGTTGCTGCTGCCCATTCCCTAGCTGTTAGGGCCTACCGGGCGGGCCTGCAGCGCTTTGTTGGGCTTTTTCTAGCAACTGCCGGCGGCGCTGACCGAAGAGCTGGCGTTAGCCAATGAAGGCTGCCCGGGCAAGCGCCCGAAATTGGAGATTTGTCATGCAGAAATACACCCCGCGCCAGGCCCTCGTGAAACTGAAGGCCTGGCTCAACGTCGGACTCGAAGGCTTCACTGCCGATACCCGAGGCCTCACCACCGTAGAGTACGTGATTGTGCTCGCGTTGATCGCGATGATCGCGATCGGGACCTGGGGGGAGTTCGGAGAAGCGGTTGAGAAACACGTTGACGGCGCGCGAGTCAATATCGAAGCGATGGGAGAGTAGAAGTAGCGCCCTCCGGAAGTCTTCTCGCCATGAATTTCATCTACCTAGCGGCGGCCCTCATCACATTGGTGGCGGCCGTCACGGACGCCAAAGGAGGGCGTATTCCCAATTGGCTCACGTTCCCGGTCATCGCGATGTCCCCTGTATTTCACGGGGTCAGCGCGGGCGCCTCGGGGCTTTGGCTGTGTGTCGGTGGGCTCGTGATCTGCGGCGCCGTCCCATTGTTGATCTACATCGGCAGTCGCGGAGCCGGCATCGGGGGAGGCGATGTCAAGTTGTTCGCTGCCCTAGGTTGTGTCGCGGGTCCGGGCTTCGGTTTGGAAGTTCAGTGGGTCGCGTATTGCCTGGCCGGTGCCGGGGCGATGCTGTGGCTCACGTGGCGAGGCTGTTTGTGGAGCACGCTGGCATCGGCGCTCCGAGTGCGTTTTTTCGGAGTTTTCTCAGGCTCCAGCTACCAGTTGGCGCCATCGACGACCGGGTTGACCCCTGTCGTCGAGCCCTCACACCGGGCACGCTGTGAATGCGACGTGGGTGACGACGGCGCTAGCGACATGGCTCACGAGCTTAGGCGCTCTCTGCGTCTCGGTCCCTGCATCGCCGTGGCGGCCGTCTGTTTGATGGTCCTCCGCACGCCTTGGTTGTGGATATGGCTAGGCCGGTGAGCTTGCGCCGGTGGTTGCGCCAGCGCCGGGCCGTGTGCCTACGCCGGATGGAGTGTCTGCTGTGTCGGCGGCGGGGCTTGAGGCAAGACCAGCGGGGTGCAGTCTATTTCGAGTTTTTGCTCTGCTTTGTGCCGGTCTTTCTTTTGTTTTTGGCTGGCGTCCACATCGCGCTACTTTACACAGCCAAACTGGTCGTGGCCGACGCGGCCCTTCGTGCCGCTCGCTCAGCCATCGTGGTGCTCGATGAAGATCCCGAACGCCATGGTGGCGTGCCGCGGGGGGATCTCTTGACCCTGGGCGGGGGCGACGACTCCGGCGATAGCTGGCTCGCCGCCGTGCTTGGTGGCGCGGCTCCCGGAAATTCTGGGGCATCGAGCGGGTCCGCGTCGGGGCTGGCTGGGGTGTTGATGCCCGGAAATTCACGACTGCGTATGATTCGACGAGCCGCTTACGCGCCGCTCGCGGCCTTGTCCCCCAGTGCCGGTCGCGCGGTTTCCGGGGGGGCCTTGTCGACAATCTTTGGAGCGAGTGCTCTCGGACGCCTCGCCGTTGGTTATGCGCTGTATACGCCGACGATGACCGCCGTGACTCTACGGGAAGCTCCGGGCAGTTCTGTGGTCATCGATCAGGTGGTCTCCCAGGGGCTGGTCACTCTGCACGTGACATACCTGTACTACTGTCAGGTCCCGCTGGTGGACCGCTTCGGTTGCCGGCCGCTTTACGATCTTGCGGGCTTTGGCGAAGTCGCGAAGGAGTTTCAGAAAGCCGTCGAGAGCTTTGAGCCGTCCCGGCCGGATCTGTTTTACAAACGTATCTCTGAGATTCGCGGCCGCGGATTGAATGCGTCGGAGCGACAGCGCTACCTGATCGCTGAGTTCGATCGGGTGGAGCGGCCCATCCTGTTGGCGGCGCATTTGCTCACTGGCGCCAGATTCGTCGTGCTGGAGGCGGAGGTGAGTTTGCCGAATCAAGGCGCCTGCTATCACGGCGGATGCGTTGGGGGCGGTACATGACGTGCCTGTCTCGCGGCGCCCAGGGTGTGACCGACGAGCGTGGGGCGATCATGGTGTGTTGCGTATTCTTCGCGATCGTTCTGGTGGGCATGATGTACACGCTCACGGGTATCGGAGACACATTGCACCTTCGGGAGCGGGCTCAGGATGCAGCCGACGCGTCGGCCTTGTCCGCTGCGGTGTTGCACGCCCGCGGGATGAATCTGATTGTCTTCGTCAATCTCATCATGTTGGCTTTGGTGATGCTGCTCATCGCGGTGCGCGTGGTGCAGGGGCTGGCGGTGTTGGGCACCACGGTGGCCGCGGGCATGGCCGTGATTTCCGGAGGTGCGGCGGCTCCGTTGGTGCCGGTGTTCGCGAAACAAGCCAAGGTGGCGGACGACACCTTTCGTGCTCTCAATCGTGTGGTGACGCCCATGTTGAAGGGGCTGCACCAGACCGAGCGCGTGGTGCGCGCCACAACCCCCGTGGCCTCCGAGGCGGACGTATTGGCCGAAGTGGTGCGGCACTATCGCCCCGAGGCCCGGGTGGGTTTTGCCATTCCCGGGCGTTGGACCCTCCCGGTAGAGACCGACCAGTTCAAAGAACTCTGCTCCCGTGCCGGCGAAGAGGTCGCCGACGTGTTGATGACTCCCTTTGACTGGATAGGCATGAGCTCGATCACGGCGCCCTTGGAGTCTGCGAGCGGATCGATGACCAATAAGTTTTCCAAATGGTTCTGCGGAAACAAGGGCGGCAAGGCACCGAAGCACGAATCTACAGTGACCCGTCACTATCCGAGGAACGGGGCCATGGATCGCTGTGAAGAGGGCGCCAACGGCGGAGCCCCGGATGAGGCGGCTTGCCGAGAGGCGGAGCAATTAGCCAGAGCCTCAAGCTATTCCGAATCCACCGGGGAGTGCACGGCGAGTCGTTGCGGAGCGGGCAGCCCCTTCGAAGAGAACGCCGAGCAGGCGCGGCGGCAATGCGACCCCCTCAGAACGGCTATGGGGCAATGGGTCTGGCAAGAGCGAATACTCGACGCGTGGGTTGTCTGGGACGCGCGCCGTCGTCTGTGGCGCATTCAGTCCGAGCACAGCGTACGCTCAACGCTGAAGAAGGCGAACCACGCACCGTGCGGACTCCACGCTCAAGCGGTCGGCGCAGGCTGGGCGAGCCGAGTACGTTCTCCGGGGCAGGAGGGCACGACACCTTTGTGCACCAACTTGCTGGATGCTGTGCAGACGGCTTCCGGCATCCGGGGCTGGCCGGAACCCCCAACGGGGGATGGCGCCACGTTGTTTGTCGATCTCAAAGAGGTAGCGCAGCTGCTCAGCTGTTCTCGCCAGGAGACAGTAAAGGTCGAGATGGGGGGCGAACAGCTGGGCCGAGGCGGCAATAAAATGGCTCCCCACAAGATGGCTGATGGGGTCGATCTAGGGGGCGAAGACTTTCAGATCCGAACGGTGGTGCTGCGACAAGGGGTAGATGGCAAGACCGAGCGAGGGCTTCGGGCCCTGGCAGCTCAAGAAGTGGACTCCGGCATCCCGCTGGAGTCGCTGACCCGCCTCTATGTGGCCCAGGCGGAGTATTATCACGCGCACAACGGCAGCCGCGCCCGCGCCGAGTGGATGTGGAACATGAGTTGGACGGCTCGGTTGCGCCGCTTTTCCCTGCCGGCGCCGGCAAAGCGTATCGAAGGCAGAGCCGACAAGAAGAATTTGAGCAACCGCACGCCCCCGGCGACCGAACAGGAGGCATGCACAGAGGCCGGCGGCAGCGATTGCCAGAACATCGAAGGGGACCTGGATTTGATGTCCCAGCTGGTGGTCCACTAGTCCTTGGCGCGAGCCTACGGCGGAGATTCGCAAAGGCGGTGCCGGTGTGGCTGCCCTCGCGATGCTGGTGGGCTCAGCGCGGCGTGGCGACGGTGGAAGCCGCCATCGCGCTGCCCGTAATGACGCTATTGATGATCGGTACAGCCGAGTTAGGTCGCCACTATTCAGCTCGCCAGGAAGCGCTAGTTCGGGTTCGCAGTTGTGCGTGGCAATACTCGGCGGCCCACTGCCGGGATGTGCCCCCGGGATGCGAGGACATTGTGGGGGCGCCGAGGGGGAACGAGGAACTGGAGGCAGTGGCGGGGAGCTATGAAACGGATCCGTTGACCGGGGGTACTTCCCAGAGCGACAAAGTGGCGAGCGGCATCCAAGGCCAAGTCGATAAACAACTGGGGGGCTTCCTCGGGCAGTCCGTGACGGCGCGTAGCCGCATCGTCGTCAAGGGGCGAAGCTCAGTATCGCCGAACGCTGAACACGGGTCGGTTTCTTACCACCTGGCGTGCAACGTCAAACCATCGAAGCTCGCCGACATTTTTGGCGAGCTGTGGGACGATTTATGGGACTGATACGCTGGCGGGCGCGGGCGCCGGGATGTGACCTAGGGCGATGGCTGCGGGTGGTTGCGTTGCTCATGGGCCTGCAGATTTGTGTGGCTCTGGGGGGCATGGGCCGGGCCCGGGCCGACGTGAATCGAGCTTTAGAAGAGGTGGGGCGGGCGCTGTTATCTCAATCGTGGATTAGCGGTCATGCTAGCATCTCCGAGCTCGAACTCAACGGTCTGAAAATCCTCGCGCAGAGTTCGCGCAGCCCATTGTCGGTGGCAGCGGTAGTCGCTGAGTTGGAGTCGCGATGCGATCGTCAGCAAGGCCAGAGCTTAGCGAGAGCTGGCGAGGACTCGGGCACGGTGATCTGCTTGCGACCGGCTACTGCTCGGGTCCCGGCTACCGATCGCATCGCGGCTCCGAGTCGGCTCCTGACGCTGATGAACTTGGCGCAACTTTCGTTATTGGGCGGCAGTACTCGGGTCGCCTTTGAGCTGGTGCAGCGGGGCGATGGTCAAACGGCGCTGTTGTCTTTGCGGCCGCAAGGCTCGCTCGACATCAGTGCGATGTTCCCCGCACGTGGTGATGCCCCGGGCGTCGATTTGGTGAACTTTCCTCGACCTCGCGGTGGCCGCCGAACACTATCGGCCCAGATGGCGCGGGCCACTCTCGTGTTGTATGAGTTCCCGTTGGGACCGGCGGCGCTGCGCTCGCTGTACGCGGGCGAACTGTTGCGCGGGGGATGGCGGCTCGGGCCCGGCGATAGCAACGTCGAGTTGGCACCGCTCATCGCGCAGCGACAGGGCCGCACCGTGGAGCTGGGGTTCGCAGAGGGCGCGGTCGGTGCTTCGTCGGTGACCGTCGCCGAATTGCCTTAGCGTCGGTGACGCGGTGCTGCGGTGACCCCGTGCTCAGGCTTATCGCTGCAGGAGCTGTTGCAGCGATCTTGCCAGCTTCGATCTTGGAAAAATCGACGATGTCGTGGATGATCGTGAGCAGCGCCCGCCCCGAGCTTTGGATCACTCGCACGAAGCTCCAGCTGATCCGTCTCCAGCGCTGAGTCGAGCCGTTATTCAGAGGTGCCGATCACGCCGTTCATCGGGGTACGGATCTAGTGACTCATCGTCTCCAGAAAATCGGCTTTCGCCCGACTGGCGATCTCGATCCCGATGGTGGCTCGCCGCAGCTCCTCCGCTTGCTGTTGTAGTTCGAGCCGCTGGGACATGAGGCGTCGGTAGATGGCGACCTTTGCTTCTCACGATGAGAGACTCGATGGGCTTCTGGATGTAGTCGATGGCTCTGCATTCGTAGCCCCGCAGCAGGTGCTGCGGCTCGTGGTCCAGGGCGGTAACGAAAATGATGGGAATGACCCGGGTGCTGGCGCTGATGGCTGCGCAGGCCG
>SPKZ01001628.1_pt1 | contig 15248 bp, 13 predicted proteins | sample 2456571 | NCBI WGS metagenome assembly SPKZ01 (sample SAMN11192286, study PRJNA482655) | marine metagenome | biome: ENVO:00000447; feature: ENVO:00000244|ENVO:00000211|ENVO:00000569|ENVO:00002023; material: ENVO:00002151; isolation source: ocean water from marine abyssalpelagic zone ...
ACCTTTGGCAACCGCAGCAAGCGCCGCTAATGTAATGGCAGGCGCGGTGTTCTTACCCATCGGCTCAAGAATAATGTCACTTGCAGCTGTATCGTTTGCGCGTAATTGCTCTGCCACGATAAAACGGTGTTCGTTATTACAGATAATCAACGGATTTAAGCATTGAGTATTATCAAGACGATTAATCGTTTCTTGTAATAATGTGTTTTCATTAAGTAGTGCTAGGAATTGTTTTGGGTGCAGAGCACGAGATAAAGGCCATAAGCGTGAACCGCTACCGCCTGACATGATTACCGGTAAGATCATAATATACCTTGAGTTTTTAATGTGATTTTTAGTTTTATACGAGATGTATTAGGCGAAATACCATTTGCTGTGCTGATGGACGTTATTTTGTTTTAGTAACGAATTAACATCAAACCATTGATATCGGCTGTGCTGCGCAGTGGGCAGTGAAAGCTCAGATTCATCAACTGTGATCTCGTAACCTAACACGACATAATGCGTCGAGACATGTTCACCGAACACGCTGTCATCATAGAAATGTTCATAGGGTCCAAGAAATGTCGCTTGCGCTATTGTGTAAGTCAAGCCGAGTTCATTTTGACACAGGCGTGTAAACGCGCTCTTCATCGATTCATTTTTTTGAATACGACCGCCTGGGACAAACCAATAGTTCTGAGCTGGTCTATTGGTTCTAAACCCTAATAAAGCTTGACCCTGTTGGTTTTTCACCACAAGGTCAATCGAGATAAGCGGTGTTGAATCGATAACAGTTTCAAATGTGTTGTTATCTAAAAACATACTTATTGTTTACCTCTAAGTTCGTCGTTTACGCTCTAAACGAGTCTTGATTATCAAGGAACCACTGATAAGCACTTTGTAAGCCTGATTCTAAATCCACCTGATAACACCAGCCCAAATTAGCTAAACGTTCTACGTTCATCAATTTACGCGGTGCACCATCTGGCTTGCTACTATCAAATACGATATCACCTTTAAAACCAGTTACTTTAGCAACAGTTTCAACAAGTTCACGAATAGTACAATCAACCCCTGTACCCACGTTAATGTGACTTAACATGGCTTCAGTGTTTTCCTCAAAGATATCTTGCGCAAGGTTCATCACATAGATAGAGGCTGATGCCATGTCATCCACATACAAGAATTCACGCATTGGCTTACCACTGCCCCATGCAATAACCTCTTTATCATTGTTTAGTGCCGCTTCATGGAAACGACGTAACAAGGCTGGGATAACATGCGAGTTTTCCGGGTGGAAGTTATCATGCGGACCATACAAATTGGTTGGCATTACACTGCGATAGTTACGACCGTGTTGACGGTTATAAGATTCACACAGTTTAATACCCGCAATTTTTGCTACAGCGTAAGGTTCATTAGTTGGTTCCAGCGTACCGGTTAACAATGCTGATTCAGCCATTGGCTGCTCAGCAAGTCTTGGGTAAATACACGATGAACCTAAGAATAATAGATCCTGTACGTTAGCATTATGCGCCGCATTAATGATGTTGCTTTGGATCATCAGGTTTTCGTAAATGAAATCAGCAGGGTACGTATTGTTACCCACGATACCACCTACTTTAGCTGCCGCTAAGTAAACTTGATCGATTGATTCTGCTGCAAAAAATGCATTAACTGCCGCTTGGTTGGTTAAATCAAGCTCTGCACGTGTTCTTAATACAAGTTCTACATCACCTTGCTGCTCAAGTTGGCGCACAATTGCCGAGCCAACCATGCCTCGATGGCCTGCTACATAGATATGTTTAGTCATGATTAGCTTTCTTTTGTTACTGAAACAGAATAACCGTGTGCTTTAAGTAATGCGTGTTGTTTTGCTTTAGCGAGGTCATTTTCAACCATTTCCGCACACATTTCTTCAACCGTAATTTGTGGTACCCAGCCTAATTTTTCTTTTGCTTTTGATGGATCGCCAAGCAGTGTTTCGACTTCGGCTGGGCGGAAGTAACGAGTGTCAACTTTAACAATCACATCTCCTACTGATACGCCTTTGGCGTTATCACCTGTAATGCCCACAACTGTTGCGATTTCATCTACGCCTTCACCTGTGAATTCAAGTTCAATACCAACGTTTTGTGCTGAAATACGGACGAACTCACGTACTGAAATTTGTTTGCCTGTTGCAATTACGAAATCGTCAGCCACATCTTGTTGTAACATCATCCACTGCATGCGCACATAGTCTTTAGCATGGCCCCAATCACGAAGTGCATCCATGTTGCCAAGATATAAACAAGACTCTAAGCCTTGAGAAATATTGGTAATAGCACGGGTGATTTTTCGTGTTACAAAGGTTTCACCACGACGTGGTGACTCATGGTTGAATAGAATACCGTTACACGCATACATGCCGTAAGATTCACGGTAGTTAACTACGATCCAATATGCATACATTTTTGCAACTGCATATGGTGAACGCGGGTGGAACGGCGTTGTCTCACTCTGTGGGATCTCTTGTACTTCACCGTAAAGCTCAGATGTTGAAGCTTGATAGAATTTCGTCTTTTTCTCTAAACCTAAAAAACGAATTGCTTCCAGTAAACGTAATGTACCCATTGCATCGACATCCGCAGTATACTCAGGACATTCAAAAGAAACAGCAACGTGAGACTGCGCACCTAAATTGTATACTTCATCAGGCTGTACATCGTTAATAATACGCGTCAGATTTGATGAATCAGTTAAGTCACCATAATGTAAGAAAAATCTTGGATTTTCTTCGTGTGCATCTTGATAGATATGATCAACACGTTCTGTATTTAATGATGATGCACGACGTTTAATACCGTGAACTTCATAGCCTTTTTCTAATAATAATTCAGCTAAGTATGAACCATCCTGACCTGTTACGCCTGTTATTAATGCTATTTTCATTTTAGGTTCCGAATAATAAATTAACGATTTACATTTATTGAATTAGATTTCAATACATGTTTTAAATTTGATTCCACATCTATAGTAAAAGTTTTGAAACTTTCATCAATGCTGTCTATATGTTTAATGGCTGAATCAACCATAGCTTTTTTGCAATCGTTCTTGAATGAGTTACTGACAACACCTCTAATGTATAAATACATTTTATAAAAAGTAAGGATTAACTTAATAACTATTTTATTTCTACTTATAAACTTTGGCACTATTTTATAATCAGTCATAAATCGAAGAGGTAATAATGTTATAAATGCGATTCCAAATGATTTAAAAAGATTAATAACATATTTTTTTTCAAATCGAGAATTAGGGATGTCATGATAAAAGTATAAACTTTCAGTTGAGCAACAACTATAACCTGCAATCTTTATTAATTCACATATTTCACTATCCTCTCCAGATGAAGAGTCAGAGCCTGTACGGCCCTGTAGTAAGTTATTATATCCAGAATCAAAGAATGACATTAATACGCTTTTTCTAATCGTAAGGCCAGCGCCATAAAGTGACTTGACTTTTTGTAATTCCACACAACCAATGTTTATTTCTTTTCCCTGCGGACCTAAAGCAAATGCACGTTCAACCTCAGCTAACCATTGTGGTGACTGTGAACTTTCAAACAATATTCCTTTTCCACCAAGAGCGCCCATCGAAGGTGTTTCAACAAAAGCATTTGAGATAAAATCACACCAATTAGGTCCGATATAATTATCATCATCAATAAATGTAACTAAATCATATTTAGCTTCTCTTAAACCTCGATGTCGAGCAAACATAAGCCCTTGTTTTTCTTCTAATACAACTCTACTTTCAACATTTACGTCTTTAAAATACTCCAAAAAAACATTAGATACACAGTCTGAGGAATTATTATCAATTAATAATACCTCGTAAACGACATCCGAAGATTTAGCTTGATTTAAAATAGAATCTAATACTTTAACAATTGTACTTGATCCATTATAACTACAGATAACGAACGATATATTAGAAATTAACACTAATGTCCCCTAATTATTCTTACTAAGATACGTCTAAGACCATAATTTAATGCAAACAAAATGGTTTTAGACATTGAATGGCTATAGTTATAGTATGCAGATATACATTCAGCAACTGCTTTAAAGGGATGGACATCTGATATTCCTCCAGAGTCCATTTTCACAACAATTTCATTTATATCTTGAAACTTAAAACCATATTTTTTTGAACGTAATAAAAAGTCATAATCCATAGAAAGTTTATACTTCTTGTTAAACGACCCAATTTTTTCATAAACATTCCGTTTAACATAAGTAGCAGGATGAGCAATATACATACCACTATCTAATCTAGAGCTATCTGAAATCACACTGTGCGAGTCACTTCCGTTAACGATAAGCATGGAAAAGCATAATATATCAAATTTTGACTTCTGAGCATTTGAAGTAATAACATCTAAGCTACCACTTAGTAATTGGTCATCCGAATTTAGTAATCCAATGTATGTTCCAACGGCAAGATCAATCCCTTTATTAAACGCATCTGAAATACCTTCGTCAGGTTCAGATATATACTTATCTATTCCATCACTATATTTATTTATGATATCCTGAGTCCCATCATTAGACCCACCATCAATAACAATATATTCTACAAAATCTTTTTTTTGTGTGATAACACTTAAGATGGTATCTTCGATTGAGTTTACTGAATTATAACAAACTGTTATAATTGATAATATTTTCTCACTCATTAGACAACTTCCTTTCTTAAATTAACTAGTAAAAAACGATAAACAAACAAACAAACAATTACTATAGTAAAAGAAGGTGATGAAAATCTATTAGAGTAAAGAGAAAAAACAATACCGTGAAGAAAAACGACATTAAATAAAACCAAATTGAAATATAATTTAGAATTAGAATTAGACCTTATCAATTGCGAGTATGTTAAAGCCCAAAAAAAACCTATTAATGGTGGGAATATTAACAAGCCCCAAAAACCAAAATCCGCAACTATATCAAAAATTGGATTGTAGTGTGAATTGACCATAATAGGGAATCCAGATGAATAAACACCGACATTAATGAATTCAGCCTTATCTAAAGAAATAAATTCGGAATCTAATATTTTATATTCATTTCCTAACATACCGAGTACCGCATTCACAAAACGTAGTACACCATGAAAAGTAAATGCACCCGATGTCAAAACTCCGTCATTAACAGTTGAAAAATCATTATTTATATGTTCATTAAGAATTGCAAAATTTAACACGTTATAATTTATAACGTAATGTTCAATAACTTGAAAAAATGTAATTTGACCATCTCGATACATAGATGAAATAAAAACAAATGAAACAAGAATTACAATGGAAAAATTCACTTTAAAAGAGTCAAAAGTTAATCGCCCATTAAATATATACTGTGAAAAAATTAAAGATAATGCTAAAAAATAAAACCCTGCACGGCTAAAAGTAATTAAGCTGTACATAAATATAAATAATAAATATACAAACAACCTTTTATTCGATAGTTTGATCAGTGGTGATGATACAACCGCAATTAAATACAACACTATCGAATTAATAACAAAAGACATGAAAAAAAGGTCAACGCCTCCGGTTATTATTGCACCATGTCCACTATCGCCCCCATAAACTGCTGCATCACGCAGTCCTATTGCACCATATGCAATAGCAAATTTCATGAAAATAAAAGATTTACTACATAAATAAATAAAACCAATACCCCAAAAGGTAATCTCTATATTTATTCTTAGGTACGAACACTTGATTTTTTGAACTTAAAAATCCATTCTTAATCAATGACTTTGAAAAAACAAAAAAAGAAAAACCAACAAAAGCAACATAAACTGCAACATAAATCTCTGTATATATATTAGTTTCAAAATATCCTAAATCATAATACCTATATACTATAAAATTCACGCACCAAAATAATGAAAAAACTAAAAATGATCTACGACTTATATTTTCTTTCATAAAAAAACTTGCCACTAACAAGAACAATAAAAGTAATATCAAACCCCCCCCCTTGTTACATTCGTGTATATTTTAACATAACGCTCTGCAGATTCATTTATAGTAAGGATATGTTCAGAATTATCACATTGTCTATTTAAAATAGATAGATTATCTACCATCCACATAAGCTCTTCATAAAAACAAGCCACACTAGGGCTAGCTAGACATCCATTAGATTGATGTATTACGATATCACGTAAACCACTGCTATCCCTTGCTAGAACAGGTGTGCCACAACATATAGATTCCGCAGCAATTAATCCATACGACTCAATTCTAGATGGAACGATGCAAATATCAGCTTTTCTGTATAATTTTGATAGTTCTAAACCTGACTTTATAAATCCAAAACGTGTATGATTTATTTCATTGTTAATTAAAATCTCACCATTACCAAAAGTTATTATTTCAAACAAATCAGGATTCAGTTTATTAATCAACCCCTCTAAAATATCTATTCCTTTATTAACTTTATCTTTATCTGATGCCAATCCAAACAATAATTTTATTTTTCTAATATCACCACTGTCTTTCTTCCCAATAAAACTATCATTATAAAATATTTTTTTATCTACACCATTAGGAATTAACATTACTTCATTTTGATTTCCAATTTTTGACATAATAGCCATTTCATACATATAATGACTTGGGCAACAAAATGTAATGTCAGTAAAATATTTTAGCTTCTTTTTCCAAAGGATATGTTCAAGATTAAAAGTAGTATTTTTTTTATTTCTTTCTTTATAAATTTCGGGAATAGTATCCCCCTCAACGACGTGATGACCACAACCTAAAATAGGCCATGCATCATGCATAGTCCAAACTATAGGGGCATTGAGGCGACTTACATCAGAAATAGATAGCATTTCTCCATTAATCCAGTGTATATGCCATACATCTACATTTAGATCGTTCAAATCATCAATAATTCCAGAGTCAAATATATTCAGAGAGTGATATATTTTTGAATTGTTTTTCAACATTATTTTTTTTAATAAATGAGCGAATCGATATTTTAAAGAACTATATAACCGATTGTAATATTTATCATTAAATGCAGTAATTTTTTCATTTTTGACTTCCGAGTTTAAGCAAATAAGTCTAGAGTCAACACCGTGAAACTCACTCATCGCAAGGTGTAATTTATGACAATATGAACCTTGACTCAAATTTGTTGAGATATGACCTACTTTAATCACCATTTAAAATACTTCTCATAGCAGTTTCAAAATTTCTTGAATATGAATCAATACTGAAAAGGTTATCTCCAATATCTACACACCGTTTCGATAAATTTGAAATGTCCAAATCTGTAAGATTAGAAACACCTTGTATTGTTGAGATTATACTATCAGCATTTAGCGATTTAATTAAAAAACCAAATCCATCTACATCTAAGCCTACGTTATTACTTATAACCGGTATAAGGCCATGTCTAATACATGTTAGCACACCAGTTGACTGTGCTTCAGAACAAGAAGGTAAAATGACAAAGGTACATTTATCTACAAGATCTAAATACTCATCACTTTCAACGTTTAATTTACCAAGAACAATTACATTCTCAGGTAGTCGTTTAAAGAGTTTCTGTTCTTTTTTATCAAATCCACACAGATATAATGTAAAATCATTTCCTAAACATTCAAATGAACTTAGTAATAAATCAATACCTTTATGAATAGCGCCACTTCCACCAAACCAAACAAAGGTATTATTATTCTTATTACTCACAAGTGATTCTGTAAACTTAGAATTTTTCAAACCACTTGGACTAATTAATTTAATTTTAGATGTAGGAAGTAACTTCCCCCATGTTTTAATAGTAAAATCATTACCAAAAAATAAAGCATAGTTTGAGTATTTTAAATCTTCCGATTTAAAATACCACCCACTCCTCATAACTTTAGCTTTATTCCTACACCATTTACTTTTGTTAAATTCAGAAATTCGAATTGACTCTTGTTCTAAGGAAAAGGATGGTTCATTCTCAGTTAGGTATGCGACTCTTAATGACTTACTATTTTTAAGTTTTGCTAATCTAAATGGTTCTCCAAATCCAACAACCAAATCATACATATTATTAGATATATTGGATTTTGATTTATTATCTATAATATCTACACTATAGCCTAATTTATTCAAACAATTAACGATTTCAAAAACTTCATTAACTTGAGAGTGGAAAATTGATGAAGTCACATTAAAATATGGATATGAAATGTAAGAAACAAGAGCTTTTTTTTGTTCTAATGAATACTGTTTTCCAATATTATAAATAATGTCTTTACGAAATTTATAATAAAAATAATGGTATATATTTTTTAACATATTTTTTAACATATTTTTTAACTCTAAACTTAATTCGATCAAATTTATTTTTTGACAATGGCAAACAGAACATATCCATAATTTCATTATCAACACGAACGAATGGAGGAAACATTATTTCATCATCAAAAACCCAAAGACTTGGATGTATGTGCATCGAATTTTTAATAGCTCCATGCGTACCAGTCCCATCCATACCAATATTTCGAGCTAAACTCTTAACCGGAAAAAGAACAACTTGACCTTTTAAAAATGAGTCTAAGCACCATCTTATTGCCCAAGAGTCAATATCTCCATTCAATTGTTTTGAAAGCATTTCAGACATATCATCCCCGCCTCTATTAAATTGACGTATTACATATGAGGAATCAAATAATTGACTATTTTCTTTTATTGACCAATTAACATCTAACCATCTGTTTTTCCATGTAGCCCAAGCCCATGAGCAAGGTCGTAAATGAAAATATGAATCATAAGTATAATCCCTAGGCATCTCAAGCCATGAAGAGGGGTAATTATAACCCGTCACAGAATGTACAGCATCTATGTCTTTATATTTATCTAGTGATGACTCTAAATATCTAATAATATCTTTCGAAAATTCCAAGTCGTCTTCAAAGACCATAACTGCATCATATGAATTAAATACTGAGTTAACACCTTCGATGACTGATCGTGCCAAGCCCTTATTCACACAAGATTCATTGATAATTACATTCTTAAATCCCTTCACTGATTTAGCGATATTCACAGTTTCATTTACCAAAACCTGATCAATTTCAGTTTTTGGCCCATCAATAAAAATAATCAAATCGAAATTACCAGCGCATTTTGCATCTGACAAGCTATTCAACATGATTTCAGCATGTTGTGGTCGATTATATAAAAATGCAATAATTGCAATGTTCATATTTTTTTCCAAAAATAAATTGAGTTAATAATTGATTTTGTCTGAATAATAAAGAGTACTCTAGTATTAACATTTAGTAAAAAACCAATATAAGAAGATGATATTTGAGCAAATAATGAAGAAAATGCGGCCCCATATATTCCATAGACAGGAATCATAATAGCATTTAATATCACATTGACTATTGCACCAAAAATTACTCTATGAAGTATGTAATGCTCATTATTTGTTAACAAAGACCACCTAGTACCCAAAATACCGAGTGAAACGAATATAAGATTAACGACTAAAATTAGCATAACATTGTAAGAATCTATATATTCGGCACCAAAGATATCACCCCAGAAATAGTAGCCAAAAATAAAAACAGAAAGTATTAAAATACAAGATATACGTAATATTATACTTAGTATTTTTATTAAATATTTTTCAAACTCAGATTTACTTTCTTTTAACGCAGCCATTTTAGGAAAATAAGAAGCAATAATTGCAACTGGAATATAATATGCGGCTTCAGAAAACCTAACCGCAATACTATAAATGCCTAATTCAACATTTCCAAGCATATGTGAAATCATTATCTGATCTATACGCATGTACAACCCAGAAATAAGCCCAATAGCAATAAATGGGAAAGACTCTTTAAGCAGAGATTTAATATATTTTATTTCAATGAATTTTATATCTACTTTCCCACTTTGTTTTAAATACCCCCAAAGCAGTAAGATAGCTAAAACACTATATTCAAAGAATATGACCAACAACAATAAATGGATTGATTGATTTGAAAATGCAACTACTACTTTCAAACATCCACCTAGTATTGAACTGACCAATACAGCTCTAAGTGTAAAGTGTGAGCTAGAATATATTTGATTAAATTGCTCGATATTAAGAAAAGACATTGGTAAAGATGAAAGTACGATTATTAGTAATAAAGTAGAGTTTACATCACCATATAAAATGTAATATACATAAAAAGAAAATATTATTAAAAATGATATCACGCATCGTGAAGCAAATACATTTGACATTAATTTGTTGTGATAGTTATCACTATCACTTATTAAAGCAAGTCTTTTAGATACTATATTATCAAGACCTAATGAAAAAAATGGTCCAAGTATAGTTAAAATTGATAAATAATATGAAAATACTCCGTAATCATTAGCACCTATTTTTCTTGCAACAACAATAGTGACCATAAAATTGATTATTAATTTTATATACTTCTCCACGATTATAAAAATGCTATTTTTAAAAAGTTTACTCTCCAAAATAATACCTATAGATTAGCTAAAACATTAGAACTTCCATTACTAAAAATCTATCTTTCATTCGATTAAATATAAAAAAGTGTTTAAACAGAATATAAATAAATTATCAATAACCTGTGGTGAGTGTTAAATATGTTTAAGGTTCACGGAGCATCATGAAAGCCCCTAGTCCGCAAAGCTTCTGAATCCTTCATTAAATAGTCATAATCCATATCAGACTTCAATCTCTTTTGTTTTATGCCGTCTTAAAGCTCGTTTCACTTTTCAACAAGTTAAAACGGTTCTGTCCAGAGCAAGTATTACGAAGATCTGTAGCCTGTTAGGACTCGCGATAAGTACTCGTTATTCCTTCCTGTTTTTGTCTATTTTCTTTTTAGTCTCGCTTTAAACGATTTATATGCATTCAGTAAATGCAATGTGTCTGACCATCGATAATTTTATCACCTTCGCCTCGCTGGATCCTACATTTATCTTCGTTCATACCTACATCGAATCGCCAATACAGTGATACTTCGATTGACCGATGTGACGAGTTGCTTCTAGTAGTTCTTTCGCATTGAGCTTTACGGTTCTAATATAGTATTTGATCGTTATCTCTTGAGCTGTCACATCTCCAAATACCGTGAACCGGAATCAATTTTAAAAATCACCGTACGTTCTTAACCAGTCAAAATGATCGATGAATGTTAAAAACGATCATGTAAATATCAATAGATGATCGTCTCATTTTATCTTTCAAGTAGGGTCATGATTTTGCCCAGCCTGGCAAAATCACATACTTCAACCTAGGTAGTACGAGTTTATTCTTTATTTTTTACACAATTAACTTGAATAATTTCCACTTTAAACCTCAGTGTTAGGAATACCACAGAGACATACCTCAATCATTTTTGAGACGGGCGGTTACAATTAAATTACTGTAACCACTTGTTTTACTCGCGTTAATCAAACGTCCCCAATAGGTTACGCCTTATCACTCTCATAGCTATAGTTATAATAACCATACCCGTAAGACGCACTCGCCTTCTTTTCAACCGCATTCAGAATAAAGCCTTTTACTTCAATCCCAGCCATTTCAAAGCGATGACGTGCTACTTCAATTTCTTTTACCGTGTTTTGACCAAAACGACCCACCATTAAGGTTGTACCAGCGAGAGCACCAACAATACTCGGGTCTGTTACTGCCAGTACCGGTGGTGTATCAATCAGCACTAAGTCATATTCGCTTGATGCCCATGTGATAAAGTCAGCAAAACGTGGATGCATTAACAACTCTGAAGGGTTTGGTGGAATTTGACCACGAGTAATAATATCAAGGTTTTCAATACCAGATGTTTTGATCACATCTTTGGTTTCCAATTTACCCGACAGCATTTCTGATAAACCATTGTCCCATTCAAGATTAAAGTGACGCTGTAGGTAACCTTTACGCATATCACCATCGACCAGTAATACTTTCTGGCCTGTTTTGGCAATTACAGCTGCAAAATTAACGGATACAAACGACTTACCAATACCCGGCGCTGGTCCCGAGATCATCACCACGTTGTTCTTCGCTTCCATCATGGCAAAGTGCATACTGGTACGTAGGCCACGTAATGCTTCAATCGCAAGATCCGCAGGGTTTGATTCTGCTAACAAGGTTTCATGTAATTCAAAATTCTTTTTACGCTTATTGTGCTTAACCTTAACGTCCATCTCCGCTTGCCAATCTGACATCGGAATGCTGGCATAAACTGGTAACCCTAATGCTTCAATCTCATCCGGGTTTTCTACCCCTTTATGCAGCGCTGCGCGCACGAGCACAACCGCTACAGCTAACATGCCACCCAGTAACGTCGCTAATACCACAATTAGTGACTTTTTCGGTTTCACCGCTTTGTTATAAGCTTGCGCTGTATCAATAATACGTACATTACCTACCGTACCGGCTTTCAAGATATTCAGCTCTTGTACCTTGTTTAGTAGTTGAATATAGATCTGTTGATTAACTTCAACATCACGCTTCATGCGTAATACGTCACGCTGGGTTTTTGGTAATTTTTGTACTTGTGCATTCAATTCGTTTTGTTTCGCTAACAATACTTGGCGTTTATCTAATAGCGATTTATAAGCCGGATGATCCTTGGTAAAACGTTGGCTAATGTCACTTTCTTTAAACGTTAGCTCATTTAATTGCGCCTCTAACGCCACCATTACTTTTAACGTTGATTGCGCTTCTAAGCCTAAATCGATTGAGTCATTGGCTTGACGAAAGCGATTTAGCCTATCTTCAGCCGCGGTTAATTCTATTTTAATGTTTGGTAAATGGCCTTGTAAAAACGCCAGGCTTTTTTCTGCTTCTGCAGAGTTACGTTTCACATTTTGTAAGAAGTAGTTTTGACTCACATCATTCAGAATATCTTCAATAAGGACTTTGTCTTCACCACTGAAAGTTAACTGTAAAATACCGGTTTGTTTGCCACGTTCGCTCACCGATAAGTTCTGTTGTAACCACTGAATAGCATCAAATTGAGAACGTTTAATTACCGAAAACTCATCTGCATTGCTACCCACTAATGCTTGCACAAATAAACGATAATCATTGCTTTGTGCTAATACACCAACAACACCGGATAAAACCTTGCGCTCATTACCGTCATACAATGAATAAGCGCCTTTACTGGCATCATCAATAATCAAACTAAATGCTGGTGAAGCATAACTTGGAATTTCAAAACGGCTAATGACGATGTCATTCTGTTGACCGCTCATACGCGCTAGCCCTTTACCGACAACAGACAGGTATTTAGGCGCAGCAAGCGTGGTTAAATTAATCTTTTCAACGGTTTGACTTAAGATCATTCGGGACTTGATGATCTCAACTTCGGTAGTCGCAGAAGATTCACTGGAAAATAAATCCCCCATATCACCAACGAGGGCAGACATACCACCACTTTTTTGTTCAACTTGGATCAAGGCATCGGCTTTATAAACCGGTGTCGCTAATAACGCATAAGCGATACCAAATACAGCAAAGATAATGGTAACTGCAATAATGCTCCAACGTGCATCGAGTAATATCCCGAATAACTTACCTAAATCGATTTCGTCCGCATCACCGCTTTGTGGCGACTGCGATTTGTTGCTCTGATTGAGAGTATTACTGCTCATAATTATAATCTAATTCCAATGTTTAAATTTAAGCGCTAAAAAGCGAGATTGTTGAGCAATCTCGCTTTACTAACATATCTTGTATTAACCTAATTGCTTTTAACCTAGCTACTCTTAGCCTAGTTACTTTTAACCTAGTTTTTGGGCCCAAGCTTTTGCCGAGGCTTCAATAAGTTTGTAAGCATGGTCAAACGCTTCTTTACGCTGACGATACGGATCGGGTATGTCCTGTTTTTGCAGCCATTGACTAAACAACATGGTTTTACCACGCGCTTCAGGTGCAATATTGGTTACCGCGTTGATATGACCTTGTTCCATCACTAAGATCAAATCAAATTCACGACACAATGCCGAGGTTAGCTGGCGGCCTTGATGACCCGCTAAACTAATACCGTGTTCCTCTGCAACCTGACAAGCAAGTTTATCTGCAGGTTTGCCCACCAGTGCGCCAACACCGGCAGATTCCACATTTTTATTCGGTAATAACGACTTAAGTAAATACTCGCCTGATGGTGAGCGGCAAATATTACCCACGCACACCACTAAAATATTATTAAACATAACCACAACCTTTCGATTAATTCTTCAATTCAGGATCCATTAATTACCAAGCTCGAACACGGTTAATGCCTTCAGTCAGGTTATTAAACCCTGAGATAGTTGGTAATATCTGACCAATCACGCGGTTCCAACGGGTAATAGGTGCCGCAGTCACATAAACAATGTCATAAGGCTGTAATTCAAATTCAGTACCGATAACCAGCGCAGCCGCATTACTGATGTCTAATTGATAAATGTCGGCAATGGTACTCTTTTTAACCTGACCAGTGTCAGCGCTGTCTGTTGCTACAATAGTTGATTCAGCAGTACGGTTAGCACGGACCACAAAGATACCAGTCGCATCCGCAGCCAGTTGATTAATACCACCTACGCTACTTAATGCTTCGGTCAGGCTCATGCCAGCACGATCAATTTTTAATAATTTAGGCTCGTTCACTTCACCCATTACAAACACTTTTTGGCCATCGTTACGTGGCACATGCACAATATCACCCGGGACTAACAAACGGTTTTGAGTTAAATCACCGCGTTGCATCAAGGCATGTAAAGACAGATTTGTCTCAACACCTTGACGAGTTAAGGTAACATTACGCCAGTCTGCATCTTCCGCCAAACCACCGGCATTGTTGACCGCATCAAGTAATGTTAATGGCACATTAGTAATAAATTGCTGACCAGGTTTATTGATTTCACCGGTGATGTAGGCTTTTTTCGAGCGGAATGCAGCAACGTTAACGTCAACCTGAGGGGTTTCAATATACTTGGCTAATTTTGTCGTTAACATCGCGCGAATTTCAACGACTGTTTTACCTGCTACTTGCACAAAACCAATATAGGGATAGAAAATAGTACCGTCTGCATGGACCCAGTTACCCGATTCACTGGCACTACGGTAAGAACCTGCTGGAATAGTTAATTCAGGGTGGTCCCAAATCGTCACATTTAAAATATCACCCGCACCAACCCGGTATTCATAAGCGGCTAATTTGGCATCTAATTCAGGATTAATCCGCGC
>SPKZ01019892.1_pt1 | contig 15244 bp, 13 predicted proteins | sample 2456571 | NCBI WGS metagenome assembly SPKZ01 (sample SAMN11192286, study PRJNA482655) | marine metagenome | biome: ENVO:00000447; feature: ENVO:00000244|ENVO:00000211|ENVO:00000569|ENVO:00002023; material: ENVO:00002151; isolation source: ocean water from marine abyssalpelagic zone ...
AACACCTTGATGATGAGGTGCTTGAATGCAGAAACAGAAGCGAAGAAAGTCGGACCGCTCAGGACGGCCAAAGATGCGTTCTCCAGGACGCCCTCCCGAGGCCAGGCTTGAGCAACAGAAGCAGTTCTGGCGGGGGATTGCAGAAGGCCTATCAAGCGAGGAGGGTGTCGTTGTGGGCGCTGGTCGCCCAACCAACGACGCGGTGACTGAAAAGGTCCAGCATCACCGCGAGGGATAACCAACCTGACGCCGTCCAAATCGCCGTAACGTCCGTAACCCACGCCTCGTTCGGAGACTCTCTCTCGAAAGCGCGAGCAAGCAGGTTCAGTGGAACAGGCCAGCCATGATTGAAGTCAGTCGTCTTGCGAAACCGACGCCGTTTCTGTCCCGCAATTCCGTTTTTTTTCATTCGTTTCGCTACACGCTTCTTTGCCACTGAGCGTCCCATCGCGTGAAGTTCTTTCGTGATGCGCGGCGAGCCAGAGGTGCCTCGGCTCATCTCATGCACGGCCTTGATCTCGGCATCAAGGGATTCGCTGTCCAGCTCCCACAGCGACTTCGGGCGGACGAGCGAATCGTAGTATCGCTCCGGGAACTTTCATCATTCGACACATCGCTGCCACCGAAAAACTAGCCACATTCTCAACAATGAACGCGAACTTCACTGCCTCTACTTTGCGAAAAACGTGGCCGCCGCTTCTAAAATGTCACGGTCCTGCTTGAGCTGTCGATTCTCGCGGCCGAACCGACTCAGTTCTGCCCGCTCCTCTGTGGTCAGTTCTCCCGGAGCGCCCTCGCCAGCGTCGACCTTGGCTTGCTTCACCCAGGCACGCAGCGCGCTTGCCGAGAGGTCGAGAGCTCGAGCAACGCCACTGATACCACGCTCACCCATCGTACATTGCTTGACCGCCTTTGCCTTAAACTCTTCCGTAAATACTCTTCTGATTCTTCGTTTTGCCATTGAACTCTCCATTCGCACTTTCGCGCATATCTGGGTGTCAGCCAAATCGGATCAGGTCTATCTCGTCGACATCGATCCCCAAGTCGACGAAAACGTGTACATTCAAACCAATAAGAAACGGGTCAATAAAGTGACCAAACGAAACAGCAAGAAGGGCGATCAAGCGTAAGGACACCCCTCACAAATGTGTAAGCGATGTCCTGTCGTGCACCGTCGTGCACCGGCGCTCCCCCGCCAAAGTAATCGCGCGCACCCCTAACTCACGCTCCCCCGCCGAAATACCGCACGCCCCGCCGCCCCAATCGGCCGAAACAGCGCCGACAGCAACCCCTGCTCGTGATTCCGCTCCCCCGACCGCAACCCGAACGTCAATTCCTCTTTGCCGTCAGGAATGTAGAGGCTCTTCCCCCAGCGATCCCAGAGCGCGAGTACTGAGCCGTAATTCTTGTTCTGGTGACGCTCTGACAAGCTGTGGTGGCATTGGTGTTGGGCGGGACTGATGAGCCAGCGTTCGATGCGCGGGCCGTAGCTGAGCCAAACGTGGGTGTGGCGTAGGTTGGCGCCGAGAAAACCGAAGAGGAAACCCGCGGCGTCTACCCCGAGGATTTGAAGCCCCACGAGTTTGCCGGCGTACAAATAGAAGAAACAGCCGGTCACCACACCGACGGCAAGAGCGCTGGCGCTGGCGTTGAGAAAGCTCTCGATGGGGTGAATGCGGTACAGCGTAAACGGAGTGAGCACTTCGGCGGAGTGGTGCACCTTGTGTAGCTCCCAGAGTGCGGGGAATCGATGCATGGCGCGGTGCACGATGTAGCGACACAGATCTTCGGCGACGAAGGCACAGAAGGAGAACGGCCAGGCGATAGCCCACCACGGCGCGCCCCAGGCTTCTCGCGGAGCCGCCGTGTGTAGCAATGCCACCACGACTGCGGCCACCAGAGACGACGTCAGCAGCACCGGTGCGAAAAGCAAGGCGGACACGACGGATTTTGCGAACAGCAGCTGGTAGTCGACCACGGCGGAGCGATGCAGCCACACCCGGCGGGGCCACAGGTAGGCGATGAGGCCTCCCGACTGATTCGACAGCCGATACACAAACACGCCCAACAGCACGGCACTGACGAGGAACATCCAGTACACCCGGCGCGCCGGATCCACAAAGTAGACGAACGGCTCGAAGGGCGAGTCGATCAGACGGTTTAGGTAGGAATCAGGCATGCGCGCCGTCCCGGGATGCCACGACACACAGCTGCGCGCTAGCCCCCCGACCGGCGACCAAATCCAGAGCTGAGACTACGGGATCCAGCCCATTTCCCGCAGGACGCGCTCCGTAGAGCTGGCCTGAACGCTACCCCCCGCGAGCAGTTTCGAGAGCCGACGCAGATCGGCAGGCACATCTACGTCGAACCACGGCTCCAACTGCGTGGTGGAAAACCCCGACCCCTGCAAACGGTGGAGCGTCTCGCTGCGAGTGTGCTCGCTGCTCCAGGGCAAAGCATCTAGCAGCCCCGGGGGACTCCGCGTGAGACCGAGTAAGTAATAACCGCCGTCGTCCGCTGGACCGATCACGGCGTCGTGGGTTAGCAGTGATTCGGTCGCCGCTAGGATGCGCTGCTCGGGCAAGCCGGGCGAGTCCGTACCGATTATCACCGCGCGGGGGGACGACTCCAGAGCCCGGGCCGCTACGCGCTGCATGCGTTCTCCCAGATCCCCTTCGCCTTGGGACCAGATCGTCGTCTGAACAGCGAGTGGCACCAGTGTGGTGGGATCCCCGGACAAGGCGAGCACTGTACGAGCGCCAGGCATACAAGCGGCCAGGGCCAGTGAATCTTCGAGGAAAGCCTGGGCCAGAGCGGCCGCGGCCTGATCGCCGATCTCCACGGCCAGCCGCGTCTTCACGGCCCCCGGACGCGGGACTTTCGCGAATATACAGAGCGTGAAGTCAGCGGGCATGAGCGAAAACCAAGACCCAGCGCTAACACATCGTGCCATTCAAGCGAACGACCACCGTTACGGTCGCTGCGCTCAACGACGCTAGAGCCCCATCTGCGGCCCGACAGCCCGACAGCCCGACAGCCCGACAGCCTGCGAGACGCTCCCGCCACAACGAAATATCGTTTCCGTACTGTTGGACTCGCTCGGTACCGGTTAGCGTCCCGCCGATGTCGCTTAGCAGCTTCCTGCGCCCCACGGATTTGGACACCGCTCCTGTTCCAGAGCCAGGCACGGCTGCACCGAAAATTCCGGGCGACAAATTGCACGCGACTCGCCCCCGGCTGGTCCTGTTCTTACGCCATGTTGGCTGCCCGTTTGCCGAAGCCAGCCTGCGCGCCCTCGACGGCATCGCCGGAGAGCATCCGTGGCTCGAATGCATCGCCGTCAGCCACGGAACGGGCTCCGCCAATGCTGCCTACTGGCACAAGCTACAAATCGAACATGTGCGAGCCGTGAACGATCCCGAGCGTGAGATCTACGCGCGGTACGGACTGGGGGTCACGCCTATCAAACACTTCATCGGTTGGGATTCCGTCAGCGGGGCCTTCGCGCTTCTGCGTCGCGGCATCCGCAATCGCCGACCGAGCGGCAGCCGTTGGCAAAGCGCCGGTGCCTTCGCCGTCGACTCCACAGGAGTCGTACGCTGGTGTCACGTACCGGTCCACGCCGCGGATTTGCCGCCGCTAGACGACCTAGGCGACACCCTGCGTCCGTTGCTCGTTCCTCCGAGCTAAGGGCGCACGCCGATGCGACTCGGTGATCGGCTCCGGGGCAATTCAGCCCACATCCGCCAAAGCCGTTTTCACTTCGTCTATCAGCGTCTCACGCCGCTAAGGCTTCCCGAGCCACTTGAACACGCCATCCGGGCGCTCTTCCGTGCCGGGCGCGTGGGCACTCAAAATACTTCTCGGCAGATCGATATAGGTTCTATCCCCTGTCGACCATCCTCTGCCTCACCCACATCGTAGCCGTTCTACCCTAGTGCGGGATTCAGAAACACGGAAGGGCATTCGAGATAACTGCTCGCTCGGGGTGAGAGCAGTTATCTCGAAGAAATAGGGACAACTCTGTTTCTTCCGCAGGTTCTTCTGGTCGCGGTTCCCTTCAAGTGAAGTGAATCGCGCACTAGGAGCCGGACCCATATTTTGCGTGCGGCGTTGGAGTCGACGATGAGAATAGCTGCAGCCATGAAGTGTGGGTTCCTAGCATATCAACGGCAACCCGACGAAAGTTCCTAACAGCGTCAGCTCGTGCGCCATTCCGTTGCGGGCTCAGGCCTAACCCTATCGACCCCGTCTCAGTCCGTAGCCGCGTCTGTCGGTGCAGCATTCACGCCGGCTTCCGGTGCTTCACAAGCCGGCGTCCCCTCCACGCAGAAGGCGGAAAGGGGTCGGGGCGCGATGGCGGCAATCTCCGACAAGTCCCCGTCCCGGCCGCTCATGGTGCCGACCCCGGCGCCCACCACAACCATGCCATCCATAATGGCCGCGCCGGATGCCGTATTTCCGACAACGGGCAGTCTCGTCAGCAACTGGCCCGTTGCTGTATCGTAAACACGAATACCGCTGCCGGGTACCGTACCCACGAAGGCCACCCCGCGGATGGCGGAGACCGGGGCGAAACTCGAATCGGCGTTGCCCCCCTCATCGATGTTCTGCCAAAGGATGTCCCCTGTTGTCATGTCGACCGCATGCACGGAAGGCGTGTCGCGGTTGAAAGTATTCATGCCCGGCGCCGTGCTGAACACGATGCGGTTCGCCGCCACTTCGACGGACGCCGCTGCAATCACGCCCCCTTGGTCGCCGCCGTACACCACATGGCGACTCCAATACGGGAGACTCAGCGGATCATCGCTGTTCCAGCGGGTACCGTTCTCCGCATTCACGCCATCACGATCCACGACGTAATAGGCGCCGTCCTTGTTGCCGATGCCCACGACCCCTCGGAGTTGGCCGGCCACGTCGATATGAAATAGATTCGGCGTAGCTCCAAACGCCAAATCTTCGTTGAGGCGATTCGCTGTATCCAGATGGGGACGAAAGGACCACACCGGCGTGCCGTCGAAGTTCAGCGCCACCAGTGCTTCATCATATAGCGGCAACTCCGCAGGCCGCGACACGGGTCCGCCGACATCGCAGTTGCTCGAACCGAAAAATATACGCCCGTTATCAAGATCTACCGCTGGAGACGACCAGACACTGCCGCACCCGTTGTTGGCGTGCTCCCAGTCGTTACAGCCTGCCCTGGACGCGAAAAAACCTGCCTCCAGCCCCAGCTCCGCCTCAGAGTGGTAGCCGTCGAATCGTTTTACTTCGTCATCGTCATTCGGGCGACAGGTCGCGCCGGTCAAGTCGAAGAACCACTTCATGTTCCCCGTCTCGGCGTCCAACGCGTAGAAACCACCCCGCCCCGCGTCGCTGTCGTTCACATCCATGCCGAACAACAACAGCCCGCCGGCAACGATGGGCGAGGAGATCACTTCGTTGCGGCTGCCGTATTCACAGTTGCTAGCGATTTCGCAACCGAGCCCGGCGTGGAAGCGCCAAAGCTCAGCCCCCGTAATCGCGTTCAAACTGTAGACCGCCTGCCCAGCTGCCACAAACACCCGCATCTGTCCTGCTACCGCTTCCACATGCAAGGAACCCGCATTCGGAAACGACGTCTGGATCCAAGGAAGATCTACTTTCCATACTTCTGATCCATCTTCGAGACGCACCGCACGAGCCGTGTGGTCCCAGGACTGAAAGAACACCACCTTCGTTGTGCCCTCGCCCGGCAGATCCACCGCCACGATTACCGGAGACGCTGTGATCGCCGCCCCCGTCGGCACCTCCCACTTTAGCCGCAGCAGATGCGCGTTGTCCTTCGTGATCATCCACTCATGAGGATTGAAGAAGCGCCGGGCAGGACCGCCCGCGTAGGTGGGCCAGCTATCGGCGGCCGGCGTATTGCGCGGGTCTTCTACGAAAGCTACGGGGCCACCCGTGTCAGCGCCGCCGTCGTCGGTAGCCTTCGGCTCCTTATCCTCCGTACACCCCGTGAGAGTCCCGCACAGGACGAGCGTTGAGGTGATGCCGTAAAGGCGGCGCAGGGGACGACGTGAAGAACCCAGAATCCGCATTAACCGCAGATACTACGCAGCGGTCGCGCGGCCAATATATGTATCGTTACCCAGCAACGACACGGGCGAATGGATTCCCGGCGCGGGGCCGCTACGCCCCTTCCCAGCTTGTCCGGAACTCGCATTGTTGATACCTCAACTTATCCTCTTCCAGCCTCCCTGGCTGATCGTGCACTCCGTGGGCAACAGTATCGTCAAAACCACATTGCCTCTTGTTCTGGCACTGACGGTCTCGGGGTGCGGAAGCGCCAACCGCGACGATGTCGAGGGACCTGACAACGGTACAGCGACTAGCCGCGGTTACTGCGCGCCCTAGACGGGAAAATATTCAGGCGCCCGATCCGGTAGCCGGCCCGACGATTCCCCAGTTCACCTTGGCGATTCCGCGCAAAACTGGCGCAGGCGGCACGGCGTGCCCCAGGGTGCGCTCCCGCAGCTCGCTGAAACTGCGAGGAAAGCTCATTGTCGCGGCCGTTGCAGGCCGAAACGTGTATGTTCCTGCGGCGTCCAGGCCAGACGCGCGGTAGCCTACTCGGACACCTGGGAGACAACGTGCCGTATCTACTGCTGGTCCTGTTAGCGCTGCTTACCTCCTGTGATGGCGGCAACAATCGTAAAAAGACCCGCGCCGTCGACGCCGGATTCGATGCCACGACGGATGGCTCTCCGCTTCTTCAGGAGACCAGCCCCACCCGCGACTCGGGACCCGACGCCAGCCCCGACACGACTCCCGACGCCGAAGCTGACGTTGGGACCGATGCTGAACCCAAGCCCGAGGACGCCGCGGCAGACGTCGTGACGGTGGACACCACTCCGCCCGTGACCGCCGAGGTGTTGATCGGAACACCCACCGACGTCTCCGTCGGATCCTCCGGTAGTTCTCTGTTTCCCATCAGCTACACAGGCGCCACCGCCTTCAACCTAGAGAACGTCGAGGTCCTCGTGGACAACAGCGGCGGCGACGCCAGCTGCGACGTGAACATTCTCAACGGCACGACCCCATCGCCAAGCATCGAGCTCTCCAATTGTTCTGGCAATGGGCCGTTCCGAATCCAGGTACTCGCTGGAGCCGCCCAAGACGCCCAAGGCGACGATAACGCGGCGAGCGCTCTGAGTTTGGCGGTCACCATCAATACCGCTGGACCTGTGGCCACGATTTCGGCGCCGACGCCCCTACTGGTAAACGGCGCCAGCAGCAGCGTATTTGACGTCAGCTACACGGATGCCACGACTTACACTCTGACCGCCGGTGTCGTGGGCACCGACAACACCGGCGGCGACGCCTCGTGCACGGTGGCCGTAACCGGGGGCGACACCGCAAACCCTCAAATCACGCTCTCTGCGTGTACGGGTGACGGCCCTATGGTCTTGCGCATTCTGCCAGGGGCCGTCTCAGACGACCTCGGAAACCCCAATTGGCAGAGTGAGGCCAGCGAAGCTCTCACTGTGGACAATACGCCTCCCAGCGTCACCCTCGGCGTTCCGGTTCCGGCTTCCGTCAACGCAACCACCACCACGGACATCAGCGTCACCTTCGGCTCCGGCACGGTGTTTCAGTTGACACCAGGTCTCGTCACGACGGACAACAACGGCGGAGACGCAAACTGTAGCGTCGCCGTGCTCAACGGCACCACGTCAACTCCCACCATTCGTTTGTCCGCCTGTAGTGGCGACGGGCCCGTCGCGATAAGCGTCCTCTCCAATGTCGCCGAGGATGCGGTGGGCAATGCAAGCCTCCCCGCCGGTCCCAGTGCAGCCCTCACCGTCAATAATATCGGCCCCACAACTAGCGTCGGTGCGCCGTCCGTCTCCGATCTCAATTCCACCGGCAGTTCCGATTTTGCCGTCAGCTACTCCGGAGCCGTCGCTTACAATCTAGACAACCTCGAAGTCTCCACAGAAAATAGCGGGGGCGATGCTGCTTGCGATGTAGCGATCAGCGGCGGCACGACGGCCACGCCAACGGTCACGCTCTCCAACTGCTCTGGCGATGGGCCCATCGGGGTGCGGGTTCTAACCGGAGCCGCCCAGGACGGCGAAGGCAACGACAACTCGGCGAGTCTGCTCAGCACGACAATGAACGTCGACAACACCGGACCCACGGTGAGCGTAGGGGCGCCCAGCCCGACAGTCGTCAACAGCTCCGGCAGCGCAGACTATGCCGTTGCTTTCGTTGGTGGCACGAGCTTCGCTCTCACGGCCGCAGAAGTCACGACCGACAACACCGGTGGCGACGCCGTGTGTAGTAGCCTCGTCGTGCTCAACGCCGCTACCTCGACTCCCACCATCCAAGTATCCGGCTGCACGGGTAACGGACCGCTGTACGTGGGCGTGCTCACGGGAGTTGCCACGGACTCCCTCGGCAACACTAACTCCGCGAGTGCCATGAGCGCATCCCTGGACGTGGACAACACTACCCCCGTCGTTACCGTCGGTAGCCCGAGCATCGGCAGCCTTAACAACGCTATGACCGCCGATTTTGCCGTAACCATCACCAACGCCGTCAGCTACAGCTTGGTCAACGGCGAGGTCACAACCGATAACAGCGGTGGAGACGCCGCCTGCGCGATCAACGTCACCAACGGCAACACCGCAAGCCCCACCATTACCATCTCGTCCTGCAGCGGGGATGGGCCGTTTCGCGTCGGCGTGCTCACTAATGCTGCGATGGACAGCGCCGGCAACATCAATGTAGCTAGCCCGCTCAGCTCAGCTGTCACAGTCGACAATACCGGCCCGTCGATTGCGGTGGGCGCGCTCTCGCCGACGTCCATCAACAGCGCCGGCACGGTGACGACCATGGTGAGCTACGGCGGCGACGCCACCAGCTCCGACCTCACCGCCGGCCTTGTGCAAACGGTCTACACAGCGGGCTCCAGCTGCAATGTTCAGATCGGTACCCCCAACGGCAACCCCGCCACCCTGGCGCTCGACACTTGCCTGCTGGACGGTAGTGTCACCGTGCAAATTCTTGCCGGCGCGGCCTTCGACGCCCTCGGCAACCCCAGCCCGGCCAGTTCGATCACCGGTGCGGTGAACATCGATAACACCGCCCCGGTCATAAACATCGGTGCCCCGACCGGCATGCCCATCAATGTTGCGGGAACTGGACAGTTCCCTGTGACGGTCACCGGTGCCGACACGATTAACATCACGAACACTGACATCGGCTTTCAGCCCGACGACAGCGACGCTAGCTGCACCGTCTCCATTGTGTCTGGAACGTCATCCAGCCCCACCATTGAAACGACGTCGTGCTCGGGCAACGGGGGCTTCTCCGTCAACATCGCAGCCGGTGTCGCCACCGACACCGCAGGCAACGCCAACGCCGTAAGCGCGTGGGGCGCCTCGGGCGACGTCGACAACACGGCTCCCGTATTGATTATCGGCGCCCCCAGCCAGCTAACGATGATCGACAACGAAAGCACCTCGCTGGCTCTCAGCTACACCGGCAACCCCTCGGCCTACGCGTTAACCGCTGGGGATCTGACTTTGACCGGCGCTACCACGGGCTGTGGCGTCAACCTCACGGGAGAGACCGGCCCCACTCCCAACGTCGTAATTTTCGGCTGCGACGGCAGCGGCGAGGTGACTCTCAACGTGGCGAGTGGTGCGGCTATCGATGCCGCCGGCAACCTGACGGGCTCGGCCTCCGGCGCCCCCGTACGCGTGTGCATGAAGAGCGCTCGCTGCGTCACCAATGACGCCCTGTACCAGGACGCCACACATCCGGGCCAGACAGGCCTCCATTACTTTTGGCCCGAAAGTGACGGCGATTACACCATCAGTCTATTCCTCGGCAGCATCGATGACACGCTACTGAGCATCGACGATCGTGCCGCCGGCCCTGTCACCGAGGGCACGGCTCCCGTGGGCCCAGCCCCAGACGGTTACACGTTCACTCAAACGGACTGGAACGACTACGATTACTTCAGTAGCGACGACTACGGAACGGGCTTGTCCAGTTGCCTTCAAGTCACCCTCAGGGCTGGAACCCAGTATCGCATTGAAGGCGGCGCGGCCAGTAACGGCGACGGCGACTTTCTTCTGACGCTGCAAGCCGGCAACCACTGCGAGGACGTCAATACGAACCCCGGTGGACTGGTCGCCTATTTCAATCGCGGCCTCGAAGGGTTCATTGGCGACGCCCGCACGGCCAATGGCCACTACGACGTGGACTACATTGTTCCCACAGACAGCTTCTACACATTCCGAAGCTACGGCGGCAGCGGCGCCGGCGTCAGCGAGGGTCCCGAGTACCTAAACTTCATCGCTGCTGACCGAAACGTCGGCAGCACCGACACGATGACGAACAACAACTTTCACCTGGCGACAACCAGCGACTACCCCACCGCGTCCTTGGACGACTGGAATGCCGGCAGCTACGTGCACTTCATCAACAGCCCATTCGAAAATGGTTCATTTGGCCGCGGTTGCCTAGAGATGGAACTGCCGGCCGACGCCGGGGTGCACCTGCAGGGCTCCGATGCCTGGGGTTACAACGATGGCACCCAGGTGGTGACCATCGAACCCGGTCGGACCTGCGAACACTATATCTTCGCCACCACCATCAACAGCACAGCAGACAGCTTGGGCGGACAAGAGGGCGCCGACGCGATTTGCGAGGCCCGGGGCAATAGTGGCGATAGCGTCACCGTCACTCTGCGACGCAGTTGGCGAGCGTTGCTCTCGAGTCCAGAGGACGCTGTGCTTCGCGTCGATTATCACTATGGCGTTCTACTGAACCTGGCAGGCACCCGTTCTGACATTGTCGTTCGTTCTCCCCGACTGTGGCCCTGGGGAGGCGTCTCGCAGATCAATCTCCTCGCCACCGTCGCCTACGAAGAAACCGGCGCATCCACGGTTGCCTCCATGGCCTACACAGGCTCGAACATCTACGGAAAAGCCACCGGCAACAACTGCTCCCAATGGCAATCATCCGTAGGTACGTTCTCGGGTGGCCTCGTGAACGCCTTTGATGACAACTTCCTCGACGACACAACGGACGATTGCTCCAGATCGGGATTCGCGCTGCTCTGCGTATCTGAGTGAGCGGTTTCTGAGTACGCAGTCGCCCCCTATCCCTACGAGGTCGCTACGTACTCGCCGCGGCGGCCCACACGTAGCGTTACTCACAATCCCGATTCATTGTCCGCGCCACACTCCGGGACCGACGTCGCCAGCGAGCTGTTCGCTCACCGAAATGACTAGATGATTCGGCCGAAGCCTGCGCGGCAACGGTCCGCAGAATGTCGAACGCGCCCAAGCCTCCTAACCTCCAAGAATGCCTAACCGACATCATTAGCCACAGAGACCAGCCGGGCCGCTGCTTACATGGCGCATGCTTCGTTCGAGTCCTACCGCGCCTTGACACGATCTTTGGCGGCGGTAACGGCATCCAAACAATCGAGCTGCGCGGTAGGTGGTAAGTGCGTGCCTTGCGAGTACGTAGGCGAAGATTGGCTCATCTGCGATGATGACCCAGCGTCGCCCCACTGCCTAACGGAATTACCGCTAACTACAGCGACTACGGCGACGGCGGCATCTCCACCGAAAATCGCATCCAAAATGCGTAGACCCTGCTGGTCGATCGCGTCTGAAACCCTACGGTTCGCATCACTCCCAGCACGCACTCCACCATGGCGTCGTCGCTAAGCGCCGGCTCCGCAACAGGCGTGCTCTCGGAGCGTTCGGCACTGATGATGGCTCCGTCGGTACCAACGGTCAAATCCATCTTCAACTTACCGCGCAGGTTCGGCTCTTTTTCCAGAGCCACGGCGTAACAATTCTGTATCCCCCACATGGTCTGCTGAAACTTCGGAGTCGCCGACAGCGGCTCCGACAGCGGGCCCAAACGCACTCGCGGTACAGCGCCGTCGGAGTTCCGATGCACGCCCTCCGCTTCGGCACTGGCAGAATCTACCGGGGTGAGCGCCCCCCTAGCTTCCGCGTCATCGGGCGGGGGCACGTCCCAACCAAATATCGCCAACGCCACCAACAACGCACCACCAACGCCAATCCCCGCCGCCGTCCTCCAACCGTCCCTCGACACGCCTGTCAGCGGTCGCATGGGCTCCCGGCGACAGACATCGCAGCCGTCCGAACGATCGTCATATTCGAACCCGTGGGTTTCGCAGGTTTTCGTCTCAGAGGTCACGCTCACCACTGCTCATGATGTCACAAGACCAGTGGCGCTCACTGAGATTCGCTACGTCATTTCTCCTACGTCGTACGCTGTGTCTCCTGCGTCGTTCCGGCAGATAGCTAGACGCTCACTGGAGCCACGGGAGTATCTCCCATTGCACCACCCTCCAGACGCCGCCGTCCAGACGCCGCCGTCCAGCTACCGCCCCAACAAAACGCTGATGGCTACCGAGAGCTATTCATACAAACAAGAGTCGCTAGCCGGATTACAGAGGCCGCCGTCGGGGCAGTTGCTCTCCGTGATGCAGATGCCGTCTTGACACATTCCGGTGTGGCAACTGACGCCATCGCTACAGGGGCCGGCGGTGACGTTGTAGCTACAGCCCGTGGCGCTGCAGACATCGTTCGTGCAGTCGTCGCCGTCATCGCAGCGGGTGCTGTCGGGAGTGCCGCCGATACAGTCGCCATTGTTGCAGGTCTCGCCAGTGGTGCAGGCGATGCCGTCTTCGCAAGATCCCTCCCGCGGGAGGATCAGACACTTTCCGCTCTCGCAGCTGTCTTGGGTGCAAGGGTTGCCGGTGTCGCATTCTTCGTTGCTTTCGCAGACGCCACAGAGACCGGTAGCCATACACGCTTCGCTGTTGTTGCAGTTGTTGGTCCCCACACATTGCCCGGAGACGCACTGGTCGCCGACGGTGCATGCCCGTCCGTCGTCACAATCCGTCGCGCCGACAAAGGCCTCGTTGGTGCAAAAACCGATGGGCATGAGACACAAGTCTTCGGTGCACGAGTTGTTGTCGGCGCACTGGCCGCCGGTGGAACACTTGGGTCCCAGAGGCACGGTGGCATCAGGAGTGGAAGCGCCACCGCCCGTACCGCCCGTTCCCGAACCCGTGTCAGACTGTGGGCCGCTATCGCCCGAGCCGCTATCGACGGGATTGCCGGGATCTGCCGTCGCGCCTCCCGTGGAGCCAGAATCACCGGCACCGACGACTGGGTCGAGGTCGCTTGGTATATCCTCGCTTTCGGAACAGGCGGTAAAAGCTACCCAAGTCAGGGTAGTAATCAGGGGGATCCAAATACGCATTAAGTTCACCAAGTCGCGGCCATAAGGGGATATCGGCAGCGAAGCTTTTAAGCACAATCTGACTCGAAACTCAATTTCACTGAGCTCCCGGGCCGGATTGCGAGCCCAGCATGGCAGTATTTCTTAGCAAAAACCCAATGCGAGTACGCCTCTCCGAATAAACCCCCGGTCCGAGTCACCTTTCCGTCACCCACGCAGCCCGCAAGAACCCTGGACGTGCCCGTCGCCGAACGCTATTCGCCGCCCTGTGACCGCCCCCGTCGACAATCTCCTTCACCAGCTCAGTCTTGAACAAACCGGCGCGTTCCGCTTCCGCGCCCCACCCGTCACAGACGATCGCAACCGATTATTCGGCGGGCAACTCATCGGGCAGTCCCTCGCCGCCGCATCCCGCACCACCGAGCTGGGCCTCGCTCACTCCCTCCACGCCTACTTCCTGCGCGGCGGTCGAACCCAAGAGCCCATCGGCATCACGGTGGAGCCGCTACGAGACGGCCGATCCTACTGCACTCGGCGGGTCAGCATGCACCAGGGCGGCGAACACATCTTCGAACTCACAGCGTCGTTTCATATCGAAGAAACCGGCCACGAACACCAGCGCGCTGTGCCGACGGATCTCCCGTCTCCCGACGACTGCCAACCCTGGGCCGAGTTCATCCGCCCCGCCATTTCACACTTTCCCGAGGGCCAACAGAAACGCATCCTCGCCCCCCGTGCCATCGAGTTCCGACCCATCGATCCCATCGACTTTGCTACCGGCGAGCCCCGCACCACCCGCCAGCGCTATTGGATCCGCTCCAACAGCCCACTGCCAAACGATGCCTGCATGAACCAGTGGGTCGTCGCCTACTGTTCCGACCGCGCCCTGCTGGACACCAACCTTCGTCCCCACGGCACCACTCTCTGGGCCGAAAACATCACCGGCGCCAGCCTCGACCATGCCGTGTGGTTTCATCGCCAAACCAGTCTCGACCGCTGGCACCTGTACGATCTCCAAAGCGACTGGACCGGCGGGGCCCGGGGCCTCGCGCGCGGTTATCTTTACGATCCGGACGGCCATTTGGTCGCCTCCGTCTGCCAAGAGGGCATGATCCGCGTACTCGACGACTCCTTACCGAAATCCGAAGCCCGCTAGACCCCCGCCGCCCGCTAGCGCCCGCAGCGCTAGATCCCGAAACACAACACGCTACACTCAGCCGTGGCCCCTTCCCTTCCCGCTGTCGTCTTCTTCGATCTCGATGACACGTTGATCGACTCCGCAGCCTCCGAGGCCTCTACTTCCGACGCCTGGCAACTCTACGCCGACGTGCTCCCCTGCCTCGACACCCTCGCCAATCTCGGCGTGCGCCTAGGTATCATCAGCAACGGTAAAGACCGTTACCAACGCGCCAAGCTGAACAGCTCGGGGCTCGCTTCCCACTTCACCAGCATCACCGTCAGCGAATCGGTCGGCCACACCAAGCCCGATATCGAAATCTTCTTGTGGGCTTGCCGTCACCAACACGTAGAGCCCGTCCAAGCCGTACACGTCGGCGACCGGCTCGGTCCCGACGCACGCGGCGCCATGGCCGCGGGCCTGCACGGCATCTGGCTCAACCGTCACGAAGCCGATCTCGCCGACGAACTTCCGACCATCACGAGTCTTTCCGAACTCGTGCCCTTACTGCACGATGGCGGGCTGCCGGACTATTGACCCAGCGGCTACTGACCCGGCGGCGGTCCTCCGGGAGCCCCCGCTGTTTCACAGCCGTTGTCCTCCGCTGTGGCGATCGAGCTACCGGTAGCGGCGCCGGCGTAACAACCAATGGTGTACGGAAAGTCCGTCGTCATATGATAGTGGTAGCCCCGCAAGCTGTCGGTATGTCCGTTGCAACCGTCCAGGCTTTCGCCCTCGCTGTCGTCTGAATCCACGGCGTATATCGCGAAACCGTCCAGC
>SPKZ01011256.1_pt1 | contig 15238 bp, 11 predicted proteins | sample 2456571 | NCBI WGS metagenome assembly SPKZ01 (sample SAMN11192286, study PRJNA482655) | marine metagenome | biome: ENVO:00000447; feature: ENVO:00000244|ENVO:00000211|ENVO:00000569|ENVO:00002023; material: ENVO:00002151; isolation source: ocean water from marine abyssalpelagic zone ...
CTGTAAACTCAATCATCAAACCATCTGCAAAATATTGCTGAATGCTGGTATTTTCACGCAGTACTTTGGCTTGATGTGGATGTACAGGGAAAGCCACATAACCGCCAGGGATAGTGTCAGGAAATGTCGTGGTATTAAATGTATCTTGATAGGTTTGCAGCAGTAAGGCTGAAATTGATTCGCCATGACTATTTCCCGCCAATAATGTCGGCGCAACAAAATACCACTGCAACGCAAAGCTATTCGCGTAATCAGGGCTATACAGTTTAGACTCTGCAGCGCTCCAACCTTGATGACTCTTACCTGCAGGATGTAAATTATGCCCACCGATAAGGCTCTGCTCCGCCTGGATAAAACCATCAATACCGACGGGAGCAAGCCGTTCCGCTAATACATTTTCCATATGTGCCTGACTGGCAAACACTTGTTGTTTAAAGCCAGTCAATTGGATTTGACTAAAATCACCAGAGATCTCAGGATGCTGGCAAATCAATTCAATCACGTCAGCATAAGCGATATCTGACTCACCCTGTAAATGTCGAAACTTAACCGGGTAATTAAATTGAAAACGCTGAACTGGAGAATGCTGTAATAACGGCAGTACTAATTGCCCTTCCGCCATATCGATACAGATTTCGAGCGGTGTGATCGCATAACCTTGCCATTCATTAAGCAAGGCATTTAAAAACGCATCTAATGATAACTTCTCAGCATAACTATACTGCATCTCTGTTCTCCTCCGCCTCAAATAGTGGAACTAGCTGACCATCGCCTTGCCATTGATAGCAATGCTTATCGACCTCTCCACGCGGTTTAATACGCTCTGATTTTTTAGTGCCCAGCATAATAAAAGCCACTGGTTCTTGTTGTGCTGTTAAGCCAAATAATTGTTGTACGCGGGGTAACTCCGCCGCATCGGTGCTGTACCAAACAGCGGCAACATTTTGTTCTTCAGCCGCCAGTAAAATGTTCTGACACGCAGCAGCAGCTGACAATACTTGATCACGACGAGACACTGGATGAGGGCTGGTAATATTAGCTGAGACAACGACAACCATAGGCGCATCACAAAGATAATTAGTGAGTCGACGCACCTTAGCAGGATCTATATCACCACCATCTTCCAACCAAGCGTCACACATTAACTCACACATGTTTGGCACCTGCTCATTAGCAACCACAACTAAATGCCAAGGCCGGATGTTGCCGTGATCGGGGGCGCTCATGACCGCCTGAAATATACGTTTCAACTGCTTTTTATCTGGTGCAGGCTGACACATTTCATGGACGTGACAAGAGCTACGCTGATAAATAAAATCTAAAACTGGCATGATCAATTCCTTTTATAACCAAGTAAAATCAAACAAATAAAGTAAAGTCCGCCAATGATCGACACTAATATGCCACTGGCAATCTCAAATGGTGCAATTAAAGTACGACCGAGACCGTCGGCGAGTACTAATAGCCAAGCGCCAATCGCACCACTGCCAAGCAGTAATACCCAATGACGTGTTTGTCCACATAAACGCAATAAGTGTGGCGATAACAATCCAACAAACGCAATCGCACCAACGGACGCGACAGCAGCCGCGGTAATCAACACCACCAACAATAAGATCAGCATGCGTAATTTTAATAACGGCTGACCCAGGTTATGCCCCCATGTCTCTCCGAGCGTGAACAAATCAAGATGACGTGCAAAGGTAAAGAGTAATAAACAACAAGGAATGGTCACCACAAGTAGCAGGAGGCCTATTTGACTATCTGCGCCATAGGTAGTGCCCGTCAACCATAATACGGTGACCGACGCTGCACCCGCACCAAAGGTTAATACCATCGATGCAACCGTGCCGCACCATGCTGATATGGCGATACCCAATAAAGCGAGTTGCGACACATTAAATTGATAGCGCATTGCAATAAATAACACAGTCACGACAACCGCAGCGCCAACTAAGGCGCAAGCAAATAGGAATAGACGGGATGCATCAGGCCATACTTGCAAGGCTAAAATAATGCAAAGTACTGAAGCCGAAGTCGCGCCGGAAATGTCAGGGCTGGCCATCGGATTACGAAACAGTGCTTGCAAGGTACAACCCGCAACACCGAGACCAAAACCAGAAAAGACCGCAACGACGATACGCCATTGTGTAAAGTACTCACCGTCAACACTTGGCCAAAAATAAGCGATGGTCAGTGTCAGTGCTAACGCAGGTAAAGACAGTGCTAACCACTTAGGTAGCTGAATAAGCGACGCTAAACCAAACCCTGTTTCTTGCATGACCATGCCCGCTAAACCTTGTTTTCGCATAAGTAAATACAAGAAAAAAGGTGTACCCAATAGAACGGTTAATACACCCGTTGGTAAGCGATAACCCGCCAATGGCATAGCACGAGAGAATAACTCAGCAAAGATAACTAATAACGCCCCGATTACACTGGCAAAGATCAGTTTTTCACGATGACGATAGTAACCAAGTAACTTAGCCATGTGTGGCGCCATCAAACCAATAAACCCTAATACACCGACCATTGCGGTCACTAAGGATGCTTGCAATACCGCCAACATTAATAGGCCGACTCGCCAGCGATTGACTTTTAAGCCTGCCACATTTGCCATTTCATCACCCATGCTCAGCATATCCAGATGACGATGACACAATAAAGGCAAAAGTAATAACAGCAGCGCAGGGGTTAAAATAATGGCCGCTAATTCACCATCACTTTGACTAATGTTGCCGCTTCCCCAGAGGAATAGCCCATCCATGCGCTGTTCCGCATAAAGCATGATTGCAGATGACACGGCTCCAACCGCTAAGCTCATTGCCATGCCAATTAATATAAGTTGTAACTTACCGCCACCAATCACTTGCGATAAGATTAAAATGAGTCCCGCAACCATCACAGCCGTAATAAATGCCGCGATCCACAACATCCAAATACTCGGTTCAGGGATAAATAAATTAACTAGCATTGCGCCTAACAACGCCCCCGAACTAATACCAATCGTAGACGGTGAGGCAAAATCATTACCCAAGGTAACCTGTACTACGGTGCCTGATTGCGCTAATAACGCACCACTTAATACGGCAATTAATAGCGTAGGTAACAGCAACTGAAATACATAAGTTTGTTGGTAACTATCAAATAAATTCATTGTCGGGACGATAGAAAAAGTACCAACAGAAAGTAAACCAAGCACAAACAAAATAATTAAGAACACCGAACTCCCCAGCATTCTCTTATCAACATTAACTAACATCAGAACCCTCCAATAATGCCGCTGTAAACGCCCGAGCCATACGGATCACCGATACCGGGCCACCGAAACTCCACAAGGCAGGTACATAATAGATGTCATCGTTTTTGACAAACTGATGCTGTGCCCATAACGGTGATAACGTCATGCGTTCACCTTTTGATTGGCTTTCTTTCACTAAGATCAACGCAGTATCTTCAAGTAATTGGATCTGTTCGAGTTGTAAATGGGTAAAATCTTTGCCCGGTAAATGGCTATCCCACGCATAATTCAACCCAATTTGGTTGGCAACCGATGCCGCTAAACTTTGCGTCGAAAATACCCGTAAGCCATACCCCATACCCACAAACTTGCCATACGCCACCGGTTTACCTGCTAATCCCGCTAACACTATTTGCTGTTTAAGACGCGCTAATTCAGAATCCATCTCCCGGAGCTGCACTTGTGCTAATTCAGCTTTGCCAAGTTGCTGAGCAAGGGTCAAATAATTGCGACGCATTTGCTGCATATAACGATATTGCGGTTGATCAATACGCCCAAACTGTTGCAACAATAACGTAGGTGCGATGCGGTTAAGATCACCACTAATACGCGCATGACGAAATGGATAACCTACAATCAGGTCAGGCTGTAATTGCATCAATAAGGGAAAACTCGGAAATGCACGGTTACCAACATCAACTACATCATCAGGTAATGCGGGGGAATTAGACTGCCACTTGCGATAACCATTTCGAGATGTCACCGCTTGTGGCTGTATTCCCAACGACAGTAACATCTCAGCCGCGCTCCAATTAAGCGCAACGACTTTAGGTTCTTGTTGATAGCTCTGCATTAACCCAGTGAGGGGTAAAGGTTGCGTTAATGCTTTAAAAACCTGCTCATTAATATCTTTCGCAAAGACTTGAACCGGTAATAATGCCATCGCAGTGAACATGAGACCTGCTACTATTCGAAGCCGTCTCATTGATTCACCTGCTGCGGTAATAACTGTTTTTCACTCGCCGCTGCCGTGCAAGGCCACAATAATGTTTGATCATTCACTTGCACACGTGTGATCGGCGTTTGATAAACCTCGCTAATACGTTCTGCGGTAAAGACATCATCAACCGACCCGCTGGCAACGACTTCACCTTTCAGCAACATGATCGCTTGATGGCTAAATTGCTGCGCATGATTAAGATCGTGTAATACCCAAATAATGGTTTTACCGTAGTCTTGATTTAAACGTTGTACGATATGTAAGAGTTCGATTTGATGGGCGATATCAAGCCAAGATGTCGGTTCATCCAATAAGACAATATCGGTATCTTGTGCGAGCACCATGGCTAACCAACAGCGCTGCGCTTCACCACCCGATAAGGTTTCAATGGCTAAATCAGCAAATTCAAGTACACCAGCTTCAGCCATTGCCCAGTGCATTCTTTCTTTATCTTGTACCGAGAGTGGTGCGAACCAACGACGATGCGGATGACGGCCAAACTCAACCAGATCTGCAACCGTCAGTCCAACGGGCACCGCATGACGTTGCGGTAACATTGCTAAACGTAAAGCCATATCAGCACGGGAATACTGCTTTATTCCCTTTCCTTCCAATAATATTTCGCCCTGTTCATTCGGGGTTAGTCCTGCAATTATGTTCAGTAAAGTACTCTTACCCGAGCCATTGGGACCAACCAATGCGGTAATTTTACCTTGTAAAAACTCACAGTTAATATTATTAAGGATTAACTTGCCGCCTAAACGGCAAGTTAAATTATTCACAGTTAACAATGGAGTCAATGTTAAAACTCAACACTGTAGTTGACAGAATAAGTACGGCCTTGACCTTGGAATCTCACTAATGACGTATTCGCGATCAAACTGCCATAAGTACTCTGTGCACGCTGAGACCATAACGTATCATAATCAGTATTAAGTAAGTTAGTAATGCCAAACTGCAAAGCACCGACAGGTAGTGTAACACCCGTTAATAAATCAACTGTATTGTAGCCCTCAAGCTTGTTATCCGCTGAATCTTCATAGGTAAACATTTGCATCGTTTGCAAGCGCGCCTGCATCGAGTCATCCTGCCAAGCAACATACGCAGATGCTTTTGAAGGACTCGCACTATCGATAGTCAGATCTTGCCATACACCTGATTCTTTCGCTTCACTAATAATGTAATTGAAGTTAGCTCCTAAGCTTAATTCTCCTGTTAAATAATAATCTAATTGCCCTTCTAGACCGTAAATACGCACATCATTATCAACGACATCGACGGTTTGATCTGCTTTATTGTATTGCACCTTTTTATCCGACACCGAGTAATAAGTAACTAACTGTGCAGATATTGAATCTTGATTTAAACGCCAACCCAATTCTAGAGCATTGGTTTTAACCCCCTCTAATGGGTTATTCGAGACATTAATACTATCAATTAAATTACCGTTATTATCGTAAGTGCCGCGACCATAATATTTAGCCGGATCAGGCACTTCAAACGCTTGAGAGAAGTTAAACCAAAGCTGTTGCTCTTGGGATATTTTAAACAGTAAACCTGAATTAAATAGGGTATTTCCATAGCCTTTCTTGCCCCCAGGTACAGCATCTGCAGAGGTGATTTGTCCTGTTAATAGTTTATATTGTTGGTCTGCAGCAACAAAGTCACTAACATCAATTTCAATATATTGATAACGAACACCCGCGTTTACCGATAATGATTTTACAATCTGATAATCAGCCTGTAAAAAACCAGAGAACGAAGTATTCTTAATATCAGGATAACGCCCTGTTTCACCAATTTTGGTATGCACTAAACCATTTGAGCCAAGCGCAGTTCGAATGTCATACATATTTTGAGTTGCATTAAATTTCTCATAATCAGCATCGACACCGTACACCAAATTTAATGCGTCTACGGGGGTCGAAGTCAATACTAACTTAGCGCCCATGACCTGTGTTTCTTGCTCAGAAGCACCTAACGACATACTTCCAAAATCAGGGAATGGGTTGAAACGTAACGACTCAGTACGATGGAATAACTGTAGGTTTAATGTTTGTCCAAAAAAATCAGCATCACTGTAATCAGCCGAAATCAAACTTCTTACTGATTGAGCTTGATCATCTAACTCATAGCCTTTAACCATGCCGATTTGCTTACTTGGATCGTTGATGTAACCATAGTTTGGACCATAATCAACACCGTACTCACTGTCTTGCCCGCTATCATAGTATTGCGCCATCAATTCCAGACGCTTAGTACTCGAAAGTTTAAAACCAAGATTACCCATAATATCGAGCTGACTATTAAATTGTGTACTCGTTTGGGTTACATCTTGTAACACCATATCGCCATTTGAATCATACATTGCGCCAGTATCAACATAAGATACCGCAAGACGTGCGTCCACCTTGTCAGTATTCATTGATACTGATTGAGCAACTTGCCATTCTAAATCGTCACCACCGTTGAAGCCTGATTTAGCACCTAACCACGTTTCACTAACGCCATCGGCATCACGGCCTTTTTTAGTAATTATATTGATAATACCGCCGGTACTACCACCGCCATACATAGCCGATGCACCCGAGATGACTTCAATTCGAGCAATATTAAACGGGTTAATCGAATCAAATTGACGGCTGATACTACGTGATGAATTCAATGAAATACCATCGATCATCACTAGCGTTTTACGGCCACGCATGTTTTGGCCTGAGTTAGTCCGCGATTGGCTGCCCACATCAAGACTTGGGATCAAGTTAGCGAGCAATGCTTTAAAATCGACCCCCGATTTTGCCTGTTCCGCAATTTGTGCTTCTTCGATGACAAGCACCGTAGCCGCAATATCACTGATACTCTGCGCGCTACGGTTCGCTGTCACCACGGTCATGTTGTCATTTTTTTCTACTGCATGAACAGACGCTTGAGCAGCAAGCGGTGCTGATAACCCTAACATCGCGATAAGAATGGGGTTGAGTACAAATTTAGTTTTATTAGATTTAGCAAGTTTCATGATTAATTCCATTTATGAAGAGTTATTTTATTATTTATTTTTCAATGACAGACTGTCGTGGCAAGTTCACAACAGTGCGATTAAGACGTGTTGATTGTTGATAGAGCCGTGACCACCCCAGTACAATCAGCAACATCAAAATGGCAAAACTTGGGAATAAATAATGACTATCCCAAGTCAGTAATAACCCCGCCAGCAACGCACCAAATGCATTACCTAATGTATGACCCTGTGAGATTGATGCCGATACTCGGGCTTTTCGATTATCGGTACTGCGCATCGCGACGGCCGTATACCAAGCTGGCGCCATTGCAAGTGCAGAACTAATCAACATAACGCTAAGCATCAGTTGTATTTCGAGTACAAATAGGGTTGTGCCAATAAAGAAGGAGACAGTAATAAAAGTCAGAAAAAATGGCGTCGAGCGGATGAGTAATTTATACAAAAAAAATAAGGAAATAAGTGCACTAATACTTGCTGACAGCAGTAATTTAGCAACCATTTCACTAGCCTGAGATGCAGTCATCAGCCCATCACTTAATAACGGACCAAGACTGAATTGTAGTTGCGACGAGAATAACGTAATTAAGAATGCCGTGATAATGACCGTTGAACCAATCCGCTTGATATTTTCATTCGTACTCGCATCACGAGAAGCATGGTGAGTAACAAGTAACGATTCAGCCTCTTTTTTTGAGGATAATTTAAATAACATCAAGCAACTAAGCAGTAACGCTAACACGGTCATAGCAGACACGAACCACAAACTGAAATACTTAATATCAAGTGGTAAGAACGTCAATATAGGTGCGGTCAAACGGCCCAGGTTAGTCGATATCGTGACCCAAACTAACTTTTCACCACGTTGATCTTTTTGCGATAACCACAACTGTGCAGTTGGGATAACGCCACTGCAAAACATACCATGCAGGACACGACTAAAACACAAACTGATAATCAAACTAATACCAGTTAGTTGACTACTTTCTAATAAAACTAAAAAACTTAACTGCGATAAAGTAAAACCAACTAAAATCAGCGTTAAAATGCCCGCTAATGGGCGCTGATTCGCAACACTGCGATCCAGCCACGTCCCCCAATAACCCGAACCAATAACAAAAATAAACGTGCCTAATGATAAAGGGATCGCGATCATCCATGCAGTCAGCTGTCCCTGTTCCATCATGACAGGTACGAGAATGAGGATAACACCTTGTAACGCCCCCAATACCCAACACGATAGACCGACAATCGCTTTCATTTTAGTTAATCCCTTAGACCAATTCTTATATTTTGCAAACATACTATTGCAAATGATAATCATTGTCACTAAGATTATTATGAATATTGGCGACAATTTAAAACAATGGACTTACAAATGATTAACATACGTACTGGACAATGGACTGATATTAACAATGAATTAAATGCAAAAATAATCAGTGAATTGCATTATGAAGAAGTGATATTCCCTGACCAAATAAATGCGAATAACTGGATATGGGAAGTGGATGGTGTAACCTGGATATTTAAAGCAAAACAACATATTTGGCATAACATCATAGTGGAACCGGATACTATGACTCGTAATGGTGTCGCCAATATAGCCAGTGCGACATTAATCAAAGACATTGCTAAGTCGATTAAACTTGATGATATTATTCTGGGTAATTTAATCGAGGAAATACAGCAAACATTATATGCCGATCTTATCGCCTACCAACATAGGGACAGTTATTCTCTTGCACAATTAACCGCCTTATCAGGCATTGCTTTACAAGCTATTTTAAAAGGTCACCCCAAAGCCATTGCCAACAAAGGCAGGTTGGGCTGGGGAGTTAATGAACTTGCGCGTTATGCGCCTGAAGCCGCGCAATCGTTTCAGTTACATTATTTAGCCATCGATAAGTCACTCACCCAAATTGGTATCGAATTACCTCTCCCTTTCGATAAGGAAAATCGGTCAGAACCAGTCAATACACAAGCATTATTACTTGCACAATTGATGTCTACAGCCGATAAAGATAGGCTCCTAAACACGTTAAATCAGCACTGTATGAAGAGTGATGAATACTGGGTAATCCCAATCCATCCTTGGCAGTTTAGTCAATTTATCGTGCCACAATTTACAGCTTTATTTGCCAATAAGAGCATTATCGATTTAGGTGTCACGGGTGACTTTTATCAAGCGCAACAGTCAATTCGTACATTATCTAATTTAACCTCACCGACTAAAAATGACATTAAATTACCGATTACAATTTTAAATACCTCCTGCTATCGAGGCATACCAGGTAAATACATTACCTCAGGTGCAGAGCTGTCAAAAACAATTAATCAGTTGTGCCAACAGGATGAATTCTTAACTCAATGTAACTTGCAAGTTTTGCAGGAATGGGCCGGTATTCATGTCCCACAAACAACACAGATGAATATTCCAGGCACCCCTTATCGCTATAATGAAATGCTCGGTGTCATCTTCCGTCAAAGTCCAATATCACTGTTAAAAGCAGGACAGGAAGACAGACTCGCCGCCTCATTGATGCAAACAGATAATGAAGGAAATAGCTTCATTGCAGCCTACATCCAAGAAAGTAAACTCGATGTACAGACATGGCTAACGCGATTATTTGACTGCACTGTTATTCCGCTCTACCACCTTATGTGTCAATACGGTATTGCTTTAGTATCACATGGCCAAAACTTGACGATCTTATTCGAGGATAATATTCCGACAGGCTTAGCGATTAAAGATTTTCATGGCGATTTGCGTCTTGTAGATCTGGAGTTTGAGGAGTTAAATATTTTTCCAGCACACATAAAGCAGGCATTAACGCGATTGCCCGCTAACTATCTCCTACATGATTTGTATACCGGGCATTTCGTCACTGTTTTACGTTTTGTCTCACCTTATTTACAAGCAGAAATGGGCTATAGCGAAACCGCATTTTACCAATTACTCAATGCCAGAATTCGCCATTACCAAGCGCAATATCCAAATTTAAAAGCGCGGTTTAAATTATTTGATTTACTCGCACCAACAATGGAAAGAATATGCATTAATCGGGTACGCTTTAAAGTGGGCTATCAAGATACCAGCGAACGTTTGTTACCAGAACTCGGGACTGTGATTAAGAACCCACTATTTAGTGAGCAAACATCACATAATGATATTCAGTAATGAAATTAGGCATTAGTTTAAAATAAACTCGTTTATGCTTAATCCATTTGTTCATGTCTATGCACAAGCAACCTGAATTTCAAGGATGAAACAGTGATTATGATAAGATTTAAACGACCTAAAATATTACCGCTAGCCGTTGTAGCCTTGACCGTGGCTGCTAGCCTTAGCTTAACGGGCTGCTCTAGTATGCAGCAGGCTGTTGCCGCAAGCCCAAGTGTGAGTAGCGTTTGGGGGGTTGGCGAAATGCCGATAGAAGATCTCAATGCTTTATATGCCAACGAGCAATCTCAATGGATGAATGTGAATGGAATGCGTATCCATTACCGTGACGAAGGCAATCCGAATGGTCAGCCGATAGTGTTAATACACGGGATTTTATCATCATTGCATACTTGGGAGGAATGGAATAAAGGCTTAGCAGATAAGTACCGGATCATTAGCCTTGATATGCCCGGCTTTGGTTTGACTGGTGGCCCAGAAAATCCCGATGATTTCTCTGAAGCGCTATTACATTCATCTTTTGAGCAATTTATTACCCAATTGAAACTCGATGACTTTATTCTGGTAGGCAATTCTCTCGGCGGTTATATCTCTGCCCATTATGCAGCTAACTACCCTGATAAAATCAAAAAACTAATCCTTATCGATCCTGCTGGCGCCCCACAAGATCTACCGTTTATTTTAAGCTTTGCCAGTATGCCCGGTATCAACACACTGGCTGCAAATGTGTTTCCGCCTTTCATTATCGCAATGGGAGTCAAAGACGTATACGGTGATCAAGACCTCATCACCAAAGAAAATATGGACCGTTATATTCATCTATCTTTACGTCCAGGAGCGAAACAAGCTTATGCCAATACGATTGCGATGTTAGATGAAAAAAATAGCCAAAAAGCGCAGCTAGACTTCGGGACAATCACAGCTCCGACTTTATTAATGTGGGGTAACAAAGACATTTGGGTGCCACAAAAACTCAGCGAGCAATGGTTAGCAAACATCCCAGGGTCAAGCTTAATTACTTATCCAAACGCAGGCCATGTGCCGATGGAAGAGATCCCACAACAAACGCTCAATGATGCATTAGCGTTTATTAATTTAAAATAATCCCGCTATGCAATAATACGTGGTTATTAACGCTTATTTAATGTGTTATTAACCGCGTGACTCTTCATCATTAGTCTCGCCATTCTAGTTTTTGTCACCGTATCATCATCCCTGCTTAATTTAGTTGTCACAGTTCTGTTCAATACTTATCAACGATAAAAACATTTATCAAATGACACAAATACTACCAAATTTTGGTATTTACTCTAGGCTTGTTAAAGCAAGCCAATATATCGAGGTTGCTATGATAAAAACAGCACTTGTTGTAGAAGGTGGAGGTATGCGTAGTGTATTTACCGCAGGAGTGTTAGATACCTTTCTAGACCAGGACTATGACCCTTTTGATCTGTTTATTGGTAGTTCAGCAGGGACACTAAACCTCTCCGCGTTTATCGCAGGGCAAAAGAAATACTCAGTACGACTTATTAATCATCTAGCTAAATCAACAACTTTCGTCAATTGGACTCGCTTTTTAAAAGGCGGAAATGCCATGGATCTTAAAGAGTTACATGATTTATTAGCATTGCATGACCCTATAGACCTAAATAAAGCGAAACAACGACTAAACTCACGTCCATTTGTCATCACCTGTTGTGATAGATCAAAAGGTAAAGCAAGTTATCAAATAGCAGAACCCAGCCAATGGTTCCAACAAATCATCGCGTCATGCGCGCTGCCTATCGTTTTTCGTCCCGGCGTTAAACTTGGGGATACCATCCACATTGATGGTGGCTTAGTTGATCCGATACCGGTAAAAAAGGCGGTCGATTTAGGTGCAAAGAATATTATTGTGATCAGGACCAGAACCCGACGTTGGGTAGAAAAATTATCCTTTTTAGAACGCCTGCTGACCTACTGGGTTAGACACGATACAGTACTCACCAAATTACTTGATAATTACAGCAAAGAATACAACAGTACTTGCGAATTTATGCGTAATCCTCCAGCAGGGGTCAATATTATCGAAATAGCGCCTGATGAAGAACTGCAAACCCCCACGTTAACACGCCAAGTGAATACGCTCGACGGCGATTATAGTGCCGGTATTAAAGCCGCGACGTTATTCTTACAACGTCATTAAGCACCAATGAAAATGGGCTGAACACGTATACAACGTATTCAGCCCATCAATAATTTTCATAAACAAATAGATGAAACATAACACTGGCTAACAAGACCGATAGTTACGTCATTATTATTCACCGCTAAGTAAAGGGTGGTCCGCCGGTAGTTTTCGAGATATCCAAATGGCTAATTTATGTTTAATATTGAGGGTCGTTTCTTGGTCTTTAGCTAGGGGTTGCATCAGCTTATCAAACACTAAAGCTTTATAAATATATTGCGCTTTAACGTCTTCTGGATCTGTCGTTGTAAATGTACTACCACGTTGCTGTAGGTACTGAGTACCTAATGCGATCGCAGCTTTAAATAATTTCTTTTCATTTTTCAGTTTTGCCATCATTTCCTCTTCACATCACAGACAGCTAATCTCGCTGAGTACACACTGTTATACCACGATTAAGAACAAATAAATGTGATGTTTAAATTATAAATCAGGTTTTAATTGACTGATATTTTTCAGAATCTATAACGTGATGTGCTTCCATCGCGTAAATATTATTATATTCATGTTCAATGAACAAACCAAAGTTAGCTGAAAGCAAACCAATATCCTGTAATGATAAATCTTCGAGAGACCAAACGGGGGTTGCATAATCACAAATATAATAACCTTGTAATTGCGCACTCGGGTTTTCAACGATCATGAGGCGATCAATCGCATAACACTCATCAATGCCAACAACTGACAAGCAAACTTTATCAGCGATGAGTAACACACTGAATGTCACTTTAGAATCCGGTAGTTCTAATAAATAACAGAGTTTTTTAGGCATTGTTACACTCATCATAAAAGTTAAATTCAATTTCAAAGAGTAGAACAAATTCGCACGATAGCACTCATATTCGGTTAATTAATTCTATTTTTTGTCATAAATAAAATATAACAGTCATTACCAGCTGTTAAAGCATAGTATTTCAGCGAATAAAACCTACTGAACTTTTATGCCCAAGCGACTTCAAAATAAACAATCAGCATCTTGAGGTCACCTGATATATACATAAAAATCTTATTTTTCAGTTTAGATCCTTGCAGCTAACTCAGAACCTTGCTTAATCGCGCGCTTCGCATCCAGTTCAGCGGCCACATCAGCCCCGCCAATCAAGTGTACTTGTTGCTTAGCAGCGAGCAATTGTGCCTCTAATTCCCGTAATGGATCTTGCCCTGCACAGACAATAATATTATCCACGTTCAATACTTGAGGCTCACCAGCGACCTGAATATGTAAACCTTCGTCATCGACTTTGACATATTCAACACTGTTTATCATCGCCACCTTTTTACTCGCGAGGCCTGCTCTATGCACCCAACCAGAGGTTTTACCTAATCCAGCACCAACCTTAGTAGCTTTGCGTTGTAATAAATAAATCTCACGTGCTGCGGCTGGTTTTTCAGCTGGCATTAAACCACCGCGATTTTTCATGGTTAAATCAACCCCCCACTCACGCATAAAGGTATCAATATCCTGACTGGCTGTTGGCGCTGTTGACTGATGATCATGGGCAAGATATTCCGCGACATCAAACCCGATACCACCAGCACCAATAATAGCGACTTTACTCCCTACCGGTTTTTTATCTCGTAACACATCAAGGTAAGACAATACTTTGCTATGACCAATGCCCTCAATCACGGGTGTACGAGGTGCAATACCGGTCGCTAATACTACATCATCAAAACCGTTAGCAATAAGCTCATCGGCAGACACACGCTTGTTCAACATAATTTCCACACCAAGCTTTGCAGTCATCGTAGTGAAGTAACGTAAAGTCTCAAAAAACTCTTCTTTACCCGGTACTTGTTTGGCTACATTAAATTGCCCACCCAATTCAGATTTATCATCAAAAATAGTAACTTTATGTCCACGCTGCGCGGCAACAGTTGCAAACGCTAAACCTGCAGGTCCCGCACCAACCACTGCAATTCGTTTGCTCACTGGTGATTTAACATAAATAAGTTCCGTTTCACGACAAGCGCGAGGATTAACTAAACAAGAGGTGAGCTTCATACTAAAGGTATGATCTAGACATGCTTGGTTACAACCAATACACGTATTGATCTCATCACTCTTACCCGCTGCGGCTTTATTGACAAATTCAGGATCGGCTAAGAATGGACGCGCCATTGATACCATGTCAGCATGACCTTGCGCGAGTACTGACTCTGCGATCTCGGGGGTGTTAATGCGGTTTGTGGTGATCAAGGGGATCGATACTTCGCCTTTCAATTTTGCGGTCACTTTTGTAAATGCTGCTCTTGGCACTTTCGTGACGATCGTTGGTATCCGCGCTTCGTGCCAGCCGATACCGGTATTAATGATGGTTGCACCCGCTTTCTCAATGGCTTTTGCCAGCGCCACGACTTCCTGCCAAGTACTCCCTTTCTCTATCAGATCCAACATAGACAAACGATAAATAATAATAAAGTCAGTACCGACCTTTTCGCGTACCTGTCTTACAATCTCAACTGGGAAACGGATACGGTTTTCAAAACTGCCACCCCATTCATCGTCACGTTGATTGGTGTGTTCAACAATAAACTGGTTAATCAAATAACCTTCCGACCCCATGATC
>SPKZ01017640.1_pt1 | contig 15229 bp, 16 predicted proteins | sample 2456571 | NCBI WGS metagenome assembly SPKZ01 (sample SAMN11192286, study PRJNA482655) | marine metagenome | biome: ENVO:00000447; feature: ENVO:00000244|ENVO:00000211|ENVO:00000569|ENVO:00002023; material: ENVO:00002151; isolation source: ocean water from marine abyssalpelagic zone ...
ACCACCCGCATTCGCGCCGCCCGAGGTCACACCACCATTACTGACGCCGCCGGAACTGACGCCACCGGAACCGGCGCCGCCCGCGCTGACGTCCGAAGACCCAGAGTCGCTTCCGCCGCCCAGCACACGGCTGTTTGACTCCTCAGCCGCGCACGCGGCAACCAGCCCGCCACCCACGAGGAGAAGAGCAATCAGACAGCGTAGCTTTATTGGTCGCATGCGACCAAGCTATTGGCACCAACACGGGCAAATTGCCAACGCATTTCCAGCGCTCCTCCAGGCGAGTATTTTTCTGATTTCGCTGGATCGGCACTGGCGGCGAACAGCCGGGCGAATTCTTGTGTCTCCTCGGCGTGGTCAGTCTCGTCGGACTGCTGGTCTTGGGCTTGAGATGGCGGCGGCGAAGTCAGGAACGACGGGCACGGCCTAAGCCAACAGCGCTCAGTCCGCGCAACGCCGATAGCGACGGCGCCCCGCTTCGACGCGTAGGCTTCGACAAACCTACATCGTCTCTCTGGCGTCGCCGTGCAGAACGCGTTTACCTACCAATAGAATTCACCAAGGGCAACCGCTCACAAGATCACGACCGGGCGAGACGGGTTCGTGACGCTCACGTCTAAACTGCCGACGACAACGCCGAGACTGCGGGCGTGCTCGCCACCCACATCTTCTGCAATAGCGCCCATACCTCTTTGCCAAAGGCACCGCTTGCACGCCATTAAGTTTCGACGCCCAATGTCCAGGCAGTCCCCCCCCATCGCAGTTATTGAGCATTTTTTCCCCGCCAGCTATTTTTACTCGCCACGCAGCGCCTGGGTTCGCCGCACCAGCGGCAATCATCGCGTCGACAAGCGTAGCAACTCCCGTATCAGCAAAATAGGCAGGAGCGCGGGCGCTTCCGTCCGACTCCGGCAAAACGAAGTGTAAAATTCCCGTTATGTGGCTCTCCCGATCTATGGCGACTACACCGACGCAGGAGCCGAGCGCGTAGGTCCGGAACAAGTCCCCGACGTGGCCACTCGCGGCGACGTCGCCCACTCCGACGACTATCTTTCGGCAATTGCCTCCCCGACTCGGCTCGTGGTTCTCAGATATTTTTCCGGATGCTGATGTCATGCACTCGCCTTCCGATTCCCAAGCGCTGGCATCAGCTCCGCGGCAATTCTATCCAGGGGGTTCTCCACCCTCCGAGGCACCGCGGGCGAATACCAAACGGCGGGCTCACTAGCGACTTCAATCATCGTAAATGTTGCTCTTGGCAGAAGAACTCCAACCCGAACGAATCTCCCGAAAAGCAGACGCTAGGTCCGCCCTCAGCTCCGCCAGCTGTTCCGATCCCGAAAACCAAAAGCTCGAGCACAATGCGCCCACGTTCTTCCACTACGGCACTGACGTTGAAAGCACTGACGCCGTCTGCGACGTGCTCGAGGGCTTCAGTACCTCTGACGAACTCGCCGACGACAGCCGCCGTTGGAGCCCCATCGCCCCCAACGGCTACCAAGACTTCCTGCGCCCCGAGGCATTCAAGTCCTTCGTCGTCATCACCGATGACGACATGTTCTGTAGCTACAACGGAGACAACTTCCGGGACAGAAGCACCGTTTCAGGCGGACAGACTGCGGCGGACCTCTTCGACGCCAGGCTGATGGCTTTGTCGCCAACCCAGTTCGGCACCGCGGTAGAACGAAACTACGCGTGGCACAGCATTGTCGCCATGGCGGAGAACTCCCCTCCCGAGGATGCTTGGCCCGCAACCGAGCCGATCAACACCGGTACCTGCACGCCTGGCTCCGAGGGGCCGGGTACGGGCTACCAGGCGCTGAGCATCAAGACCGGTGGCCTGCGCTACCCCACCTGCCGAAACTCCGACTTCAACGTTATCTTCAACGCCATCGCAGAGGAGGTCATCCTGAGCTCCGGCGTATCGTGCGAGATCGCCCTTCCGAACGAGGGCGACTTCGACCCCGACGGCGCGACGGTGCAATACCTTCCCGCGGGCGACCCCCCGGCGACCATGCTCAATCGAGCCATCGACGCGGCCGACTGCGGTAACGTGACCGGCGGCTGGTACTACGATGACAACAGCAATCCGACCGAGCTGATTCTGTGCACAACAACCTGCGATCTGATCAATGCCGACCCTGCTGCGCGGATTTCCATTGACGTTGGTTGCCTGCCGCCCGCCAATAGCGATGCCGGCGGCGATCCCATCCAGCTGTTCGACCCCTCCGTAGAACGCGAGATTTACGAAGGCACGTGTCCCGAAGGCAAGCCGCCCCAATGGGGCTTTCTCACCTGGGAGTCCACTGCCATCGGGGGCAGCTCAATCGCCTTTTTCGGCCGGAGCGCCAGCAGCGAAGCGGGTCTTGAATCGGAACCCTGGATCGAACTCGGCACCTCCGAAGCGTCGCCCATCGATACACAAACCTGTACCTACTCGGGCCCCAGCCCCTGCCCCATCGAACTCGCGCCGCAACTCGGCTTCCCATAGGATGGCTACCGCTTCTTTGAGCTCAGAATGGATTTCACGCCGTCGCCGACCCAGGACGCACCCATTCTGTACAGCTGGGAATTGCAGTACTCGTGCCCTGACGCGTTCTAGCGGCCTCACATCGGACGGGCTCGCGCCCTCTGAGCTCCTACGCCGCCTGCCCAATCAAAACTTGGGGAGCGCGGTGTTCGGTGTCGGTCGGGATGGAGCGATTCGAACGCTCAACGTCCTGCTCCCAAAGCAGGCCCTCTACCAGGTTGAGGTACACCCCGAAGGGGCGGGAATATAGGGGCTGGCAGCGGGCTTGTCCAAGAAGTTTGTCCGTCATAGCCCACGGAAACGTGGCGATTTAGGCTTGTCGCGGCGTCACCAGCACGATTCTGCCGACCGAAGAGGGCCATCGCGCGGCGGAGCCGCTCCTCTAGAACAGGGTCGTGAGGCTGAAGGACGCCACCCCGGCCAGCGTGTCGTCGGGTTTGGTCCCGGCCCAGGTAAAGTTCTCCAGATCGGTCTTCACCAAATCGGCGCTCAGGCTGGTGGAGAAATTCAAGAACATGCCAAGCAATCGGCCACCGGATCGCCCTCGCCACTCGGCAACAAAGCGGGTACCGCCGGAATAGGTCTTGAGCGGTGACAGTTCGCGATCGCCGGACCAATACTGCCCCCGCGGACCGTTCAGCGGCTCCCCGCCTGTGTAGTCATCACTCCAAAAGTGCGCGCCCGTCTGGGCGTAATAACGGGCATGCGCATTAAGTCGCAGCCAGCTCGACAAATGCCGGTCCATATCGAGGCCCACCGTATGGCTCAATATTTCCCAGCTATCACGATAGCCACGAAAGCTCAGGGTCGTCGCTGTCTTCAGACTGCGGATATAGAGCTTCGTCTTCATCGAGAGCGCCAGTCGGCTGCGATCCGTGGGGTGATGCTCCTGCGCGGCGATCCCACTCGGTCCAACCACTACGCCGCGATACGGATTGCCCAAGAAACCATGAAGCAACGACGCACTGGCGATCAGCTGCGTCGTCAAGATGGGCGTCCAGCTCTGTGTCCACACGCCTTGGAACGTATCCATGTCGATATCGTCTTCCGAACGGTCGTCGGCTTCGGTGAAACACCCCACCGAGCTGTCGAGACGAGCTCGGTACATGGGCGGCGCTCCGTCGGCGTGGGCCATATTGCAGACTTTATCGAAGCCCTTAGCATAGGAGATTTCCATCTCTGTGTTGCGCTGCAGAAAGTCTGTGCCGGCAGACACGACGAAGGACTGGGACTTGTAGTCGAGCTCGGTGCCGTAGGCGTACTGCAAACCTAACTTGGTATGGCGTCGTTGGATGTCCACGGCGCCGGAGGCGACATGCCGGAAGTCCGTCACGGACGCGGCGGACACGATGTCCGGAAAACTCGATAGCTGAGGGCCGGCTTTGACCGACTCACTGGCACCGCTGACAATGTCCGCCTGGTACGACCCCGTCACCGAAACGGCGCTCGCAGGTGCCGCCGTGATCGTCGCCGAAGGTGTCAGCACCGTCATATGGCTCTGAGCCGACGGCTCGTGAAAAACACCGGACCGCAAATCGACCTCGGCAATTTGCGCCGACGCCAACTGCGGCAACCCCAGCAACAGAACGGCCAGCCCAGCGCTGACCCATGACAGGACCGCGCGAGACGACTGGAGACGAGATGAACGAGTCATGAGAACTAGTTGCAGCCGCAACCACCTCCCTTGACGCTACCGCCCCCGAAGGAGCCCTCGCGGTTTTCGTGAACGTGGTCTAAGGCGGCGTGAGCGCGCGCATCCAAGTGATATTGCATCACCGGATCCGCCAAGATGGCGCGGTCCTCCGGACGAACCGTAGCGCAGCCCACCAGTAAAAATGTCGCGCCATAAAGAGCGAGCCGGAGTGCGCGTTTCAAATCGTCCATAGAGCTTCCCTCCCGTTAAAAGTACGAGCCGAGACCGCCAATGGCGGTTAGCTGACGGTCATAAGAGTCCGCCGTAAATAGAATGGTGTTCGTCGCTTCCATCCGGAGCAACACACCCCAGCGGAGACTGATCAGTAGGCCTCCGCCCGCGCGAGCGTGAAACACGCTCTCGCTTGCCGAATCCGCCGCCTGGTCCTCGCGGCGATGGCGCGTCAGCCCGCCACCCCCGAGGTGCACATAAGGCGCGATAGCCCAATCCGGTGCCAGGTTGAGCGTCAGCCCACCGCCAAATAGAAAACGGCGACCGGCTCGGGTGAGTGCCAAACCAGCATAAGGTTCGATCGCGATGGCCGGCGCCAACACAAGCGCCGGGCGGATTTCGGCGTAACCGATGCCGCCGGTCAGCCCGCCCATCATCGCCACTCCACCAGATGCGCTAGCCAGATTCGGGGCGGCAAAAAAACCCGGCGCGGACGGCGCGTTCTCCGCGTCTTCACCGACTGCGACGGTCTCTACGACATCGCCGAGCACATAGGCCGTGCGCCCGTCAGAGAGGTACACGCGGAACCAAAAGCCGGTGGCTTCCCTGCCCTGAACCGCGAAAGTCTCGCCCCGCTCGGCGACATGCACGACTCGATGGGCAACGCCGGGACCTGAACGCAACTGCGTTTCGCCCACCACTACCCGCGCAAATGTCTCCACATCCTCGTCGACGGCGATCGCCGGAACGGACAGCAAACACGCGAGCAGAAACGCACCCAGCCCGACGAACCGATGGGGCCAGTTCATTGGCCCCCGACCTTGTCGGACCAGGCCCGAATGATGGCGGCCTCCGCGCTGCTCTCCGAAAATATATCTCGAGGATGTGCTGCGGCGCCCGTGGGTCGCAGTAGCAGGGCTGACAGCTCCGGATCCCGTGTCATTTTGACCTGGGCGGTTTGGTAGTTGTTCTGCGCTGATTCGGGCGGGGCCACGGTGGGCGCCCCGTTGACGCAGCTATCGGCAACCAGCGGGTCGTAGTTACTCAAGCGGAAGGTCGTCACGTTGTAGTGACAGTTGTTTTCCCGATCGCCCTGGGACGAATCCCCGGCTCCGCAGCTCTGGCGAAACAAAATGGGCTCCACCTCGCAGTAGAAATAATCCTGGTCGAATACGATTTCAGGGAATTGGAAGTGCTCCCCGGGGTCCACGCTGGAACAACCGAGCAAGCTCCCGAGCATCGCCATCGCCGCAGGGGCCCAGTTTTGCCGACCCCAGTTCAGCCAACGGAGGCGCGTACTGGCGGTGCGGCGTCCCCACGCCTTCTTCGCGTTCGTCACGACAGGGAAAGTAGCGCCTAGGCGAGGTCGAACAAACCTCAGAATCACCTGCATCTTTCGAGCGTTACTCGAACAGCACGTGCACTACGGGGCGGCCGCCGAACCGCCGAGCGAGTGCACAACTTCTAATCCCACCGTCGGCCTAGGGGCCGCGCTGCCTCTAGAAATCACTCGCAGAAATATGAATAAGCTTATGTCTTCACGAGGAAAAGTTGCTTGGGCGTGTGTGACGACGGCGGCCCCCCACATACCTATTTTGCTAATCATTTCGGGACGCCCTTGAATGCGGTCCCCCCAAGCACTAACAGTTGGCCCGGTGCAGCGCGTTATGCGACATTGACCTACATCCACTTACCTTAATCATCTAACTTAAACAATCGCACTGGTTCAACCTGGCGCAACTCAACCGAGATATAGAAGATGAACAGTTCGGATTCCGCGGCGGGGGCAAGACGGAAAATGGATTGTTGGAGATACGAATGAAGTTAAACCCTTGGTACCTCGCAGGTGTTCTTCCCGTTGCCACGATCGTCGGCACTAGTAGCCAGTACGCAGCTCAGCTCCTGGTTTTAGGACTTACCTTCGGTATCTTCTTCGGCACGCTCTCGCTCGGGCGGCCCGCCGCAGAAGCAAGTACTACGAATCCTGGCCACGGCTGATATAAGGCTCCTCCACCATGGGGGATCTGCAGCGCCTAAAGTCTCTGGACGACGTCACCCTAGCGGACGTCGATGCACTGCGTCTGATCTTGCGAGGCGGCTCGGTCATCGACTGGCACCGACTCAACTTTGAGACGGAAGAAGACGTCCGAGCATTCATCCGCAATCACGAGCTGGATCCCGACTCTCCGAGCGACATCGCCTACCTGCAACGCATCCAGGCCCAAGCGATTGAGTATCTCAAGCGGAACTTCAGTTTCGCGATTCCGAAGCCAATCCAGAACGCGAGCTTCGAAGAGCTGCTGATGGTGGCTTCCGGTAGCGGTCACCGACAGCAATGTGCCTGCACCGTTCTTAAAGCAACGCAGATCATCAACCACATGAACGGGCGGGAGCTGCTGTTTCAGCTGCCGCTCAGCGACAGAGATCTGTTCCACCTGGTGGAGGAGAAGGTTTACCGAATTGTGGGGAAGATGCTCAACGCGGGCATGCCGATCGCTCAGTTCGTGGGGGGTCGGAAGAACCTCGACTCCATGTACACCAAACTGTTGAGCAAGCCGGATGCTTCCACCGTAGCTCTCTACGACAAGCTCCGCTTTCGCATTGTCACCAAATCCCGCGACGATCTGCTTCCTGTGCTGCTGTATCTGTCCGAGCGTCTCTTTCCGTTCAACTACGTCCTGCCGAACGAGAGCACGAACACCATCTTCCACTTCCGAACCTTGTGTGAGGAGCACCCTCACCTAAAAAATATGGTGGAGGAATTCCAGGGCCGGCTAGAGGATACGCTGATCCCTGGCGACAACGTCTTTAGCGCCCCCGACTACCAGACCATTCAGTTCGTAACCGAGGTACCCGTGCGGGTCCCAGCGCACATTATGGATTCGGCTCCTTCCGGCTCGGAGTCCTTGGGTTCCATCGTCTACATGCTCTGCGAAATCCAGCTGATGGATTCTGATTCCGAAGAGGCGAATGAGAGCGGCGAGGCGAATCACGAGGCCTACAAGCTCCGCCAGCGAGAAGCCGTATTTCGCCGTCTCCGTCTTGGGGCACGAGAACCCAGCGATCCGAAGACCGGCACCCGTTAGGCCCGAAGGCCCGAGCCACTGGGCGCAAAAGCGCGGGGAAGCGAACCACTGGAATTGTCCCGGTCGAGACCCCGGTCCCCTTTCCGGCCCCGATCCGGCGAAAACCAGCCACTTTCCGTTAAGTTCAGTTTGCTAAGGCCGAACTGAGGCGCTATCAACTGAACCATGTGGCTCCCGAAGTCGAAAATCCCTCAAATCGCGCGTGAAATGGTCAGTGCGATCGTCAAGGCCGGTGACATCGAGTGCACCAGCCAGGCCGAAGTGGCAGCAGATCTTGAGTCGATCCTGAACCAGTACCTCCGAGACGAATCGGAAGTGATGGAAAAGGCGAAGGACATGATTCAGAACCGCCAGCTTCCCCAGAGTCATCTCGGCAAGATGAAGAAGCTGGTGGCCGACGAACGCGGCTTCAAGTTCGGCGAAGACGCCATCGACTACCTGCTCGATCAATTGCTCGAAATGCTGATGCACTCCGGCAACGTCGAAGAGGTGTACGCCGAAGACGTCGACATGCGACGGAAGATGCGGGTGCCCCTCCGTCAAGCGGAGCAAACGGACAACTCGCTGGACACCGAAGTCCGCGGCCGCATGAAGCACATGAAAGAGGGCTCCTCGACTTGGGAAATCGAATACCACCGGGTGCTCGACGACATTCGCAGCCGCAAGGGGCTGTAGCCCGCAGCCCGTCACCCACCACGCACCCACCACCCCTGGCCCTCCCCGAATAGGACAGCGACATGCGCAGTATGACGGGATTCGGGAGCGGAGAGGCACCCCTCGGCAACGGCAAAGTACGCATCGAGCTGCGTAGTCTGAACCACCGCTTTCTTGAGGTCCGGGTCAAGGCGCCGCCGGAGTTGAGCGAATCCGTATTCTTCCTCGAACAAAGCTGCCGCAAGCAGCTCACTCGCGGTCGCTACGACGTGCTCGTTCGTCTAGAAGGCGCCGCGTTGCCACCGCCCGAGCTCGACATGGACCGAGCCCGCGCGGTCTATCAGAACCTCTGCGCCTTGCGAGACGAACTCACTCCCAACACCGAGCTTCCCGTGACGGTATTGGCGCAGGTGCCGGATCTGTTTACCGGGCGGAGCCATATCGATTACGGCCCCGTACAGGTCGCACTGGCCAACTCCCTAGCCCAAGCCATCAAGACGCTAGACGAGATGCGCACCACCGAAGGGCGAACGCTGCAGGGTGAACTGCTGTCCCGACTGAACACCGCCCGCAGCTTGCGTGAACAGATCGCCCTGAAGGGACCCGAGATCGTCGAAGCGACGCACCGGCGTCTCCGGGAGAGACTCGACCGGCTCACCGGCGACCACGGCGTTCCTGTAGATGAGAACCGACTAGAAGCGGAGGTCGCCGTGCTGGCGGATCGCAGTGACATCACAGAGGAGCTAGTTCGCCTGAACAGCCACTTCGACCAGTTTGAATCGCTACTGGACAGCTCAGAGCCAGTGGGTCGAAGGTTCGACTTTCTGCTGCAAGAGATCGGTCGCGAAGCCAATACGGTAGGCGCCAAATGTCAGGACGCCTCCCTCGCCCAGGCAGTTGTGGGCCTCAAGAGTGGGCTCGAACGTCTCCGTGAACAGGTCCAAAACGTCGAATAGAACGGCGGCCTCCCCCAATGGGAGCCCTTGAGGGCCCCTGTGCCATACTCATAGTTCAGAATGTCCCACGGCCCTCTCCTTCTCATCGTCTCCTCCCCCTCTGGAGCCGGCAAGACCACGCTCACCAACGCGCTCCGCGAGCGAGTCGACCGCTTGGAGTTCTCGGTATCTCATACGACTCGGTCTCCCCGGGCGTCCGAGCAAGACGGCCGCGAGTATCATTTCGTGTCTAAAGCTGATTTCCAAAAAGAGGTCGCGTCCGATGCCTTCTTGGAGTGGGCAGAGGTTCACGGAAATCTATACGGCACCAGCCAAGCGGAAATCGAACGTGCGGGAGATGCCCGCGGGCTGATCTTCGACGTCGACCATCAAGGAGCGCGGCAAATAAAGAGCCAGCGTCCGGATGCGGTCGCCATCTTCATCCTGCCCCCCAGCCTCAAAACGCTCTACCAACGCCTGAAGGGCCGCGCGAGCGAAGACGCCGCAACGGTCAATCGCCGCTTCGAGGTCGCCCAGGAAGAGATCGCCCACTATGGACTCTTCGACTACGTGCTCATGAATGACGATCTGGAGACCGCTATCGATCAGCTCGGCTCTATCTTCAAAGCCGAAGAATGCCGACGACTGCGCAGCGCGAATCTAGCCGAGCAACTGCTGCGCGAGGGCCGTGTGCTCGACGGCGACGTGCCGCCCACTTCCTAGTCGCCACCTCCTGGTCACCCACGTCTAGTCGCCGACCTCCTAGCATTCGGGCACCACAGAACCCAGCCGGGCCCACCCTTCCCTGTGGGGTTTCCCCCGCAAAAGCGCTATAGAGCGGCCATGTACAAGCTAGGGGTCATCGGCGGTAGCGGCATTTACGACATCGACGGGCTGAGTTCGCGGCGCGAGGAACGCGTGGTCACCCCCTACGGCGATCCTAGCGACGCGATTCTGTGCGGAACCCTACGGGATACCGAACTCCTCTTCTTGCCGCGCCACGGCCGCGGTCACCGCATCGCCCCCCACGAGCTCAACTTCCGCGCAAACATATGTGCCCTGAAGATGCTCGGCGCGACCCACGTCATCAGCCTATCCGCCGTGGGATCCATGAAAGAGGAGATCGTGCCCGGTCACTTCGTGGCGGTGGATCAGTTTATCGATCTCAGCAAACGCCGAGTCTCGACGTACTTTGAGGAAGGCATGGTGGGACATGTCAGTCTGGCCGATCCCGTCTGCGGGCAGCTAGCCGCCGCTCTGGGAGATGCCGCGGAGCGTTCGGGCGCGACCGTGCATCGCGGGGGAACCTACGTGTGCATGGAGGGTCCGCAGTTTTCGACCCGAGCCGAAAGCCAACTCTATCGTTCCTGGGGAGTCAGCGTGATCGGCATGACGGCCATGCCCGAAGCCAAGTTGGCGCGAGAAGCCGAGCTGCCCTATGCGACCCTGGCGCTAGCAACGGACTACGACTGCTGGCACGAGTCGGAAGACGACGTCAGCGTGGAGGCGATACTCGCGGTACTCAAGGGCAACGCCACGCTCGCCAAACGCACCGTTGTGGAACTGTGCACAGCACTTCCCGATCCTAAGTCGAGCATCGCGACTGGGGCACTGAAGTACGCGATGATCACGGACCAGAGCGCCATCAGCGATGAATCGCGGCAGCGATTGTCCTGGCTTCTGCAGTCCGAGCGGCTCATGGCCTAGAATTAGCGTCTACGCGGCAGCGTCTAGCGCGGTGGTAGCGGGACCGGATGCTCGGGCTCGTTCGTCAGCGACTACTGCCAACAATTCACTCTTCGTCACAGCTCGCGTATCGAGCAGCACCCGCATGAAGCCATCAATGTAGCCGTGCTCCCGCGCCAGTTTGGCACCCGAGACACCTTCGTGCTGGAGCTTCAGCGCACGCCGGAGACGGCTCCGTAGTTCGCTCATCATCGCGTCTGCATCCGTCAGGTCGTGGGGTGTGTTCATCAGCCGAGCCGTTCTTTCAAAAGTCCTGATTCAAGCGCTACTGAACTGCATTGGGAACGGCCAAGTTTCCGTAAACCAGCGCAATAGGCGCCGAGCCGTGCCGACATCGAGCCCCGTCACGAAATATGTCGGCTCCAGCCCGTTCAGTTCTGGAAGAATGAACGGGTAGGCACGCGTAATTGCTAACAAAGACTCATTATTGTCCGAACGGACAAAGTTGAAATCACCCGTCTCTGGTCCTAGGCTCCACGGGTCCGACAGGCAAACCCGAAATTCGGGATGCCATGGCGCGACTCAAAGGACGCAACAATGAAGCTCAACGTTTTTAAGAGCAAGATCCATCGAGCCACGATAACGCACGCTGACCTGGAATACGAAGGCAGCGTAACTATCGACATCGACCTACTCGAAGCCTCGGACATTCTCCCCAACGAGACCGTCCACATCTGGAATGTAACTCGGGGCAGCCGACTACAGACCTACGCCCTCGCCGGTCCTCGCGGATCACGCGCGATCTGCGTTAACGGTGCCGCTGCGCACCACAACGAACCAGGCGATCTCGTAATCCTGGCGACCTTCGCGGACATGGACCGAGAAGAAGCACGTACGTACAAACCCACCGTGGTGCGCGTCGATGCCGAAAACAGAATGTTGGCAGATGCAGGCCCGGAGCTTCCCGGCCCGCTCCTCAACTCCATCACTCCGATGCTCTCCTAAGTATTTGGGGCATCCTCGGCATTGGGGCTGTCCTCGGCATTGGGAATTGGACGTCATCAACACGATCTAGAACGCTTCGGCCATCACGGCCCCGGCTCGATTCTGACCTCTCCCTCGACCGCTGGGACCGCACGATTGCGCCCTGGCGCCAGTGCATTTCGGCAAAAAACGACAAATTGCGTCGACCCCGTCCGGCTTGAAGCGTTAGCTTCCGCTTCGCAGGGCGGGCCCTGCGCCCAACTGGATATTCCGTGGCCTTCTCCTATCGTCTCCCCTGCATCCCTCCGGAACCCGGTTCATTCTTGCGCGGAATCACACCATGAGCGACGGCGCGGTCTCCTCGGCACCCAGTGCAGTCTCCTTGAGCGGTCAGCTGGAACCAAGCCCACGTAGCGCGCTGCTCACCACGGTCCTCGGACTCTCCGGCTTTCTGGTTCTTTCCGCCACCTCCCGCATCATCGGTAAGCTCGCCCTGGGGATCCGGCAGCCCGCCACCTTCGAGCTATCAACTGCCGGGCTACACATCAAGACAAGCCGCACCATGCTCGGCCGCATACTGAGCGAAAAAATGACCCTCGTGCCGATCGAGAACCTCGCCGAGATCACCCGGGAGGACCGATTCCCCCGACTCGGTCTCTACGCCGGCTTGCTCACCCTCGCTTTCGGTACCTACGCCGGGGTCGGCATGTTCATCGACGGCATCCGAGTCCCCGGCATGTCACCGTCATTGATCGCCAGCGGCGCCCTGTTGGTGGCCTTCGGTCTAGCGTTGGACTTCGGAATCAACCTGTTGCCCGCCGCCAGTCGCAAGGTACGCGTGCTGGTACGTCCCCGGGTCGGCAAACCGTGGTGTCTAGGCGATCTCGACCCGACCTCAGCCGACCAATTGCTGGCGTCCCTAGCCGACCAAGCTGGTTACAGCAGAAGCAGTACCGCGCCGGCTTCGTCAATCGAAGCGCCGGCGCCGGACCCAGGTGAGAAATCTGTACCCACCGAAGGGTCCGCAGAACCTGATCCGACTGAAAGCTCCGAATAAGTTCCAGCTTTTCCTAGCGAAGCGGTCACGGCGACTCCGTAGCCGCGCCCGACGGCTGGGGAGCACCCGGCTTCTCAAGCCCTCTTCTAGGCTCGGGCTCAAGAACCGACCTCGGACCGCGACTCGTGGGAGCCGCGGAAGCCCCACCGGCAGCGCCCGACGCGGACGCTGCCGGCACGGGAGAGACACCGGAAGCGCTGGGGTTCGGGATGACCAGGCGCCGCCCCGTCATCTGCTCCACCTGAGCTGTGAGCACGCCAAAAATCCGCATCAACTGCCGCCGAGTGACATCAATGGTGCCCTGAAGCATCACGCCATCGGACCGCATGTCGATGGCGCCGAGCAGGTTGAGTTGCCCTACCCCGAGCAGTGCTCCGAGAACCCCTAGCTTCACCTGGGTGACTGCGTTGATTTGACGAGTCAGGGCGGCGGCATGGGTCTCAGCAAGCTCCGGCGTCTCGTCCTCGGCTTCCACGATGATGCGAGCGCCTTCGCCGACAGGTAGAATGCGGAAGCGAGCCCATTGGATCGATTTCGGAATCTGAACGGGCGAACGCAAGCCCATCAGCGCTCGCCATGGCGTGACTAGATGCGCCACCATCGCTTCCGGGCCGGAGGTCTGCGGAAACGACAGCTTGGAGCCCAAGGAGAGAGCATGCTCGCGAGCGCTCGGCGGCACCACCAGGGCGATGCCCGGGGCCGGCAAGATGATGAGTCGCGATGCGCGATCGGCGAAGGTTTGCGCCATCTGCACGGCCCCCGCATCGACCCAGCCCCCTCGTTCAGGTCGCGCCCTCAAGAGCTTGTCGATCGCGCCCCGCAGCACCTCGGGCGACACATTGTATTTTACGACGACCGCGACCTGGGACGAATCGCGAAACTGCGGCCCAGTGATCAAGATCTTGTCGATGTCCGCGATCGGATCGAGCCCAGTGGGGGCGAAAAACGACTTCCACTGCGGGGTCGCCCCAAGCAATGCGCCCATCCGGGGTCCTAGCCAGTGGTCCCGAATGCGATCCGTATGCAGAAGGAGTCGAACGTTCGCGTTGTCTTCCGCCAGCTTTCCCGCCTCGCCGCTGAGCGCCACAGGATCTGCGATGGGCGCCCCCGCATCCCCCACCTCAGCTTCGGGCTCCGGTTCCGGCTCCGGCGGCACCACGGGCACAGGTTCCGGCTCAACCGGGGCTGGCTCGTCCATCTCGTCGAGCAGATCCTCCATCAAATCGTCGTCGGCGGTGTCCGGGACGGCAACGGGCTCGGTCTCTTCTGGGGCCGGCGGCCTCTCGTCGGCGATGATGGACAGCGGAATGGCGTTCAGCGGGCTCACGTCGACGGGAATTTCGTCCACATTCGCCATCAATCCAAGCAGTCCGAGCAGTCCGGCCAAGGGCGTAAACGGGAGGTGCACGAGCAGGCTCAACGCGCAGAGCCAGCGAAACACCCGATTTGTGTCTGCGCTGCCACGCCATTGTGGAATTTGGGCCAACCCGGGGTTCATATAAACCTTTGATATCCCTTGCTTTTATAGAATTTCGAGCTGGGCATGGCTTTCGCAATGAACGGAGAGTCCTCCCCCCTGAGACGCCGCCAACCCGGAGAACCATGCAGAAGCTACGACGAAAACGCCTAGACGCCCACTCCGCCTTCCCGTTCCGGGATGCTTCCCGACGGTCCATGGCGCCCGCAGAACTGGATCGACCCGGCCCCAAACAGGTAGTAAGTGCGCTTAGGGACCTGATCACAGCCCCCCACCCCGCGACGATGAGCACCAAACTGACAGCCGTTTTCCAATCATCGGCGATTCTCGTGCTGGGCGGTTGGCTATGCGGGCTCGGTCTGCTCGCCTGCTCTCGCACGGCGCCCCCCGGCGACGAGCAACCCGCGCCTGTGGTTTCTGCCACAGCAACCCAGCCGGGTTCGGCGCAACTACCCCAGGGGCTCACCGCCGCGGATAGCGGACCAGTTGACGCAGCCGTGGACGCGCCGCCCCCGCCGCCCTGGCCCGGCCCGTACTTCATCGCAACGCGTAGTTCGGCAGGAGTGTATTCAGCCCCCGGCAAAAACAAGAAAACCAAAATCGGCTACATGCGCAGCGGCGGCAAGGTGCCCGTCAAAGCCGAAACGGTCGAGGGCAAAGGTTGCTCCAAGGGCTGGCACGAGATCGTCAGCGGTGGTTTTGTCTGCAGCAACTACGGCACGACGAAACTAGACAGCTCCAAGGCCCGGTTCACGGTCAAACCGCCCAACTGGGACGAGACGCTCCCTTACAAGTACGCCCGCAATTCAAAGAACGGCACGCCGCTCTATAAGTCCGTGCCCACCCCGGCACAGATGAAGGAGTACGAGTCCGACCCGAAAAAAGAGGCCGCAAAAAAGAAGGCTGAGGCAGACAAGAAGAAGGCTGAGGCAGACAAGAAGAAGGCCGAGAGCGAC
>SPKZ01015971.1_pt1 | contig 15216 bp, 10 predicted proteins | sample 2456571 | NCBI WGS metagenome assembly SPKZ01 (sample SAMN11192286, study PRJNA482655) | marine metagenome | biome: ENVO:00000447; feature: ENVO:00000244|ENVO:00000211|ENVO:00000569|ENVO:00002023; material: ENVO:00002151; isolation source: ocean water from marine abyssalpelagic zone ...
AGAGGGTAGCTCTCTCAATAAAAGCCGTATATACGACCGCATCTTAACTTGTTTAATGTGAAATTATTAATTGTAAAATACGTGGAGTCCATATACGCTGTGGGGCACTTAGCGCCTTAGGTTTTTTACTTTTAATTTCGGCCACTATTACTATTTGCTATCCTAATGCTCAAGTAAAAGCATTATTACACAAAAGAAAGTGGCCAATATCACTCGACCACTACAATTAAGCGTCGAGGGCGTCTAGAACATCGGCAACCAAGTCGCCAAGAATATCTGAATTATATCCACCTTCTTGTACTATAACGGTTGGTACCTCTAATTTTTTCAATAATACTCCCATTTTTTTAAAAGCCGCTTGTTTAACATGATGTTCGCCATGAGGATCTTGTTCAGAGGCATCTAAACCTAAGGCGATAACAACGGCTTCAGGACCATAATAGGTAATTGCCTCAAGGCCAATTTTTATCGCTTCCAAAAATGGCCCTTCATCACAACCAAACTCATAAGTAACGTTTAGGTTGTAGCCTTCTCCTTCATTTTCACCAATCTCTGTTGGATATCCAGAGAAGAATGGATAAAATTTCTTAGGATGCGAATGCGTTGATAAAGTAAAAACATCGGAACGTTGATAGAATATCTCTTGAGTGCCGTTTCCGTGATGTACATCTACGTCGATTATTGCCACTCGACTAAATTTACTTCGCAAAACCTGAGCAGCGATAGCTGAATTATTTAAGTAACAAAACCCCATTGCTTTATTTGAAAATGCGTGATGTCCCGGAGGTCGGCATAACGCGTAATGCGTTTTACCATCAGCTAAAGTTTGTTGTGCCGCATTCACCGCTGCCTGAGCAGAAGAATAGGCCGCTCGCCAAGTGCCTTCTGTAATTTCGCAAGCCATATCAGCTGTAAACCAACCTAACTGTCCAACAATACTTTCAGGCTTTGAGTCATATGGCATGTGTGGATGAACATTAGGCATTAACTTTTTTTCTGAGCCAAAAACCTTGGTCCATCTTTGATAAGCTGATTGTAAAAATGAGATATACGCTTTATCGTGAACGGCAAGGATGGGTTCAAGCCCAAAATCACTAGGCTGCTCTAATGTTCTGCCGCGATTCCTTAACGTGTTTGTAATCCGGTTAGCACGTGCAACCGATTCAGGGCTAGTTTTAGTTTGTCCTGCTTGAATAAAACTTGCTTCACAATGTTCAAGTTGAATATCTGACCAAAAAATCGTCACTATTAATTCCTTTCTTCGTTGATAAAAAGATAAGTTCGATGAAATAAATATTTTCTCTATATGTACTCATTATGTTTATCTAAAAAGTTCATATTGATAATTTCAATTGGGAAATCTCAACTGTTTTTCAAAATAGACTACAAACGTTAAGCTTTGCTTATAGTCATACTAATACTAGGTAGGAGTAAACTCGAAAAGTTAAGTTAGATAATTAAATATATGCCATTAACAACCAAGCCATTGTCGCAATTAAAGCACTTATCAATACATAGGGTAGTTGAGAAAGTGCATGTTCCATCACTCCTACTTCACTTGCTTGAGCCGCTAATACAGTTGAATCACTATAAAAACAGGCATGACTACCAAAAGCAGCAGCAGACATCATTGCACCAATAACAACAGGTAGTGGCGTCCCCATTTGTTGGGCTAAAGGTAAAATAATAGGTACGGAAAGTGCCAGAACCCCCCAAAATGCGGCAGTGGTAAAAGCGACTAAAGCAATAACAATAAAAGTAATAACCGGCAGTAACTCTGCTGTCATCAAGGGTTTTACCGTATCGATTACAAATTTAGATAAGTTCATTTGCTCACCAACATCTTTAAGCATAAAGCTGGCTAAAATAATAGCTAAAGCTGGTATCATTAAACGTATACCGTCTATTACCGCATCAAATAATTCACTCCACTTCATTACACCTTGAAAACCAAATAAAACAACGGAGATTGCAACCGAGCAAACAACGCCAATCAAAACATTAATATCGTTATACCAAGAAATGCCAATTAAACTGATCATAGGAATCAAAAAACTCCAAATATTGACTTTTTCTGCAGCACCTATTACTTCAGGAGGCGTTTCTGCAGCATCAATAAGTTGATAGTGACTTTTACCCTCAGCGGCAAGTTGCTCTGCTTTTTTCATTGGCCCAATAATAGGAAACAAGCCTGATGAAACCAAAGGCACAAGGATGATAGCTGCCCAAGCGTAGAACATGTATGGGATAGCCTCAATATACAACAACATACCTTGACCTTTTCCTACTATTTCATTCGATTCAAGCAAAGCAACGAAAAAGACAGCCCATGTTGAGATGGGCAGTAAAATACAAATAGGCGCTGCGGTTGAGTCAACCACATAAGAAAGCATTTCACGGGATACTTTATATTTATCGGTAAGTCGACGCATTGTGGTACCGACAGCCAAGGCATTAAGGTAATCATCTATAAAAATCAATAAACCTAATACCCATGTGCTTAATAATGCAACTCTACGATTTTTTGCGTGCTTAGATATGGAAATACTAAAAGCTAATGCGGCACCTGTTCTAAGTAATAGAATAATTAAACTCCCCATTAAACCACAAACAATGAATATCCAACCGATGGTCTGATCGGTAATTGTTTTTTGTGCTAATAGGGTGAAGTTAACTAAAGCATTACTTGGATCAATCATGACTAAACCAACAACACTTCCTGCGATGAGAGATTCTAACGGTCGACGAGTTAAAATGGCTAAAACCAACACTATAATTGCGGGTATTAAGCTTAGTACTCCAAAATATTCCATTAATTTCCTCATGTTTTTATTTGTTATTTTAATATATCCAACATTTAACATCACATAGTAAATAGAAACAATTGAAAAATTTTCCCCATATTCATTAATAAATTTAATGAACAAAGTTGGATATTTAATACTTTAAATATTTTCATCAATTCGATTAAAAATCTTCGTTTTAACTATTAACACAAACAATGTAGCTTGTTTTGTGCGCATATGTTGTTCATTAGTTAAAAGCTTTTAATAAAAATATATATAATTATAGAGAGATAAACATGAATCATTTTCACAAAAAGTTTAAATTCAGTATATTGCCAATAGCAATATCATTAGCATGTAGTAATAGCGCATGGGCAAAAGAAGAAAGCAGTGCGGCTACATCTGGAGATAAAAAAATTGAAGTCATATCAGTAACCGCTCAAAAACGTGTACAAAACCTTCAATCTGTTCCCGTTGCGATAACAAATATAACCAGTGATGACATTGAGAGGCATGGTTTTGACAGCGCTTCTGACATTCAATTTCAAACCCCTGGCCTAGTGGTAACTTATGCGTCGACTAGCGCTATACCTAACTTTTCAATTAGAGGTGTGGGGTTAAATGATTTTACAGCAGTCCAAAATTCGCCAATAGCTATTCATGTGGATGATGTCTATTTAGGTTCGACAACCATGCTTAATTTCGCGTTATTCGATGTTGAGCACGTAGAAGTTCTTAAAGGCCCCCAAGGAACTTTATATGGTAGAAACTCTACAGGGGGGGCTGTAAATTTTTTTACAAATAAGCCATCTCAGGATTTTGAAGGTCAAGTCAGTATCAATCTGGCAAATTATGAATCAGTAACCACAGAGGGCTTTATTACAGGTGGTTTAACAGACACTCTTTCAGCTCGCGTATCTTTATATAATTCAACTCAAAATTCAGGACCATGGTCACACCCTGAACATGGTGATGTAGGTAAAAAAGATAAAATAGCAGGTAGATTCCAGTTACTTTGGGAACCAAGTGATAATTTTGATGCTAGATTTATTGTATTTGGTGGTACAGACGACTCTGACGGTAATCAATATCAGGGCTTCGCCACTGGTGGTGATAACTGTACTATGTATCAAGATGCTGATTTTAGCTTTGCAGCTCAACAAAACTGTTTTACTGTTGCTGGTGAAAACGGCGCAGTACAAAGCCTTGATGATGACCCATTTACACTGCAAAGTGGTATTATAAACAGAGATAAAATAGATGTGATCGGTAGTTCATTATCTATGAACTATGAATTTAGTAACGATATATTACTTTCATCAATTACGGCATATAATAAGGCTGACCGTGAATCTCAGGAAGATGCGGATGGTTTTAGTGTTCGTGCCGTTGATGTAGGTTATGAAACGCATTTTAAACAGCTTAGTGAGGAACTCCGTTTAGCATCAACAGCCAAGCAGGATTTCGAATGGACGGTTGGTCTGTACTTATCAACCGATGAGTTATATACACCTTTAACAGAATCTGATTATGTCGATGCTTTTGGTGGCTATAGGCCGAATCATGCTTACCTCTTAGAAACAGACTCTCAGGCAATATTTAGCCATAATGAATACCACATTGATGAGAAATTAACCGTTGTCGCAGGGTTACGTTATACCAATGAAACGCGTTCATTTAAAGGTGGCACAATTACCGCAGCGCCTGGTTTAGGCCCTGATGAAAATGGTGATTTTGTTCCTTCACTAACTGAAGATTTAGTACCAGATTTCGATGATGCTGCTGGCTTTAATGAAGCTTACCTTGATACAGAGCTTGAATTTAAAAAGTGGTCTTGGCGTTTAGGGGTTAACTATCAGTACGATAATGATACATTTTTGTATGCAAGTGCCGCTAATGGTTTTAAAAGTGGTGGCTTTATCGGTGATGTAACTACACAAGCAGCACTTGAACGCCCATATGATGAAGAAGACTTAACCGCATATGAGATTGGTATTAAAGCCGATTTATTAGAAAACACATTACGGTGGAATACTTCTGCTTTTTATTATGATTATCAAGACGTCATTTTAGCATTGGTATTAGACGGTGAAGGTGATGAAGCTGATTTGTTTATTAACACCAATGTATCCAATGCTGATATTTACGGTATTGAGACTGATATTACTTGGCTTCCTGCCGAATTTTGGGAAATTAGACTAGGAGGAACTATTCTTGATACTGAACAAGAGAAAGTGACACCCGTTCAAGCACAAATAGACGGTAGTGAATTGCCCAATGCTCCTAAATTTAGTGCTAATTTCTCAATTCGATATGAAAAAGAAATAGGTGATAACTATCTTATGTTTGCTCAGCTTGACGGTACAACTAGATCAGACCACTTCGCTAAACCTGAAAGCATTGATTTATTTGAATTAAAAGGTTACACCTTGTTGAATGCAAGTGTTGTTTTCGAACCAATGAGTAGTGATTGGAAAGTGACAGCATGGGTTAAAAACCTTACGGATGAAAGTTACTACACCTATATTAACGATCTTTCATTTGCAGGGGCGATGATAAAAACACCAGGTATGCCTAGAACTTACGGAGTAAAGTTCTCTTATAGCTTCTAGTATCAAAAAAGAGAATGGCTGTTTTAAGGTAGTCATTCTCTTTTAGTATTGAATTTGAAGTATTCTTCAATTCAATAGGTTTTAAATGTTAATAAATTATATGTTAACGATAGAAAATAGCGAGTGTTCACTAGACACTATAACTGAACATAAAGAAAGCTAAAACATCATATTAGATTCTTTAACAGCTATTTCCTTCTTAACGTTCATTGATAGATTTAAGGTTACTAGGGGGGAGTTAACGGGTGCTAACTAGGTGAAAGTGTAACAGCCTCTAATAACTAGTAACGAATAAATGACTTAATTGTTAAACCTCTTAAATCAAGGTTGTGCTGATGTTTGTATATTTGAACTTATTTTAGCTTCATCTAATAACCATTGCCATAAAAGCTTTATATTGAGACTTTTGACTTTTTCAGCTTTATAAACAAGATAGTAACTAATATCTGATTCTATTTGACTGTCAAAGGGTCTGATTAATTCACCTGACGCTATTTTATCTTCTGCAAGAATCACGCTGCCTAAAATAACGCCCTGACCAGCAACCGCACAATCAATTGCGAGACTGGCATCATTAAAATTATATCCCGAAATTGTAACTAACTCAGATAGGTTTTGTTGATCAAACCATAGCGCCCAATCTGTACGTCTAAGCGCTTGTTCAACATGTACTAGTGGATAATTAGCTAGGTCTTCTGGGCATTCAATTTTTTCTCCTTGAGCTAATAATTTAGGAGAGTAAAGCGGGGTAAGAAAATCGTCGAACAGTTTTATCACTTCAACGCCTGACCACTCTCCATCACCTTGCCAGATGGCAAGGTCAACTTCTGCATTTTCCAGCGGTTCCTGATTTTCATTTGTATAAATCCAGAGGTTTAAATTTGGGTGTTGCTTTTTAAAATCAGGAAGCCTTTTCATCAGCCACTTACTTGCAAATGATGAAAGTGTCGTTAAGACCACTAATTCAGGGTTATCAAAAAAGCCAAGACGCAAGCTGCCATGATAAAGTTGATTTAACGTAAGTTGAGTGGTTTTGAGAAAGTCAACTCCAGCATCTGTCACCTCTACCGTTCTATTTACTCTTTTGAAAAGTGGTTGGCCAAAATACTCTTCTAATAACTTAACTTGATGACTGATTGCAGATTGAGTCATACATAATTCTTCAGAGGCTTTAGAAAAACTGTTTAATCTAGCCGCAGCTTCAAAGCCACGAAGTGCAGACAAAGGCGGTAGTTTATTATTACCAAATTTTTTCAACTTACCAATCATAATGTATCTCTAAAATTTATTTATATACTTATTTATAAAAATTCAAGTTTATTTTTATTACTGAAACCAATTAACCTGTCGAATCGTTTTATTGGGTTTGCTTATCTTAAAATTCATGAACAAAAATACTTGTTTAAATTTATCGAATTATACGCTTTTTATTGAAAATGTGCATATTTACTCGCAGTTTATATCACATTGTTACTGCATTAAAGGTAAGCCAATAGGCGTTGTATTTGTTTAATTCATTAATATCAAGATTGTCATTAGACTTAAACTTTCCGTCCTAGGGTATTAATAATTTTCATCTAAATGGCTAAAACATTTCAGTAATCCATAATTTAGTTTCGATTATAATATCCAGAGTAGAAAGCAAGTAATTAACCTAATAAAAGGCTGCTCTGTTTAAGAATTTTATGCTGTTAGGTGATTCGCAGCTATTAATTTGTTGTTAATAGATTTATCAAATTAAACGATGAACGAGCCTTAAACCATAATTAACCTAAGTGACATTACTTCTTTTCTAGCAATTTTATGATTATTAGGTGAATAAATATTTTAAATATTAGCAAGTATCATTGTTATGTTAATATTTCCCAAAAGAGTAGGTGCTTAAATGGAACGATATATTGAACAAGCTGTTTTATCAAGTTGCGATCAAGTTTTCGGTCAAGTCATTGACTTCACAAAAGAAATGATAAAACAGTACAGTGTGCTGAATCAAGAACAAGGTGTCCTTGATGTAGTAGAGAAAAACCTTATTGACTTGAAATTACCTGTCACTCGCGTACCTATTGATTTAAAAAGAATTGGAGACCATCCATTATTTGCCCCTGTAGAGTGGAGTTATGACAAAAAATATAACCTTGTGAGCGCTATTAACCCAAATGCTCCAGGTAAAACGCTGGTATTAAATGGGCATTTAGACGTAGTAAGCGCAACTCCGTTCGATATGTGGACACAAGCCCCAAATATTCCATGGGAAAAAGACGGTTGGTTATATGGCCGAGGCTCCGGAGATATGCTTTCAGGTGTTGCCGCTATGATTTACGCAGTACATGCCGTACAACGTGCAGGCTATACCATAAAATCCCCCTTAACCATTCAAGGAGTTATTGAAGAAGAGTGTACTGGAAATGGAACCCTAGCCTGTTTGGATAAAGGCTATGATGGTGACTTTGTCCTTATTCCTGAGCCGTTTGGTCCTCAAATTTATAGCGGACAGCTGGGTGTTTTATGGTTCAAACTTAGATTACAAGGAAAACCTGCGCATGTACTAGATACATCAGCAGGAGTGAATGCAATTGAAATGCTTCAACTAGTGATCCCTTATTTAAAAGAGTTGGAGGCAGAGCTCAATGATACATATCGCCTCCCTCCTTATGATCAGTACAAGCAACCGTTCAATCTTAATGTTGGAAAATTCAAGGGGGGGAACTGGGCATCAAGCGTGCCAGCTGATGCTGAAATGGAAGGACGAGTTGGCTTTCCTCCAGGAATGACATCAAATCATATTATGCAATTGGTCAGCGATAAGATAGAAAAAGCAATTCAAGCTTGCCCTGAACTCCGTAGTAATCCACCTAAATTAAGGTTTCATGGTTTTAGATCTGAAGGTCATCTAGTAGAATTAAGTAACCCGGGTATAACGTTATTGTCGGCATGTCATCAGAAGCTCACCAATAGTGAGCCAAAACAGTTTTTGTCTACAGCAACGACAGATTTAAGAGCTTTTCATTTTTATAATAAAACAGCGGGTACTTGTTATGGTCCCATAGCTAAGCATATTCATGGCATTGATGAGTGTGTTGACATTGAATCAATTCGTCACACCTTAAAGGCATATGCCTTGTTTATTAGTCGTTGGTGCGAATTAGAAAAAAGTAATTAGCCGTTACAAATGAATAAAGCACTAGCTTCCTCAAATGTTCACCAAAGCTGCATTAGTACGCATTAGTCGCTAAACTAATGCAGGTGTATTTTAAAGTATTTTGATGATGTTAGCCGTGAAGTCGACGACATCACAATTATAGTTTGGTTGCTAAGGGTTAGATGATTGAGGTGTATTGTAATTTAAAGAATAATTGAATCTACGTGAAATGAGCTGTTAGTTCTTATGGTTGTAATATTAATTATAATCAATAGATTAAAAAGAGAGTCTCTCATTAGTAAATTTGAAAGACCCTTCTTGTATCATAATTATAAACCTTCTAGTTTGGTTAAGAGAAGGTTTATGTTAAGTACTCATCTTTAGTTAAATCTTCAATGACTATAAGCATACTTTTTCTGATGATTTCTGTTAAATCGTCAATTTGATCTTTGGTAATAATCAAGGGCGGTGATAGTACAATTAAATTGCCTATTGGTCGTACAATTAAACCGAGCTCTCGGCATTGTTCAAACATTCGATTACCAATGTCAGCTTCAATAGGTAAAGCTTCTTTAGTATCACTATCAGCAACAAACTCTAAAGCAAGCATTAGATGATTGCCACGAGCGTCTCCAAAAATTTTCAAATCAGCGAGTGTCTTTATTTTATCTTGAAAATATGGGCCTACCTCTTGAACATGGCTTAATAAGTTTTCATTTTCTATGATTTCAATATTTTTTAAAGCGGCAGCACAAGCTACTGGATGCCCCGTATAGGTATACCCCATAGAGAGTAAACCGCCATCACATTGAGGCTTTGAAATAACATCATAAATACCGTCTGATATTATTGCCGCACCTAATGGAATATAACCAGAGCTTATGCCTTTGGCGGTAATGATAATATCTGGTTGCATACCGAAAACGGCTTCTGAAGCAAAGAAATGACCTAATCGTCCAAAAGCAGTAACCACTTCATCCGCAATATAAAGCATATCGTATTTCTGACAAATTTGATGCATCGCTTTATGATAACCTATTGGGGCAATCAACACACCACCAGCCCCCATGATGGGCTCCGCTATAAATGCAGCAACGTTATCAGCACCTAATTGAAGTATTCTGTTTTCAAATTCGTCGACTAAAAACTGAGTAAATTGAACTTCGTTTAAGTGTTCTGCTCCTATTGGACGATGAAATAGATCGGCAGCAGAAATATGATTAATCCAACTATCGGCAATGCGGTCAAAGCTATTTTTTGTCGCATGAATGCCAGTTAAATTGGCGGCAACATAAGTTGAACCATGGTATGCATTATTTCGAGAAATGATTTGTTTTTTATTGAATTTACCACGTTGATTATTGTAAAAGTGAACCAAACGAATAGCGGAGTCAACGGCGGTTGAACCACCACAGGTATAAAAAACATGGTTAAGATCACCTGGTGCAAGCTCGGCTAATTTTGCCGCTAATATAGAGCCCGGCTCATTAGTACTATGACCAAAAGGGTTAAAATATTGCATTTTTAATACTTGATCTGCAATTGCTTCTGCCATTTCCTTTCGGCCATGACCAATATTTACACACCAAAGCCCAGCAATAGCATCTAAATATGAACGACCATTGCTATCGGTAATGTACATACCCTCTGCTTTACTTACTACTTGACTACCTTCATCTTCAAAAGTTGCATAGTTGGTGTAAGGATGAATAAAGTGTTTTTTATCCATTTCCCATATCTGTTTTGCTGAATACTCTTTCATATTTGCACTCATCTTAAATGTCTCCATTGCGTTAGCTTTATTTTCTGATGACAAAATTTAACGTTTAGAGAGAATAGAAACAAAGGATAAATATTTGACGATTTGATTAATATTTTTAATGCATTAATTTTATTAAGAACACAAACATATTTTTCACCGAAAAAAACACTAACAATATTGGCTTGATTAGCGACTTACAGAGGAAAGTGTTTGGGCAGTCGTTAACATCAATAAAATAAGAGAATCCTACTATTGATGAATTTTACTAATTAAAGCCATGAAAATTTTGCAGCTTTGGCCCATTGTATATTTATAAATGGCTAGGCAGAATAAATTCAACACCATTCATTGAAAAAACAAGCAGGACTTCTATGTATAATTACAACAAATGTTACATTAATGGCCAATGGCATTCAGTAACTGACGGGCAAAAAATTGACGTTATTCAACCCAGCACAGAAAAGGTTATTGGACAAATAACCTTGGCCAATAAAACAGATGTAGATAAAGCCGTATTCGCTGCAAAATCAGCATTTATAAACTTCTCTAAAACCAGTAAAGTTGAGCGTATTTCACTTTTAGAAAAAATTATTGAGGTATATAAGAAAAAATATTCCCTGATGGCTCGACATATTTCTGATGAAATGGGTGCGCCAATGAATTTAGCTGAAACTGCACAGGCAGGCTCTGGTTTAGCACATCTTGAACAAGCTTTAGCAGCATTGAAAAAATCTGCGGATAACGAGAAAATTGGTAATAGTTTGTTATTTCATGAGCCTATTGGTGTATGCGCTCTTATTACGCCTTGGAATTGGCCAATCAATCAAATTGCATGTAAAGTTGCCCCCGCTATTGCTGCGGGTTGTACTATGGTGCTCAAACCTAGTGAAATAGCCCCTTTAAGTGGTTATTTATTCGCTCAAATTCTTGATGAGGCGGGTGTTCCTGCCGGTGTGTTTAATCTTATTAATGGCGATGGGGTTAATGTTGGCTCACTATTATCAAGTCACCCAGATATTGCTATGGTGTCATTTACTGGTTCAACTAGCGCGGGTATTGCTGTTGCTAAATCGGCTGCAGATACTGTTAAAAGAGTATCTCAAGAACTTGGTGGTAAATCGGCCAACATTATTCTTGATGATGTAGATTTAGAGGAAGAAATTACCTCAGGAGTTATGGCCTGTATGCACAATACAGGGCAGTCGTGTAATGCACCTACTCGCATGCTGATACCTGAAAAACTTTACCAACAAGCCGTTCAGATAGCAGCAAATGCTGCAGAAAATATTAAGGTTGGAAGAGTTGATGACCCTAATACTTTTATTGGTCCAGTTATTTCGCAAGGGCAATTCGATAAGATCCAAGGTTTGATCCAAATAGCAATCGACGAAGGTGCTGAGCTAGTGGCTGGAGGCCTTGGTAAACCTAACGGTTTAGAACAAGGATATTTTGTTAAACCCACAGTTTTTGCCAATGTTGATAATAAAATGACCATAGCGCAAGAAGAGGTTTTTGGCCCTGTACTTGTTCTTATTCCTTATCACGATGAACAACAAGCTGTTGATATTGCCAATGACAGCCCGTATGGCTTATCAGGTTATGTTTCCTCAAAAGATCAAAAAAGAGCACTCGAAATTGCTAAACAACTGCGTACAGGTATGGTTCATATAAACGGAGCAGGAGTTGATTCAGCAGCACCTTTTGGCGGCTATAAACAATCTGGCAATGGCCGTGAATGGGGCGAATATGGGTTAGAAGAGTTCCAAGAAGTTAAAGCAGTTATGTTATAAAACAATTTTGTGAAGGTAATGTGATGAATAAATCTATAGAAAATGTTTCATTTAAAGTGAATGGTAAGCGCCTTTGGGATTCCCTAATGGAAATGTCACAAATTGGTGCTACAGAAAAAGGAGGCTGTAACCGACAAGCATTAACCTCTTTGGACAGACAAGGTCGTGATCTTTTTGTTCATTATGCTAAAAATGTTGGTTGTGAAATATTAGTCGATGAAATAGGTAATATTTTCGCTCGTCGTGCGGGTAAAAATAAAGCAGCTGCAGCGGTAATAACAGGTAGTCATCTGGATACACAACCAACGGGTGGAAAGTTTGATGGTGTATACGGTGTTTTAGCAGGTTTAGAAGTATTAAGAACATTAGACGAAAATAATATTGAGACAGTACACCCTATCGAAGTGGTTGTTTGGACTAATGAAGAAGGTGTTCGATTTTCTCCTGCCTGTCTGGGATCAGGTGTTTGGAGTGGTAATCTTGATCTACAACAGGTTTACCATACGGTAGATAAAGATAACCTTACTGTTGGTAATGAACTGGAGAAAATTGGCTACAAAGGAAGCTTACCAGCAAAACCACGCGCAATAAAAGCGGCATTTGAAGCACATATCGAACAAGGGCCTATTTTAGAGAAGCAACAAAAACAAATAGGAATAGTAACCGGTATTCAAGGGCTACGATGGTATGAACTAACGTTGTATGGCACACCATGCCATGCTGGGCCAACCCCTATGGAAGATAGAGTTGCCCCCGTACAAGCGATGCTGCCAATTTTGCAAAATTGTTATCAACTTGCCTATGATAATGGTCCTTGGGGACGCGCAACTATTGGTGATATTCAAACAATGCCAGGCTCGCCTAATACTGTACCCGAGATAATGAAAATTAGCATTGATTTACGTCACCCTGAGGAGGATGTTGTAAAATCTATGTCAGATAGTTTTATTGCCAGTGTTGATAAATATTGCAAAAAATTTGGTGTTGAAAATCAGTTGGAGGAAACTTGGCGAATGGAAGTTACAGAATTTGATCCTCTTTGTATAGATGCAGTAACTACAGCGGTGAAAAGTTTTGGGTACTCTTCTATGCCTATGGTTAGTGGTGCAGGGCATGATTCCTTGTACGTGTCTGAAAAAGTTCCAACCAGTATGATTTTTGTACCTTGTGAAGGAGGTCTTTCTCACAATGAAGCCGAAAATGCGCAAAGTGAAGATCTAGAAGCAGGTGCCAACGTTTTGTTACAATCTATGCTGTCATTTGCAATAGTTTGATTTTTGAGAGTGTTTTTACGGAGGTATGCAGTGTTATCGCAATTTATTACATTCATGTGATAAATCAGCTCTCATGATGTATCACTCATTTTTACAATGAACATCAGAATATTTATTTTGCTGCTATGCTCACTTTTTTGGCTACATAAAGTGTATGTTTGTGAACAGAATAGCTTGGTTTTATCTCGTTATGGGGGCGAAATCGCCATAGAAAAACTCTTCTAATGTCAGCTATCCTTAAAGATAGTAGACATAAAAGTAGAGGTAATTGTTCTAATTATTAATACCGCTTTGTGGCAATTGGAGTCAAGCGTTTATCAAATAAAACCTGTAAAATGTTTAAATTAAATTTTACAGGTGCATAATGATCATACCGTTTTTAACCGTTTAATATTATCAGTTGTTGATATTTTCCCCGTTGCTGCCGCTTCAATATGATCTGACCACCAACACATTAGCACCCGTCTACGTTCAAGATATTCCGCGCGGTTATAAGCGCGGCGTACTTCATTTTTATCAACATGTGATAGGGCGGCTTCAATAACGTCTGGATCATGCCCTTGTTCATTTAGCGTTGTGCTGGCTAAAGCACGTAGGCCATGAGCCACTAGCCTATTTTTATAACCCATACGGCTCAAGGCTTTGTTAGCTGATTCAACATTACAATGTTTGTGATGATCAATGTAAGAAGGGAATAGGTGCTTTCTATCGCCACTAATAGCTTTTAATCGGATTAATATTTCAATTGCTTGTGGTGATAAAGGAACTTTGTGTTCTAAGCGCATTTTCATACGTTCGGCAGGTATAACCCAAAGTTTATTTTCTAAGTCTATTTCTGACCACTCGGCTTTAGCACTTTCGCTGGGTCGAGTTATTGTGTGAAGTTGCCACTCAATTAAGCATCTAGTGACCAGCTTAATGCTAGCGTAACTGATGTCCTTCATTAACTTACCTAATTCATTAGGCTTAATGGTTGGCATATTAGTTACTTTTGGAGCAGAAAATGCACTACGAATACCGGACAAGGGGTTGTGTTGTAATATTCCTGTATTAAGGGCATGGGTCATTATGTTGTTTAAATGGCCAATGATTTTCCCTGTTGTTTCAAGGTTACCTTTAGCAGCTAAAGGCTTAAGTGCTTCAATAGCCTCAGGGGCTAATATTTTGTCTATTGGCCTATGGCCTAGCTTTGGAAAAACGTGGTTTTCAAACTTACGCCATAGGCTTTTAGCTGTATTTTCTGCAATAGTGGTCTTCTTAATGGCAAACCAATCTGTCGCTACACTCTTTAAAGTATGGCTAGCTAAAAGCAATTGCTCTCGGTGCTGGTCATCTTTGTATTCTTTAGGGTCAATATCTTTTGCTAAAAGCTCTCTTGATGCTACTCGCTTCTTTCTGGCCTCTAGTATTGATACTTCTGGATAAGCCCCAAGACTTAATGATGTACGTTTTTTTGTGAAAGGTTTAAATTAATCTAATAGCCATTGTTTAGAGCCATTTGGCATAATACGTAGTTGTAAGCCATCACCGTCAGATAACTTGTAAATCTTAACTTTAGGCTTTGCCTGCTTAACTTCAGTATTGGTAAGAGGTTTTACTTTTTTAGCCATTTTAGTAGTACAACTTTTGTTAGATAAATGCTGTACTACTAAATGTACTACTAAAAAGTGCAGATGTCACGGGACAGGAATGGAAGGTAATGGACATAAAAAAACCCGTAAAGCTTGTTTTATAAGGCTTTACGGGTCTTTAATGGTTCTTAATGAACCTGTATTTGGTGCTCGCTACGGGACTCGAACCTGTGACACCTTGCATGTCATGCAAGTACTCTAACCAACTGAGCTAAGCGAGCA
>SPKZ01018356.1_pt1 | contig 15201 bp, 14 predicted proteins | sample 2456571 | NCBI WGS metagenome assembly SPKZ01 (sample SAMN11192286, study PRJNA482655) | marine metagenome | biome: ENVO:00000447; feature: ENVO:00000244|ENVO:00000211|ENVO:00000569|ENVO:00002023; material: ENVO:00002151; isolation source: ocean water from marine abyssalpelagic zone ...
TGCTAATACTTTATCTAGTGTCGCAATAAAGTTTAATTCTTTATTTTGTAAAAATTCTTCAATTTCAGTATCAGCAATTGGTGAGATACCTTTGTTTAATTGATTTATTTTTTCTTCAATGATATCAACCGCAATTACTTCGTTGTGTTGTGCAAGAAGCATTGCATTTGATAGACCTACGTAGCCAGTTCCGGCAATTGCTATTTTCATTTTAATTCTCATTATTTTTTAGATAAACATTCTTTAATTGCAGCAAGGTACTTGTTGATTACAATACGCTCATCGAATTCATTTTCGATTTTAATACGACTTTTCTCACCCATTGCAAGACGTTCTTGGTGTGTCATATTAATTATCAATTCTAACTTTTCTGTTAAGCTTTCAGACGAACGAGGCTCACATAAGTAGCCATTAATGCCATCGTCAACCGTTTCCCGACAGCCCACATTATCAGTAGTCACTATAGGTTTACCCATAGCACCCGCTTCTAATAAGGACTTAGGCACACCTTCACGATAATAAGAGGGTAATACCATACAATCTACCTTTGCGATTTCTTGCTCTACGTTATCTGAAGTACCAAGATAATTAACAATACCTTCATCAACCCAAGATTGCATATCTTGCTTTGAAACTGCAGATGGATTATCTACGTCAAGAAAACCTAACAAACACAGTTCAACTTTATCACCATATTTCGCATTAAGAGTTCTTGCCGCTTCAATATATTGACCAATACCTTTGTCATATAACATACGAGCAATTAATAAAAATCGAACAATGCCATCATCAGGTGCAGGAGAAACAACAAAACGGCCAAGGTCAACACCAGAACCAGGTAATCGGTCCGTTTCAACAGACGTTGTTATCTTTTTTTCTAAAAATAATTTTCTATCATCTTCATTTTGAAAAAATAGTTTAGATGCCTTTGATTGACTTATCTTATAAAGAAAACGAGCGATCTTAGAAGTAATACTTTCATTAATAAATAAAATACCTAAGCCTGCAATATTATTAATTGACTTGGTACCATTAAAATATGCAGCTAAGGTACTGTAGATATTATTTTTGGGGGTGAAGTTTAATGTTACATCAATCTTGTTTTTTTTATAGATATGGTAGAAATAAAAAAAAGTCTGAATATCTCGAATAGGGTTAGTGCCTCCTTGATCAATATTTATATGAACAAATTCACATCCTAATTCAGATAACTTTGTTGAATATTCATCTTCAGGGGCTATAGCTATAACACTATAACCCTGTTTGATTAAAGCAAGGATGGTGTTCTTTCTAAAGTTATAGAGATACCAGCTTGTGTTAGAAGTAATTACAATGGTGGGACTATGAGACATTTTTATAACCTTATAAAATCACTATACCGACATCTATAAATAAGAGTTCACGACAGTTGTTATTAAACATTTTACTAATTGAATTCATCCCAATAACTACCTAACAAATAATCTGCTTCTTTTGTAGAAAGAGGTTCCCAACCACTTCCATGACAAAAAGTTAATTCACCAAAATAAATTTTTCCATCAACGTTGTACAAATCAACTCGAACATACTTAAATTGTTCTGATAGATTTTTTGAAACACTAATCAGTGCATCCATATTTGAAGGAAACTCATAAGTATCAGCAATTGAGTCATACTTAGGCTGAATATTAAAATCTAACCGTTTCAAGTTTTCATCATAAAGAGATCGTTTATGATTCCCAAAACGGTCAGCATCCACTTGAACGATAATCTTGGGTTTCTGACCATTAAAAACATGCAATTTATAATCTGATGGATAAGTACCATCGCGATGTTTAATTAACTTTTCGAAAATAATTTGGGGGGTTTCGATATCATAGAAATGTTCATCTACAATGTGACCGACTTTAATTTTTAGATACTCATTAAACCGAAAACAAATCTCATCCAGATCTAGCTTTGATTTATCTTCAACAAGTAAAACATTTTCTCCCCCTCCACCATTACTTGTTTTCATAACAAAACTTGTAGGAAGATCATCAAAATCTTTAGGAGAAATGGACGACTTAATTTTAATTAAAGGAATTAAATATTCAGTACCAATTGTTTTTTTTACAAATTTTCGTACGGTATATTTATCAACAAATTTTGATAATATACTAGCTTCCGTATTAAATTTTCTATAAATTATTTTTTCAGAGAAAGAACGTGGACTCTTTAACGATGGAAAATAGCCATGTGTTAAAATGAAACGAATGTATGTATATCCTTTTCGCCCTAAAAATAATCGCATCATATCTCGAGTTAAATATTTTATAATTTTTTTCATTTTTTATTCTTATTCCAGGTTAGTTATATCAAGAGGTTTTATGCGCTGACCCTGTGTTCTTAATCTTTTTTTTGTTCACCACGAACATGCTCCTTTAAAGGGCAATGAAACAATCGTTCATAACGTTTTTGATTCAAGTAAGACTCTGATAACCTAAAGAACGTTGAGGGCCTAAGCCTGGATAAAAACCATTTAAAATCACGTGATGAATTTCTCTTTTTCATCACACCACTTATCTGCCTTCTTCTTTCTTCGCTATAACGATGATGACTTAAAGATAAATATTTACTGTATTCATCAATTTTACCTGACTTAACAACATGTAATTTATCATCACCAATAAAAAAATTTACTAGATCATGCCCTATTATCTTCCCATTTTGTATATCAAGGATCAAAATTGCAGACTCCTTGTTATTAGTACTCTGCTCCACCAGTGGTTTTTCAGTTCTTCCATCATAGATGTCATCAAAACAGAAGTTCCCTAAACTATAGGCAATAAGACTTTTGTTTACTTTTTCTACTCCCTGAAGCACATGCGGATGATGCCCAAAATAAAAATAGTCATCAATAGTCGAAAGATATCTTGCAAAATCGACATCGTCTTGGCTTGGTATATTTACATGTTCTATCCCTGAATGAATACTTACAACATTGAAGTAGCCGGTAGCTTTCAACTCTTCAATGTTTTCGACAACTTTATGAAAAGAAAGATGATCTATACTTTCTGTTGAACTTGTCTCATCATAACCAACAGGATTAGTATTCAAAGAACAATATCCATGAAAAGCAATATTTTCTCCACAGGAATGATTAAGGTAATGAATTTTATCTTGGCAACCAAACCACTTTATTCCTGACTTCTCCAAAAGGTTTATTGTAGAATTATACCCTTCTTTTCCAAAGTCAAATATATGATTATTTGATAAATTTACGGCATCTACACCTAAAAACTCTAATATAGCTATATTATCTGGATGCCCTGATATATAAGCTGATTTAGAACCCATTTTTTTGCCATTTTTTAAAAGGGGGGTCTCCAGATTGCCAACAACATAGTCGCAACCTTCCATTATCTCTTTAACATCATAAAAGTACTCTAAAGCCTTCGGGTTCTGTTTTAAACAAAACCGACCAAAGAATGCAATATCACCAACGAACGCTATCTTCACTAAAATACCTATCTACCAACTAAAAATGATAAAAGATTATCGTTTCATTTCGAATTAAAACAAAACTCATACAATCTTTCGAGAAATAAACACACTGGAATAGTTAGCAAAATTAAATTCAAATAAACCAGAATGGAATACTTAGGTAAAAATACAAGCCCTTGAAAATAGTAATAACAAAAAAAAGTGTGTGTTAGCCACATATATAAAGTTTTTCTTCCTAACCACTCTAAAACTAAGCATAACTTACTTTCTGAATCATTTACTAACATTGATAAAGCAACACAAAAAACTGGCGTGAAAAATATCAGTGCATACACTTTCAAATAAATAAAAGAAACAACTATTAACGATATGACAATTAATAAAACCGTAAAAGAATAATCTTTTATTCTACACAGAAACTTATTTATTTTGAGATAATTCACTACATTATAATAAAATAAGCCGGAAACAAAGGCTACTTGCCATAATAAGAAATTATTCAATAAACCGTTCACATTGAGAGAGATAAAATGAAATGAAAAGTACATAACGATAGAGATTAATGATAGCAATATAGATATAAAAAATCCCATACGGAGAAGTAAAGGCGTAAATATAACACACAATAGATACACCCCAGCAAACCACCACTCACCATTATAATCATAATTCAATAAAAAAACATTCTTCAGAAAAGAAATCAATTCAAATTCATTTCCATTAACACTACCAAAAAATATAAATCCAAATGAGATAAAAATAATGAAAACTATGGAGTAGGCTTTGTAGAAGCTAATAACTTTATTTAAGTAATAACGTCTCCCCTTATCACCAACAATCGAAAGGCCCATTCCTGACAAAAAAAGAAACATAGAGACACATATTTTCCCAAAACTCGCCAAGTAATATTCTATATCGACACTATTAGATATGGGTATGAAAGCGTTTGGCTCTATTATTCTTTCTGGGAATCCAAATAAATGATGTAAATACATTAGAAGAATTGCAATTCCCTTTAAAATATTCCCATTTCTTTTAGAAAATATTTCCATTGCGTAAAGATCTGAATACTTTTCAATTTTAGATGTCATATTTTAACCTAGTTTAAAAACACTGGATATTTTATACGAGGAAGATTGATATACTAAATTTCTCTTAACATAATTAGCGTTATTCTTAAACTTTGACTCCAGTTGTACTTTATTATTTAGGCAGTAATCAATCTTACTAGCTAAATCGTGAAAATCAGAAGGTTTAAAGTTAATAGAAAGGTGTTGTTCAGTGTTTATTTCTTTCACTGCTTCAAAATCACCATTTATTACAATCTTATTAGAAACAAGAGAGTCTATATACTTCAAGTGTATAATCATATTTGAGTAGAGGTTATACCTATCTGGGCAAACAATTACATCAGCCAACTCTTGATAAGTCCTTAATTCACTATAATTTACTTTGGGAATATGAACTACACAATCTAATAATTTATTTTTTTCTATATATGATTTAACTTGTTCTGTATCCTCTCCAGATCCAATTAATATTAGAATTAAGTTAGGTCGTTTTAACTTAACCTTATAAAAAGCTTGCATGAGGTCCATTACTCCACCAAGTTCTTTAAATGAACCAGCAAAAAAAACAAGCTCTTGATCAGTTAGAATATTGTACTTATCTTTTATTTCTTGTAACTTAACCTGATCGACCGAACTATCAACTTTATCTATAGATACTAAATAAGGTATTATTGTACTGTTAATTTTTTTCAACTTTGATATTTGATTTTCCATAAATGTCTTCATTGCTAAACTAGCATAAATAATACCATCAGAAAAAGAAAATACCCGCTTATCAAGTAACTTAGCCGCTTGATATCTTATGTAATTATAAACTTTCCTATCTTTTTTAGTTTTAAACTCATTCGGAACTAAACCATGAATATCACAAACATATCCACCAATTAGGTTGTTTTTTTTCATATAATAACCTAATGATAAGTCTAAGTACTCACAACAAACTAAAGTTTCGTTATCTAACTTAAACTGACTTGAAAAAGTCTTAAGTTCTTTTAACTTTTTGGAGAAAATAAAATTAACAATAAAGATAGGAAGAAAAGAAATGCATAATTGAAAAATCCTCTTTTCATTTTTTGAAAAGTAAATATCAACATTTTCTACATTTAATCGTGATAGTGACTCGGCACCTGTACTGTTGCTGAATATTCTATATTCTTCACAATTATACTCAAGCGTACTAAGTAGACCCAATATCCGGATCATCCCGCCACCATGATGAGTGAAATCCCTCATAGTAAAAAAATTAATCATTTCATAGACTCCGAGAATAAAGCTTCATAATTTGAGACTGCAGAACCTATAGCGAAAGTATTTCTAACATCTTCTTTTATCTGCTCTCTATCAATATTATCAGCTGTCTCTAATGCTCTTGAAATTGTATCGTATAATTCGCGAGGTGTAGGCTCAGAACCTTCTTGTTCGGTAAGCCATCCATTAACCCCATTTTTAATTACTTCCCGATTACCACTAGGACAATCAGTTGCAACAACGGGTATCCCATTTGCAAGTGATTCTAAAATTACATTTGCAAAACCCTCAAATCTCGATGAAGATACAAAAAAATCTATATTAGTAACGGAAGAAAATGGTTGTTCTTGTTCACCTAAAAATTGAACAACATCAGCTAAATTTGCTCTAGCAGCTTTTTCTTTTACAATTTGTTCCTCGAGCTTATTCCCCCCACCAATAAAGTAAAACTTGAATTTCTTCCCATCTTTAGCCAACATATCCAAAGAATCAATAAGAATATCATACCCTTTTTGCCAAGCAAATCTGCCAACTGTAACGATTTTTTTTTCTTCGTTTATATTAGATATAAAACGAGATACACTTGGATTAGGGGCCGGATTGTATATCACATGTATATCACTATCATCTGATATAGAAAAGTAATCGACTAAATCACGCTTCATGTACAAAGATTGAGTTACAATCTTGCATCTTTTCAGAACAAGAAAATAAGACATTTTTTGAAATAAGTATTTAGGATAGCTATCTCTTTTTGACCTATATAAATCAGCACTTATCGTATTACCAAAACGAGCAATATAGGTGATTTTGTCATCTGTAAAAAAAGAACACAACGAACTAGCAGAGACCATACCAAGAGTAGAAAAAACAACATTCGGCTTTTCATGCCTTATTAATTTCAACAATGGAAAAAATGACTTAATAGCTCTTTTTGAGCCGGATAGTTCGACGACCTTTATATCTTCAGGTACCTCATCCAAAAAACCACCAGTTTTAGCTCCAATAGCCAAAACTATATCAAAATCATTTCGGTTTATATTTTTAAGCAACGTTGAAAAAACACGCTCGGCGCCACCCACCGACAGCGAGTTTATTACAAATAAAAGTTTAATTTTCAATTTAGGGCCTTTTTTGATGCGAAGTAATAATAGTAAATCAATGTTACAGCCATAACGTGTGAGGCATCATTATAGCTTTTCATACCTATATCTAAAAAAAACTTCAATATTACCATTATAATAATACCATTATCGAAACGGTTTTTATTAGCCTTAGTTGCACTTTTGAATAGCAATAATATTAAAGGAGCGTAATATAATATAAAAGTAATTAAACCGCCATTGAGTAACATTTCGGTTATATTATTCTGACTATTAATAGTGTTCATCAGCTCCCTAAAAGAGTTAGGTAACGTTAGATAAAACTGTCCGTTGTTAACACCAACACCAACTATTGGCTTGTCAGAAATAATTCGAATAGAATCATATATTAAAAATAGCCTTACTTTACCACTATCATGACCTATATTTGTTTCATCGTATTTATTTTGTTCAAAAGAAGTTACCGCTGAAATTTTATCTAGAAACCGGTCGGTAGATTTCCCGGAAAAAGAGATAACTGCAATAGTGGCTATAATTAGAAGTAATACAGAAGCAATTTTGTTAATATTTTTTGTTTTTAGTAATATAAAAAACAAAAATATAATGCCTAATCCCAAAAAACCTTTAGATGAACCGGTTAACAATACCTGAAAAGAGAGTATCATCAATATACATATTAAAGTTCGTCTACTATTAATTATGTATGGTGAGAAAACAATTATATTAACTATTAAAAATAGAAGTAATGACGAATACGTATTTGGATTAGAATGAAAACCAGAAAATGTCCCGCCTCTATTAAATAGAAAATAGTTTGAGATTGACAGTAAAGAAAAAAACATAACTACATATATTGTTAATCTAAACATCTTATAAAACATATTTGTGTTTGCTATTACTGAATTAAAAACACAAACGAAAAATGTGATATACAGTAAGGTTTCTAATATAGCTTTAATATGAATTTCAAGGTTATTATATAATGGCGACAACAAGAGCGAAGAAATAAGCCACATGGAAGATAAAAAGAATACATTAAATGATATTTTGCTTACTCTAAGTCTCGAAATAAAAAAGATGCTATATATTAATATAATAGAAAATGCCACAAGCCAAGATAAAAAAAATCTCAACTGAAAATTACCATAGAAACATAATAAGGTCGCTAATAAGACTGCAATCACAGGTAATGTGTAGTTTATCTTTTTTGAAATATTTTCATACATGAAATGAATTCCAGATCATTTACTTAGATCTCCTTTCCAAAAATTACCCATCCACTTATCATGATATTTTGTAGTAAATCTTTCAAACCCCGAACCATGAGCGAATGTTATTTCACCAAAGTATATATCACCATCAACATTGTAAAGATCAACCCGCGCATAGGAGAAAGGTTTGGCAAGTTCTTTTGATATTTCAACCATCTTCCGATAGTTCTCGGGAATTTTAATATTAGTTCTAATATTTGGATATCCCATCGCAAATGGTAAGCAATTTAAATCCTCATCAAACCAACTTCTATTGTGGCTACTGTAGCGATCAAAATCAACGTGTAGAATAACTTTCTGCTCAGAACCCATAGTAAATACATGAAACTTGTAATCGGGTAACTCTCCGTTAGAATTCTTCTCTAATTGCTTTTCTACAATTATTTTTGCATCTATTTTAGAATACCAAGATTCACCACTTTTAGTCCCGTAATCTCTATATATAGCTTTATTCAGTTCATCAACGAAAAATATCAAATCCGACTCTGGAGTAGATTTGTCTATAAGGTAAACACTTCCTGAGTCATGGTTTAATTTAGCAACAACAGAACCATGAATTTGTACTATTTCTTTTAACTTATCAAGAGATATTTCGTTACCAACAAAATAATTATCGATAACAATTTTATCACTTATTTTATTAGCAACATAACTCTTTACTTCAAATTTATCAGAGCACAGAGAAAATAATTCGTGATTTCCAAACCGTTTCCTATATTGAATCTTCTCATTAAAAGTTGTCGGTATTTTAAAATTAGGTATGTACCCTAAGCAAGCAGTGGCTCTGATGAACATTGATATACGATCAGGTAACAAGCTTAATATTTTATTTTTCAATCTATTTCCCCTTTTTTAAAAGATTTATTAAAACTTCATGATGTGACTGACATTCAAGCATATTTAACTTAACGGGAATAGTTCTCTTGTTCAAAAGTAACCGTGATAAAGAGAAAAGCTTTTCTAAAACACCTAAACCTCGAAATGTATAAGGGAAAAAACTAGCTAAAATATATTGGCCTCTCTTTGACTCACAAAATGAATTCCATTCGTTTGTATACTTTTTTTTATCTTTTAATATGCAATTTAGCTCTTTAATACCATTTTCAAAATTCAACAATGCTTTCCCTTTGAGTAAGGAAATAGGCGAATTACTCAGGCCTTGCTCATATGGAATAATATTACTATTTATTTCTATATTGCCACGCTCATTTTTTTCTATATTTAGACTAACCATATAGCCCTCGTACCAACTTTTACTTTTATTCGGGATATTAAATATAAAATTACCTAAGCCATAGTATATTTTCTTATTTTTATATTCTTCATACGCTGCAGGTATATGGCTATGATGATTGATAATAACATCAGCCCCCATATCTATATATAGCTGACATATCTTTCTCAAATTTGGTCTTGGTAAAGGGAAATGTTCATTTCCAGCATGCATCGTGACGATCACAACATCGGCATTTTTTTTTGCCTCATTTATTTGATAATAATTATCACTAATATCAAGAGGCGCAACTCCTGGTGTTTCGTCTGTAGCTATACTAAATTCACGCTCAGCAATCGCTATAGTAGCAACTACAATCCCGTCAGATTCATCATAATGAATTTTTTGTGATTCACTTAAATTAGCGCCAGCACCAATATAAGAAATACTATTATCTGTGCACAAATCAATAGTATCTTTCAGTCCATTCCAACCAAAATCCATAATATGATTATTTGCTAATCCAAACAAATTGAAGCCAGCCGAAGCCAATGAATTTATAAATTTAGGATCAATTTTTAGGTTTGGACCATTTTTAATTATTGCTTCACTGCTATTAGTAAACGGAGCTTCAACATTAACAAATGCTTGGTTATGACTGGAAATTAAATTCTCAATATCACTCAAAAAATTAACTTCTGGATGATATTCACTATTCTGTGAGTTTGGAACAAAGTCGCCACAAAAAATCATTTTATATTTTTGCATAGTTAATCCTTTTTATGTAAAGGAATAACATCAATGTATGCAACCAAAGAACAGTTACAAACCCAACAGCTAGTCCTGAGGAATCAAATAGATATATTGCTGGAAAAACAATGATAACATTAGCAACTACCGTTAATTTCATAACTTTTAAATACTCTTTTTTATGCCCTGCAATTATCAAAACATTTGAAAACAAATTACTAAATGGTGAGGATAGTATTCTAAGACTCATCACCGAGGTTAGTAAAATCACAAGAGAATTAATATCATTGGTTATAAATTTAATAATACTTAATTTAAGAAAGTAAAAAGAAACCAGAAGTATAGACGCTACGACAATTAACGCTTTTGTCAACTGTTTAATTATAACAGAAAACTCATACTGATTATTATTATATTTTTTCGATAGAAATGGATATATAGCCTGATTAAATGGTATGAATAAGCCCGTTATCGCACTGACTATTTTATCTGCAATAGTGTAGTACCCGACGACTATAGGTGATGTAAACAACCCTAATAGGACAATATTACTATTTGTATATAAAGAAGTAAAAGCACTTCCAACAAATATTTCCCAACCATCTCTAAAACCCAGTTTAATTTGGTAAATTGAAGGGAATCTAAACTCATAGCTATACTTCTGTTTTATTTTTAATATTGAAAGTAATGATGAAATAAAAAAACTAAATGCAGTAAAAAGTGGTACCAAATAATAATCGTTAGTTTGATGAATAAAAGTGAACACTAATATTAGAAAAACCAGTTTCGAAAATATGTTAATATATGTCACATACTTCATATCTTCCATGCCTTGAAAGTACCATACAGGAACAAAAGATTGGCAAGCGATCACAAGAAATGAAACTATATAAATTAATTTATCTTCTTTGAAAGGAGAAACAAAACTCACTAGAAGCATCATGAAAAAAAAGCAGAAAAATAACATTATAGCCTTTGAAACAAATACTACATTTGCTATATCATTTATTCTTTTTAAATCATTTTCACATTTCGCTATATCTCTAGGTGCCGTAAGTTTATACCCATAGTCTGAGACTATACCAAAATATAGCGCTATTGAGGTTGCAAAAGAAACCAGTCCAAAAATTTCGACACCTAGCACTTGAATTAAATATGGTAACGTAATTAAAGGCAGGATATAGTTCATACCTTGTAAAACAGATAACGAGAAAAAGTTGACAATTACTCGCTTGTAGCTTTTTTCTATATTTTTAATATTATCGGTTATATTCATAGTCATTAAAAGTCACACATTACAAAATTGCAGTTGCATGAACATCGCTTCAATACAAAGCATTTTATAAATTTGTATTGAAGCGATGTTCATAACGCATATAATTAAGTTAAACGACAAGAACCCTATCAATATGAGTCTTATAGCTATCAATCATATTTTTTAAATCAAACAAGACAGGTCTAGGTTCAAAATTAAATTTATTTTTCAGTTCATAAATATCTGTTATTGGGAATTGTTCATTACTATTAACTGGATGCCAATTAACACGACACCCGGTCTCTTTAATCAGAACTTCAGCAATTTGCTCCGCTGAAACATTTTCGCCAGAAGCTAGGTTAATAATTTCAGATTGTATTTCATTTAGATCAATTAAGGCTAACGTAGCATTAACAACATCATATAGTGATATATAATCTTTTGAGTAATCTTTGCTTACGTGCATATCAACGACCCCATTATTAATAGCATTTCTTGTTATCGCGGGTAAAAATAATGGACTATTCAGTGCTAAACCATAAACATTACTAGGACGAATGATTAAGCAGTTACGCTTACTTCTTAAACACATTTCTTCTGAAACTAATTTAGTTAAGTTAAACAATCGTCTATTATCATTTGAACAAACCGTTAAATCATCAGTTTCTTTACTACCATTTTGATTCATATATACACGAGATGATGAGATATAAACCATTTTTTCAAATGTAGATTTTTGTAATAACTCACTTAACAATAATGTATTTGCATTTAACACATTAAAAGGATTTTTTTGACAATCACCATAGCCAGCACAGTAAATTACGGTACCTAAGTGTTTATCAAAAATAGATTCATCCCCCCTTTCAGGTAAACTTACGCTATGTCCCTTCTTTTTTAATTGATGAACGAACTCTGAACCAATAAATCCCTTCCCACCAAAAACTGTATATAAACTCATTAATCCCAACCTTCTATTAATTTTTTTCTAATCTCACATAACCTAGGTTGCGATAGATCTTTACCTGATAATTCAGGGTTTATAATAGGCCATTTAATATCAATATCACTATCATTCCAAATTAGACCGGACTCATCATTAGGATCATAGTAATCTGTACATTTATACTGGAAATCAGCAGTATCAGTCAGCACACAAAACCCGTGAGCAAAACCAGGAGGAACATAAAATTGTAATTTGTTTTCGCCTGACAACACAACTGACTCATATTGTCCAAATGTATTTGAATTTGGTCTTAGGTCTACAGCTACATCAAATACCCTACCATCGGTAACAGTAACTAACTTCCCTTGTGGCTTTGTCTTCTGAAAATGAAGCCCCCTTAACACATTTTTAGTCGAACGAGATCGATTGTCTTGGACAAAATCAAGTTCAATACCAGCAATTTCCTTATATCGTTCAGATTGATACGTTTCCATAAAAAAACCTCGCTCATCACCAAATACTTCAGGTTCGATAATAATGCAACCTTTTAATTTTGTTTGAATAACTTTCATTCTCAATTAGCCTTTAATGAATTATTCGACGCGTTACTGCTTAATAGTGATACTAAATATCGTCCATACTCATTCTTCATCATTGGTTTCGCGATTTCGAGTACCTCTTCATCAGTTAGCCAATCATTTCGCCATGCTATCTCTTCAAGACAAGCAATTTTTAATCCCTGCACATGCTCAATAGTTTGAACAAATGAAGATGCTTCATGCAAGCTCTCATGAGTGCCTGTATCTAACCAAGCAAAACCACGGCCTAGCAGTTCAACATTGAGAGAACAGTCTTCAAGGTACATTTGATTAATACTGGTAATTTCTAATTCACCACGTTCAGATGGTTGTACTTTTTTAGCAAAATCTACAACTCGATTATCGTAAAAATATAACCCTGTGACCGCATAATTTGACTTGGGTTTCGCTGGTTTTTCTTCAATTGAAAGCGCACGCATATTATCATCAAAATCTACAACGCCGAAACGCTCTGGGTCTTTGACCTGATAACCAAATACAGTGGCACCTGTTTCTTTAGATGCGGCTTTTTTGAGTGTTTTAGTAAATGCTTGACCATAAAAAACATTATCACCTAATACTAAGCATACATTATCATCACCAATAAATTTCTCGCCAATTAAAAATGCTTGCGCTAAACCATCGGGGCTTTCTTGAATTGCATATTCAAGGTTAATACCAAAATCGCTCCCATCGCCTAATAATCGTTTAAAGCCCGCATTATCCTCAGGCGTGGTAATGATTAATACATCTCGAATACCCGCTAACATTAATGTAGATAGTGGATAAAAAACCATTGGTTTATCATAAATAGGAAGAAGTTGTTTCGATACACCGCGTGTTAAAGGGTAAAGACGTGAACCAGAACCGCCCGCAAGAATAATACCTTTCATTTTATTTTCCCTCATTACTTTCTGATGTGCCTAGACGTTCAAGACTATATGAACCATCTAATATACGAGACCACCATGTTTTATTATTTAAATACCATTCAACTGTACTTCGAATACCTGATTCGAAAGTTTCCTCAGGTGTCCAACCAAGTTCACGCTCAATCTTTGACGCGTCAATGGCGTAACGCACATCGTGACCTGGGCGGTCTGTCACATAAGTAATTAAATCGCTATATTGAACAACACCTTCTGGTTTGTTAGGCACTAACTCTTCAAGTAATGAGCAAATTGTTTTTACAACATCAATATTTGCTTTCTCATTATGACCACCAATATTATAGGTTTCACCTATCTCACCTTCAGTCACTACTTTATATAACGCACGAGCATGATCCTCAACAAACAGCCAGTCTCGGATCTGCATTCCATTGCCATAAACAGGTAAAGGTTTACCCTCTACGGCATTTAAAATAACTAATGGGATAAGTTTTTCAGGAAAATGGTAAGGGCCATAATTATTAGAGCAATTTGTTACCAAGGTTGGTAGGCTATATGTTCGTTGCCATGCCCTAACTAAATGGTCACTTGACGCTTTTGACGCTGAATAAGGGCTACTTGGTTCATATGATGTTGTTTCTGTAAATAAGTCATCCGTTCCTTCTAAATCGCCATATACTTCATCAGTAGAGATATGGTGGAAGCGAAATGCATCTTTACGATTCTTTTCAAGCTTGTTCCAGTAAGAACGAGTCGCTTCAAGTAACGTATACGTACCAACAATGTTGGTTTCAATAAATGCGGCAGGACCATCAATTGAACGGTCTACATGCGACTCTGCTGCCAAGTGCATTACGGCATCAGGTTGATATTCCGAAAACACTCGGTCAAGATCTTCACGGCTGCAAATATCGACTTGTTCAAACGCGTAACGGTCACTGTCTTTAATATCAACTAATGACTCTAAGTTGCCAGCATAGGTCAATTTATCGACATTGATGATACTATCATTTGTGTTGTTGATAACATGACGAATAACAGCGGAGCCGATAAAACCAGCACCGCCAGTAACGAGGATTTTCATACTTTTCTCTTGTATTAAATTATAAAATTAACTCACGAAAGCGAGTATATAAATGAAGATTAATTGATATTATTCATTTTTATATCTCAGCGATATTTATACCACCGAGACATACTTTATCTATTTTGAGACATTCCATGTCTGGTAATCCCTTGTACAGCCTAGCTATTACGGGTTTTAGCTAACAGGCCCCAATAGGTCCTGTATGACGCTAAGTTTTATCACTCTCGTAGCTATAGTTATAATAACCATACCCATAAGACGCACTTGCCTTCTTCTCAACCGCATTCAGAATAAAGCCTTTCACTTCAATCCCAGCCATTTCAAA